>WNGO01002990.1_pt1 | contig 10842 bp, 10 predicted proteins | sample 5400511 | NCBI WGS metagenome assembly WNGO01 (sample SAMN13153380, study PRJNA577476) | soil metagenome | isolation source: 20 cm soil or saprolite under Garry oak tree replicate 2 | place: USA:California | collected 2016-06-15
GTCTCGCCCTGGCAGGGCCTCCTGAGCGGGACCGTGACGACGGTCATCGTCCTGGCGATCGTGCTGCTGCTCGCGAAGCGGTTCGCGCGGAACTGGTGGATTTCCGCAGCAGTGATCCTGCTCGCGCTCGGCGCGATGCAGCAGTTCGCCGCTCCGTACGCGATGCGGATCGGAACGCATCCGATCCGCTCGCCGCGGCTGGCCGCGGCCGCCAGCCGGCTCGAGTCGCGTGAGCACGCCGGCCACCCGGCCGTCCGCGTCCAGCAGGTCCACGATCAGACGACGGCTGCAAACGCCTTCGCCGTCGGAATCGGTCCCAGCAGCACCGTCTTCATCTGGGACACGATGCTCGGCGGCCGCTTCACGCCCAGGGAGGTGCGCTTCGTCCTCGGCCACGAGCTCGCGCATCTTGCACGCCTGCACCTCTGGAAAGGAATTGCCTGGGGAGCGCTGATCGGCATTCCTCTTCTGGCAGCCATCGCCCTCGTGACCGGGCGGCGCGGCGGCCTGCGCGACCCGGGCAACGTGCCTCTCGCTTTCCTCACGCTGACGATTCTGCTCCTTGCCGTGACTCCGTTCACGAACGTCGTCTCCCGACGCTACGAGGCCGAGGCGGACTGGGTTGGCCTGCGGGGATCGCAGGACCCGGAAGCCGCCAAGGGGCTTTTCAAGGGGTTCGTGCGGGTGAATCTCGCGGATCCGAGCCCACCGGGCTGGGTGCACCTCTTCCTCGACAACCATCCGACGCTGCTGACGCGCGTCGAACAGGCGGAGGCGTTCGAGCGCCTGGCGCGCTAGAGGTCTGGTGTGGAATTCGGCCGTCGTCGGAGGGCGCTCCAGACCAAGCCGGGCAGCGCGGTCGTTCGCGGTGCGTAGCGGCGCTACGTGCCGCGGGCGAATGTGCTGATCCGGCGACGTGTCTGGTGCGTCATCCGGCCCGGCGGAATTTCACATCAGGCCTCCGAAACAGCTAGGTATCAGATCGGGGCGGCGCTTCGGGAAGGTTGCGGATCCCTTCCTGCGTCGACCACTTCGAGAGCGAATCCTGCATCGCCGCCAGTAGCTCCTGGAAGAACTGTGACGACATGTTCACGCGCGAGACGACGACGCCGGGTACGTCTCCTTCCTCGATGTCGTGGTCGATGCGCGCGAAGGTGAGCGTGAACTCGTACGGCGAGAACGTGACGTTCGCGAAGTTCGCGTAGACCCCCGCCATCTGCTCCGGATCGAGATGGATGTTGAGCTGTCGCTCCTGAGACTCTTCGTCCACGACCCAACGATACTACGGGCGTGGAACACGCCTTCAGCTTCCGCCGGTTTGCGTACGCCGTCTCGGCGATGGCCCTGGTTCTCGCGATCGGCACGATCGGATTCCGCCTCGTAATTCACGAGACGTGGCTGCAGTCGTTCTACCGGGCGGTCGTCTCCAGCACCCTGACCGGCCTCGACACCGTACCGAGGAACGACGGGGCCCGGATCGTGACGATCTTTCTGGTCCTGGCAGGCATCAGTATCTTTGCGTACATCGGCTCGCTCGTGGTCGAGGCGATCGCGCGCGGAGTGATCGGCGGGCTGTGGGCAGAGCGAAGGAGGCGAAGGGCGATCGACGCGTTGCGCGAGCACTACATCATCTGCGGCTTCGGCCGGGTCGGACAGCGCGTCGCCGAGGAGTTTCGCCACGTCGGAGCGCAGTTCGTCGTGGTCGACTACAGCCCGGAGGCCAAGGCGGCGGCCGAGGAGGAGAAGGTTCTCTTCATCGAGGGCAACGGCACCGACGACGACGACCTGAACAGTGCGGGCCTCGAACGGGCGCGTGGGCTCGTCGCCGCCTCAGACGACGACGCCGACAACCTCTACATCACGCTCTCTGCACGCGCAGCGAACCCTGGACTGTTGATCGTCGCCCGCGCCTCGAACGAGGATGCGTCGAGGAAGCTGAAACTGGCCGGTGCGGACCGGATCGTCCAGCCGTATCAGGCAGCAGGCCGTGTGATGGCGAACCTCCTGTTGAAGCCGCAGGTGACGGCGTTCGTCGATGTGGTGACAAGCGCGGGCGGCGCCGATCTCCGCTTCGAGGAGATCGAGGTGACCGACGCGTCCGGTCAGGGCGGAAAGACCATCCGCGACCTCGAGATCCGCAAGGAGACGGGCGCACTGATCGTGGCTCTGCGCAAGCGGGACGGAACCTTCGACACGACCCCGACACCGGAAGCCGCGGTCGAGGTGGGGGACGTACTGATCGCGGCCGGGACCGAAGAAGAGCTGCGCGCCCTCGAACAGCTCTTTGCTCCACGCGAGACGCTTGCCCGCTAACGCGGTCGACCGGCTGGCTGCGAGCCTGTCCGAGCTCGCCGGTGCGCCCGTCGAGCTCGAGCGGCCGAGCGATCCCGAGCACGGCGACTACGCGACGAACACCGCGCTCAGGACCGCGCCCCAGCGCAAGCAACCACCACGGGAGCTGGCGGCTGAGTTGGCGGCGCGCGCCCAGGAGCTCGAAGAGATCGAGCGCGCCGAAGTTGCCGGCCCAGGCTTCCTCAATCTCTGGGTGGCTAGCGCGTGGCTCGCCGACGCGTTGCAGGAGATCGGCCCGGAGTACGGCTCCCGGTCTGCGGCGGACCGGGCGCAGAGGATCCAGGTCGAGCTGATCTCGGCCAACCCCGCCGGGCCACTGACTGTCGGCTCCGCGCGTAACGCCGCGTACGGAGACTCCGTGGCGCGTCTCCTCGACTACGCGGGCCACGATGTCGCGCGCGAGTACTACTTCAACGACGCAGGCCGGCAGGTCGACCTCTTTCGTGCGTCGGTCGAGGCGCGACGAAGAGGGGAGGAGTTGCCCGAAGGCGGCTACCAGGGCGAGTACATCAACGAACTCGCCGCACTCGACGTCGATCCTGTCCAGCACATGCTCGAGGAGATCCGCCGCGAGGTCGCCGAGTTCCGCATCGACATCGACACGTGGCGGCACCAGGGTGAGATCGAGAAGGAGGTTGCGGCACTGCTGCCCCGCCTCGACACCTACGAGGCGGAGGGGACGATCTGGGCACGCACCAGCGCGTACGGCGACGACAAAGACCGCCCGCTCGTTCGTTCCTCCGACGGGTCGTACCTGTACTTCGCCGCCGACGTCGCGTATGTGCGCGACAAGCTCGAGCGCGGCTTCGACCTTGCGATCTACGTCCTCGGAGCGGACCACCACGGCTACGTCGGACGTCTCAAGGCGGCCGCCGCGATGCTCGGCTACGACCCCGAGCGGATCGAGGTATTGATCTACCAGCTCGTACACATCGTCGAAGGCGGTCTGACGAAGAAGATCTCGAAGCGCCGCGGTGACGTCGTCTTCTTGCACGAGCTGGTGGAGAAGATCGGCGTCGATGCCGCGCGCTGGTACTTGATCTCCCGGGGGCACGACCAGCCGATCGATATCGACGTCGACCTTGCAGCCGAGCGCTCGCAGAAGAATCCCGTGTACTACGTGCAGTACGCGCATGCGCGCATCGCGGGCATCCTCCGCAACGTCGATGCTGCTGAAGGCGGCGGCGTGACGGTTCCCAAACAGCTCGAGCGCGAGGAGCGCGACCTGATCAAGCGGCTCGCCGAGTTTCCTGTGATCGCTGCGGAAGCGGCCGACCGCCGGGCGCCGCACGCGATCCCGATCTACGCGATCCGTGTCGCCGACGACTTCCACCGCTTCTACCACGAGCACCGGGTCGTGGGCTCCGAGACGGAGGCGTTCCGGCTGGCGCTCGTTCGCGCAGCCCAACATGTGATTGCGCGCGCCCTCGATCTGATTGGAGTCGAGGCTCCGGAACGGATGTAGGCTCCCCGACCAGTATGAGCGGCAGGCGGCCCGACCGAAATCTCGCGCTCGAGCTCGTTCGTGTGACAGAAGCGGCGGCGCTCGGGGCTGGGCGCTGGGACGGGCGCGGCGACAAGATCGCCGCCGACCAGGCCGCGGTCGACGGGCTGCGGGCGATGCTCGATTCGGTTTCGATGGACGGCGTCGTCGTGATCGGCGAGGGCGAGAAGGACGAGGCACCGATGCTCTTCAACGGCGAGCCCGTCGGCGACGGCACCGGACCACAGGTCGACGTCGCGGTCGACCCGCTCGAGGGAACGCGATTGACGGCCCTCGGCCAGCCGAATGCGATCGCCGTCATGGCCGTCGCGGAACGCGGGACGATGTTCTTCCCCGGCGCCGCCGTGTACATGGAGAAGATCGCCGTCGGGTCGCAGGGCATCGACGTCGTCGACATCAACGCCTCCCCGACGGAGAACGTCAACGCGGTCGCGAAGGCCAAGGCGGTGTCAACACGCGAGATCTCCGTGGTGGTCCTCGAGCGTGACCGACACGAAGCGCTGATTGCCGAGCTACGCGACGCAGGCGCGAAGGTCCTGCTCATCCGTGACGGCGACGTGGCGGCGGCAATCGCGGCCGGCCAGACCGGGACCGGGGTGGACATGCTCTACGGCATCGGCGGTACACCCGAAGGCGTCATCTCGGCGGCGGCGCTCAAGTGCGTCGGCGGTGGCATCCAGGGGAAGCTGTGGCCACGTGACGACGACGAGCGGCGGCAGCTCGTCGGCGCCGGGCTGGATCCGGAGCGGGTGCTGACGACGAACGATCTCGTTGCAGGCGCGGACATCTTCGTCGCCGCGACCGGGGTCACGACCGGCTCGCTGCTCCGCGGCGTGCGTTACCTACCGAACGGCGCGATCACCGACTCGATCGTGATGCGTTCGCGGTCCGGCACGTCGCGGCGGATCGAGGCCACGCACGCGCTCGACAAGCTCCAGGCCCTCACGGGTCTCGAGTATCACTAGACGGCTACCGCTTCTTTCTCGAGCTCGGGCGTAGGTACCCGTCTCTGCGGCGCTGTTCATCTTGGCGCGGTCCGCGGCGTCGCTTGCGATGCCGCAAAGAGTGTGTCCGGGCTTTGCCCGGGCACACGTCTACGGTTTTGACCTAGGCGATTCGATCCGCAATCAGGCTGGTACGGCTTCCTGCTCTCTGGAGCGTACGTCTCGGTCTCCGCGGCGCTGTTCATCTTGGCGCGGTCCGCGGCGTCGCTTGCGATGCCGCAGAGAGTGTGCCCGGGCTTTGCCCGGGCACACGTCTACGGTTTTGAGCTAGGCGATTCGAGCCGCAATCAGGCTGGTACGGCTTCCTTCTCCAACTCTGGAGCGTATGTCCCGGTCTCCGCGGCGCTGTTCATCTTGGCGCGATGGTAGTAGGCGCGTTGCGCGGCCTCGACGTTCTCCTCGTGGCCGCCCCAGGCTTTCAGGGCCGAGGCTTGAAGTGCGCGACCGTATGAGAACGACACCTTCCACGGATGCGGGCCGATGGCGTTGATCGCATTCAGCCGTCGGGTCGCTTCCTCCTCCGACTGTCCTCCCGAGAGGAACACGATCCCCGGCACCGCCGCGGGCACGTGGCGGCGGAAGCACTGGACAGTCTGGCGGGCGATCTCGTCGTCCGACACCTGTTCGGAGCTCTCGTATCCCGGAAGCACCATGTTCGGCTTCAGCAGGATTCCTTCGGGGTGCACCCGCTGGTCGCGCAGCTCGGTGAACACCGCGTGCAACGTGCTCGAGGTCACGTGAAAGCTCCGGTCGATCGTGTGGTCGCCGTCCATGAGCACTTCCGGCTCGACGATCGGGACGAGACCGCTTTCCTGGCAGAGCGTCGCGTAGCGGGCGAGGGCGTGCGCGTTCGTCCAGATGCAGTACTCGCTCGGGATGTCCTTGCCGATAGTGATCACCGCGCGCCATTTCGCAAAGCGCGCGCCGAGCTCGCGATACTCCGCGAGGCGTTCGCGGAGCCCGTCGAGCCCTTCGGTGACCGTCTCGCCTTCGGCCAATGCGAGCGGCTTCGCTCCTTTGTCGACCTTGATGCCGGGAACGATTCCCTTGGACTCGAGCAGCTTGGGGAACGGCGTCCCGTCGGACGTCGTCTGGCGGATCGTCTCGTCGAAGAGAATCACGCCGCCGATGAACTCCTCGGCTCCCTCCGTCGTGAAGAGGAGCTCCCTGTATTGCCGCCGTGTCTCCTCCGTGGACTCGATCCCGATCGAGTCGAACCGCTTCTTGATCGTCGCGTCGCTCTCGTCCGCCGCGAGGATGCCCTTGCCGTCGGCGACGATCTGTGCGGCGGTCTTCTCCAGCTGCTGAAAATCCATCATCCGCTCCTCCCTCGTCTTTGTCCGGGGAGAAGTATCCCCTAAGCTTTCCCGCTTGGAGGGGCGACGCTGCGGCGGTTCGCCCCTCCCCCGAACGAGGACTTGGTAACAGCTCCGGGCGTCAGTACGATCTCGCCACGTGATCCGCCGTCTGGCCCTCACGGTTCTCGTCGTCGCGGCCCTCGCGCCGGCTCTGCGCGGGGATGCGGCCCCACCGGTTTTGATTCAGCCCGGCGTGACTCTGGCCGGCATCGACGTCGGCGGGATGTCCAACGAGCAGGCGCAGGCTGCGTTGCGCCCGGCATTTGCGAGGCCGGTTCGGCTCCGGGACGGCGACCGCCGTTGGAACCTCTGGCCGATTCGCTTCGGTGCGCGGGTGACGATCGCGGACGGCGTCGTGCAGGCGCTCGGCGCGGAAGCCGGTTCGGCAGTTCCGCTGCTTCCCGCGGTGGACGAGCAAGAGGTTCGGCGCTTCGTGAACGCTCTCGACAAACGCCTCTCCGTTCCCGCCACCGATGCGGAGCTGAGCGGGCTCAAGGGGCTGCGCCCGCAGTTCACGAAGGAGAAGCCCGGCGTCAAGGTCTTGCGCGAGCTCACTGTCCGCCGCATCGTGCACGCGCTGCAATCGCCACGAGTGCGTCGCACCCGCGTCGCCTTGAAGGCGGTCATGCCGGCGCGGACGGTCGTCAACTTCGGCGCGGTGGTCGTCATTCGGCGCGGCGTCAACGAGCTCCGCTACTACCGAGGCGCGCAGTTGCTGCGGAAGTTCGGGGTCGCGACGGGTCAGTCGGTGTACCCGACGCCGACCGGGACGTTCAGCATCGTCGACATGCAGCTGAACCCATGGTGGCGGCCTCCCGACTCGGCGTGGGCCAGAGGCAAGCAGCCGATTCCGCCGGGACCGGGGAACCCGCTCGGCACGCGTTGGATGGGACTGTCCGCGCCCGGCGTCGGCATCCACGGGACGCCGGACGATGCGTCGATCGGCTACTCCGCGTCGCACGGCTGCATCCGCATGCACATCCCGGATGCCGAGTGGCTCTTCCACCACGTGAAGCTCGGCACGCCGGTCGTTATTACCGACGCCTAGCGGAGAAGCGGACGAGGAGGCTCGAACTCCCGACCCTCAGCTTGGGAAGCTGATGCTCTACCAACTGAGCTACGTCCGCGTGCCGCGATTGTAGCTTCGCTGGGACGCAGCGAAGTCCCTACTCTTCGCCCTGCATGGATGCCGATGCCGTCGAGATCCGCGTCCTCGGCTGCCTCATCGAGAAGCAGCGGACGACGCCGGACGCCTATCCGCTCTCCCTGAACTCGTTGCGGCTCGCCTGCAACCAGGCGACGGCCCGCGATCCCGTCGTCGCCTACGAGGAGCGCGAGATCAAGGCGGCGCTCGAACGGATGTCGGACCGCGGCTGGACGCGGTTCGCCAGCGGCGCGAGCAGCCGGGCGCTGAAGTACCGGCATCTCCTCGACGAGGCACTCGGGCTCTCTCGGCCGGAGCTGTCGCTGCTCGGCGTGCTCATGCTGCGCGGCCCACAGACGCTCGGCGAGCTGAAGCAACGAAGTGAACGGCTTCACCCCTTCGGCTCGATCGCCGAGGTCGCCGAGACTCTCGACGGTCTCTCGCAGCGAGAGCTGGTCGAGCGGCTCGAGCGGCGACCCGGTCAGAAGGAGGAGCGATGGGCGCAGCTCCTCGGCGGCGAGACCCATGGCGACGCCGAGCCCGAATCGCAGCAGCTCGACTCGAGCGAAGACGACCGAGTCGCCGAGATCGAGGCAAGGCTCGGGCGCCTCGAACACGCCTTCGACGATCTGCTCAGCCGCCTCGATAAGGTGCCCGACCGTGAGTGAGCCTCTGCTTCGGCTTCAGGAACGGCTCGGCAAGATCACCGACCTCGAGCGGATCAGCCGGGTGCTCTCGTGGGACCAGCAGACGATGATGCCGCCCGCGGGCTCAGATCATCGCGCCGACCACCTGGCGACGCTGCGACGGATCGCGCACGAGCTGCTGATCGCCGACGAGACCGGCCGCCTCCTCGACGAGTTGCGTCCGCTCGAGGATTCGCTCGAGCCAGGCTCGGATGACGCTGCCTTGATCCGACTCGCTCGGCGCGACTACGCGAAGGCCGTGCAGGTTCCGACGGACCTTCGCGCGGAGATGACGCACGCCGCCGCACAGGCGCGCCCCGTTTGGGTCAAGGCGAAGGCCGAGTCGAACTTCGAGCTCTTCCTGCCGGCATTGGAAAGAAACGTCGAGCTCCGGCGCCGCTATGTCGCGTGCTTCGACGGCGTGGAGGAGCCGTACGACATCCTGCTCGACGACTTCGAGCCGTACACGACCACCGCGGAGGTCCGTGAGATCTTCGATGAGCTGAAGGCCGAGCTCGTGCCGCTGATCGCCGAGCTTCGCGACACCGAAGTGGACGACACGTTCCTGCACGGAAACTTCCCCATCGAGCGCCAGGAGCTGCTCGCAAAGGAGGTTGTCGGGCTCTTCGGCTTCCGTCCGGACACCTGGCGACTCGATCCGACGGAGCACCCGTTCGCCTCCGGCGCCGGAGTCGACGACGTCCGGATCACGACGCACTACGACCCCGAGACGATGAAGTCGTTCTTCTCGACCATGCACGAGTACGGGCATGGGCTCTACTCACACCAGCTGCCGCGGAACCTTCAGCGGCTCCCGACCGGCAACGCCTGCTCGCTCGGCATCCACGAGTCGCAGAGCAGGCTGTGGGAAAACCTCGTCGGACGCAGCCCGCAGTTCTGGCGCTTCTTCTACCCGCGCGTTCAGGAGACGTATCCCGAACAGCTGAGTGGGGTCGACGTCGACCGCTTCGTGGCCGGCATCAACCGCGTCAAACCGTCGCTGATCCGGATCAAGGCCGACGAGGTGACGTATGGGATGCACATCATCCTGCGCTTCGAGCTCGAGCAGGACATCATCAACGGGCGCGTCGAGCTGCGGGACCTCCCACAGGTGTGGAACGAGAGGATGCACGACTACCTCGGAGTCGACGTCCCCGACGACGCGCACGGCGTTCTCCAGGACACGCACTGGGCCTCGGGGTTGATCGGGTACTTCGCGACCTACCTGCTCGGAAGCGTCATGTCGGTGCAGATCTGGGAGAAAGCGCTCGACGATGTTCCAGATCTGGAGGACCAGATCGGGCGCGGCGAGTTCGGCGCGCTTCGCGCCTGGCTGGGCGAGCAAGTGCACGCGCACGGGCGGAAGTTCTCGCCGCAGGAGACGCTCGAGCGCGCGACCGGCAGCCGCATCGACGCGAAGCCGTACGTCGCATATCTTCGCGCCAAGTACGGCGCCGGCGTCGCCGCTTTGTAGAAGAGGTCTAGGCGTCGGGCCAGACCTCGGCGAGCCGGCGTCTGGTCTCGGCGAGGTGCTCGGGTAGCACCTTCACGTCCGCGAGAACGGGCATGAAGTTCGTGTCACCGCCCCAGCGAGGCACGACGTGCAGGTGAACGTGGTCGACGACGCCGGCGCCGGCTGTCCGCCCGAGGTTCCAGCCGACGTTGTATCCGTGCGGTGCGTAGAGCGTTCCCAGCGCATCCATGCCGGCCGCAGCGAGCCGGTGAAGCTCCAGCACCTCCTCCGCATCGAGCTCCCCGTACTCGCCGATGTGCCGGATGGGCGCGACCATGAAGTGGCCGGACGAGTAGGGATACTTGTTCAGAAGGACGATGGCGTTCTTGCCGCGCCGGACGACCAGTCGCTCCTCGTCGTCGCCCTCCACGGCAGCGCAGAAGACGCACCCGGCCTCCTCGTCCGCGGACTTGATGTACTCGAGGCGCCAGGGCGCCCACAGCTGCTTCACGCGGCCGAGTCTAGAGAGGCTGATCCGCGGGCTCGACCGGGACGGCTTCCGGATCGATCCGGGCGCGCGTCGAGGCGAGAAGCATCACCGACCCCACCATGGCCAGGACCATGAGCAGGGAGGAGGTGAGGAGGATCGCCTGGAGAGTGAGCATGTCGGGGGTGAAACGCGCCGCTCACGACTTCGGTTACTCGGTCCTGACTCCTTCTAGGGCACGAAGGCGGCCGCGGCGAAGCGGCCCACGCCGCCTGCCGTGAAGCGGGCCTTGACCGAACGCTCGCCGCACACGAGCGCGGCGGAGAGCCCAGAGGACACACGCTTGATATTCGCCGGCCCGCTGACCGTCAGCGTGGAGCCACGAGGGCCGTGAAGCTCCGCGGCGAACACACCGTCGAGCGGGGTCTTGAAGGTGAACGTCTTCTGTTGACCGCGATGGGAGAAGCGTCCGCTCATGTACCTGAGCGGGGTCTTCTTCCACGGCTTGAGGACGTCCTGCTCGATCGCGCTGAGAGCCGCCGCGTCAGGGGTGAACATCGGGTCGTAGCCCCACGGCGTCTCCGGCAGACCGAGCTTCGCCTCGTTGAGATGCATGAACGACTCCGCGAAAGACTCGCCGGGATTCTGGAGGTAGTGCCCGCCCTCGTCGCCGGGGAAGGCCGCGCCCGCGATCTCCTTCTGACAGACGCCTTCGTAGGTCGACCAGCGCTTCGTCCCGTAGGCGATCGCCGGCCACGGGTCGTTGAGCCTGTGGTTCGCGACATGGTGTCCGTACTCGTGCGCGACGACCTCTTCGACCGTGCTCCAAGGAGTGTCCTCGCCGATCGAGATGA
>WNGO01011240.1_pt1 | contig 10842 bp, 7 predicted proteins | sample 5400511 | NCBI WGS metagenome assembly WNGO01 (sample SAMN13153380, study PRJNA577476) | soil metagenome | isolation source: 20 cm soil or saprolite under Garry oak tree replicate 2 | place: USA:California | collected 2016-06-15
TTCGATGAGCGCAAAGACGACCTGCGCAACCAGCGGACCTGTGTGTTGGGGAATGCCTTCGGTCCCGACGAGCGAAATCCTCGGGTTTACGTGGATGCCTCCGGTCATGAGCACGTTATTTCTCCCACTCACGGGGCCTACAGCAACAACGCAGCTTGCGTCGGCGGAGGCACTCTCAGCTACGGAGCCATGGCGTGGCGCTTCATGGAAAAGGACTTTCACCTGCGCTCCACCTACGGCGCAGTCGACGGCAGCACTTTGGATGACTGGCCCATCACGTATGCGGATCTCGAGCCCTACTACGAAAAGGCAGAATGGGAGATCGGCGTTTCCGGCGATGATTCCAACAACATCTTCCGTGCGCCGCGCAAGCGGCCGCTGCCCATGCCGCCGCTTCCGCCGACTCGGGAACACCAGGTTCTCAATCCTGCAGCCCGACGTCTTGGCCTTCACCCCTTCGATATTCCAATGCTGCGCAATTCTGTTCCCTACAACGGACGGGGCGCCTGCATGCGCTGCCGCTGGTGCGTGGGCTTCGCCTGCGAGGTGGACGCCAAGTGCGGCACTCACAACACGGTCATCCCGAGGGCCATACAGACCGGCAACTGCGACTTGCGCTGCGAATGCATCGTCCGGGAGATTCTCACCAGCGACCGCGGCCAGGCGACCGGCGTCGCCTATTACGATTCTGATGGACGTTTGCAGGAACAGACTGCTGATCTCGTGGTGGTCTCGTGCGCAGCGATCGAATCCGCTCGGCTGCTGCTGAATTCCAAAAGCCACCTTTTCCCCAACGGGCTGGGCAACCGCTACGACTGGGTCGGTCGAAACCTCCAGGGCCACGCCTACACCGGGGCGATCGGGTTGTTCGACCACGAAACCTACGACGACCTCGGACCCGGAGCATCCATCGCAGTCTGCGACTTCAATCACGGGAATTTGGGATTCGTAAGCGGCGGGATGTTGGCCAACGAGTTTATTCGTCTGCCCTATCAGTTCGCTTCCCGCACAGCAGCAGGAATCCCTCGCTGGGGAGCGGGTCATAAGGACTTCGTGCGGCGTTACTACCGGAGCAGCATTTCCGTGATGGGCCCGATGCAGGAAATGCCGGTCTTCGATTCCCGCGTGCAAGTCGATCCCAAGGTGAAAGACCACTGGGGAATTCCAGTTGCCCGTCTCTCCGGTCATCGCCATCAGAACGACCTGCTGGGAACGAATTTCATGTCGGCGAAGGCCGAAGCCTGGCTGAAGGAAGCTGGCGCCGCCACAGTCATCCGCTCTGGCCCCATCTCGCTCGACGGCCCGAGCGGCGGGCAGCATCAGGCCGGTACGTGCCGCATGGGGAATGATCCCAAAACATCGGTTGTCGACAAGTATTGCCGCGTGCACGAAGTCGACAACCTGTACGTCATCGATGGCAGCGTTCATCCCAACAACGGCGGATTCAACCCGGTGCTGACGATCATGGCGATTGCGTACTACGCCTCCGCCAACCTGGTGAAGACGCGGAAGGGAATGGGAGCCACGTAGACGATGACTGACGACCGCAAATTCCTCCGCCTTCGTGTGATCGCCCCACTGCTCATCATCTTGTTCGCGATATTCCTTCTACCCGGCGCGAGCCTCTACTACAGCTATTCCGGAGGAAAATCCTGCACCAAGTGTCACGAGATCTGGCAGCCTTACCGCGACTGGCACGAGTCCGCGCACCGCAACATCGCGTGCTCGGAATGCCACGGCGACGTCTTGACCCTTGATGCTGGCTTTCATCTGAAGAATATTCGCCAGCTGGCCGCGCACCTTCGCGGCAAGATTCCGGAACAAGTTCGCCTCAAAACCGACGACGTCCTTCAGATCGAGAAGCGCTGCGCCAAGTGCCATCGCGAAGAATACGCCAGCTGGTCCGCGGGACCGCACAGCGCCACCTACGCGAAGATCTTCCTGAGCAATGACCACAACCAGAAGACGCTCCTGATGGACGACTGCCTCCGCTGCCACTCCATGCACTTCCAAGGCAGCATCCGCGATCTGGTCACGCCACTGAACAAACAGGGGCCGTGGCGCCTGATAGACTCCCGACTCGCCGATCAGCCCGCGATCCCCTGCCTTACGTGCCACCAACTGCACCGGCACGGAGATCCATTGTCTCGTCCGCAGACAAAGCCCGACGATGCCGGCCCGCACGAGGAAATAGCTCGGCCCTCTCTCGCGCTGTTCGACCGCCGGGAACAGGATTACGTTTCACTCGACCGTCTACCGCTGCCACAGATGTATGAAGGCACGCGCCTCGTGAAGATCAGCCCCGACCTGCGCCAGACTCTTTGCTACCAATGCCACGCTCCAGAAGCGAACGCACAGATCGGTTCCGGCGACGACCGTACTCCCATCGGAGTCCATGAAGGCCTCAGTTGCTTCGCCTGCCACGAAAAGCACGGCCAGACGACGCGAGCATCATGCTCGACCTGCCATCCGCAACTCTCCAACTGCGGCATCAACGTCGAGACCATGGATACGACATTCAAATCCGTCAAAAGTCCCCACAATGTGCATGCGGTCAAGTGCATCGACTGCCACACCAAGGGCGTCCCCAAGAGAAAAGCACGGCTGTAAGCGCCGAACAAGCCATCTGAATATCCCGAAGCGAAAATTGCGAGCAGCGCCGCCAATTCCACTGGCGAGAGCTCGCGCAGGTGCATAAACCGCATCTTAGAGGGACACCTAAACGTATTTCCAACGCTTTCCACAGGAATTAAGGCCGGGAATCTGATGGATGACCTCTACTCAGGGAATGCAAAAGGCAACTTTCCGCCTCACAGCTGTGACTAATCAGGGCTGGAGGTCGGCGGGAGTGGCAGAGCGCAGTGCCAAAAAAGTAGTCTATTCCGGTCTCATTGCCAACATCGCGATCGCCATCTCCAAGTATTTCGCGGCGGCGCTCACCGGTAGTTCCGCAATGCTGGCCGAAGCATTCCATTCCACCGCGGACGCCGGCAACGAACTGCTACTCCTGGTTGGCATAAAGCGCAGCCTGCGACCCCCTGACGCGCTCCATCCCTACGGCCACGGCAAGGTCCTCTACTTCTACTCCCTGCTGGTTGCGGTATACATCTTTGGCGTCGGCGGGTTGCTCGCCATTGCTCGGGGTGTCTCGCATCTGCGTCATCCCCAGCCGTCCTCGCACGCAGCCTGGAACTACGCAGTGCTCGCGCTTTCTGCCGCGCTGGACTTCTATTCTTGGCGCGTCTCGTATCGCGAGCTGTTTTCGCGGAAAGATCCAGACGAGAGCATCTGGGACGAAATCATCGGAGGCAAAGATCCCACCATTTTTACCGTGTTTCTTGAAGACTCTGCCGGGCTGATCGGTACTTTCCTTGCGTTCCTCGCAATTTTTCTTGGGCACATGTTAGGAAATCCTTATCTGGATCCGCTTGCCTCGATTCTGATCGGCGTGCTGCTGGCCGCGATCGCGGTCTTCCTGGGACGCGAGAGCGGAGCGCTGCTGATCGGAGAGAGAACCAACCGCGCAAGAATCCGCCGCGTGTGCGAGGTTCTTCTGGCCGATCCCGCAGTGGAACGGGTCGGAGACCTCCTTACGATGCAACTTGGTCCCGATCAAGTCCTGTTGAACGTGGATATTCAGTTTCGCAAGGGTCTGGATCTGCCGCAGTTGGAAGGGGCAATCGATCGGATCGAAGCAAACATTCGCAAAGTGGAGCCCACGATCCAGCGCATCTTCATCGAAGCCGAATCCTTCAAAAGGAGCGACCAACGCTCGCAAGCGGCGTGAGGAAAGTGAGAGCGGATCGTTGTGAAAAACCTTGAAGCTCTCAGATTTTTCTGTAAAACAAACGGCCCGCAGGCAGAACCTGCGAGCCGTCCGGTGGACTGTTGTGGATTGACCAAGAGGTGGTCACTCTACGTGGCCTCTTCGGCAACTCCGGGCTCCTGACGGACCTGCGTCAGGCGGAATCAATCCTTACGCACCGATAGTTTGCGGGCTGTAGCCTCAGGCGCTCTAACGCCCAAAGCCCCGCTTAGAGCAACCAGCTCTAAGTCTCAGCCACCTCACCTGGTCTTTGGGTACATCTACTACCGCCTTCAGAACTTGTCATCCGACCACCTCCTTTCCGGTGTAAACGCAGATTAGTACGAAATGCGCCGCCGCGTCAATCGGGGGACCCCTGCAGGCAACACCGATTTGTTATAAGCCCCCGGGACTCCTTTCGGGGGTGGGGTCAAGCGCGCACTGATGACTGCTCGTTCTCGGAAGAAATCTCAGGCGAATGGAAGGTTGTCTCACGCGTCGCTTCGCTCCGCGGGGCGGACGAAGGCGTCCGTCCCTACACGATCAGGGAAGGCCGAAGGTATAAATTGCGCTGCCGGCCGCGATCGCTACACATTCCTTCCCATCGACCGCGAAAGCCATGGGCGCGGCATAGACCGCTCCTCCCATCTGAAAATGCCACAACAGCTTGAGCGAGGCCGCGTCGAAGGCGATGAGATTTCCTTCGGCGTCGCCGCTGAACACTAACCCGCCGGCCGTCGAGAGCACTCCTGACCACGTCGGCGACGTGTGCTGGAACTTCATCTTCGTCTCGCCGGTCGCAGGATCAATGGCCTTCAGGAATCCCAGATAGGGTCTTGCCTCTTCTGACGGAAAGTACGCGCTGCCGTAGAACGCATGTCCAGCCTCATAGGGCTGCGGAGCCGTGCTGAAGATGTCGCACTGATCGCGCGCCGTCACGTAGAACAATCCGCTCAGCGGATCGTAAGTCGGGGCCATGAAGTTCGTCGTGCCGAGCGCTCCCGGACAAACCGTGTGCCCCTCGAGTGTCGGCGAGGCATTTTTGTTCGCGACCGGGCGCCCCTCGGCATCTTTCGAATCACTCCACGTCGTTCTGCCGTAAGGCGTCGCCGAGATCAGCTTTCCGTTTGTGCGATCGATTACATAGAAGTAGCCGTTGCGATCAGCCTGCGCGATCAGCTTTTTCCCACCGGCATCGATCAGGACCGGAGCCTGGGTCGCATCCCAGTCATGCTCGTCGTGCTTCGTGAACTGGAAATACCAATTGAGCTTGCCGCTATCGGCATTCAGCGCGAGCAGTGAATTGCTGTAGAGGTTATCTCCGGCCCGCCCTTCTCCGCGATTTGAGGGCGCAGGATTTCCTGTTGGCCAAAAGATCTGGTTCGTCGCCGGATCGTATGTGCCCGTATTCCACGCGGGCGCGCCGCCCACTTTCCACGAGTCGCCCTCCCAAGTTTCGTGTCCTGGTTCACCGGGCCCGGGCACGGTGTAGTAACGCCATTTACGCGCGCCGTTTTCGGCGTCGTAGGCGTCGATGAACCCGCGCACGCCGTACTCGCCGCCGGAAACGCCGATCACGATCAGATTCTTTACCGCAAGTGGCGCAACGGTGAAGCTGTGACCGGTTCGATAATCGGCAGCGGTCACGTCCCAAACGACCGCGCCGGTTTTCGTGTCGAGCGCGATCACGTGTGCATCCAGCGTTCCGATGAAGACTTTGTCGCCAAGGATTGCCAAACCTCGATTCACGCGTCCGCAGCATGGACGAATGTCGCTTGGCAATTGCCGCTGATACATCCAGATCGGCCTGCCCGTGCGCGCATCGAGCGCAAAGGCGCGGTCGTCTTGTGCGGTCCCGTAAAGAATCCCATCCACGACCAGCGGAGTGGTCTCAAGCTTTCCCGTCGCTGCCGTCTGATATACCCACTTCGCCACCATGCTGTGTGCGTTGCCGGTGTTGATTTGGTCAAGCTTGCTGAAACGCTGCCCGGAATAACTGCCGGAGTAGGTCATCCAGTTCTGCGGTTCTTTGGCCGAGTTGACGAGGCGCTCGAATGTCACCTGTGCGTGGGCGGCAATCGTCGTAACGCAGACTAGGATGCCGCAGACGAGGATACGGTCCAGAGCGGCCCTTTGAGGGCCGCGTATGCTTGTCGAGGATCAAGGGCCTTTAGGCCCCGTGGGATGCTGGGGCTAAAGCCCCGGAACTTGTTTGTGCTTTGACGCGGCGCTGAAGCGCCGCTCTTCCACGGTAGCGTCCACGATTGTGCCGGCTCGCCCTTCCTCGGTTGCTCCAGTAGACAACGGATTGGTTGCCTCAGCAGACAACAGATCCCGCTGTATTCTTTCAAGCCAAAAATCCGGGAGCTCATTGCGCCCCCACGGTAGCCAGGAAGGCCACAATGTCTTCCACTTCCTTGTCGCTCAGCACATCGGGGTTGTACTTCGGCATCGCCGACTCGCGGCTCTTCTGAAAAGATTTCAATTTGTTCTTCTGGAGCAGATGTATGTGCTCGCCTGAATCCATCATTTGCACGCTGAAGCTGTCTTCGTTCAGGATCACGCCCTTAAGCTGTTTCCCGTCCGCTGTGACCACAGTGACGCTTTCGTACTCCTGCGGGAATTCTTTGGTCGCTTCCGTCAGTCCCCAGGCTAGCCGACGGCTTGGATCGCGGATGGATTCGATCATCGCCTCACGTGTGCGCGATCCCCCTACGCCGGTCAAATCCGGCCCCATCCTGCCGCCTCTGCCTTCGACCATGTGGCACATCGAACAATTCCCGTCGCCGTAAAACAATGCCTTGCCGTGAGCCGCATCGCCCGTCGTTTTGGCCGAGGCATTCACTTCCTGACTGCGAATGTAGGTGATGATCTGCCATATCTCCTCATCCGTCATGCCCACGCCTTGGCCATTGGTTCCGTTCGCAGGCATCGCGGTTCCGGGAATCCCGTTGCTGATGATTTGAAACATGTCGGAGTCGGAGTGCGCATGTCTCTTCTGGGCTCGTGTCAGGTCAGGCCCGCGACCACCTCCATGAGCACCGAGTCCATGACACAGCGCACAGTTGATGCGGAACTCATACTCCCCTGCCTTTGCCGCCTTAGGATCACCGGCAAGTGGATTCTGACCTAACCCATTGGCCACGCATAGAAGAAACACGAATCCGACGACCCACATTTGCCCTGCCATGATTTCCCCTCGGCTGAATTTGCCGCATTCTACGCCATCGAGTCGCCCTTGCAGCTTTGGAAATCTCGACGAAAATGGGAACAGTTCCCGCCGGACATGTCCGGCGGGTATCTGCCGGTAGCACTTCTGGCTCTCTACACTGAAATCCTGCCCTTCACCGGTCGATGTTCCTGATGAGGGCAGACTTTTTTCCTTAGACGCCTAAGTTACTGATCCTTCAACCTTTCCAGCGGAAGGCCTGAGGTTGCGGCAGGCCGAGATGAGCCAGCACGCGATAAGCAAATTCGCGAGCCATCTCATCTAATGAAGCGGGGTGGTAGTAGAAGGCAGGGATCAAGGGAAAGACGGTCGCGCCCGCATCTGCGGCCCGGTACATGTTGCGGATGTGGATTTTGTTGAGGGGCGTTTCGCGTACACAGAGCACCAGGGGGCGCTTCTCTTTGAGCGTGACGTCGGCGGCGCGTTCGATCAGTTGGGCGGCGACGCCGTTTGCGATTCGGGCCAGAGTGCCCACGCTGCACGGGATAACGACCATGGCGTCAGCGGGATAGGAACCGCTGGCCACGTTCGCTCCAATGTCGGCGTTGGATTGAACTTGGATCTTGCTCTTTGACGTTTTAGCAGACGAGCCGAGCACTTGGGCAACGAGGTCGGACCTGCCTTTGAGGTCCAGTTCCTCGGCCAGGACGCGCAACGCGCTGTCGGATGCGATGAAGTTTACGGTCTGAACGCGACTGTCGCCGTCGACCGCGAGCAGAAAGTGGCGAAGAAAGATAGCTCCACTCGCGCCAGTAGTCGCAACGGTGAGATTTTGCGGCGGGTGATTGGGCAAGGGTGCCTCGAACTGAGGAGCATAGGTAGCCCACGCAGTAGAAGTCAAGACGAACGAGCTAGGAGCCAGAAGTAGAAACAGAATATGGCATCTACGGCCAATCTTCGATCCCGTCGCAGCGCAGCGCAACTACACGCGCTTGCTGGGGTAGAGCGCGAGATTCGCGCGCAGGATTCGAATGGCCGTCGGAAATATCTTCGCGAGTTCAACAAGTCATTCCGCACTTACGAATCGGTTCTGACCAACGAGGAAGTTCAATCGACCTTAGGTTCGGCCGATCTGGTGCTGATCGGGGATTACCACGCTCTGTCGTCTTCCCAGCGCTGTGCCGCTTCTCTTGTCGAGCAACGGGCCATGGCGGGTGATCGGCCAGTCGTCCTTGGCGTTGAAACTGTCTTTGCTCGCGATCAGCACATTCTCGACGAATGGTGGCGCCGCGAAATTGATGAAACCGAACTGCGGCAGCGTATCCGCTTCGATCTGGATTGGGGATACGACTGGGCTCCGTTTTACGAATTGCTGGTCAGTGCGCGCGATAACGCCGAGGCACTCTACGGCCTGGATTGCATGCCGCGCGAGGATTTGCGCAAGATCGGCGCTCGTGATCGCCATGCTGCGCTGAAGATCGCAGAGATCAGACAGCGGCATCCGAACGCTGTGGTCTACGTGCTTTTTGGCGAGTCGCATATGGCTCCAGGACACCTGCCGCGAGCTATTCGCAAACAGAATCCGGACGCTAAAGTCGTGACTGTGCTGCAGAACGTGGACTCGCTCTATTGGCGGGCTGCGGGAGAGCGCGCCGCCAAAGTCGAAGCCGTTCGGGTCAAGGAAGACGTTCTTTGCGTATTCAATGCCACGCCGCTCGAGAAATACGAAAGCTACCGGCTGTTTCTCGATCAGTGGAGCCGATGCGACGAGAGCCCGGATTACGCTCCTACGATCTACAACTTGATCGACAGCCTCGCCAACTTCCTCGAGATCAACCGCTACGCCTCGCACAATGGCACACAGCCCAAGTTCCTGGTCGATATGTTGCCGGAAGTTTACGGCGGTTCGTCGGCTGCAACGCTGGGAAGGCTTCTGCTGCGCAAGGGCGTGAGTGAAGACGATCTAAAGCAGATGCTCGTCCGAGTAGAAGAGTGCGGCAGCACCTATCTGCCGCAGGTGAACGCCTTCTACGTGCGGGAATTCCAGATGATGCACGCCGCGGAAGATGCGACCCGTTTCCTGCATCAGGCGTGTCAAGGGTTACCTCAGCGGCTGAACGGCCACTCTGGAACAGAACCTGTGGTGGCTGATGAGCAGCGCGTGCTCGATTGCTTCTATGCTCGCGTGATTGAGCACGCCATCGCGTATTTCGGATCGCGTGTGCTATATCCTTCGCGTCCTGCTCCGGAACCGGATAACTCTCCCTTGAAACGAACAGCGATCAAGAACATCGCGCAGGCAGCCGCGCGGAACCAGAATGGCAACTTTGAATCGTCGGCGCTCGAGCTTGGTCAAAGAATCGGCAGCCAGATCTATGCCGCATATCTGGCCGGGAAAGTTGCACCCAGCGGCTTGCGGCGGCTGTTTCTGGCTCACCTCGACGAACCGGGACTGGCCCGAAGGGTATTTGGAGCGATCCTTTCCAAGCTGAAGTCGGCTTCTCGTCCTTCGGCTAGCGCGGTTCTTGCTTGAGTAGCGAGCTGGAGCAATGAGCGATGAGCTGTGAGCAAGCCCTCTTGCTAGATAATTTGATCGCTTCTTCCGCTTGCTCGCTTCGCTCAATGCTAATCTAGGACCTCAGCTGGCTGAATGCCTAGCGCTGACTGCTGAGTGCCTGCTTGAACTCCGAATCCATCCGCAAACTATTCGAGGATGTCCGCAAGGGTAAGCTTACGTCCGACGACGCTGTCAACCGCTTGCGCCACATGCCGTTTGAAGACTTGGGTTTTGCCAAGGTCGATCATCACCGGGCACTGCGGGCTGGCATGCCGGAAGTCATCCTGGGAGAAGGGAAGACTCCGGTGCAAGTTGCGGGGATTTTTGCACGGCTTGCGAAGCATGGCGGCAATGTCCTCGCCACGCGCGCCAGTGAAAAACAATTTGCGGCGGTGAAAAAGAAAGTTCGCGGAGTCGAGTACCGCGAGCTTGCACGGGCGATCGTCCTGCAGAAGGATTCGACGAAGTACGGGAAAGGAATGGTCGCGGTTGTCTCCGCGGGGACCAGCGACATTCCCGTTGCCGAAGAGGCCGTGGTCACAGCTGAAATGATGGGCAACGAAGTGAATCATTTCTACGACGTCGGTGTCGCTGGGATTCATCGCTTGCTGGCGAACCGCGAGGCGCTTACAAAGGCGCGCGTGGTGATCGTTTGCGCGGGGATGGAAGGCGCTTTGCCCAGCGTCGTCGGAGGACTGGTCGGAGTTCCTGTGATCGCCGTTCCTACGAGCATCGGCTACGGCGCGTCATTCAAGGGAATGGCTGCGCTGCTCGGGATGCTTAATTCTTGTGCCTCGAACGTGAGCGTCGTGAATATCGATAACGGTTTCGGGGCTGGTTATGTCGCCTCGCTGATCAACCGCTTGCCTTGAGTCCGGAAGGCCGCGAGCCTGGCCGACACTTTTTAAAGTGAGGTCGCGGAAGGCTCCGCGGGAACCGTGGTCGGGCGCTCGGCTTTGCCTTCGCTGGACAGCCGAAGGCGGCTGTCCCCACATGAAGCAGTTTTGTTTTGGGAATTAGCGGTTGTGAGGGTATCCCTCCCTCCCCCCGGTCTATTGGAATCATCGACATAGCGGGAAGTTTCGAGATAGTCTATGAGGCTCAGCAGCTTAGGGGCAAAATCTTGAGGGGTTAGGAAGTAGAGCGTTTCAAAGTTGCACCCCCCAGGGCCCCGCCCAGCACGCGCGCGAGAAGGAAATGATGCGAAAAGCTTGCTCGGAGCGTACTTTGTTTGACAGTGCTCCTGAGATCAGAGGATGATTCGAAGATGGGATGGACGTTTAGACGCGGCCTGAATTTCGGACCTCTCCG
>WNGO01008620.1_pt1 | contig 10841 bp, 9 predicted proteins | sample 5400511 | NCBI WGS metagenome assembly WNGO01 (sample SAMN13153380, study PRJNA577476) | soil metagenome | isolation source: 20 cm soil or saprolite under Garry oak tree replicate 2 | place: USA:California | collected 2016-06-15
CCCCTGGCTCGACCAAGCCGGGCCTTCGGCCCAATTGGCGCCGGTCCACACGCGGCGGATCGGCGCACTCCCTAGCCTGACGCTGTTGAAGGCCGGATCGATGACGATGACATCCGGGTCGGGATAGATCGACGGGCGGCCCGGCGTCCAATCGCGCGGTGGTGTGGTGATTGTGCTCGCGGGCGTGCCGAGCTGCGCATTAGGCGCGGGCTGCGTCTGCGCTCCGGCCCGGCGCGAAGCCAGCGCAGCAGCGCCGATGGCGCCGGCGCCCGCCAACAGTCCGCGGCGCGACAGTGGTTGGCGCGTGGTCATATGGCTCCTCCCATAATTCTGCCCGTTCGGTGGGGCGTTTTCTTGACGTTGGGCGCTAGCGCCCGCGGTAATGACGATAGAACTCGACCGCTTCGGCCCCCTGCTGGAATCCCAGGATGACATTGACGTCGCCGGGCCGGCGGCCGCCGAGCGGGATGGTTTCCTCGATATGGTCGCTGACGGCGGCGCGCTTGGCGCTCCCCGGAATATCGATATGGACCGGGAAGAGCCGCTTGCCGAGGACCGCCTGATCGGGCCCGGTCACCGCGACGAAATACCAGAGGTCGAGAGCGCTGGCGCCGCCCGCCGCCGGGCCACGTTCGCCGACAACGACAACATCAAGCGCGAGACGCACTGCGTCCCCGGCGCGATCGCATTTGGCCTCGACCTCGCTCAGCAACCCGTAAAACGCGACCCCCGGCGGCTCGTGCGGCTGGCCGGGCGCGAACAAGGCGGTCTGGGAGAGGGGTTTGAGGATTGCCGCCGTCGGACAGGTACCCGGCTCCAAAATCGGCCGCGCCGCGGGCTCGGAGGAGCCGAACCAGCCCGACGCCCAGCTGCAGCCGGACAGCACGAAGAGGCCGATCACAGCGGCCCAGCCCGCGCGCTTCGCCCGGGGCGATTCGCGCCGCATCGCGGGCCGCCCGCGACGGGCGCCCGAGCTGAAAGCGGCCATCCGCGTCCCGATCAGAGCGTGTTGTGAGTTCCGTCGCAGAAGGGCTTGCCGCCGGTCGCTTTGCAGCCGCAGAACCACAGCTCCTCGGTCTTCTCGGCGGTGAACAGCATCGGCGTGATGCCGGTGTCCTTGTGCGAGCCGTCGCAGAAAGGCTGGTTGCTGCTGCGGCCGCAGGCGCACCAGAAGTAGCGTTTGCCCTCTTCGACCGTCACGTTATAGGGCGCCTTTTGCGCCGGGATTGGTTCGGCCATCTTTCTTCCCTGCCATCGCCCTTGCTAGTGTCCCGCGCCGGCGGGCGACGGGAGACGAGAGACTAGGCGAGGCTTGCCACCCGCACAAGCTGGCTCGCGGGTCTGTGAAAGGCGCAGCAGTCGGATGGCAGTCTACACGGAAGTCGGCGATGACGAGCTGCGCGCATTCGTGGCCCTGTACGATCTCGGTGAGGTGCTGGCGTGCAAGGGCATCGCCGAGGGCGTTGAGAATTCGAATTACCTGCTGACCACCGAACGCGGCAATTTCATCCTGACCCTCTACGAGAAGCGCGTCGCGCCCGAGGATCTGCCGTTTTTTATCGCGCTGATGGACCATCTCGCGCATCAGGGTGTGCCCTGCCCCACGCCGGTGCGGGCCCGCGACGGCGAGGCGTTGCGGCAGCTATGCGGCCGACCGGCGGCGATCGTCACCTTTCTTACCGGCATGTGGCCGCGCCGCATCGAGCCGTTCCATTGCGCCGGGCTCGGCAGCGCCCTCGCCGCGCTGCATCGCGCCGGCGGCTCCTTCGCCGGTCGGCGGACAAACAGCCTGGGTGTGACCGGCTGGCGCCGGCTTTACGAAGCGAGCGCCGCGCGCGCCGGCGAATTGCAGCAGGGTCTCGCGGCCGAACTCGGCGACGAGCTCGCTTTCCTCGAAGCGTCCTGGCCGCAAGGATTGCCGAGCGGCGTCATCCATGCCGATCTGTTTCCCGACAACGTCTTCTTCCGCGACCGCGAGGTATCGGGTCTGATCGACTTCTATTTCGCGTGCAGCGATTTTCTCGCCTACGATCTGGCGATCTGTCTGAACGCGTGGTGCTTCGAACCGGACGGCAGCTTCAATGTCACGAAGGCGCGGCTGCTCGTCCGGCAGTATCATGCCGCGCGCCCGCTCAACGCCACGGAACTCGCCGCGTTGCCGTTGCTGGCGCGCGGCAGCGCGCTGCGCTTTCTGATGACCCGTTTGTATGACTGGCTGAACCAGACAGCGGGCGCGCTGGTGCGGCCCAAGGATCCGCTCGAATATTTAAAGAAGCTGCGTTTTCACCGTGGCATCTCGGGCCCGGCGGCGTATGGCATCGATGTCTGAAGTTGAAATCTTCACCGATGGGGCGTGCAGCGGCAATCCCGGGCCCGGCGGGTGGGGCGCCATTCTGCGATCGCGCGGCATCGAGAAAGAGTTGTCGGGCGGTGAGCCCGCGACGACGAACAACCGCATGGAGCTGATGGCGGCGATTGCCGGGCTGGAAGCGCTGAAGCGGCCGTGCCGAATACAGCTTTACACCGACAGCCAGTACCTGCGCGACGGCATCACGCGGTGGCTTCCTGCTTGGAAGGCGCGCGGCTGGCGGACTGCTAGCAAGGCAGCGGTGAAGAACGTCGATCTATGGCAACGCTTGGAACGGGCCGCCGCGCCCCACGAGATCGAATGGCATTGGGTGCGCGGTCATGCCGGGCATCCCGAAAACGAGCGCGCCGATGCACTGGCGCGCGGCGCCATCGCCGCGCAGCGCCAGTAGGCCGACGATCAGCCGCCGCGGTGACGCCAGGTGTTGCTGTTGCCGACCGGCTCGGCGGCGTTGCGCTGTTGCAATTGACCCAGCGCATGGCGGATCGAGGTGAACGCCATCTCGACGCCTCTCTGCTGCAGCGCTCTGCGGATGTCGGCCGGCGGGATCGCGCGCGGCGCGGCCGACCTCAGGATCTCGCCGATCACCTGCGCATTGGCGCCACGCTGTGGGCGGCGGCCGCTTGCCCGTTTGCGGGTGGTGCGACCGGCGGTGCCCGAGGTTGCGCGAGTGCGAGCGGTGGCGCGAGTGCGGGCGGTGGCGCGCCGCGTCGCCCGTGTGCGGGCCGCAGGACGGGCTGTTGTCGCACGTTTTGTCGCTGTACGCGCTCGACGTCGCGTCGTGCGGCGGCGCCGGGCCGGGCGCGCTGTCGCGGCTGCGGTTTCTTGGGCGCGCGGGCGCCCGCGGCGACGTCCGGGAGGCCGTCCGCGACGGGCCGGCGCGGCAGCCGCGCTCGCAGCTCCGGGCGCCGAACGCGACGTGAGGTCCCGCACCGCCTCCATCGCGGCAGCGTAACCCGCGGCGAAAGCTTCGCGGCGTATCGCCTCAATCTGTTGCTGCAATTCCGTCATCGCCGTTCTGGCCATTATCGACCATCCTCCCTGCTTCAGGGACGAACGCTAACACGTTTTCACCTGCCGCAGTAGAACAACTGCTCAGACAGCAAGTGACAATCCGCGAGAGATTTTACTTCAGTCGCTCGCGCGGCGGCCGAATCTCGGTGACGAGATCGCGCAACAGCGGCTTGCCCGGAAGCGGTTCGAGCGTCATGACTTTGTCGTCGCGCAGCCGCGTCGTGCAGGCATAGTCGATGACGCCGTCGATCGCGATCAGGCATTCCTTGCAGACATTCGCGTTGATGCAGCTGTAGCGGATTGCGAGCGACGGGTCCTGCTGTCTTCGTATGGCGATCAGCGCGTCAAGGACAGTAGTGCCGGGTTCGAACGGCAGCGCAAATTCCTGATAGCGAGGCTGCGGCTCGTCGGCGGTGCCGCGGCGCACTCGCAAGCGCGCCGTGTGTTTTGTCATTGTGGCGGCCCGAGCGTAATCCCGCCTTCAGCGGTCATCGTGATCCGCTGCGAGCGCGCCCATGCCGGATCGCTGTCGGGATAATCTTCGCGCTGATGCGCGCCGCGGCTCTCGATGCGTGCGGCCGCAGCATGTGCCACCGCGGATGCGGCGATCAGGCTGCCGCGCAATTCGAACCATTCCGCCAGCGCCGGGTTGAATCGCCGCCCGGGCGGGAGTGACAATTTTGGGAGCGCCGCGCGCATCTCCTCGGTCCGCACGATGGCGCGCGAGAGCACTTTGGCGCTACGGAACGGACCGACGTCGCGCCACATGATCTCACGCAATTCGTCGAGCAATTCGCACGCTGCGATATCGCCCTTTCGACCATCGGCGAGAGATCGGATCTGCTCGACAATATCGGCGCCTGCCCCACTCGGCAGGGCCGACATCGGCCGCTTCGCCGCCAACAGTGCTGCGGATCGCCCTGCCACTTCACCAAACACCAGCGCTTCGGGAATGGCGTTGCCGGAGAGCCGGTTTGCGCCATTGGCGCCGCCGGCCGCTTCGCCGGCCGCGAACAGCCGCGGCACGGAACTCGCCATATCCGGGTCGACCGCAATGCCGCCCATATGATAGTGCGCGATCGGCGCGACTTCGACCGGGGCCCTGGCGAGATCAATGCCGTTCTTCGCCAGCCGGCCGATGACCGGCCCGAAGGCCGCTTCGAGCGAATGCCGCGGCACATGCGTGAAGGACAGATAGACACCGCCATTCGGCGAGCCGCGCCCGGCCGCCACCTCCTTCTGGATCGCATAGGTCGCGATGTCGCGCGGCGTTGTGTAGCCCGCGCTCTCATCGCTGCCGTAATCGGCGAGAAATTCGCGGCCGTCGCGATTGAGCAACCGGCCACCGAGCTTGTAGCGGAACGGGTCCCACATGATCGGGTCCATGCCGACGACGCGCGGCGCCAGATGCCCGATCGGAAAGAACTGCACGAATTCCATATCGACAAGCGCGGCGCCGGCCGCGAGCGCCAGCGCATAGCCGTCACCGCCCATATTGGCGGATGCGCTGTTGCGCTGGTAAATGCGCGTGAGCCCGCCGCTGGCGATGATGACGGCCTTCGCGGCAATCCTCACCGGCTCGCCCTCGGCAATATCGAGCGCGACCGCGCCGGCCACTTCGCCGTCATGCACGAGAAGATCGGTGACAGCCAAATTGCTGACGCGGTTTATGACACCGATCTGGCTTATCTGACGCCGCAAGGTCGCGGCGACCGCCGGGCCGGTGTTCAGGAAATCGACATAGCAGCAGCGCGGCCGCGAATGACCCGGGGCGGTGACCTGTGCAATCCGACCGTTCTCACGCCGCGCCCAGCCGACTCGCCACTCCGCCATCTCGCGGATCCGCGCTGGCGCGTCGCGGCAAAGTAAGGCGGCGAGATTTTCGTCGCAGAGGCCGCGCCCGGCGGCGAGCGTGTCGTCGAGATGCGCCTGCCAATCATCTGGACATTCTTCGCCGAGCGCCGCCGCTACCGTCATCTGCGCCATGATCGTCGCGCCGCCGCGGCCGACCAGGCTCTTATCGGCCAGCAGGACATGCCCGGCCCCGGCGCGCGCCGCCGCGATCGCCGCGTACATGCCGGCGCCTCCGGCCCCGACAATCAGCACATCGGTGGCGAGATCGGTCATGCCGAAGATTTGGTGCCGCTGGCCAGGATCGCCATGATCGGCACCGCAAAACCGTCGCCGCGCCGATAGGGCGCCGCGGCGCGAACGATCGCGGCCTCGATCGCCGGGCGCGCTTCGGCGGGCTGCGCCCCAATCAGCGCGGCGGTGCGCACCGTGCCGCGCGATAGCGCGGCAAGAAGGTCGCGCGGGTCCGCGACCTGCCATTCGCGGCGCACTGGCTTGGCGCGGATATCGGCGAGGCCGGCATCGCGGGACAGGCGCAGCATCGCGTCGATGGTGCCGAGATTGCCGCCGGAGCGCGGCGTCTTCGCCGCGTTTGGATCGCCATGCGCGCGGATTGCATCAAACAATAGGCCCCAGGCGATGTTCTCGGCCGGCACGGCCCAGGTGGTAACGGCGACCCGCCCGCCTGGGCGCAGCACGCGAAACGCCTCCGCGATCGCCTTCTCCGGGTTGGGTGCGTGATGCACCCCGAAATTCGATACGACTGCGTCGAAGCTGTCATCGGCATAGGGGAGGGTCTCCGCGTCGCCTTCGTCCAAATGGAGGTGCGGATGTCCTTGCCGTGCTTGACGCAGCATCGCGGGTGAGAAGTCGAGCCCGACCACCGACGCACCGCGCGCCGCCGCTGCTGCCGTGACGATCCCGGTGCCGCAACACACGTCGAGCAGCTTCATGCCGGCCCCGGTCCCGGCGGCATCGAGCAATGCCTCGACAAACGGCGCCGTCGCCTGCGCGAAGGTCGCCTCGTATTCGGCCGCCGCCTCTTGCCAGCCGGCATGCTCGAAGGCGCGCACCGCCTCCGGATCGAAACTCATGCTGCTTGCCCTCGTTCCGGCCAGCGCCGACGATAGCAGCGCATTGGGCAGGAGACGAGCGATGGACATCGCGATCGTCGGAGGCGGCATCGCCGGGCTCGGTCTCGCGCTGAACCTGCAGCAGCGCGGGCTCCAGTGCCGGGTCTACGAGGCGGTTCCGGAGGTCAAGGAGCTCGGCGTCGGCATCACGCTTTTGCCGCACGCGATGCGCGAATTGGCGCGGCTCGGTCTGCAGGAGATCCTCGAACCGCTGGGCATCGAGAACCGGGAGAGCTGCTTCTTCAACCGGTTCGGACAGCTGATCTACCGCGAGCCGCGCGGCCGCTTTGCGGGGTACGACATACCGGAATTGGGCATGCACCGCGGTCGGCTGCACCGTGTTGTACGAGGCCGCGCTCGACCGGCTCGGCCGCGACCGCATCGTCACCGACCGGCGCTGCGTCGGCCTCGAGCAGGACGATGCCGGGGTTACCTTGCAGTTCCGGGAGACGAGCACTGGCGGGCTCTGCCCGTCCGTACGGGCGGACATCGCTGTCGGCTGCGACGGTGTCAATTCGGCGGTGCGCGCCCAATTCTATCCCGGCGAGCAGCTCGTCTTTACCGGCATCAACACCTGGCGCGGCGTCACGCGCCGGCCGCCGATCCTGACCGGCCGCACCTATATGCGGGTCGGCTCGATCCGCACCGGCAAGATCGTCATCTACCCGATTATCGACAATGTCGACGGCAACGGAAACCAGCTGATCAACTGGACAACCGAGATCCAGACCGGCGGCGAGCAGCAGAACGACTGGAATAAACCAGGCCGGCTCGACGATTTCATTCATCTCTATGAGAGCTGGCGCTTCGATTGGCTCGATGTTGCCGAGCTGATCCGCCGCGCCGATGTCATTTTCGAATACCCGATGGTGGACAAGGACCCGATCGAGCGCTGGTCGTTTGGCCGCGTCACCCTGGCGGGCGATGCGGCGCATCCGATGTACCCGCGCGGCTCGAACGGCTCGGCGCAGGGGCTGGTCGATGCGCGCGTGCTCGCCGACTGCTTGTGCGAGGAGGCCGAGCCGGTCGCTGCGCTGCACGCCTATGAGGCGATCCGCGCCGGCCCGGCCGCCGATGTCGTCCGGACGAACCGCACCTCGCCGCCCGATTTCATCAACATCAAGGTCGAGGAGCTGACCGGCGACCGGCCGTTCGAGAAGCTCGACGCTTTCATCACGCAGGACGAGTTGCGCGCGCTGTCGGATCGGTACAAGCAGGTCGCCGGCTACAGCCTCGATCAGCTCCAGAACCGAGGCGGCCCCTCGAGTTCATAAGATTTGTTGGACGGGAGGCGGGTTTCTCGGCAATCTCCGGTCGCCCGAGCGGCGCTGTCGTGCATCTTTTTTGGATCGGGCCTGGATCGTCTCACCGGCTGATTGGTTTTCTCCAATAATGCCGCAGTCGATACCCCTGGGGTGCGAAACGGCGCATCGAAGACAGGCTGCAATGGCCGTCGCTCCGCCTCCGAGCACAATTCCGTTCGCCGGACGGCGCCTCGCCGGTCAGCCTGCCGGCGTCTTGCGGTGCTGACACTTTTCAGGCGCACGATGCCGGACACCACGGCTCCGCAAACCGCTTCAGCAGAAACTGCACCGGCGCCGTCGGGTCACCGCCCGCCAAGCACCGGCCCCGCTCACAATCTGACCATTGCGGCCCTCGGGGTCGTGTTCGGCGATATCGGCACCTCGCCCCTCTATGCCATCAAGCAATGCTTTCATGATGGGTCGGCGGTGACCGAACCGCGCGTCTTTGGCGTGCTGTCGCTGATCATCTGGGCGCTGACGATCGTCGTTACCGGGAAATACGTGATCCTGCTGATGCGTGCCGATAATCGCGGCGAGGGCGGCATCTTCGCCTTGACGATCCAGGCATTGGTCGCGACCGAAGGCCGGCGAAACCGCTGGATCCTCGTCGCCGGGCTGATCGGCGGCTCCCTGTTCTTTGGCGATAGCGTGCTGACCCCGGCGATCTCCGTCTTGAGCGCGGTCGAAGGTCTGGAGGTGCGAGCGCCGGAGCTGCAGCCCTATGTGATACCGCTCACGCTGGTGCTGCTGATCGTCCTGTTCATGGCGCAGCGGCGCGGCACGGGGCGCGTGGGCGGCTTCTTCGGCCCGGTGCTGATCCTCTGGTTCTCGGTACTTGGGTTTCTCGGGCTGATGCAAATCGCGCAAAATCCCGGCATCCTCAAGGCGTTGAACCCGCTCTATGGGATCGAGCTGATTGTCAGCGACCCCGTTGAGGGCTTCGTGCTCTTGGGTGCGGTCGTGCTCGCGGTGACCGGCGCCGAGGCGCTTTATGCCGATATGGGGCATTTCGGACGAGCGCCGATCCGCCGCGCCTGGTTCTATTTCGTGTTTCCCTGCCTCCTTCTGAACTATTTCGGGCAGGGTGCGCTGCTGCTGACCAACCCCGAGACCTTGCAGAACCCGTTCTATTACTTGGCGCCGGATTGGGCCGTATTTCCGCTCGTCGCGTTAGCCTCGGCAGCCACCGTCATCGCCTCTCAGGCGGTGATCTCGGGGGCATTCTCGCTGAGCCGCCAGGCGGTCCAGCTCGGCTATCTGCCGCGCATGCAGGTGCGGCACACCTCCGAGCAGGCGATCGGCCAGGTCTTCCTGCCGGAGGTGAACAGCATTCTGCTCGTCTCGGTGGTCGTGACGGTGCTCCTTTTCCGCTCCTCGGACTCGCTGGGTGCGGCCTACGGCATCGCGGTGACCGGGACGATGACGGTCGATACGATCCTCGGCTTTACCTTTCTGTACATGGGCGCCCGGTGGCCGCTCTGGTTGCTGATCCCGCTCTTTGGGCTCTTCGCGATCGTCGATCTGTCGTTTTTCGGCGCCAACCTGCTGAAGGTGACCGAAGGCGGCTGGTTCCCGCTGATCGTCGCTTCGCTGGCCTTCAGCATCATGGGGACGTGGTGGCGCGGCCGCCGTCTGCTGGCCGCGCAGCGGGCGCGCGATGCGATGCCGCTCGATCTCTTTATCGAGACGCTACGGCCGGAGCGGCCGGTCCGGGTGCCGGGCACGGCGATCTTCATGACGCGCGATTTGACGCAGGTGCCGGTCGCGCTGCTGCATGCATTAAAGCACTACAAGGCGCTGCATGAGCGCGTCGTCATCCTGCAGGTCGATACCGCGGGTGTACCGCATGTACCGGACGAGCGCCGCCTGGAGATCCAGGAAATCGGCAAGGGCTTCTACACGATGCTGGTGCATTACGGCTTTATGGACGAGCCGAACATCATGCGCGCCCTGGCGCTTTGCCGGATGCAGCATTTTCATGTCAACCTGATGGAGACCTCGTTTTTTATCGGGCGGGAGAAGATCCGGCCGCGGCCACGGCGGACCGGCTTCTTGCGCTGGCGGGACCGGCTCTTCATCTTTCTCACCAACGTCGCGGTCGACGCGACCGAGTTCTTCCGCATTCCCCCGAACCGGGTCGTAGAGCTCGGCGGCCAAGTCGAGATCTGACAAAAGGCATAGGGATCGCGCCGTGGAGGCGGTTTAGCCGCTCAACGGATTGCCGACGGAGAACACGTGGCCCAAACTGCCTCGTTGCCGGCGAGCGCCGCGATCAGCCCCGATCTGCGGCACAGCCTGACGCTGGCGGCGCTCGGCGTCGTCTATGGCGATATCGGCACCTCGCCGCTTTACGCGGTCCGCCAGTCGCTGGTCGAGTTTGCCGATACCAGCGAGCCATCGATCTTGGGCACGCTTTCCTTGATCGTCTGGACGCTCGCGCTGGTCGTGACGGTCAAATACGTCTTTGTCATCATGCGCGCCGATAACCGCGGCGAGGGTGGGCTTTTGGCGTTGACCGCGCTGGTGCTGCGCACCACGAACCGCAACCAGAGGCGGCACCTGTGGATCATGGCGGCGGGCTTGGTCGGCGCCGCGCTGTTCTACGGCGATGGCGTCATTACCCCGGCGATCTCGGTGTTGAGCGCCGTCGAGGGGCTCAAGGTCGCGACGCCGCTCTTCGAGCCCTACATCATTCCGATCTCGCTGGTGCTGCTGACCGCGTTGTTCATCGTTCAGCGCCGCGGCACGGCGGCAATCGGCGGGCTGTTCGGGCCGATCATGGTGGTCTGGTTCGCGGTCCTGGCGGTGCTTGGCATCTGGAGCATCGCGCGGCAGCCGCACATCCTGTTGGCGGTAAACCCCTATTACGGCCTGGCGCTCCTCGTACGGCATCCCTGGCACGGTTTTCTGATGCTGGGCGCGGTGTTTCTCGCGGTGACCGGCGCCGAGGCGCTCTATGCCGATATGGGGCATTTCGGCCGCCGCGCCTTGCGGCGCGCTTGGCTCGGCCTTGTCTTCCCGGCGTTGCTGTTGAACTATTTCGGACAGGGCGCGCTGCTGCTTGGAGACCCGGCGGCGCTCGAAAACCCGTTCTACCGGCTTGTGCCGAACTGGGGGCTTTACCCCCTTGTCGCCCTGTCCTCGATCGCGACGATCATCGCCTCGCAGGCG
>WNGO01006592.1_pt1 | contig 10839 bp, 14 predicted proteins | sample 5400511 | NCBI WGS metagenome assembly WNGO01 (sample SAMN13153380, study PRJNA577476) | soil metagenome | isolation source: 20 cm soil or saprolite under Garry oak tree replicate 2 | place: USA:California | collected 2016-06-15
GCGCGACGTTCACGATCGTCGAGTCGAGGACGATCATCAGGTCCCCTAAGCAGAGGATGTACAGCGCGAGCCAGCGAGTTCGGCTATCCAAGGTCATGTCGGCTTTCCTTTCAGTGCGTGGGTCGTAGTCTGGTGAGATAGACCGCGTCGCGGCCCACAACTCATCGGTGGCGAGACCGATGAGTTTTCACGGTTCGGCGGGTCTATCCCAAGATGGCAGCCCCAGTGCCGCAGACCGTCGCGTTCGCGATTCGCGGCCCAATTGAGCGCACCGATCTGCCCGGGCTCTGTGAGCGTGTCTGTGGACTGCTCGAGGGTGGCGCAGACGTGGCCCTCTGCGACGTGCGCGGAGTCGAACCGAACGCCGTGACCGCCGATGCACTCGCGCGGCTCCAGCTTGCCGCGGGTCGGCGCGGTTGCCAGGTGCGGCTGCGCAGTGCGTCGACCGAGCTGCTGGATCTACTCGCCTTCATGGGCTTGAGCGACGTCTTGCCGGACTAGGACTCGAGCCGCATCGGCAGCCCGAAGAGCGGGAACACCCGCTCGGTGTCGAGGAAGAACGTGAACTCGACGATGCGGCCGTCGGAGATCTCGAGCACCTGCAGCGCCCACGGGTCGTAGCCCTCTCCCGAATCGCTGGGCTTGTACTGCCCGAAGGCCGGCGAGCCGTTCGCGGCCACGGTCGGGATCACCCGCGAGCCGCGGCAGCCGGCGCCCGGGCCGACCCACCAGCGCAGAATGTCCTCGCGTCCGCTGAGCCACAGGTCGTACGGCGGCATCGACTGCGTCGCGTCCTCCTGAATCAGCGAGATGAGAGCATCCATGTCGTATTGCTCGAACGCCTGCACGTAGCGCGCGAGCAGCTCGGCGTCCGCCTCGTCGACAGAGGACGAGGTGTCGGCCGCGCTGAGGTTGCTCGCTTCGAGTGTGGCGCGGGCGCGCTGGAGCGCGCTGTTGACCGAAGCGACGCTCGTGTCGAGGAGCTCCGCCACCTCGCTTGCCTTCCAGCGCAGGACCTCGCAGAGGATCAGCACGGCGCGCTGCTTCGGTGGCAAGTGCTGCAGCGCGGCGACGAACGCCAGACGGATCGTCTCGCGCGAGACGGCCACCTCCGCCGGGTCTCCGTCCGCGACGACGAGGCCGTCCGGAACAGGCTCGATCCAGGTCACCTCCGGCAGCGTGTTGAGATTGGACTCGATCGGTTCCCGGGCCGGGCCGAGGTCCATCGGCCGCGCACGCCGTTCCCGCCCGTTCAGCAGGTCCAGCGAGACGTTCGTCGCAATGCGGTAGAGCCACGACCGCAGCGCCGCCCGGCCTTCGAAGTTCTCGAGTCCGCGCCAGGCTCGGATGAAGGTCTCCTGCACCGCGTCCTCGGCCTCGAACGGGGAGCCGAGCATCCGGTAGCAGTAAGCGCGCAACTCCGCTCGATGCTGCTCGAACTGGTCCTCGAACTTGCGCGCGTCCGGCGCGACCGTGACCGATGGATCCCTCATGGCGGCCATCGTACGCGGTCCGCCCGATCCGTTCGTCGCCTCTAGGCCCCTCTTGCCGCGCGCACCTCGGTCATGAATCTCGCCGCGCGGTCGGGGTCGACGGGATTCCAGGTCCCACCGCCGACCTTGAGATCCGAGCCGACGATCGCACCGTCCGCGACAGCCAGGAAATCCCCGACATTGGTCGACTTGACCCCGGTGTTTGCCAAGACCGGCGTCTCATCGCCACACCCACGCTTGGCCTCGCGCACGGCCTCCACGGACGGCTCTGCGCCGGCCATCGGGCCGGAGACGAGGATGGCGTCGGCAAGGCTCGACACCCGCACGGACCGGGCCGTGGTCGCGATGTCGCGCGAACCGACGCTCGATGCGAACTCGGGGGTGATGTTCATGAAGACGGCGACGTTCCGGGCGTTCAGCTCGCGGCGGTAGCGCAGCAGCCTCCCGGCGTCGGGCGACCAGAGCCCCATGTCGGATTCGTAGACGCCGGTCGTCACCTCGCGGATAAACGCGGCCCCCGACACCGCTGCAACCGCCAAGGCTGCCTCGGCATCCCAGAGGTAGTCGACTCCGAACGGTCTGTCTCGCGGCGCAACCTCCGCCACCACCCGCGCCATCATCGCGACGCCCTCGAAGGTCGCCTTCAATTGGTAGGGGCGGTCACCCTCGTTGCAGAACAGAATCGCGTCGAACCCGGACCCGGTGAGAATCTCGACGTCGTGAGCCACCGACTCGACGATCGCGCGCGGCCCCCCGATCTCGTCGTACAACGGCGTGCCCGGCATTGGGGGCAGGTGCGCCATCGCGATGACCGGCTTCTCGACCCCGAAGAGCTCCCGTAGCGCGGGCGACATGCCCATTACCCTCCACGACGGGGCGGATGGACGAGCGCGCGCGATCGCCGAACGAGTGCTGCGATAACGGCGAGCGTGAGCACGGCCGCCGCCACACCCGCGGCCTCGTATCCGATTCCAACTCCTCGGCCCGACGTGATCAGGAGCAGCAGTCCTCCCACGATCGCAGTGCCCAGACTGGCCGACACGAGCAGGAGAAGCCGACGGGCTACGACTTGCCTCTCACTGCGCCAGTTCCGGCGCTCGATCGACCAGAACGACAGCTCTGCCGCAACGAAGAATGCCGCCGCCATCAGCGGAGCACGCTCGTCGACCGTGCCCGGCCGCAGGCTGAGGAACACGGCGTAACCGGCGCCGACCCCCACGAAACCCCAGGGAAGAAGTGCCGCCCACCGGCCCAGAAGAGCAACAGCCGTAACCAGGAGCCCGATACAGCCGATCGACGTCACCACTGCGACGAGACGGTCACCGGCGATCGCCGAGTAGGCGACGACGACACCAAGGAATGAGAGACCGGCCAGTCCGGTGACTACACGGGTGCCGTTCTTGCGTGCCGGCGAAATGCGTCCACCTCCTCCATGGCGACAGCGAATGACGAGTCTTCGTCCCAGACGGCGACGGGGACGCCCGCCCGCATGAAGCGACCGCGGACCGCGTCGCGGCGCAGCCGCCAGAGGCGGGACGCGATCTCCCGCTTCTCCCCCCGCATCGGTGCGACGAGCTCGAGTGGCGAGACCTCGATCACGACGAGATCGAAGCCACGCGCCCGCAGGTCGAGGAGGGCGGTTGCCGCCCGGTCGTCCAGCAGTGGAGTGAGCGCGACCACGAGCGCCTGCGGAGGAAGCGTGCGGCGAGGGATGACGACGAGGTCGCGCCAGGCGTAGCTGAGGATGATCTGCGTGTCGAGCATTGCATCGACGATGCGGTACAGCTGGCGCGCGCCCGTCGACGGCAGGAGCCAGTTGAGCGTCCCGCCGAAGCTCACGAACCCGACCCTGTCGCGCTGGCGGAGATACCGCGCCGCGAGACTTGCCGCCGCGCGGAGGGCAGGATCGAGCGTGCTCCGGCCGCCACGGCGCGCTTCTGCGAAGACGTCGAGGAAGATCACCACGTCGGCGTTGCGCTCCGCGTGATGCTCGTTGACCCAGAGCTCACCGCGGCGAGCGCTCGCGCGCCAGTTCACATGCCTGACCCGATCTCCGGCGACGAACTGACGGATGTCGGCGAACTCGATCCCCTCCGCCTTTTGGCGCGCCACATGGTTTCCCGAGAAGACCTGCGTCTCAGACGGCCGCAACAACATGCGCACGGCCTCCTGCGTCGGGTACACCTTGAGCGGCTGCCGCCGGTCGGTCACGGCTTCGTGCCGGAACAGGCCGAACTGATCGTAAGAACGGAGGTGGATCCGCCCGAGAGCGAACGCACCCCAGCGGACACAACGAAGTCGCAAAGGCAAGACACGTTCTTCTCCCGCGACGAGGCGGAGCGTGCTCGGATTGGCCCCTTCTTCGACCTCGATGCCAGGCGGAAGCTCGAGCAGCACGTCGATCTGCTCGGCCCCATCGCCCGGTCCAAAGCGGATCCACACGTCCAGCAGCTCCCCTTCCAGAGCGCGCTCGCGGTCGAGCTCGACCTCGACGTCGACGTGTGGCGCGCGAACTTGCAGCGTGCCGAGCGCCAGGACGAGTGCAAAGGGCGCGGCGAGCAGCACCAGTTCCGGGAGGCCCAGCACGAGCGCGGCCAGCAGTCCCAGCGCCACCAGTCCGGCGTACGCGCCCAGCTTGGGTGATGCAGAGCGTGTCATTCCACGCGCGTCGGCAAGTCCTCCGCGGCAGGCGCCGGCACGGTCTCGAGCGACTCGCGCACCACATCTTCGGGGCGCACCCTCTGCACCCAGAGCTCCGGCTTCAGCATGAGCCGGTGCGACAGAGCAGGCACGGCGACCGCCTTCATGTCCTCCGGCGTCACGAAGTCCCGACCCGCCAGCGCAGCCTTGACGCGAGCGAGCTTGAGGATCGCGAGCGAGCCGCGCGGGCTCGCACCCACTTGCACACGCTGGCTGGTTCGCGTCGACGCGACAATGTCCACGATGTAGGTGCCAACCGGCTCGGAGACGTGGACCTGCTCGATCGACTCCTGCAGCTCGAGCAGCCCACGCTGGTCGGTGACCGCGTCGAGACCGACCTCGTCCACCCCGCGCTCGAGCCTCCGTTCCAGGAGAGCCCACTCGTCGCCTCGACTCGGGTATCCGATTCCGATGCGGAGGATGAAACGGTCGAGTTGCGCCTCGGGCAACGGGTAGGTGCCCTCGTATTCGATCGGGTTCTGGGTCGCGATCACGAGGAACGGCCGCTCGAGCGAGTTCGTGCGGCCCTCGATCGTGACCTGCCGCTCCTGCATCGCTTCCAACAGGGCAACCTGCGTCTTCGGCGGTGCGCGGTTGATCTCATCGCCGAGCAGCAGGTTGGTGAAGATCGGACCTGGACGGAACTCGAACTCACCCGTTCGCTGGTTGAAGACCGAAGAGCCGGTCACGTCCGAGGGCATCAAGTCGGGAGTGAACTGAACGCGTCCGAAGTCGATCGCGAAGACCTGGGCGAAAGACCTGGCAATGAGCGTCTTACCGAGCCCCGGGAAGTCCTCGACGAGAACGTGACCGTCTGCAAGAAACCCGAGCAGAACGAGCTCGAGCGCTTCACGTTTCCCGACCACCGCGCGTTCGACCTCGTCGATGATCCGCTCGCCGCGTGTCGCGATCTCTGCGACGGTCAGCATCCGTCAGAGCCTCTCGAGCTCTTCGACGACGACACGCAGATCTGCCGGGGCTGGGCCACGTGCGAGCCGGTCGCTCGGCGGAAGACGTTCGGGGCGGACGAGTTCCCAGGCATTGGCTCCAACCAGCTCGCGGGCGCGCTCCTGCTCTCGGTCGAGGTCGACCCCGAACCGCATCCACAGCCGGTGGGCGGCGATCTCGCGCAGGATTGGACGCAGACGAACGTGCAAGTGCAACGCGCTTGCGGTCGATTGCTCGACCTCGTTCACGAGGGTCAACTCGCCTGAATCGGCGGGGCGCCGGCGCATCTCCTCGAGAGCCCGATCGAAGTCCGACAGGCCTGTAGACCCTCCTTCGCGAGTCGTCCGCACGAGCGCCAGTAGCAAGATGCCACCCATCCCCAGGAAATAGACGTCGAGGAGAATCGACCGGGCTCCCGAGACCGCAAGAGCCGTGAGCCCGACGGCGGCGCTGAGCGCCAAGCCGACCTTGAAGGCGCGGGCGAAGATCCAGTTCATGCCGCGAGCTCCCGTGTGACCTGGAGGTCCTCCCTCACGGTGACCAGAGACTCGATTGCGCGTTCTTTCATTGAATCGTCGATCTCATGCCTGCTGAACTTCGCGTATTCGAAGAGCTCCGTCAGCGACCGGACAGCGCTTTCGCGGACCTGGAGCAACTGTAAGACGCGGGCGAGATATTCGTAGGGCAGCTCTGACCGACCACGCGCGAAGCCGTGTGAGGCGAGGATCCGCTCCATGTTCGCGTATGCCGCGATGACGGCTCGCCGCGCGTCTCGTTCCCCTCGAAGGTCATCGATCGTGCTGCCTATCGCGCCTGCAAGTTCTTCCTCCACGCCACCCGGCTCCGTGCTCCTGGTTCCGGGCCGGTTGCGGCTGATGAAGATCCAAGCGCCACCGAGCAGAACGAGCCCGCCGACCGCCAGCGCGAGCGGCCACTGGAAATGAGCCGGCCGCGCGGGTAGCGGCCGCGCGGTCGGCGACCCGAGTCCGCCGCCCGGGTGCCGCTGCGCCTGCTGACCGAACAGCTTCTGAGTCCGCACGTTGAGATGCCCGTGCGTGATCGCCCAGGAGCCGATCCCCGTGATCAACGTCATGAAAACGAGGACGGCGCAGTAGTTCCGGAGCCAGTGCGAGTCCGGATCCTGCCAACGATGGCGCCGCCTGAGCATCATCACGAGCACAGCGACGATGGCGAACCCGTAAGCGATGATCAGCAGGGTGATCCAGCTGTCCTGCAGGCCGGAGGGAACCGGACGCGCGGCCAAGTGACCGTGCCGCGTCGGGCGACCTCCACTGGCTCCGAGCGTGACGAGAGCCAGGAGTCCGACGATCAGAAGCGCGACAGCGCCGGCCACGACCGGCCCGCCGGGCAACCTCTCGTTCCGCCGTTCCACAGTTGGACGAGAGCCTACGGAAGCGGTCAGCCTCTCGCCAAAAACTGCTTCGCTCTATGCCACGATCTCAGCGCCATTCAGCAGACGAGAGGAGCAGTCGTGACCAGTGCCAGCACAACCCTTTACCGCTGGGAGGACCTGCCGAAGGAGCGGCTCAAGCCTGACCTGCAACGCCGCCTCATCTCCACCGAGCGGCTGATGCTCGCCCACGTCTATCTCGAGAAGGGCTGCGTCGTCCCGCTGCACTCGCACGAGAACGAGCAGCTGACCTACATCCTCGAGGGTCTCCTCCGTTTCTCGCTCGGAGACGACGGGTCGGAGGTCGTCGACGTCGCGGCGGGTGAGGTGCTCCATATTCCTTCACACGTACCGCATCAGGCAGAGGCGCTCGAGACGACACTCGACGTCGACATCTTCTGTCCACCACGGCAGGACTGGCTCGACGGGTCCGACGCTTATCTGCGGCGCACCTAGAGCTCGCCGGGAGCCGCGAACCGGTAGAAGATCGGGGCGATCCTCAGGAAGAGGCCGGTCACGAAGTCCTCGAGCGGCCGAGGACGGCGTCGTCTACACCACGTACCCGCGCACCGCGCCTGACCGCTTCCTGCTGGCTCCGTACTACTACCAACTGCTCGACCAGATCCCCGACGGACGTGACGACGACTTCCCGCTGCGCCGCCATGACGAGTACTAGGAGATCGGCGACGGCAGCGTGTGCCGTTGCCTCCGACGCGCCCAGATAACGGCGGCCGCGACAGCGACGAGCACGAAGCCGCCCGCTGCCATGAGCAGCGGCACGGGCAGATGTCGAGTCTCGCCGGCCTGTGCATCGGGGGCAGAAGCGCGAGTGACGCTCAATGTCCGCAGGTCGATCAGCGACACAGGACTGGCGCTATTCCGTACCACCAACTGCTTGCCGTCCCGATCGATGCGAAGGCGTAGCTGCCACAAGTCGGTGCCGGAGGCGATCCCGTCGAGATCGATGCAATGCGCCGACCGTCCGACGGTGTCGAGCGCGTGTACGAAAGGCGTGGCCCCTGCGCCGTCATAGAGCGGTCGCCCTGCAGCTTCACGACCCGCTGCTGCTTCAAGCCGTCGCTGCTCAGAATGACCAGCTTCGTTGTGGCGCGGCGGAACGACGTCCGCGGCTCGATCAGGACGAGCGTCGTGCCGTCCGCAGAAAGGCCGCCGGCGGAACCGTCGTACGCAACCGCAGGAATCGTGAACGTGCCTCGCAGCGATCGCCACGCGAGCACTTGCCCGCCATGCTGTGCGATCTGCTCGACGATCGTCCTACTCCCAGCGGGGATCGTGACGTAGCGCGCCCCGTCAGAGCTCGAGGCGACGCCGGTGCTTCCCACGTCGATGCCGAGGACCGGCAGCCCGTCGGCCCGCGCCGCCGCGGGAACGATCGCCGCGACGAGCGCGGCTACCAAGACAGGTACAAGGAGAATGCTGCGCCTCATCGCCCTAACCTCCATCGTGGGTAGTGACGTTCGTACTACGCCCGACGGGCCGGGAGAGGTCCCGAAAGGAGCGCCTAGTGCCTGTCGGCCGAAGCGTTGAACGTCGTGAGCAGCTCGCGGCGGCTGTGCACGCCGAGCTTCTCGAAGACGGACTTCAGATGATCTTGGACCGTGTGACTGGAGATGAAGAGGCGCTCGGTGACGGCACGTGTGTCGAGACCAGCGACGAGCGCCGCAACGACGTCGCGCTCGCGCTGCGTGAGCGCATAGGCACGGCACAGCACATCGAATGTCTCGGCTGGGGCTGCGCCTCGCACTGTGACTGCGATCGTGCCGTCCGGGTCCCCCTCGAGAGGCGCGGCCTCAATCATCACCCAGCGGCCGTCGACTCCACGCTCGAGCGCGTGCGCTCCACTCAACGCGTCCTCCGAACGAGCGAGCGTCGCCACGGGATACACGACTGCAGGGAGCATTCCCCAGCCGGCAAAGAGCTTTGCCGCCGGCAGGGCATCGATCCACGAGCGAGCCGCCGCGGTCCAGCTGACGAGGCCCAGGCTCGGACTGAGCAGGATCACTCCCGGCGGGCTCGGCTCGAGCACGTGGCCCTCCTTCGCGGTGAAGCCGCGGCGAAGCGCGGACCCGAGGCAAGGGCCGACATCGGCCAGGAGCTCGATGTCCGCACTTTCGAACCGCCCATCGCTGTCGTCGCGGTAAGCCTCGATCCATCCCCAGCACCCGAGCGCATCGCGGCACGCGACCGCCGCGATATCGCCGATCCCGACGGGCCGCAGGACCTCGTCCCAGCGCGAGGAGCGCGCAAGGTCGCCACCGGTCTCGCCGCTCAGGCTCCCGGCCGAGTTCGCGCGACGCGCGAGGACAGGCTTGGCCGCGAAGTGGTCGTCGGAATACTCCAGGTCGAGCGCCCGGGGAAGGCTCGGGCCATAGTCGTGCTCAGCGATGCCGCTCAGAGGCAGCAGGGTGTCGGGATCCGCGAAAGGCCAACACCAACGGTCGAAGCCGATCACGCGCTGAAGGTCGACGATTGCTTCGCGTTGGATCGACTCGCAGTCGAGACTTGAGTCGCTGAGCCGTTCGAGACGCTCTCGGCACTGAGTCCGCTCTCGCGCGCTGGCCACGACTCAAGGATATGGCTGTCGAAGCGGAGACCCCAACTTATTGGGATTGCCCGAGCGGTGGCCCGCGTCTGGAATTGGCGTCAATGCAAGACGAGAGGAGTAATCGATGAGAAACGCCAGACGGCTTCGTCTGCTGCTCGTCACTATCGTCATCCTCGCCGCAGTGGTCGGCGCGTCCGTTGCTGCCGCCTCACCGCCGACTGAAGCGAGCGGGACCGTCGGCAATACGTCCTCGACCTTCAACAGCGTGCGGATGGCCGACGGCAACCTGATCGTCAATCTCGGCGCCACGGCGGCATATACCGGCACGTTCAGCGGCACCTCGACGATCGAGGGCACCCTGATCGTCCATACCGACGGAAGCGCGACCTTCCACGACGTCGAGATATTCAGCGGAACCGTGAACGGCGTCCGCGGAACTGTGACCTTCAACCTCAACGGATCGAACGACTCTGCCCTGGCCACCCACGCCACTGCAACGATCGTCGGCGCGACGGGCGATCTTGCCGGCCTCCACGGCGTGCTGCACGAAGTCGGAACGGTGGTACTTCCCACGGGTCCCGTCGGGACGTACAACGGACAGATCGGCTAAGCAGCCGGCGCGGCGCTCGAGCCTGTAGAACGCACAGGGCGCCGCTTCCGGCGCCCTGTGCTTGGTCGGCGCCTCAGCTCAGTGGAACCTCGAGAGCGACATCGACCTTCGTGTAGTACCGCGTGATCTCTCCGCCTCCGTGTTTCGCGCGGAACTTGTCGACCACGTCGCGCACTCTGGCTGGATCGTTGAGCGGTATCGCCGTTGCTGAGAACTCGCTGCCATCGGCACTCAGCCAGATAGTCGGCGTCTTCAGGACGTTTCTGTACCAGTCGGTGTCCGATCCTCGGACAGGAAGCAAGTAGAGCTCGTCACCCTCCTGCACGAACCAGACGGGATTGGTGATCTTGCGACCGGAGCTTCGACCGATCACGGTGATGTCGACCTCATCCGTGCCCTCCAATGCCTGCTTGAACAACGCGAGTGACATCAATCAAAACCGAGCTCGTCGAGGGATTCGTGCAGCTCCGCCGGGTCGTCGTAGACACGAAAGGCGCCCGCGTCGAGGAGTTCGTCGGAGCCGTAGCCGCCGCTCAGGAGCCCGACGCTGAGCATGCCGGCGCGACGGGCCGCGAGCAGGTCCCAGACCGCGTCGCCGACCACGTAGCAGTCCTCCGAGCTGACGCCGAGGGCCGCCTGGCAGGCGAGGAAGAGGTCAGGTTCGGGCTTGGCCCGGGCGACACCGCCGCGGTCGATCACCACGGTCTCGTCACCGACTCCGAGCGCGTCGAGCGACAGGTCGATCTCGGGCCGACGGCCCGAGGTTGCGATCCCGTGCGGGATACCCCGGCCACGGAGATCGTCGAGCAGCTCCCTGGCCCCGGGCAGCGGGCGCCGGTCGGGAAGCAGCTCCCGAAAGATGACGCCGTGGCGGAGCTGGATGTCGTCGATCTCCTGGGCGGAGAGGTCACGCCCGACCTCACGCGCGACGCCGCGCGTGAACAGACCGCCGCTCATTCCGATTCGACGATGGATCCGCCAGCCGTCGATCGGCATCCCTTCCTCGGCGAGCGCGCGCTGCCAGGCGAAGACGTGTGCATAGACCGTGTCGACAAGCGTCCCATCCAGGTCGAAGATCAAGGCGCGCGCCGCCACTTGTGGAGCCTAACCC
>WNGO01002995.1_pt1 | contig 10837 bp, 11 predicted proteins | sample 5400511 | NCBI WGS metagenome assembly WNGO01 (sample SAMN13153380, study PRJNA577476) | soil metagenome | isolation source: 20 cm soil or saprolite under Garry oak tree replicate 2 | place: USA:California | collected 2016-06-15
ATGTACCAGGCCAAGGCCCGAGACGGCCACCGGGTCCTGCCCGCCAGCAGCTCGCACAAGGGAGTTCGGGTGGACCTTGGCAACGACGCGCTGAACCTCGAGCTCTTCGTCGTCGTCGATCACTCCGCGCACGTGCCGACCGTGGCGGCCGAGGTGCAACGGCAGGTGGCGGACGCGATTGACAAGATGCTCGGCCTCGAAGTCCGCCAGGTCAACGTCTTCGTCGGCGACGTGAGGTTCCCCGAGGACGCGTAGGCGGCCCTCCGTGCAGCAGCACTAGTGGGACGGCGCCACCTTGCCCGTGAGCTCGCACTCAAGGTTCTGTTCGAGCTCGAGAACGACGGCGGCGATGCGGAGCGGCCCCTCAAATACCATGTGGCCGAGTCCCGCGCCGATGCCGAGGTGGCGGATTTCGCTCGCACGCTGATCCAGGGCGTTCGGGAGCACCAGGCCGAGATCGACGCCGACCTCAAACAGGCGTCGAACAACTGGGGTCTCGACCAGATGGCCAAGGTGGAGCGCACCTTGCTGCGAATCGCCAGCTTCGAGATTCTCTACCTGCCCAGCGTTCCGTTGAAGGCGGCCATCAACGAGTCGATCGAGCTGGCCAAGACCTTCGGGGGTCCCGACTCCGGCAAGTTCGTCAACGGAATTCTCGGCCGGATCGCCGCCGACGCAGAGATCCGCCAGCATCCCGCTGCAAAGGGCGAGGGAAATGGCTGAGGTCGATCAGATGGACTACGAGGCCGCCGTCGCCGAGCTGGAGCGAACCGTTCAGCGGCTCGGGAAGGAACAGGATGATCTGGCCGAGTCGGTCCGCACCTTCGAGCGCGGCCTCGCGCTGGCGAGGCGTTGCGCTCAGTTGCTCGACGATGCCGAGCGGCGGTTGAAAGAGCTGGCAGCGGCCGGCGGGCGTCCGCCGGTTCCGTGACGCTTCTTCAAAACCCGTACTTCGTCGTCCCCCTCATCGCCTGGGCGATCGCCCAGGTCGCCAAGGTGATCATCGATTCCGTTCTGCTCCACCGTTTCAGCGTGCGGCGGCTGGCGACCGCGGGGGGAATGCCCAGCTCACACAGCGCGCTCGTCGTCTCCCTGACGACGATCGTCGGCCGGCTGGAGGGGGTGCAATCGGCGCTCTTCGCGGTCTGCCTGATCTTCGCCAGTGTGGTCATGTACGACGCCACCGGCGTGCGGCGGGCGGCCGGCCAGCAAGCGATGATCCTGAACCGGTTGATCGACGACCTCTTCATCGGGCACCAGGGGATTCGGCAGGAGCGACTGCGTGAGCTGCTCGGACACACGCCGATCGAAGTCATCGCCGGAGCCCTGCTCGGGATTATCGTCGGGCTAGGAATATGGCGCTAATGGTCGAGGGCCGCGTCCGCCTGGACCAGGCGCTCGTGGCCCAGGGGCTGGTGCCCTCGAGGCAGCGCGCGCAGGCCATGGTGCGTGCCGGGCTGGTGCGAGTGGGGGGAGCGCTCGCAGACCGGCCGGACCAGATGGTCGACCCCGATGTCAGTATCGACCTCGACCGTGTCAAAACCTATGTCAGCCGGGGCGGCGACAAGCTCGCGGCCGCGCTCGACGCCTTCGGCATCGATCCGGCAGGAAGGGTCTGCCTTGACGTCGGCGCGTCGACCGGCGGCTTTACCGACCTCTTGTTGCAGCGAGGCGCCACACGCGTCATCGCGGTCGACGTCGGCTATGGACAGCTGGCCTGGAGCCTTCGCCAGGACCCACGGGTCACCGTGCTGGAGCGGGTCAACATCCGCCACCTGGATCGGTTGCCGCTGCCGGCCGACCTGGCGGTGATCGACGTCTCCTTCATTTCGCTGCGGCTGGTGTTGCCCCGCGTCCGCGAACTCCTCGGTCCGCCTGGCGACGTCGTCGCCCTGGTCAAGCCGCAGTTCGAGGTCGGCAAGGGTGCGGTGGGGAAGGGTGGCGTCGTCCGCGACCCCGACCAGCACCGCCAGGTCCTCAGCGACCTTCGGAAATTCGCACAAGACACAGGCTACGAGGTTGCGGCCGAGATCCCCTCACCGATCCTGGGCGCCAAGGGGAATCGCGAATTCCTGCTGCACTTGAGGCGACATGGCTGACGCCGTCGGCATCGTTTGCCACCCGCGCATCGATATCGGCGGTGCCCCGGTGATGGAGGCGCGCCGCCGGCTGGAAAAGCGCGGCTTTCGCGTGTGGACCTACTGCGCGACCGCTGAAGAGCGTCCCGGCGCGCTCGAGGGCGAGCTGAACGGCACCCGCCTGATCGTCAGCATCGGGGGGGACGGCACCCTGCTCTGGACGGCGCAGCAGGCGGCCGCTGCGCATATTCCGGTCCTCGGCATCAACGCCGGCCGGCTCGGCTTCCTGACCCAGGTGCAACTTGGCGATGAGGAAACGGCGCTCGACCGCTGGGCGGCCGGCGATTTCAGCTTGCAGCGCCGGGCCCTGCTCGAGGCCCGGGTCGACGATCGCGTCTTTCTTGCTCTCAACGACGTCACGGTGCACAAGGGGATCGAGATCAACCTGATCCGCATCGAGGCCTTCGTCGACGGCCAACCGGCGGGCCGCTTCGACGCCGACGGCGTGATCGTCTCGACGCCGACGGGATCAACCGGGTACGCGCTGTCTCTGGGCGGGCCGATCATCCATCCGGGCGTGCGAGCGATCGTGTTCATGCCCTTGAATCCCCACAGCCTGTTCAACCGCCCGATCGTGCTGCCGGAGCAGTCCCACATCGCACTCCGGGTGCCGTCGGCCTCCGCGATCCTCACCTGCGACGGCCAGCAGACCTACGCGCTCCGGCCGGGAGCCGAGGTGCGGGTCGCCGCACCCGGCCTCCAGGTCGACCTCGTCCAATTCAGCGGAGGGCGCAACTTCTTCGAGTTGCTTCGGAGAAAGTTGCGGTGGGGCCTCCCCCTCACCGATGGGGACGAGTGACCAGCTCGCCGATGCGCCGCATTGGCCAATTCTGGCGACACGCCTCGGCTCGTGTCACGCCGGAGGAAAGCGCGAATGCCGAGCGAATCCTGGGGCCGCTTGCGCCCTTCTTCCTCGAGCTGCCCGTGAACGATCAACGGCACGGCCTCGACGTGCTCGAGACTGTGATCCACCTCGAGCGTCAGCCGGGCCTGCTGCTGCAGCAGGCCGCCCTGCTGCACGATCTGGGCAAGGCCGCGGCGCATTTCTCGGTGATCGAGCGAAGCGTGACGGTCTTGCTGCGGGCCGTCTCCCCGAGGACCCTGCAGGCGCTGCAGCGATCCCGGCCCGCGTTCGCCCGCCGCTACCGGATCTACGCCGATCACGCGCAGATTGGCGCGGAGCGGCTGCGCGCCGCGGGCGCCGCCGACCTCGCCACGATCGTCGCCGAGCATCATGCGCCGCACCCGCAGTCCGAGCTGACACGCGGCTTGCAGCGGGCGGACGGACGGAATTGACGCGCGAGATCACCGCCGAGCTCGAGCGTGATCCTGTCTACGTCGTACGGACACCCGCGTTCGATGGTCCGATCGAGCTCCTGCTCTCTCTCGCGCAGCGAGCCGAAGTCGACCTCAAGGCGATCTCGCTGGCCAGCCTGACCGACGATTACCTGCGCGCGATCGAGCAAGCGCAGCCGCCGCTCGACCGGCTGGCCGCATTCCTGGTGATCGGAGCCCGGCTTGTGCAGCTGAAAGCCGCCGGCCTGATGCCGGAGGCGACGGTGGGGGAGGACGACGATCTGCAGGCATGGGAAGACGCGATCAAGGGACGCCTCGAAGAGTACAAGCGTTTCAAGGAGCTCGCCGAGTCGCTGATGCGGCGCCACGCCAGTGGACGCTTCACCTTCGCGGGCTTGCTCGAGCCCGACGTGATCCCGCAGGCGCGCGTCCAGGTCAGCCTCGATGCGCTCGCCAGCGCCTTTCGCCAGGTGCTCGACCGCTTGCCACCACCGGGACAGGTCACGGTGGAGATGGAGCAGGTCTCGCTCGGCGAAAAACTCGAGGAGCTCCGCGAGATGCTGGCGCGGCAAGCGCAGCTCAACTTCAGCGCCATCTTCCGGCACGCGCGCACGCGGCTGGAAGCGGTGGTCACCTTCCTCGCGCTCCTCGAGCTGATTAGAATCGGTGAGGCCCGCGTGGCTCAGACCTCGGCTTTCGCGGAAATCACGGTGCACGCACAGGAGCGGAAGGAACCAGAATGAGCTCAACGGTCGAGGGTGCGACCCAGGTGCGGGACACGACGGGGCTGGCCACTGCCCTCGAGGCCGTGCTCTTCACCCTCAACCGGGCGGTCACGGTGCTGGAGCTCCAGGAGATCCTGCAGTCGCCTCTGCCCGACATCGAAGCCGCCGCCTCGAGCCTGTCGGAAGCGCTGGCGGGCCGCGGCCTCTTTCTGCAACGCCATCTGGATCAGCTCCAGCTGGTGACAGATCCCGCGCAAGCGGACGTGGTCCGCCGCGTTTTGCGGCCCGAGTACCCGGCGCGTCTGTCTCCGGCGGCCTACGAGACGCTGGCCATCATCGCCTACCGCCAGCCGCTCACGCGCGCGCGCATCGAGGAGATTCGCGGCGTCAACTGTGAGGCCGTACTGGAGAGTCTCGAAGAAAAGGGGCTGATCGAGGAGACCGGCCGGCTCGACGCGCCGGGCACGCCTCGCCTCTTTGGTACGACGATGCGGTTCCTGCAGATCCTGGGACTGAGCAGTCTGAACGAGCTGCCACCGTTACCGCAATCCGGCTCAACCAGTTCCTAGCGCGCTCCGGCGTCGCGGCTCGACGGAAGGCCGACCAATTGATCGCCTCGGGACAGGTGAAGGTGAACGGCTTTCCCGCCGTCCCGGGCCAGCAGGTCACGCCGGGGATCGATCGCGTCACCCTCGACGGCAGCCCGATCGAACCGGTTTCGACATCGACCTACCTGATGCTGAATAAGCCGGTGGGCGTCTTGACCAGCGTCGGGGACGACCGGGGCCGGCAGACCGTGGTGGACCACCTTCCCGCGGGACCTGCCCGCGTCTTTCCGGTGGGCCGGCTCGATCTCGACAGTCGTGGGTTGGTGCTGCTGACGGACGACGGCGAGTTGGCGGCCCGGCTGATGCACCCCCGCTACCATGTCGAGAAGGAATACCGGGTCGTAGTCAGGGGCAGGCCCGGGGAAGCGGCATTGCGACGGCTCTCGGAGGGGATGATCGTGCGAGGGGAGCGATTCGAGCCGGCAGAGGTCCAGGTGCTCGACGGCACCGACGCCAACACCCAACTCTCGATGGTGCTGCGTGAGGGCCGCAAACGGGAAGTGCGCCGGCTGTGGCAAGCGCTTGGCTATCCCGTACTCGATTTGCAGCGGGTGCGCATCGATGGGCTTCAGCTCGGTGACCTTGCCGAAGGCGAGGTCCGCCCACTCCGCGAGGACGAGGTAACCCGCTTGAAGGACGCGGCGGGACTCTAGCGTGATCATCTCGATCGACGGCCCAGCGGGCTCGGGAAAGACGACCATCGGGCGCATGGTGGCGGACGCACTCGGCTTCGCCCTGGTCGACACCGGCCTGTTCTATCGGGCCGTCACCGTTGAAGCGCGGAGGCGCGGCATTGCGGCCGACGACGTGACCGGACTGATCCGCATGCTGGGTGAGCTGCGCATCGAGATCAACACTTCGCCCTCGGCGCGTCGTGCCGGACCACTGCTCTCCATCGATGGCCGGGATATCAGCGATGAGGCACACGACCCGGCAATCGCGGCCGAGCTTTCGCGTATTTCCGGGATCCCCGAGGTGCGGCGCCTCCTGATCGAGCCGCAACGGCGCGCGGCGCCGGGTGACGCGGTGATCCTGGGGCGCGACATCGGAACCGTGATCTTTCCCGACGCGGATGTGAAATTCTTCTTCACCGCCCCGGCCGCCGAGCGGGTCGCCCGGCGGCGCCGCGAGTTGGACAAGGCGCGCGGCAGCGCCACACCGGACGCCGTGCTCGAACAGGAAGTCGAGGCGCGAGACCGCGCCGACCAGGAGCGCGAAGTCGCGCCGTTACGGCCCGCAACCGATGCTATAATCGTCGCGACTGAGAGCAAGTCGGTCCGTCAGGTTTTTGACGAAGTGATGGCCCGTTTGCCGAAGCATTGATCGCTTTGAGCTATTCCTTCCTTACTGGTCTTGCACGGCTCCTCACGCGAATCGTCCTGGGGTCAAAGTTTCATCTCCGCGGCACGGCGAATGTGCCCCGATCCGGCCCCGTCTTGATGGTGTCGAACCATGTGGGAGCTGTCGACCCCGCGATCATCGGCGCCTGGACTCCCCGGCCGGTCTGGTTCATGGCGAAGGCGGAGCTGTTCAAGGGCAGCTGGGCGTGGCTGATGCGCGGATACCACGCCTTCCCTGTCATACGCCACTCGCCCGACCGAACGGCTCTGCGTCGCGCCTTCGGCTTGCTGAAAGACGGATCGGCCGTCGTGCTCTTCCCCGAAGGCCATCGGTCCGATCATGCCCGTCTGCTGCGAGCAGAGCCTGGCGCCGGCTTCGTGGCGCGCCACTCGGGAGCGCCGCTGGTGCCGATCGCGATCACTGGAACGCAGAACGTTCTGGGCCGGCACAACCGGATCCCGCGACGGGCCGAGGTCGAAATGACCTTTGGCGAACCGTTCCAGCTTCCCGATCGGAATCGAGACGGCAGCCCGATGGATCACCAGCAGAGCGCGGACTACCTGATGACAAAGATCGCCCAGCTGCTTCCGTTGGAATACCAGGGCGAATACGCGACCTCGTCCGTGCCGCGGAGCATGCAAGCATGAAGAAGATCTACGTCCTCGATACCAACGTCCTGCTGCACGATCCGAATGCGATCTACTCCTTCGAGGACAACGAGATCGTGATCCCTCTGACCGTGATCGAGGAGGTCGACGGCCAAAAGCGCCGGCAGGACGAGGTCGGACGGCACGCCCGCCTGATCGCCCACTACTTCGACGAGCTTCGCGCCAAGGGAAAGCTCTCCGAGGGGGTCGCACTCAAGTACGGTGGCACGCTCCGCGTCGAGCTGACCCACGAGAGTACCGCGCAACTCCCCGAGGATCTCGATCCGCGCAAGCCAGACAACCAGGTGATCGCCCTGACCTTGCAGCTGAAGGCCGAGAGCAACGGCACCCCGGTAATCCTCGTCAGCAAAGACATCAACGTCCGGGTGAAGGCTGATGCCCTCAACCTGCAGGCGCAGGACTACGAGACCGACAAGATGGTGCTCAAGGAGGAGGACCTCTACGACGGCATGACGACGCTGACCGTGACGCCGGATGACATCGAGAACTTCACCAAGACGAATCTCTATCAGCCGTCAAACGGCCAGCTCTACTTCAACCAGTTCGTCCACTTCAAATCCGTGAACGGGACGAAGTCGAGCGCCCTGGGCCGCTACGACGCAACGGCCGGACAAGTGGTTGGGCTGGCGGCGATCAAGAAAGAAATCTGGGGCATTCAACCCAAGAACCTCGGTCAGCGCTTTGCCTTCGACATCTTGTTGGACGATCGCATTCCGTTTGTCACCATGACCGGCCAGGCCGGCACCGGAAAGACGCTGCTCGCGCTGGCGGCCGGGCTGAACAAGGTGCTGGATCAGCATCGCTACCGGCGGTTGCTCGTCACCCGCCCGGTGATTCCCATGGGTAAGGACGTCGGCTACCTTCCCGGCGACAAGGACGAAAAGCTGCGGCCCTGGATGCAGCCGATCTACGACAACCTCGAGTACTTGATGGGCTGCATCTACAAGGAACAGATGGCGGCCGACATGATCCGGCATATCCAGGACAAGGGCCTCTTCGAGGCGGAAGCGCTCACCTACATCCGTGGCCGGAGCATTCCGCAGCAGTTCATCATCGTCGACGAGGCCCAAAACCTGACCCCGCACGAGGTGAAGACGATCGTGTCCAGGGCCGGCGAGGGCACCAAGATCGTTCTCACCGGCGACCCCAACCAGATCGACCACCCCTATCTGGATTTCCGGAGCAACGGGCTCTGCTATGCGATCGAGAAATTCAAGAACAACCCGCTGGCCGGCCACGTCACGCTCACCAAAGGCCAAAGGTCAGAACTCGCGGAGCTTGCGGCCAAATTGCTGTAAGCGGTGGCCTGATTTGAGAGCATTGCGATAGTGGATCGCACGCTCGTTGCTCTCGATCTCGAAACCACCGGACTCAGTCCCAGGCTCGATCGGATCATCGAGGTGGGGGCGGTCCGCTTCCAGGGCGACGAGGTGCTCGCGACCTTTCAATCCCTGGTCCGACCCGAGGTCGGCATTCCGCGCGCCGTGCAGGAGCTGACCGGGATCCGGGATGCCGACGTGGCGGCGGCGCCCCAGCCGGAGGAGGTTCTGGCGGAGCTGATCGACTTCGTCGGCACGAGTGGGGTCGTGGCGCACAGCGGCAACTTCGACCTGTCGTTTCTCGTCGACGGTGACGCCCAGCCGGCGTACGTCCTCTTCGACACCCTCGACCTGTCGCGGATCATGCTGCCGGCCGTGCCCAGCCACAGCCTGCCACACCTGTCCCGCCAGCTTGGGCTGAGCCACCCGCATCCACACCGGGCGCTGTCGGACGCGGACGCCGCGCGGCAGCTCTTCCGCTACCTCTGGCAGTTTGCGCGCGGCCTTAAGAGCGAGCTGCTCGACCGGATGGTTGAGCTGGCCGACGGCTGGCCGCATCCGATCCATCACTTCCTCGAGGATGCCCGCAGCGCCGGTCCCAGCGGGGTCGACAGCCTGCCGCTCGTACCGATGTCGCCGCCCACGGCGGCGCGGCCAGATACGCCCTCGACCGACCCGCAGGCGATCCGCGCTCTGCTCGGGCCCGATGGTCCGATGGCGGGCCTACTCGACGACTACGAACTTCGCGAATCCCAACTGCAGATGACGCTGGCCATCGCCCAGCTCTACGCTCGGGGCGGCCGGCTCCTGGTGGAGGCCGGTCCGGGGACCGGGAAGTCACTCGCATATCTGGTGCCGGCGGTTCACCATGCGGTCGCCAGAGGGGAGCGGGTCGTGGTCGCGACCAACACGATTACCCTGCAGGAGCAGTTGTTCTCGAAGGACATCCCCTTCATGCGCAGCTGGCTGCCCTTTGACTTCAAAGCGTCGCTGTTGAAGGGCCGCTCCAATTACGTGAGCCTGCGGCGCTGGAATCGCTACCTCAACGCGCCCAGCCGGCGCGCCGACGGCAACTGGTTCCACGATGAGGTGAAATTCAAGCTGCGCATGCTCGTCTGGCTAGCGCAAACCCGTCATGGCGACCGCTCCGAGATCAGGCTCAGCGGATTCGACGAGCTCTTCTGGCTGCGGGCCGCGTCGACGGCGGACGATTGCCTGGCCGCGCACTGCGAAAACTACAAGACCCAGCAATGTTTCTATTGGAACAGCCGGCGAGGGGCGCAGGATGCCGATCTGATCGTGACCAACCACGCGCTGCTCCTGGCTGACGCGCTCAATGGGGGATCGGTCCTGCCACCGCACGCGCACCTGGTGGTGGACGAGGCGCACCAACTCGAAGAAACGGCGGTCGACGCGTTGACCCAGCGCGTGGGGGAGGAGGAGGTGCTGGAAAGCATCGACGGGGCCCTCACCTGGTTCCGCGCCGCGGTCGGTCCGCCTGGTGAAGGGGTGCGCTCCGCGGCCGCGGAGATGAAACAGGCGCTGGCAGATTTCTTCCAAGAGGCGCGGGCGATCGTGAGGCTGCGACAGCCGGAAATCCCGCTGCGTCCGTCGCGCGAGGAACCGGTCGTCCTTGATACGCTCCTTCGGGCCTCGTCAGAGGTCGTGCCGCTCTCCGGGCTGGCCGGCAAGCTTGCCGATCAGGCGATGCGGTTCCGTCGCGCCCTCGACGATGCCGCCGCCCAGTTGCCGCTGGAGACCAGCCCGTATGCCCAGCGCGAACTGGACCTCTTTGTGACCCAATTCCAGGGGCGGGTCGATCTCATCCGCCAGGCGCTGGTGCAGCCGCGGCCTGACCGCCTCTACTGGGTCCGAAGCGAGCGTCGCACCGGCCGCCCGCTGGTGCAGGCGGCCCCCACAACGGCCGGCCGCGAGCTCCAGGCACGAGCCTTCGCCGACAAGGAAACGGTGGTCTTTACTTCCGCCACCCTCGCGGTGGCCGATTCCTTCGAGTACTTCAAACGGAGTGTCGGGCTCGAGGCATTGAGCACGCACGAGATGGTGCTGGCTTCACCCTTCGATTACCTGTCCCAGGCCCTGCTCTGCCTGCCGACCGACCTCAAGGATCTCAGTGACATCGCCTTCCTCGATCAGGTCTCGAGCGTCGTTGGCCAGATCGCGGAGGCGATCGATGGCCGCACCCTGGTGCTGTTCACGTCTCATCAGCAGCTGCGGGATGTCGCCGACCGGCTGAGGGTGCGGACTTCGCTCGGTGATCTGAGGGTGTTGGCGCAAAACCTGGATGGCACCCGCCGGCAGCTGCTGGCCCAGTTCCAGGAGGATCCGCGCAGCATCCTGTTGGGCAGCAGCAGCTTCTGGGAGGGCATCGACGTCCCCGGGGATGCGCTCTCCTGTGTCGTCATCGTCCGATTGCCCTTCCGAGTCCCCAGTGACCCGCTTCAGCTGGCGCGGAGCGCGACGCTCGCCGATCCCTTTGGGCAGCTGGCATTGCCGGAGGCGGTCTTGCGCCTCAAGCAGGGGTTCGGCCGCCTGATCCGGCGGCAAAGCGATCGCGGTGCCGTCGTCCTGATGGACCACCGCATTGCCAACCGGACCTACGGAAGCGCCTTTCTTGATGCCTTACCACGCGCCGCGGTGCACCTTGGCCACTGCGAAGAGATGGCACCAGCAATCGCGCAATGGCTGGCGCGCGGTGGGGGTGTCCCGCTACCCAGCCTGGTC
>WNGO01002996.1_pt1 | contig 10837 bp, 9 predicted proteins | sample 5400511 | NCBI WGS metagenome assembly WNGO01 (sample SAMN13153380, study PRJNA577476) | soil metagenome | isolation source: 20 cm soil or saprolite under Garry oak tree replicate 2 | place: USA:California | collected 2016-06-15
CAGCAGGACGGTGACCGCGACGCCCAACACCCACGCCCCGCGCCAGCTGCGGGGCTTAGGCGCCGGGGGCGGTGGGCTCGAGGGCGAGCTCAACGAGGTCGCAGACTTCTTCGACGAGGGCGCGGAGCTCATCGCCCGAGGCCCCCTTGGCGGCGCGTCGCAGCTCCTGCGCGCGCGTCAACGCACGGTCGCCGCGATACAGCAACGAGCGGATGTCCACGACCGGCGGGCCGGCGGTATCGCGCGACGGCGCGGGAGGAGGGACGCGTGTCGCGCCCGCGAGCAGCTCCGCCAGCGACGCCGGTCCCACGCCCGCCACCACCATGCGATGGTAGGCGACCCAGGAGCCGATGATGTCGGGGGTCTCGGGGACGTCTTCCACGTCAGCTGGCGACGGCGTGAGCGGTGAGCGGTGAGTGGGGGCTGCCGGCGTGGGCGCGAGCGACTGGATCGGTACGATCGTGGCCGCGACGTCGGGAGCGACGGTCGCAAGTGTCTTCGTGATCTGGTCGAGCTGGCCCGCCAGCTGTGTCTCGTCGCCCGACGCCGATTGGGCGAGCAGATCGCCGGCGCGCCGCAGCTCGGCCGCGAACGCGGCGGGGTCGCGCACCGCCACCCCTTTCGCCACGGCCTCGCGCGCGCGGTGCGCGAACCGGCCCACCGCCTCGGCCAGCGTGCCCGAGCCCGCGTCTTCGAGCGCCCGGAACGTGCCCGCCAGCGTGTGGGCGCGCAGCTCGCGTTGCGTCGTGCTGGGAGCGCGCTCGATCGAGTCCGCCGACTGGCGCAGGTGCTCGCCGTGGCTCACCAGCTCGACGCGTCCCAGGGTGGCGGGGCGCGCGGTCGGCGTCCCGCGGTGCACCACATGCGGACCCGCGTCGTCGTGATACAACGACGTGATCGGCACGACGTCGGCGTCGCTGCCGAGGAAGCGCATCAGTTGGCTCGCGAACGACCGCCACGCCGGCGCTTCGGGGTCGGGGCGGCCGCGCTCGGCAACTTCCCGCGCGGCCTGCGCGATGGCCGCGCCCGCCGCGCTGAACAGCTCGCCCACGTTCGTCGCGGGCGTAGTGGCGCGCGCCAGGTCGGCGATCACGCGCTCGATACCTTCGAGCAGATCCGGCAGGGGCGGCAGATCGTTCAACGCCGCGAGGCCGCGCAACGGCTGCAGCGCCTTGAGTACGTGCTGCAGCGGATCGTGTGCCAGCGGGTTGGCGCGCAACGCCTGCGCCGCGCGCTCCAGCGCGCCCGCGATAGCCGCGCCCTCGCGCGCCACGAACGCTCGCGCGCCGGCGTCGAGCCCGGGCGGCTCCACCGCGCGCACCGGCGTCGACGGCCGGCCCGCCAGCTGCTCGAGCTGTGCGCCCAACGCCTCGGCCTTGGCCGTATCGGCCTCGGTCCAGCTCGACGCGCGCCGCACGAAGATCTTCAGGTCGTCCACCGCGCGGATCGCAATCTGGCGGATGTTTTGATCCCAGGGCCGGCGCCCCTCTTTCACGGCGCGGGCCAGGGTCTCGAGGCCGGACGCCGAGCGCGCAATCGCCGGTTGATTGCCCATCAGGGCGGCGCCGCGCAGCGCGCGCGCGAGGCGCACGAATTCTTCGGCGCTTTCCCCGAGCCCTTCGGCGGGTTGTACCAACGCGTCGAGCCGCTCGAGGTATTCACCCGCCTCGAGCGCGAAGAAATCGGACATGCCGAGCGGCTGGCCCGGCGTCGGTGTGGTCATGGCGCCCCCAATCTAGGGACGTCGACCAGCTTACGCATCCGTCGCACGGCTTCTTCGAGGCCCCAGAACACCGCATGCGACACGATGCTGTGGCCGATATTGAGCTCCGCGATCTCGGGAATCGCCGCGACGGGCTGCACGTTGCGGTAGGTGAGGCCGTGGCCCGCGTGCACGGCGAGACCGCGCGCCTGCGCGTGGGCCGCCGCGGCCCGCAGCGTGTCGAGTGCGCGATCGCTCTTGTGCCAGGTGTGCGCGTAGCGGCCGGTGTGCAGCTCGATGGCGGGCACGCCGAGGTCGGCGGCGCGGGAGATGGTGGTACGGTCGGGGCCGATGAAGAGGCTGACGCGGATGCCGGCGGCGGTGAGGCTGAGAATCGTGTCGGCCAGGCGACGGTCGCCTTTGCGGACCGCGAGCCCGCCTTCGGTGGTGATCTCCCGGCGGCGTTCGGGGACGAGCGTCGCCTGGAACGGCTGCAGCCGGCACGCCAACCGGACGATCTCCTTGTGTTGCGCCAGCTCGAGGTTCAATACGGTGCCGGGACGCGCGCGCAGGGCGCGCACGTCGGCGTCCTGAATGTGGCGCCGGTCTTCACGCAGATGCACGGTGATGCCGTCGGCGCCGCCGCGCTCGGCGGCGGCGGCGGCCGCGACGGGGTCGGGCTCGTCGGTTTGCCGCGCTTCGCGCAGCGTGGCGACGTGATCAATGTTGACGTAGAGGCGCATTTGTTCTTACCTTCGGATCATGAACCGACGTGCCTCGCTCGTGCTGTTACTCAGCATCGCCGCTGCCTGCGGTCACGCCCGCGTCGCGGGACCCGCGCCGACGTCGGTGAACGACGCGCTGGTCCTGTTCCTCGGCGCCATCAAGTCCAACGACCTGACCATGATGGGCAAGGTCTGGGGCACCGAACGCGGCGCCGCCATGGCCTGGATGAAGCCACAAGAACTGAAGGAGCGGCTCACCGTCATCCAGAAATACCTCGATCACTCCGGGTATCGCATCGTCGACGGTCCCGCCGGCGACGCCCGCACGCCCAACTTGCAGACGTTCCACGTGGAGCTGCAGCGTCAGAACTGCAACATCGTGGTGCCGATCGATCTGGTGCGTACCCACGCGGGCGGCTGGATCGTGAAGGATCCGCATCTCGAGGCGGCGGGCAATCCGGCAAAGCCGTGTCCCGCCCTGAGTCCGGGAACCGGACACTAGCGGCACGCGTTCAATTATTCGGTGAGCTCGAGCAGTACGCCGGCCGTCGCTTTCGGATGTAGGAAGGCGATCCGCCGGCCGCCGGCCCCGCGCCGGGGCTGCTCGTCGATCAACCGGTACCCCGCCGCGCGGCAGCGCTCCAAGGCGCGATCGAGATCGGGCACCCGGTAGCAGATGTGATGGATGCCGGGGCCGCGGTTGGCGAGAAACTTCGCCACGGGACTCCCGGGGTCGCGCGGTTCGAGCAGCTCGACGTCCACGTCGCCAAAGGGCAGGCTGACGATGGTCGCCCCGTCCGCGGTTTCCGGCGGGCCGGGAGTGAGCTCCAGCACGTCGCGGTAGAACGTGAGCGCTTCGGCGATGCTCGCCACGGCGACTCCGACGTGCGCGATGCGGGCGCGCGAGTTTGACATGATGACGAGAAGTTAACGTTCGCGAATCCAGGAGTGGAAGGTCATATGCATCCTCAGGCAATCAGCGACGCCTCCTTCGGGGCGGAAGTCGAACAGGTGAAGGGTCTCGTGCTGGTGGACTTCTGGGCCACCTGGTGCGGGCCGTGCCACATGGTGGCGCCGGTGATGGAACAGCTCGCCACCGAGCACGCCGGCAAATTGAAGGTCGCGAAGCTCGACGTGGACGAGAATCCGGCCACGGCGATGCGCTTCAACGTGCGGTCGATTCCGACCGTGCTATTCTTCAAGGACGGCCTGAAGGTGGACCAGCTCGTCGGCGCCTACCCAAAACCGGCGTTCGAGGAGAGAATTCAGAAGCACCTGTAAGCCGGGCGTTCCACCCCCGGCCCTCGCCGGAGGAGCATGCGCGCCAGCACAGCTCGCCTGACGAATTCGCCGGTTCGGCTTGCGGAGTTGTCTTTTCCGCAGGTGAACCGGCTGATTCATCGCACCCGGCTGGCGTTCGTTCATCTCGACAATCTGCTCGCTTTTGCCAAGCGCGACCGCGACGGCCGCGTCGACGGCTATGTCGCCGCCTACCTCCCCGACGAATGCCTGTTGCTGTTCTTCCGGAAGGGCGAGGCCGTGAACGCCGCTACGATGCACGCCGGCGGCCGCCAGGTGATCACCATCACCGAAGGCCTGCGCCGCATGCGCGACGAAGTCGAGCGCGGCGAGCTGGCCTACCACGCCGCGCCGATGGAGCAGCTCGCCTGGATGTACCAGGCCTGCGCCGCGCCCGCCGAGCCGCGCTACGTCGACCCGACCCAGCCCGCCGCGCTGATTCCCGCGCTGGCGCAGGAGAAGTACACGGGAATCCTCGAGCTGATCTCGAACGGCCGCGTCTCCTACATGAAATTCACCGACGGCCGCTACGCCGGCGGCTATTTCTGCGACCGGCCGGAGTCGCTGGCCGTGCCGAAGTACGTCGAATCATTATTTCAGCCCGCGCCCGACGGCACGCCCGCGGTCCTCGGCGCCAGCATCTTCGCGGCGGCGACCGATCTGCCGGCGCAGGCGGCGCACGCGCTGATCAACACGTATCGCGAGCTGTACTGGCGCATCGTCGACGCGGTGGAGAAGGAATCGCCGGGCGACGCCAAGAAACGGGCCGACCGTGCGGCCGTGAGCATCGCGCAGACGCACAAGGCGATCGGCATCATCAATGTGCCGCGCGCGTCCGATACGCCCGACGCCGTGGTGCGGCCCGACGAGCTGTCCTTGGCGCTCACCGACTGGTCGCTGCAGCTCCTCGAGGGACTCGAGGTGGTGATGCCCGGCAGCGCGCCGAAAGTCCTCAAGGACGCGACGCGAGAACACCGCTACGTGCTGCAGGCCGCGGGCTTCTACCAGCGGCTCCCCTGGCCCGTGCAGTGGTGACGTGGCCGGCACGCTCTACGTCGTCGCCACGCCGCTCGGCAACCTGGCCGACCTCTCGCCCCGCGCGGCCGACACGCTGAAGCGGGCGGCCGTCGTGGCCGCCGAAGACACCCGCCACACCAAGACGCTGGTCGCCCACGTCGGCTCGCACGCCGAGCTGGTGAGCTTTCACGCCCATTCCTCCGACGCCGCGCTGCAGCGCATCCTCACGATGCTGGGCGGCGGCAAAGACGTCGCCCTCGTCACCGACGCCGGCACACCGAGTATCTCGGACCCGGGCACGGTCCTGGTCGCCGCGGCGCGCGCGCGCGGGTTCCCCGTCGTCACGGTGCCGGGACCGACGGCCGTCGCGGCGGCGCTCGCCGTCTCGGGGCTCAACGCGGATCGCTACCTCTTCCTCGGCTTCCCGCCGCGCAAGGGCACCGATCGCAAGCGCCTGCTCGGGATCGTGGCCGAAAGTGAGTGGACCGTGGTGCTGTTCGAGTCGCCCAACCGCGTCGCCGACTTGCTGCAGGATCTCGCGGATGTCTGCGGCGCCGGGCGCCGCGCGGCGGTGGCGCGCGAGATGACCAAGATCTTCGAAGAGACCAAGGACGGCACTCTCGCCGAGCTGGCGGGGTATTTCGCAGAGGCGCCGGCGCGCGGCGAAGTGACGGTGGTGGTGGCGGGGACCGGCAAACCGCGCCCGCGGCCCGAGCCCGGTCCCGATCCCGAGGCACTGGCCCGGACACTGCTCGCCGAGGGGATGACCCGAAAGGACGTCGTGGAGCGCGTGACGGAGGAAACGGGCATCCCGCGGAACACGGCGTACAAGTTGGTCAACGAACTATGAAACGAGGCGGGCAGATGGGCAGATGGGCAGGCCGGCTGTTTGTGCTCGCCGCGCTGTTGCTGCCCATCCGCCCGTCAGCCCAACGGCCCGCCGCGCCCCTCACCATCGCCCGTCTGCATTACGACGGCGGCGGCGACTGGTACGCCAATCCGTCGAGCCTCCCCAACCTGCTGACGGCGATTCGCACGCGCACAGGTCTGGCGGTGGCGGATCGCGAGCGTGTGGTGACGCTCACGGGCCCCGAGCTGTGGGACGTCCCTTACCTCTATATGACGGGCCACGGCAACGTCCACTTCTCCGACGACGAGCTGAAAAACCTGCGCCGTTATCTGGAACAGGGCGGCTTTCTGCACGCCGACGACAACTACGGCATGAACGAGTCGTTCCGGCGCGAGATCGCGCGCGTGTTTCCGGACCATCCGATGGTCGAGGTGCCGCTGTCGCACGCGATCTATCACCTCGTGTACGACTTCCCCCAGGGCATTCCCAAGATCCACTACCACGACGGCCTGCCGGCGCAGGGATTCGGTGTGTTCTTGGGGGATCGGCTCGTCGTATACTATTCGTATCAGTCGGATCTGGGTGACGGTTGGGAGGACCCCGACGTGCACCACGACCCGCCCGAGCTGCGAGAGGCGGCGCTGCGCATGGGCGTGAACCTGTTCACATATGCCGTGAGCGCGAACCGGTGACGCGCACCGCCACCGGCCTGCGCCGGCTCGTGCTGCCGCACACCCGCGCCCGCATCGCGGGCGTGCTGCTCGCCGCCGCGGGTGGCGCGCTCGCCGTCGCGGCGGGCGCGATCGCGCTGGCGCCGCGGCCGCTCGCGGTGGCGGCCGGTTGGCTCGCCCTCCTGGGCGTGGCCGCCGCGGCGGCTTGGGCGGCGCGGCGCACGATCGCCGCCGCCGCACCGGGCCGTGTGGGTCGCCTGGTGGAGCAGGCCGCCGGTCTGCGCGCCGGGAGCGTGATGACGCTGGTGGCGCCGCCCGCGGCGGCGAGTGGCCAGAGCCCCGCGCTGTTCAGCGCCGCCGACGAGCGCGCGGCGCGCCTGGTCGAGACGTCGGCGCCCGACGTGCGGCGGACACTCGGTGCCGCGGCGCGGCGCCGGCTCGCGAGCGGATTTGCCGCCGCGCTGCTCGGCGCGGTGCTGTTCGTCGCCGCGGCGCCCGCGTCGGGTCGCGCGGCCGCGTTCTGGCATCCGCTCGCGGCCTGGCGTGCCGCGCATGCGCCGGTGCGGTTGACGGTGGACCGCGCCCGCGTCAAGAACGGCGACGCGGTGACGGCGAGCGTCACGGCGCCGGGCGCGTTGCGCGCCGTGCTGTGGACGCGGGGGCCGGGCGAGCCGTGGCACGCCAGCGCGCTGCCGCTCGACTCCACCGGCCACGGCGCCAAAGTTCTGGGCCCGCTCGCCGCGGACCTCTTCGTCAAGGCCACGAGCGGCGGGCGCACCAGCGCCGAGCTGCGCGTCGCCGTCGCCCCGCGGGCCTTCCTCGCCGACCTGGCACTCACCGCGCGCTACCCGGGATACCTCGGCCGTCCGGACGAGCCGCTGCTGCCGGGCCCCGACACGATTCCCCTGCCCGAGGGCACGGCGGTGGTGGTGCAGGGCACGGCGAGCGTGCCGCTCGTGGCCGCCGCCTGGCAAGCGGGCACGCGCGCGGCGCGGCTGCGCACCGACGGCGCGCGTTTCGGCGGCGCGTTCACACCCGGCTCGGGCACGTGGCGCCTGGCGCTCGCCGCCGCCGACTCGCAGGCCTTCGAGGGCGACACGCCGGAGCTGCACGTGCGCGTGTTGGGGGATTCCGCGCCCGTCGTCACTCTGGCGCTGCCCGCAGGCGACACGACGCTGCCGTTGTCGCTGCACCAGCCGTTCGTGGTCGACGCCCGCGACGATCACGCGCTGGCGCGGCTGGCGCTCGTCACGTGGCGCGTGAGCCAGACGGGACGGATCGAAGCACCGGTGCGCGAGTCGCTCGACGTGGCGGGCGTGGGCGAGCGCGCCATCGTGCAGGGCGACCTCGACGCGGAAAAGCGTGGGCTCCTGCCGGGCGACACGCTACGCCTGTACGTCGAGGGATGGGACGACGCGCCCGCGCCGCATCGCGGGGTGAGTCGCACGGTAGCGCTGCGCGTGCCGGGCTCGGGCGAGCTGCGGGCGGCGGCGCGCGCGGCGACGCGTGACGTGGCGGCGGCCGCGGAGTCGGTCACCGCAGCGCAGCGCGATCTCAACGAGCGCACCGCCGAGCTGGCGGCGCAGCGCGCGCGCGATGCTGCCACGACGCCCACCACGCCCGATGCCGCGCGCTCGGGCGCGCTCAACTATCAGCAGTCGGAGCGGGCGCAGGCGGTGGCGCGCGAGCAGGCGCAGCTGCAGGATCGCATCCAGCAGCTGACCCAGGCGGTCGAACAGATCCAGCAGGCGGTGGCAGCCGCGGGATTGGGCGACAGTGCGTTCCAGGCGCGGCTCGCCGAAGTGGCGGACTTGCTGCGACGCTCGCTCTCACCCGACCTGGTGCAGCGGCTGCGCGACCTCCAGGACGCGCTCAGCCGGCTCGACCCCGAAGCCACGCGGCAGGCGCTGCAGCGCTTGGCCGAGGCGCAACAGCAATTGCGCGAGCAGCTGGAGCGGACGCAGCAGCTGTTCCATCGCGCGGCAGTGGAAGGTGCGCTCGCGACGCTCGCGGCCGACGCCGACGAACTGCGCCGGCGCCAGGAAGAATGGAACCGCAGCGACGCGCCGCGCGCCGACTCCGCCGCCGCGGCGAGCGAGCATGCTTTGGCGGCGCGCGGCGATTCGCTGGCGGCAGGCATCGCACAGGCCAATCGTGATCTCAATCAGACCGGGGGCCAAGCGGCGTCGGACAGCGCGTTGCGGGCGGTGCAGCAGGCCGCCGAGCGCGCCACGAGCGCCATGAACTCGGGCGCCGCGGCAGCCGGGCGCCGTGAAGCGGGTGAGGCGGGACGACAAGGCCAGGAGGCAGCGCGCCAGCTCCAGGAGCTGCCCAAGTTCTTGCGCGCCGCCGGCGAGCAGCTCGCGCAGCAGTGGCGCCAGGAAGCGCTCGCGTCGCTCGACCGCGCGCTCTCGGAGACGGCGGCACTGGCGGCGCGGCAGCGCGACGTGGGCGACGCCTTGCGGCGCGGCTCGGGTGGGGCGACGCGGGGGGAGCAGGCGTCGATCGAAGAGGGCACGACGGCCATCGCCGGCCAGATCCGCGAGGCCGCGGGCCGCCACGCCATGATCCCGCCGGAGCTCGAGCAGGCGCTGGGCTACGCGCAGCATCAGATGGCGGCGGCGCGTGAGCAGCTCGATCAGCCCCAGCCCAACTCGTCCGCGGCCGCCGCGCTCGCCGACCAGGCGCTCGAGGCGCTCAATGCGACGGCGTACGCGCTGCTCAACGCGCGCAGCCGCGTGCAGTCGACGCGCTCGGGCAGCGGCCTGGCCGAAGCGGTGGCGGAATACGCGCGCCTGGCGGGGCAGCAGCGCGGCCTGAACGGCGATGCGCAAAGCATGCTGCCGCTGTTCGGGCCGGGAATGGTGCAGCAGCTGCGCGCGCTCGCGGCGCGCCAGCAGGCGCTGGCGCAGCAGCTCGAGCGGATGCAGGCCCAGGGGCAGGGCGCGGGTGCGGCCGATCTGGCGCAGGAAGCGAAGGACCTCGCGCGGCAGCTGGATGCCGGCCGGCTCGATCGCCAGACCATCGCGCGGCAGGAGCGTCTGTACCGCCGCCTGCTCGATGCCGGCCGCACGCTCACCGGCCAGGAGCCGGACGAGCAGCACGAGCGCGTGTCGCGCCCCGCGACCGCCGACAGCGTGCACGTTCCCGCGGTGCTGCGGCCCGGTGCCACCGGGGCGGGGCCGGCGCTGCGCTACCCGACGTGGGAAGAGCTCTCCCGTCTCACCCCGGACGAGCGCCGCCTCGTGCTGGATTACTTCCGGCGGCTCAATGTTCCGGCGCCTAAGCCTTAGTCTCGCGGTAGCCGCACTCGCGGCAGCGCCGGCGCCCGGCCAGGGGCTGGGGCGCGGGTTCGACTTGGAGCGCGCCGGGCGCTACGCCGATGCCGTGCAGGCCTACGAGCAGGTGCTGCGCGGTGAGCCCGCCAACTTGCCGGCACTGCTGGGACTCGAGCGCGTGCTCGACCGCCTGACGCGCGTCGCCGAGGTACTCGATCCGGCGCGCCGCGCCTTCGCGGTCGATTCGACCAATCCCGCGATCCTCGGTCTCCTGATTCGCACGTTCGTCACGGTCGATCAACCGGACTCGGCCGCCGTGCTCGTGACGCGCTGGCTGGCCCACTCGCCGGGCGACGAATCGCCGTACCGCGAGTGGATCGTGGCGCTGGAGGATCGCGGCCGCTTCGACGACGCGCGCGCGGCCATCGTGACGGGACGGCGCGCGTTGGCACGGCCCGCGGCGCTGGCGATCGAGGCGGCCGAGCTGGAGCAGCGCCAGGAGAACTGGGTGGGCGCGGCGCAGGAATGGGCGCGCGCGCTGGCGGGCGAGCCCGCGCAACAGCCCAATGCCACGGCGCAGCTCGAAGACACCCCGGCCGACGGCCGCGCCAAAGTCGTGGCCGCGCTCACCGGCTCCGACGCCTCCGCCGCGGCGCGCCGCACCGCCGCCGATCTCCTGCTGGTGTGGGGCGAGCCCGAGCGCGCCTGGACCGTGTTTCAGACGACGGTCGGCCCCGACGTGCCGGATGGGCCGTACGCCTTGCACCGCTTCGCCGAGCGCGCGCTGTCGGTCGGCACGCCTGCGGCGCGGCGGGTGCGCGCCTACGCGCTGGCGCGGTTTGCCGCAATCATTCCGGCGCGCCTCTCGCTGCAAGCGCGCGTCGATGCGGCACGCGCGCTGCTCGATGCCGGCGACGGCGCGGCCGCGCGCGCGATCCTCGCGCCCGCCGCCGGCGATTCGACCGCCACGCCCGCGGCCCGCGCCGTCGCGCGGACGGTGCTGGTGCGCGCGCTGCTGGAGGCGGGCGAGGCCGACAGCGCGGCGGGGGAGCTGGCGCGCGTCGGCGAGGACTTGCCGCTCGAGGAGCGCGAGCAGCTGCGCCTCGGCCTGGCGCGGGCGCGCCTGGCGCGGGGGCAGCTCGCCGCGGCCGACTCATTGCTGGCGGGCGATTCGAGCGTGGCGGCGCTGTCGTTGTCGGGTTGGGTGGCGTTGTACCGGGGCGGCGTGAAGACCGCCATGGACCGCTTCCGCGGCGCCGGGCCGTACGCCGGCGACCGTGTGGAAGCGACCGCGC
>WNGO01003000.1_pt1 | contig 10835 bp, 8 predicted proteins | sample 5400511 | NCBI WGS metagenome assembly WNGO01 (sample SAMN13153380, study PRJNA577476) | soil metagenome | isolation source: 20 cm soil or saprolite under Garry oak tree replicate 2 | place: USA:California | collected 2016-06-15
AGCCAGCCAAAGACGAACGCCGCTGCCTCACCATATGCCTCGCGCAAGAACACGTAGACGCCACCCGGTCGCGGCAAGAGCGTGCTCAGCTCCGCCACCGCGAGCGCGCCGCACATGCTGATCACGCCGAAGGCCGTCCACAGTCCCATGATGACGAGCGCATTGGGGACGAGCCCGGCGATCGTGGGGGGTGTGCGGAAGATCCCGCTGCCGATCGTGATGCCGACGATCAGCGCCGTGCCGCCGACGAACCCGATGACGCGGCGGAGACCAGTCAAGCAAACCGCAGACAGACGGGGCTCGGTATCGCGATCCGCTGAGGGGGGCGCGTGGGTGTCAACCGGCCGGTGTCCGGGTCGCGCCCGAACACGACAACAGAGTCGGACCGCTGATTGGCGACGAGCAGCCACCGCCCGGTCGGATCCAGGCTGAAATTGCGCGGCCAATCGCCCTCCGTGGGGACCACTTGGTCGAGCGCGAGCGCGCCCGTGGATTCCGCCACCGAGAATACCGCGATGCTGTTGTGGCCGCGGTTCGACACGTACAACGTGCGCCCCGATGCGGCGACGTGGATGTCGGCCGGGTAATTCGTGCCGGTCCACCCAGCTGGTAACGTCGAAAGCGTGCCCTGCGGGGACAGCGCGCCGCGCGCCGGGTCGAAGCGCAGCGTGGCCACCGTGGAATCGAGCTCGTTGGCCACGAACACGAGCGGCAGGGTGGGATGGAAGGCGATGTGGCGCGGGCCGGCGCCGGGGCGCATGACCGCGTCCCCGCCTTCAACGTGGCGCAGCGATTTTCCTTCGAGGTCGAGACGATAAACGAACACGCGGTCGGCGCCCAAGTCTGCCGAGAGCGCGAAGCGGTTGGAGGGATCGGGAAGGATGCAGTGGGCATGCGGCGCTTCCTGACGCTCGGCGTTCGGTCCGGTTCCTGTGTGCTGAACCACCTGCGCGGGCGCGAGTGCGCCATTCGCCTCGATCGGCAGCAGCGCCACGCTGCCCCCGGCGTAGTTGGCAACGAGCGCGACGCGGCCGCTGCGGTCCACGCTCACGAAACAGGGCGCACCACCTTCCGATGGCTGCTCGTTCAGTCGGGTGAGCGCGCCGCTGGCTCGCTCGATCGCAAAGGCGCTCACCGCGCCAGTCGGTCTCCCATTGAACTGCTCGAGCTCGTTGACGGCGTAGAGCACGCGCCCGTTCGGGTGGATGGCGAGGAAGGACGGGTTCGGCCCGGCGTCCATCGCGCCGACGCGCAGCAGTTCGCCGGAGCGCCGGTCCATGCGGATGAGATAGATGCCTTCGGACCGGGTGCCTTCGGTATACGTCCCAACGTAGAGGAGGTCGCGCGACGCGGGACGCTCCGAGCCCCCCGCACGCGCGAGTCCGATGAGACCGATCGCCGACGCGGCCAGGAAGTCGCGGCGAGATGAGTCACGAGGATCGGTCATGTCGGTGCCCGCACCGCTTTCCCCGGCGCGATGTCGTCGACTGCCCGCCCGTTCGCCACGACCGACACACCGTTCACGATCACGTGCTGAATGCCCACCGGCGACAGCGACGGTTCTCGGTACGTCGAGCGATCCACCACCGTCGCCGGGTCGAAGATCGTAATATCCGCGTCTGCGCCAACCCGCAGGCGTCCCTTCTGCCGCATCGCCGGCACACGCGCCTCGAGTCGCTGCGCCGGCATGACCGTCATCTTGCGGAGCGCTTCCATCAGTGAAAGTGCGTGGCTCTCGCGGACGTAGCGGCCGAGCACCTTTGAGAATGTTCCAGTGGTCCGCGGATGCCCAGTGCCGTTCTGCCAGTATGCGTCGCTCGCAATGATGGTGAGTGGACTCGTTATCGCCACGGCCACCATCTGCTCCGAGTTGGTGTAGACGACAACTGGTCCGCCGATTCGGGCATACCGCTCAAAGCTCTCGCGATTCAACCGCTCGCCTGTCGGCGGCCATTCCAGCTCGGCGAGTCGCGCATCGGGAGCAGATCGATAGATGTCCTGAATGGTCGCTGACTGGATTTCCGTCATTCCGGCCGCATACGGATACGCCTCCGTCGTCACGTCGTGTCCGTGCGCTCGCGCATCGCTGATCATCTCGAGCATCACCGGCGTGTCCGCAAGAGCCGAGCTATTGATGTGGACCACATGTAACGGCGCGTTGGTTTCGTTGGCGAGCGCCAGCGCTTCTTTCAGACCGGCGACGCCGGGGCGAATGTGCACGTGTACTGGTGTCTTGGTCATCCCGGCGACGCGAAACACGGCCAGCAGCTCATCTCGCGCGGCCGCCGGCGTGTACGGAAACCCCGCGCCGATGCTCACCGCGCCTTCCCGGAGACCCGTCTCAATCCGCTTCGCGATCTGGTCGATCTGTTCAGGCGTCGCGGCGCGATAGGCTCCGTCGCCCACCGGCATCACGGTCCCGGAATCGTGCATCACCGCCATCCGGACTTTGATGTGGCCGATGCTGACGCCGTAGTTGATTCGCTCCCCGGCGCTTCGCTCGCGGTACCAGGCAGCGACATCGGACGTGCCGAGCTCGAGCTCCAGCGATGTCGTCACGCCGTCCAGCGACTGGAAGCGATAGGTCTCGGGCGTCTGCCCGTGCGCGTGCAGATCGATGAAGCCCGGGGCGACGACGAGACCGCGCGCATCGACCGTGTCGCGGCCGAGTACGGCTTCCGTCGTGATGACGGCGATTCGACCGCCCGAGAGCCCGAGATTGCGGACCGCATCGAGCCCGGAGGCCGGGTCCATCACGTGGCCGCCGAGAATCACGCGGTCGTAGACCGGCGTGCCCAGCTGGAGTAGGAGTAACAGTCCGAGGTAAGCGGCGTCGATGACCATTATGGTCGAGGTTGGCGCTCGACGGTCCAACCGTCAACCCTCCACCAGGCTACATCCCTACTTCCTAGCTCAGATCCTTCGCGCCTGCGGCGGCGTGCCACGCCGGCCTCACCCCATCGTCATCACCACCGGCGCGTGATCACTCGTGCCGACGTCGGCCCGCACCACGCAGCTCGTGGCGCGAGCCGCGAGGGCCGGTGACGCCAGCACGTAGTCGAGGCGCCAGCCGATGTTGCGGGCGCGGAGATTACGCCACGGCGCCCACCAGGTAAAGAGCCCTGGATTGTCGGGGTCGAACACGCGCCCCAGGTCGGCCAGGCCGGTACCGAGCAGCGCCTCGAACAGCGCCCGCTCCTCGGGCCGTTGGCCCACCGCGTTGGGCTTGCGCTCTTTGGGGTGCACGTCCATTTCGGTCCGCGCGATGTTGAGGTCGCCGCACACGAGCAACGAGCGTCCTTCGGCGTGGAGCCGCCGTGCCCAGTCGGTCAGCCGCGTCACGAACTCCAGCTTCGCGGCGTAGTCCTTCCCGCCGTTGGGGACGTAGACGGAGGCGATCACTAGGTCGCCGTGCTCCACCTGCACGATGCGCGACTCGAAGTCGAACGGGGGATGGCTGTACACCGGATCTACCGCGAACAGCTCCTTGCGCACCTGGAGCGACACGCCGGAGTAGCCCTTGCGGCCGTGCCAGTACGCATGATACTCGGGAACATGGCTCTCCTCGGGGATCTGCGACGACTCAGCCTTCAGCTCCTGCAGGCACACCACGTCGGGCCGCTCGCGCTCCAGCCACTCGCGGACCTGGGAGGCGCGGGCGCGGATCCCGTTGACGTTCCAGGTGGCCACCTTCATCGGTCTCGCTGCGCCTCAACACGGAAGGGGTGCCCAATCGGGTTAGGCCCCGCGCGGGTCACGGAAGCTTTGGGTGACGTCGAATGTGAGGCGTGTCACGTAGTTGCGCCGACGCCACCCGGAGCTTCGTCTTCAGGCCACGTCCTCTAATACCTCGGGCGGTGCGAGGCCGTTACTCAGGTGCCCCGCGCTCACTCTTTAAGGACACCCATTCCTGAACTCCCGTCCGGAGCCTTGTAAGATGCGAATCCGCAACAGCTTGCTCGTGGTGGCCCTAGCCGCGGGGCTTGGTGCATGCCACGGAGCGGGCGAACCACAGATGAGTCGGGTGACCGCCTGGCTGACAGATGCCCCTGGAACCGACATGATCGAGAGCGCGCAGGTCACGATCTCTACGGTCTACCTCGTAGGGAGCGATGGCACCGCCCGCGACACGCTCTCGACGAATGCAGGCGTGTTCGACTTGCTCGATCTGCAAAACGGCCTCAAGGCCTTCCTCGGTACGGCTACCATCGCAGCCGGCGATTACGAGCAGCTCCGACTCGTCGTGACCGGTGCGACCATCGCGCTCAAGACTGGCTTCACCTTCAGCGATGGGACCGCGACGCACGACTTGAAGGTGCCGAGCGGCCCACAATCCGGCATCAAGGTGAATTTTGGTGGACCAGTGCACATCGCACCGCCGACGACCACCTTGACGATTGATTTCCCGATCGACGAGAACTTCGTCTTCACGGGAGGGTCGAGCAGCCCGAACGGCGTCCTCTTCAAGCCGACGTTACACGGTACCGCGACTCAGTAACTCGCGAGCGAACAAGGGAAGCGGTCTTAGCGGGCCGGCGTCAGAATGACGTTGCGGTACTCGACCGGCCCATGGTCGCCCTGCAGCATAATCGGGCCCGGCTCTCCTTCCCTGCTGTCGAGCGCCCCGCCCGTGATCCCCGGAATGTTCTGGCGGCAGACGACCGTCTTGCCGTTCAGCACCACCGTGACCAGCCGGCCGACGAGCGTGATATCGTAGGTCTGCCACTCGTTCGCGCCCTTTGCCGCGTTCTCGTTGGGAATCAGGAAGCCGTAGATCGCGCCGAGTCCGCCGGTCGACAGCTCGCGGCCGGTCGAGTCTTCGATCTGCGCTTCGTAGCGGCCGCGCAGATAGATGCCGCTGTTGCCCTCGGCCGGATAACGGTACTCGGCGTGCAGCGTGAAGTCGGTGAACGTCTGGTCCGTTACGAGATTCCCGCCGCGCTGCGTGTTCGTGAGTACGCCGCTGATGGCCTTCCACTGATTGGTCCCGCCGACGGCGTGCCAGCCCGTGAGATCGGTGCCGTTGAACAGCTTGATCGGACGCCCCCAGACGGGGGGACCCTTGCGGGCGAGCGCGGGGGCGCGGACGGCGGTCCACGTGAAATGTGCGCCGTCGGGCGTCACGACTGTGCCGGAGAGCGTGCCATTGGCGAACACGCCGCTGAACTGAAAGTCGCTGTCGCCCGACTCCCACTGCGGCGGCAGCGAGAACCGCATCGTGTCGCTCGCGAAGAACACTTGGGAGATCGGCCGCACGCTGCCGACCACGCCGACCATCTGTCCCACCAGCGTGTGAGTGCCCGACTGGTGCACCTCGAGCCACGACGGCAGGCTGCGGCCATCGGGGGCCGTGAGCGTGAGGTCCCACTTGCCCACGATCGGTGGCTGACCGGGGAGTTGGGCTGATAGCGAGGTGGCGAGCAGGCAGCAGGCGGCGGCGATCGATCCCGGGCGCAGCATCCGATTCCTCGAGTGAAAAGGTGGCGTGGCGAATCTACGTCGTCGGGCCATCTTCGTAAGGATGCGAGCGCTGCTCTGGCTGCTCTGCAGCCTGGCGCTCGCGCCCCCCGCGCCCCCCGCCCCGCTGTGGCGCGCCGCCGGGTTCGCCCCGACCGACTTGACTGCCCCTTGATGGCGCCGCCCTAACCTGGGGGCGTCTCCAACAAGGCGTTTTCGGTGAACCCCCTCAAGTGGCTCGTCCTGCTTCTCGCTGGCCTGGGCCTCAGTGCCTGCGACCCGCTCGGCATCGGGCTGATCCGCCGACCGATGTCCTCGGCTGCCCGAAGGTCTGGTGGGGATCGGTAGGAGATGACTGCTTCTTCAACCACCTTTTTGAGTTGTTTCGTGCGATGGAAGCGATAGCCGCGCTTCACAGCCGCGCGCGCCGGTTCGAGGCGAGCGAGACGGACTCTTCTCCATAGTTCAGGATCACGTGCGGCATGTTCATCTCCCCCGATACTGTTGATACTGTTCGTCGCTGACCTTCTCCATCCAGTCCACCACCTTGCCATCGAGGTGCTCCTGAATCGCGATGTGGGTCATCGCGGTCGTCGGCGCGGCGCCGTGCCAGTGCTTCTCACCCGGCGCGATCCAGATCACGTCACCGGGCCGGATCTCCTCGATGGGCCCTCCCAACCGCTGTGCGAGCCCGCGGCCGGCGGTCACGATCAGAGTCTGGCCGAGCGTGTGCGTGTGCCATGCCGTCCGGGCGCTGGGCTCGAACGTGACGCTGGCGCCGCTCACGCGTGCCGGATCGGGGGCTTGGAACAGCGGGTCGATGCGCACCGTGCCGGTGAACCAGTCGACCGGGCCTTTGCCCGAGGGTTGGGAGCCACTTCTCTTGATGTCCATTCAGCCTCCTTTACGCAGCGAACCGGTGCACCCGACTACCGTCCTCATCCTGAGCGAAGCGAAGGGTCTGCTTGACAGGCGCGCGTGCTCTCGTGAGGACAGAAGAGGAAGAGAAGGCAGGTCATTCTCCGAACCGCACCCGCCAAGTCTCCTGCTCCTGGCCCGTGGGACGCGTCAGCGGCCCGTACAGGTCGGGCCGGCGCGCCCGCAGCCAGCGCCTGCCGGATGACGTGGGCAAGACCGACGCGTCGAGATCCGCCACGACCATGTCGTCACCCAACGCACGTGACTCCGCGATGACATCCCCATAGGGGTCGAGCACCATCGCGTTGCCGGTGCGGATCTCATCGTCGTCTGGGCCGATGCCGTTCGAGAACAGCAGGAACATGCCGTTGTCGTGCGCCCGACTCGGGAGCCAGCGCATGAGCCACCCCCGCCCCTTGGGCCCGCACAGCTCCGCCTCGCACGCGGCGGCGTCCTCATGGCGCCGGGCCCAGACGGCGGGGTCGATCGGCTTCATGCCGCGCGGGCTCACCGAGTTACAACCGCCGGTCTGGTGCGGCGCGAGCAGGACCTCGGCGCCCAGCAGCGCGGTGGCGCGGGCATTCTCGACGATGTTGTTGTCGTAGCAGATCAGCACGCCCACCCGGCAGCCGTGCGGCGTGTCGAAGACGGTGTAGCGGTCCCCCGCGCAGATGTTCGGGTGCTCGAAGACGTGCAGCTTGCGGTGGACGGCCCACGTCCCATCCGGCATGGCGACGACATAGGCGTCGTACACGCTCCCGTCGGACGCGCGCTCGAGCAACCCGGCGCCGACCGTCATCCCGTGCTCGCGCGACAGCTGCAGCAGGTCGCGGGTACTCGGGCCCTCGGGCACCGGCTCGGCCAGTGCCTCGAACGCCGCGCGCGAGAGCTTGCGCACGTGCCAGTAGCCCGTGAGGCACATCTCCGGGAACGCGATCAGCTCCACGGCCGTGCGGGCGGCCTCCGTCACGAAGTGCCGGATGCGGCCGTGGTTGTAGGCCTTGTCGCTGGCGGCGGGTTGAAATTGGACGGTCGCTACACGAATGTCGCGCATAAAGGAGCCGACGTGACCGGCGTCAGCGGGTGAGGACCGAGTTGCTCACGAACGCCAGTCGCTTCCCGTCCGGCGCCCACGACGGCACGTTGATCGTTCCCTGACCGCCATACGCGTACGCGATCACTCGCGCCGGTCCACCCGTTATCGGCATCAATCGCAGCAGCACGTGCTTGTAAAACGGATGATCGTCCGGCGCAACATCCGGGGGAAAGGCGAGGTACACGATCCACTTGCCGTCGGGCGAAAGATGCGGGAACCAGTTGTTGAAGCCGTCGTGCGTGACCTGCTCCTGGCCCGAGCCATCGGGCCGCATTCGCCAGATCTGCATCCGCCCGCTCCGCACGGAGTTGAAATAGATGTACGCGCCGTCGGGCGAGTACTCCGGTCCGTCGTCCAGGCCCGGCGCGGTCGTGAGTCGGATCTCCTCACCAGCCGTGGCGGCGATCTTGTACACGTCGAACTCGCCGTTGCGCTCGCCGGTGTACACGAGCCACCGGCCATCGGGGGACCAGCCGTGCAGGTACGAGGGTCCTTTCGCGGTCACCCGGGTGGGCGTGCCGCCGCTCGCCGGCACCGTGTAGACAATCGAGGCGCCGCTGTCTTCCACGGCATGATGACTGATAGCGATCGTGCGGCCGTCAAACGACAGGACGTGGTCGTTGTTGTTGCGCGTCGCAAATCCCGTATTGATCAGGGTGGCAGAGCTCGAGACGAGATCGAAGCGGTACAGACGCCCCTCCTGCACGTAGATGAGCGCCTTCCCGTCGCGTGTCCAGTTGGGCGCCTGAAACGATCCCGCGTACTGGTGCACGATCGTGGCATTCCCGGTCTGGACGTCGAAAACCTCGAGGTTCGAGCCAATGTAATCGCGGTAGGCGACGAAGTCCCGCTTCGCCGGTATCGTGATGCGGACGTTCGAGAACGTGGCGCGCTCCGTCACCGTGTCGTTGTGCGAGCACACGAACAGGCCAGCATAGACCGTATCGGGCAATCGGACGCCGGTGAGTCGCTGCGTGACGAGCGTGTCGCCGAATTGCGCAACCGCCATGAAATACTCGCCGTCGCGCCGCTCGAGCTGGATCACCGCGTCCGCATCGGGCAGGCTGTCGGCTGACTTCTCCTCTTCCGTGATCGCGCCGGCCTCTCGACGGAACTGGAGCGACATCAAGCCGTTGCCGTGCAGCGCCGCGGTCACGTGCGCGCTGCCAGGGTCGAGCGAGGGCCGAATGGTCCAACCGATCTTGCGATGCTCCTCCACGCCTCTGCCAAGGAAGCGCGCGCGCGTGGAGAGGATGAAGTTGCCGCTGATGCGTTTCCAGACGAAGTGAAAATCGTCGCGGGAGTCCCACATGTTCTGACCGGAGCCCGCGATCACGTACGTCTGCTGCCGCGGGTCGTACGACACCGAGCCACGGCCACGGCCGACCTCCGTGTGCGCGGCAAAGACGCCGACGGAAACCTGGGCGTCGAGCATGTCGCCGCAGACGACGGAACTCAGCACGAGGGCCACGAGGCGGTAGCGGGGAATGCGCATGGTCGGCGTCACGACCCGATGAAGACGTACTCGTGTTGCGCGTCGCGAATCGTGAGCCGCTTCCCGGCAGCATCGCTCACCACGAACTCGAAGCCCTCGATTCCCGGCGCGATGGTGATGAACGAGAGCGAGCCGTCCGGATTGTTCCGCGTCGCGACCTCGCTCCGGAACTCGCCGAAGTCGAACACGGTGCTGCCGCCCTCGCGGCGCACGTCGATGTCGCCGAGGGCATCATTGTGGAAGTGCCGGGCCAGCTTCGCCGCCTGGGCGGGGTCGGCCGGGACGCTGAGGAGCCTTCGGTCGGCGGCCAGCTGCGCGTAGTAGCTCTTCGCCTGGGACGCGACGTCCGCGTCGGCCTCGTCGCGGCCGTCGAACAGCACCTCCAGCAGCTTGCGCCGGAACACGGTACGCAGCACCCACCCCGGGTTCCCGTTGGTGAGCACCACCGCACCCACGTCGTACTCCGGCAGCCACATCATGTCGCTGTGGAACCCGATCATGTCGCCCCCGTGATGCACGACGGGCGTCCCGTATTTCGTGTCCACCATGAGGCCCATGCCGTACGTGGCCTCCTTCCCGATCGGCACCTGCGGCGCGCGGCGCGCGAGGAGCGTCTCCCGACGGATGTACTGCGTGCCGTCAGGCAACTTTCCCTCGGCGAGCTCCATGGAGATGTACTTCAGCATGTCACGAACACTGCTCCACGCGGCTCCAGCGGGGCGTACCGGTATGACGGAGTAGTTGATGTCCATCGCCGCGACGCTTGTCTTACCGTCGATGTCGGGCGCGTGTGGCGACGCGTGGTTGCCCGCGAGCGCTCTCGAGTAATCGAACGTCGTGGACGTCATGCCGAGCGGCTCGAAGACGAGCGTGCGCATGGCCTTATCGTACGCAGCACCGAACTCGAGGTCGGGGAATGCCACGTGGCCCCCCGTGTAACCGGCCGCCGCGGCCATCGGATTCGAGTACTGGAACGTCTGCCCGAACTTGCTGGTGGGCTGCATCGTCCCAAGCGTCCTGAGCGCAGACTCGGGGGTGGCGTCCTTGAACTCGAACAGCCACTCGAGATCTTGCCGCGGGAGCCCGGTGCAGGCGCAGATCAGGTGTTTCACGAGCACCTGTCGGGTGATGGCGGTGTCGCCGAGCTTAAACGCAGGGAGGAGCGAGGTGACGGGCGTCTCCCACCCGAACCGGTTCGCCTCGACGAGCTTGGCCAGCATCAGCGTGGTGAGCGCCTTGGTGTTGGACGCCACCATGAACAGCGTGCTCGCGTCGGGCTTCTCCGGCTTGCCGAGCTCGCGGACGCCGAACCCGTCGGCGAAGACCACCTTGCCTTTCTGGACGATGCCCACGGCCACGCCTGGGATCCCGAGCTCCTGCATGGCCTGCTCGGTGAATGCGGAGAGTCTCGCGAGACGGGCGGCGTCGAGGGTGGCGACCTTTCTCCCGGCGAATGACTCGCGCGTGAAGCCCTTGGGCAAGAGCCGGTCGAAGACGAGCTGCACGGCGGCGAGGCGCTTCTCGCCCGTCGCGTCGCTCATGTCGTAGACGACGACTGTCCAGACGTCGCCGGCGCGCTGCGTGAGCAGGCTGACGCCGCGTTTCTCGTTGGGCGAGGTTTGGTAGTCATAGCTGCGCCGATCAGACCAGCCATCCTTGTCGGGCTGGCGAGTGACGACCTTGAGCGGCCAGGTGTGCGCGGGCAAGTACGCGGCCCAGGCGAGCGCCACGGCGGAGTCGGCGCTGGGCGCACGGACGTCGACGAGCGCGATGCGCGAGTCGCCCTCGGGTGCCGCGAGGATTGTGGCTGGGTCGCGCACCGAGAAGGTCCAGTCGGCAGGTGCGATGAAGCTGGCGCCCGCAACGGTC
>WNGO01003001.1_pt1 | contig 10832 bp, 6 predicted proteins | sample 5400511 | NCBI WGS metagenome assembly WNGO01 (sample SAMN13153380, study PRJNA577476) | soil metagenome | isolation source: 20 cm soil or saprolite under Garry oak tree replicate 2 | place: USA:California | collected 2016-06-15
CCGCGCTGATATGCCGCGCAAGCTCCGGCCGGACATGTGGATCTTCGGCGCCGTCGTGCTCCTCCTGTCGGCCGGCGTCGTGATGGTCTACTCGGCGAGCGCCATCGTGGCGGCCGATCGCTTCCACGATCCCTACCTGTTCCTCAAGAAGCAGCTCGTCTGGGCGCTGCTGGGTGCGGGGTGTCTGCTCGTCGCGCTTCGCATCGACTACCGGCGCCTGGAGCGCCTCGGCTGGCCGGTCCTGCTCGCCGCCGGCGTGCTCCTCGTCCTCGTGCTCGTGCCGCCGCTGGCTCAGCCCATCAACGGCACGCGACGTTGGCTGCGTCTGGGGCCGGTCTCGTTCCAGCCGGCCGAGCTCGCGAAGCTGGCGCTGGTCATCTACCTGGCCGGCTACCTCGCGCAGAAGCGCGCCGAGATCGAGGACTTCCGCCGCGGGTTGCTCCAGCCGCTGGCGATCGCCGTGGCGCTGGCCGTGCTGATCCTGGCCCAACCCGACCTCGGCAACTGCCTCACGCTGGTCGCGGTGACGTTTGCGCTGCTCTATCTCGCCGGGAGCCCGGTGCGCTACCTGGGCTTCATCGTCGGCGCGGCGCTGCCGTTCCTCGCACTCGCGATCTGGCTCGCGCCCTATCGGCTGCGACGCATCACGACGTTCCTCGACCCGTGGAGCGATCCGCGCGGCAGCGGATTTCAGATCATCCAGTCGTGGCTGGCGCTGGGTAGCGGCGGCCTCCTGGGCCGCGGCATCGGCGAGTCGAAGCAGAAGCTCTTCTACCTGCCGGAGGCGCACACGGACTTCATCTTCGCCGTCATCGGTGAGGAGCTCGGGTTCGTCGGCGCCCTGGCGATCATCGCGCTCTTCGCCGTCCTCGTGTGGCGGGGCCTGCGCGTGGGGCTGCGCGCCCCCGATCCCTTCGGCGCCTACCTGGCGCTCGGCATCACCGTGCTCATCGCGACCCAGACGCTCGTCAATCTCGGCGTCGTGACCGGCGCCCTGCCGACCAAGGGGTTGCCGTTGCCCTTCATCTCGTTCGGAGGCTCGGCTCTGCTCGTCACGATGGCGGGCACGGGCGTCCTCCTCAACATCTCCCAGCACGCCCATGTTTAAGCGCTATCAGCAGATCCACTTCGTCGGCATCGGCGGCATCGGGATGTCGGGCATCGCCGAGATCCTGGCCAACCTGGGCTACCGCGTGACCGGCTCGGATCTGAAGCGCAACGAGGCGATCGAACGCCTCGAGCGGCTGGGCGTCAAGGTGTTCTCGGGGCACGAGGCCGGCCACGTGGAGGGCGCCCACGTCGTCGTCTATTCGTCCGCCGTGGCCGCCGACAACGTGGAAGTCCAGGCCGCTCGCCATCGCGCCATCCCGGCCATTCGGCGCGCGGAGATGCTGGCCGAGCTGATGCGACTCAAGTACGGCATTGCCGTTGCCGGCACGCACGGAAAGACGACGACGACGTCGATGGTCGGAGCAGTCCTCGCCGAGGGCCGCCACGATCCGACCATCATCGTCGGCGGCCGCGTGTCGAGCCTCGGAAGCAACGCCCGGCTCGGTCAAGGCGACTTCCTCGTCGCCGAGGCCGACGAGTCGGACGGCTCGTTCCTCACCCTCACGCCGACCATCGCCGTGGTCACGACGATCGACGCCGAGCACCTCGACCACTGGGGCACGCTCGACGCGATCCGCGAGGGCTTCCTGGCCTTCGTCAACAAGGTGCCGTTCTACGGCTCGGCGGTGCTGTGCCTCGACCAGCCGGACATCCAGATGCTGATCCCGCGCCTCGAGAAGCGCCTCATCACGTACGGCCTGGCGTCGAGCGCGGATCTGGTGGCCCGGCGCGTCCACCTGTCGGGGCTGACCAGCCGCTTCGACGTCGTCCATCGCGGGACCCGGCTCGGTGAGTGTACGTTGCAGATTCCCGGCCGCCACAACGTCCTCAATGCCCTCGCCGCCATCGGCGTCGGGCTCGATCTCGAGATTCCGTTCGACGCGATCCAGAAGGCGCTGGCCGGTTTCACCGGCGTGCAGCGCCGCTTCCAGGTACGCGGTCAGGCGGGCGGCGTGACCGTCGTCGACGATTACGGTCACCATCCCGCCGAGGTCCGCGCGACGCTGGCCGCCGCCAAGGCTGGCTTCGAGAGTCGGCTCGTCACCGTATTTCAGCCGCATCGGTATTCGCGCACTCATCACCTGCGCCAGGAGTTCCTCACCGCCTTCAACCAGGCCGACGTCCTCGTCGTCCTGGACATCTACGCGGCGGGTGAGAAGCCGATCCCCGGCGTCAGCGCCGAGGAACTGGCCGGGGCGATCCGCGCCCACGGCCACCGCGACGTGACGTACGTCGGCGGCGGCCGCGCGCGGGCGGTGGAGCACCTGATCAACATCACGCGGCCCGGAGACCTGGTGCTGACGCTCGGCGCCGGGGACGTGGGCCAGATCGGTCCGGATCTCTTGCTCCGACTCGAGGCCGGCTCCTGCGGAGGGAGGACGACATGCTAGGAGAAATTCGGGGGGAAGTCCGGTTCAAGGAGCCCCTGAGCTTTCATACCTCGTTACGTATCGGTGGCTCGTCCGACATCTTCGTCGTGCCGCAAGACGTGGACGACATCCGTCACGCGCTCCTCTTCGCCGAGCGTGAGCAGCTTCCGGTCGTCGTCATCGGCGGCGGCAACAACCTGCTCGTGCGCGACCGCGGCGTGCGCGGCGTCGTGCTCAAGCTCGAAGGCTGCCTCGGGCGCTCCGAGTTCAACGGCGAGGAGGCCGTGGCCGGGGCCGGGGCCAGCCTCTCCGCGCTCATCCGCGAGGGGGCCGCGCTCAACCTGGGCGGCCTCGAGTGTCTGGTCGGGATTCCGGCGACGATCGGCGGCGCGCTGGCGATGAACGCCGGCACGCCCGACGGTTGCATCGGCGACTTCGTCAGTGCGGCCTACTTCCTCTATCCCGACGGCACGCTGGGCGAGTTCAAGCCCAACGCGGGCGCCTTCACGTATCGCGCGTTCCACTTCCCGGCGGGTACCGTGCTGATCGGCTGCCGGCTGCGTCTGCACCGCCGGCCGCTGAGCGAGATCCAGAAAGACATCAAGCAGCGGCTCAAGCAGAAGAAGTCGAGCCAGCCGCTGGCGCTGGCCTCGGCCGGATGCGTCTGGAAGAACCCGTCGGGCGAGACCGCGGCGCGAATGATCGAGAAGGTCGGCCTCAAGGGCAAGCGCTTCAACGGCGCCGAGATCTCGGCCAAGCACGCCAACTTCATCGTCAATCGCGGTGGGGCCACGGCCGCCGACGTCCAGGCCCTGATGGAGCTCACCCGGGAGCGCGTCCAGGCGCACTACGGGATCGTGCTGGAGAACGAGATCCGGATCATCGGTGAGTAACGGGCTGCTGTCGCCCCGAGGGCAGCCGTCGTGGCTGGGTGACGTGGGCGAGCGCTCGGCGCTCATCGCGCGCCAGAAGGTCGGCCGCGCCGCCGCTCGGTCGGCTGGCGCCGCCCGGACGCGGGCCCGACGGTCGGCAACACGGCGGTGGCTGGCGATCGCGGTCATCGTCGTCGCTAGTGGGAGCGGCGTCGCCGGTGGGGTGCGCTGGCTCCTCACGGCGCCGCGATTCGCCATCGCCGGCGTCGAGGTGCGCGGCGTGTCGCGGGTGTCGGCCGAGCGCGTGGTCGAGGCCGCCGGGATTCCCGCCCGCGCCAACATCTTCCGCATCGACCCGGCCACCGTCACCGCACGCCTGCAGACCGTGCCCGAGATCCTGCGCGCCGACGTCATCCGCGAGCTGCCCAACCGGGTGACGATCCTCGTCGAGGAGCGACGACCCTTCACGCTCGTGTCGAACGGCACGCTGCACTGGCTCGACGAAGAAGGGCGATTGCTCGGCGAAGAACCGCACGCCGTCGCTCCGAACGTTCCGGTGATCAGCGGCCTGAGCGAGGCCGAGCTGGCCGCGCTTCGCACCGAGCCGGGGCCGAAGGCGCGCGCGGCGCTCACGCTCATCCGCTCGCTCTTGCGGTCGGGCAGCGCGCTCGTCGGCGAGATCTCCGAGATCGACATGAGCGGCCGCGAGGGCCCGGTCCTCTACACCGTCGATGGCATCGAGGTCCGGCTGGGCGCCGAGGAATGGGAGGAACGGTTGGCGCGGCTCGCCGGCGTGCTCGCGCAAATCGGGCGCACGGGCGAGGGTGTCACCACGATCGATCTTCGCTTCCGCGACCAGGTCGTCCTGAGGAAGGGAGGCCAGGGATAGCTCGCAAGGGACTCAAGGAGTACGTCGTCGGGCTCGACGTCGGCACGACGAAGATCTGCGCGGTCATCGCCGAGCCGAACGCCAGCGGCAGCATCGACGTGGTGGGAGTCGGCACGGCGCCGTCCCGTGGCTTGCGCAAGGGGGTCGTCGTGAACATCGACGCGACCGTGGAGGCGATCCGCCAGGCCGTGGGCGAGGCCGAGCAGATGGCCGGGGTCGAAGTGTCGGGCGTGTACGCGGGCATCGCCGGCGGCCACATCCGGGGCGTCAACAGCCGCGGCGTCGTCGCCGTCGGCAACAAGGACCGCGAAGTCTCGGTGGTCGACGTCCAGCGCGCCATCGACGCCGCGCGGGCCATCAACCTGCCTCAGGACCGCGAGATCATCCACGTGCTCCCGCAGACGTTCGTCGTCGACGAGCAGGACGGCATCCGCGAGCCCGTCGGGATGACGGGGGTGCGGCTCGAGGTCGAGGTGCACATCGTCACTGGCGCGATCACCTCGGTGCACAACGTGGTGCGCTCGGTCAACCGCGCCGGCCTGACGGTGTACGACATCGTGCTGGAGCCGTTCGCCTCGGCCGAAGCCGTGCTCTATTCCGACGAGCGTGAGCTGGGCGTGGTCCTTCTCGACATCGGTGGCGGGACCACCGACGTCGGGCTCTTCCGGGACGGCGCCATCTGGCACACGGCGATCCTGCCCGTCGGCGGCGACCACATCACCAACGACATCGCGGTGGGCCTGCGCACGCCGGCTGCCGAGGCCGAGGATCTCAAGCGGCGCTACGGGTGCGCGCTGACCACGCTCATCTCGGGCGGCGAGATGATCGACGTCCCGTCGGTGGGCGGCCGCAAGCCCCGACCGCTCTCGCGCCAGATCCTGTCCGAGATCATTCAGCCGCGGGTGGAGGAGATCTTCACGCTCGTCGCGCGCGAGCTGACGAAGGCGGGGTTCCAGGACGCGGCCACCGCGGGCGTCGTCGTGACCGGCGGCACCTCCATCATGGAAGGCATTCCCGAGCTGGCCGAAGCCGTGTTCGATCTTCCCGTTCGCCGCGGCCTGCCCGAGACCGTCGGCGGACTCGCCGACATCGTGAAGAGCCCGATCTACGCCACCGCGGTCGGTCTTGCGCTCTACGGTGCCCGCCGGCCCGCCGTCGCGGGCACGCCGGCGGCGAGCGCGGAGGACCATCTGTTCGGTCGCATCGCGCACCGACTCGCGGGCTGGTTCAGTGAAGTCTTCTAGGAGGCGTCGGCCACGCCGCCAGGCGGCTCGGCCGACACGGTTCGTCACAACGCGGGAGGGGGTGCTCATGGACAAGGAGCGGGGACGACGGCCGCTGTTCGAGCTCGACGAGGCTCCGCAGGCCGCCAAGATCAAGGTCATCGGCCTCGGGGGTGGGGGCAGCAACGCGGTCACCCGCATGATCACCGCGCAGTTCACCGGCGTGGAGTTCATCGTCGCCAACACCGACAGTCAGGCCCTCCGCGCGTCACCGGCGCCGGTGAAGGTGCAGCTCGGAGCGAAGCTCACGCAGGGACTCGGCGCGGGATCGAATCCCGACGTGGGCCGTGATGCTGCACTCGAAGATCCCGAGCAGATCACGCGGCTCCTGTCGGGTGCCGACATGGTGTTCATCACCGCCGGTCTTGGCGGCGGGACCGGGACGGGCGCCGCGCCGGTCGTCGCGTCGCTGGCCAAGGACCTCGGCATCCTCACCGTCGCCGTCGTCACCAAGCCGTTCCACTTCGAGGGGCGCCGGCGCATGCTGCAGGCAGAGGCGGGGCTGGAATCACTGCGAACCGTGGTCGACACGCTCATCACGATTCCCAACCAGCGCCTGCTCTCCGTCGTGGACCGCGGCACCCCGCTGATGGACGCCTTCCGCGTCGCCGACTCCGTGCTGCAGCAGGCCGTGCAGGGGATCTCCGACCTCATTCTCGTTCCCGGGCTCATCAATCTCGACTTCGCCGACGTGCGGACGGTCATGTCGGGCATGGGGATCGCGATGATGGGCACTGGCGTGGGGCACGGCGAGCACCGGGCCCTCGACGCCGCTCAGAAGGCCGTGGCCAGCCCCCTCCTCGACGATACGGCCATCGCCGGCGCCAAGGGTGTCCTCATCAACTTCACCGGTGGCACCGATCTCTCGCTGCACGAGGTCGAGGAGGCCGCCCGCATCGTGCAGGAAGCCGCCCACGAGGAGGCCAACATCATCTTCGGCGCCGTGATCGAGCCGGCCCTCGGTGACGAGGTGCGCATCACCGTCATCGCCACCGGTTTCACCGAGCGCAAGGACGCCGCCTCACCGCCAGGAAAAATCGTGGACCTGTCGCGGGGCAACCGGCCTCCGGCGGTGACCGGAGCCGCGCCGTGGCGACGGCGCCCGGCTGACGTGCGCGCCGAGGTCGACGACGCCGTCGGGGGCGACGACTTCGACGTTCCCGCGTTCCTGAGACGTCAGGCGGACTAGCGGCGGCTAACGGAGGACGGGGAACCCGAACCGCTGGTGGATGTTGTCGCGATCCATCGTCGGTCGCTGGAGCCCGCCCGTCTTCACGGCGACGTTGCGGGAGACGTAGGCCTGCAGTTCGTCCAGCGTGATCGTGCCGTCCCGATTGACGTCCGCCTTCCCGGAGACGAGCGCATCGACGATCTCCCACGTGAAGACACCGTTCTGGATCTTCGGAGACTCGAATGACAGCTCTCCCGCGTGCGCCGCCGAGAAGACGAGGGCGCCGGTGCGTCGAGTGAGGTCGTTGTAGATGTAGCGGTCGCGGTCGTACAGGAACACGCGCCGCGGGCGGCTCGCGCGATCCGACTGCAGCGCAGCGCTCGTCCGGCCGTCGAGACCCATCGCGTGCCGCCGGGCCTCGATCTCGGCTCGCGACGCGTCGTCGATCTCGCCGGACTCACAGGTGTCGACGAGCAGCAGCTTGCGGCGGGGGCCGATGTCGCGCAGGAGCGACTCGATCCGCTCGAAGCTCGCCGCGGTCCCGGCAAGGTCCTTCACGTCGACGTTGTGAGTGGCGTAGTAGTAGGTCGCCTCGCGTGAGAGGTCGTAGGCCCCATGGCCGGAGACGAACACGACGACGGTGTCGTCCACCCGGGCGTCGCGGAGCACCTCCTTCGCCTTCACGATGTTCTCGACGGTGACCGCCTCGTTGACGTAGGTGCGCACGACGACCTTCCGGAAGTGAGGCTGATAGCGCTGCATCACGTTGGCCAGGTCCAGCGCATCCTTGTCGGCGAATTGGAGATTCAGGGCGGGGTTCTGGTAGCGCGCTACGCCGAAGCCGATGAAGTACAGATCGCCTTTGCCCTCACCCGCGTAGGTGGACGACCAGCGCGCGCGGAAGGCCTCGACGCCGCGGACATCGAACGCCGTAATCTCGACCGTGTTGAGGCCTTGGCCGAGCTCGATGCGTTCGCTCACGCGGGCCGCCGTGCCGTGGAGCGGCTTGCCCGAGCCGGGGAACGTCGGCACGCCGTTGACGTAGATCTGGTAGCTCTGGAGCGGAGCACGGGCCTGAACCTCGGCCTCGAGCAGTGCGTGCTTGCCTTCTCGCCGGGCGCTGGTCAGCCGGACCTCCGGCGCCTCGATCTCCGACGCCGCCGGGTCATCGCGAAGCCCGGCGCGCTGGAGCCGCTTGCGATGCTGCAGCTCCAGGTGCTCGATGAACTCGTCCGAGCCGACGCCGAGACGACGCAGCACGAGATCGGGCCGGTTCAGTCGCGTCGCGAACTGATCGACGCTGAACGCTTCGAGACCCCGGACCATGGCCACCAGCTCGCCTCCGTAGTGGGAGGCGTCGAAATAGCCATCGGGCGTGAACATGATCCAGTCGGCGCCCCGCGAGAGCAGCGCCATCGAGTCGCCGGTCTCCACCTTCCACACCCGCGCCGTGGAGTCGTGGCTGGCGCTCACCAGATGACGCTCGTCGGGCGTGAAGGCGAGCCCTTCGACCCTTCCCGAGTGGCCGCGCAGCACGCGGACCAGCTTGCGCGTCGACCAGTCCCAAATCCCGATCTGGTTGTTCACCGTCGCGACGAGCCAGCGGCCGGAGGGCGAGATCAGCACGCTGCCGGCATTGACGACCGAGTGCGACGTCTTGATCGAGGCCACGAGCCGGGCGTTGAGATCGAGGATCTGGATCGTCTCGGTCCGGTTCGACGTTCCGACGACGAGATGCTGGCCGTCTCCGCTGAAGGCCAACGCGAACGCCGACCCGACCGGCGTGACGATCTTGTCCGGGAACTTGCGTTCGGCCACCAGGGTCCCGTCGATGGTCCAGAGGCGGACGTGCTCGCGCGCGGCACCCGTGGCGAACCATCGGCCCGAGGGATGGAGCGCGATGGCTTCCACGCGGCCGTCGTGCGCCTTGATGCGCCGGGCCTGCCGATCCTTGAGGTCGAAGACGTGAACCGTCCCGCTCCCGTCGCCGCAGAAGAGGAACCGACTGTCCGACGAGAAGGTCAGCACGTTGGCGCCGTTGCCGAAGCCGTTCAGCGTCGCCAGCGATCGGCCGTCACGGCTCCAGATGATGACCTCGGCACCGCCGCTCGCGAAGTAGTTGCCGTTGGGCGCATAGGCCAGGGCGGAGGGGTAGTCCGTGTGACCCGAGACGCTTCTGAGGAGCCGGCCGGCGAGGGACCAGATCCGCACGCGCCGATCCGCGGCCAGCGTGACGAACATGGTGCCGTCCGGCGCCATCGCGACGTTCGTCAGGTTGCCACTGAACCGCTCGAGCGAGCGCTCGAGGTCACCCGCGCGGTTCCAGATCGTGAGACCGGGTGGCTCGAGGTCGTCATCCGCCGTGACGATCGATTGTCCGTCGGGAGACAGCGCGATTCGCTGGGGAGAGCGTTGCCACGTGGAGCCGACGGTGATCGTGTCGACCAGCTGGCCCGCGCGCGTGTACACGTTCACCCGGTTGTCGTGCTGTCCGCCGCTCACGAGGTGCGTTCCGTCGGGCGTGAACCTGAGGCTCGCCGTGCTGTGCGATGAAAACCGCCCCATCGGGTTTCCCTCGAGGTCCCAGAGCGTCGTGGCGAGCTTGTCGGCCACGTTCTTCACGCGTTCCTCGTCTCGGGTGCCCAACACCCCCGCGGCCGCCAGCGTCTTTCCGTCGGGGCTGACCGCCAATGTCTTGACGGGGTAATCGAGGGCCTGCACGGTCTTGAGCACTCGGCCATCGAGCGCCCAGAAGCGCAGCCGACCGTCTCCGTGCGCCGAAACGAGTCGGGCGCCGTCCGGCGTGAACGCCAGGCCATCAGCGCTGGACGGGCTTGTCTCGGCTGTCAGCCACGTCTCCGCGCTATCGGCCAGGCGGTACACCACGATCTCGCGGGACGTTCCGATCGCGGCGTAGCGGTTGTCGTCGGACAACGCGACGGATCGGACGACGCCTCTCCGGATCGGCACGGGCGGCAATTTCTGCAGCAGCGTTCCATCCACCGACCACAGCTCGATCACGCCCGAACGCTGCGCGACGAGCAGCGTGTTGCTGTCGCGCGAGAGGGCGAGGGCATCGACCCAGAAGCGGGTCACGATAGTCCGGATCAGCGCGCCGCCCGGCGACCAGATGCGGATCGTCGAATCCTTGCCGGCCGTCGCGAAGAACCGGCCATTCCGTGCGTACTCCAGCGCGCGGATCTCCGCGGTGTGGCCACTCTGGACGACCAGCTCGACCGCGCGCGTCGTCGATCCGGCTTGCGGCTTGCCGGTCGTGGGCTGAGCCGCCACGGGGGAGCCGCCAGTCATGAGGACACCGGCGAGGACGACGCCGAACAGGCGAGCGGCGATCATTCTCGGCACCCCCACGTCATCGTTTGCGAGTCGGCCACGTTATTATGGTTGATGATTGAATCTGCCAATCCAAACGATTTCGCCGTGACCACGCCAGGCGCCGGTCTCATCCCGCACGGAGCGCCGCCACTCTATTTCACCTTCGCGACGCTCGCGAAGCTGGGACTCCCGCATGCGACGACGACACGGCACTGCCCTGGCACGGCGGTGTGGGGCGAGCCGCAGCCGCTCGTCGGCCCCGAGGCCGTGGCCGCGCTCGCGAGCACCGGCCTCGACCTGGGACGCTTGACGTGGGCGCGCCAGATGCATGGCGCCGATGTCGCGCGCGCTACCGCCCGCGGAGGCTTCGCGGGCCGCGCCGACGTGCTCGTGACCACGGAGCCCTCAGCGCCGCTCGCGATCTTCACCGCCGATTGTCTGCCGGTGACGATCTGCGATCCCGAGGCCGGCGTGCTGGGGCTGGCGCACGTCGGCTGGCGCGGCACCGTGCGCGGAGCTGCCCAGGCGGCCGTCGATGCGGTCGTGGGAGCTGGCGGACGTGCCGACCGCCTCGCCGCCACCATCGGCCCATCGATCGGCCCGTGCTGTTACGAAGTCGACGCGCCCGTCGTGAGCGAGTTCAGAGCGGCGTATCCATCGATGTGGGAGCGCTGGGCCCGTCCGGCCGCGCCCGGGCGCTTCATGCTCGACCTGTGGATGGCCAACGAAGCCCTGGTGGCGGCGGCCGGCGTCGACCCTGCGCGGATCGACAACCCGCGCCTGTGCACGGCGTGTCACCCCGAC
>WNGO01003003.1_pt1 | contig 10829 bp, 9 predicted proteins | sample 5400511 | NCBI WGS metagenome assembly WNGO01 (sample SAMN13153380, study PRJNA577476) | soil metagenome | isolation source: 20 cm soil or saprolite under Garry oak tree replicate 2 | place: USA:California | collected 2016-06-15
GTCTGCCAATGAGCTGGCGCCGCGCGGGCTCAAACACATAGAAGTCGTCCGTGAGCGATGAGATGTGGATAAGGCCCGTAACAAGAGCGTCGGGTAATTCCACCATCAATCCGTAATTCCGCACGTCCACAACTGTCGCTGGAAAAATCTGCAGCTTACGGCCGGCGAGTTGCCGTTGGAAAAACTCCAGCTTTTTCATTTGCGTTGCGTCGATCTCGGCATCGGCCGCATTTCGCTCGGTTGTTGAAATGTGTTCCGCTATAGAAGCGATTTCTGCCATGTGGTAGGGCGCGTCACTCCGTGACCGCCGTTCGGTATTTGGAGAAGTTGTGGACGGCAACGGAGTGCCATCCCTACCTAACGCGCGATGCACGACAAGGTCGGCATAACGCCGGATCGGACTGGTGAAATGCAAGTAATTCGTCTTTGCCAAACCGTAATGCCCGAGCGGCCGAGGATCATAGCGAGCGCGTTTAAGACTTTTCAACAGACCAACCTTCAGCGCCTGCTCTTCGGGCTTTCCGCGGACTTCAACAAGCAATCGCTGTAATTCAGCGCGATGCGTCAGATCACCAACTTTGTAGCCAAAACTCAGCGCGAACTCACGGTACTCTGCGAGCTTGTCCGGATCGGGATTTTCGTGAACGCGATAGATTGTTGGAATTGCGCGCTTTTTCAGTTCCCGCGCCACTGCTTCGTTTGCCGCCAGCATGAATTCTTCGATCAACTGATGCGATTCATCGTTCTCGACGCGCTCCAATCGTATCGGTTCGCCCTGTGTATCGACCCAGACTTTTACCTCTGGAAAATCAAGATCCAGCGCGCCGTGTTCGAATCGTTTTCGCCGCAATAGCGCGCCGAGCTGCCAGGCAAGATGAAGCCGTTCGCCCAATCGGTCCCGAGGCGGCGAGTTTAAAATGGCGTATGCTTCTTTGTACGTCAGGCGATGCGCACTGCGAATCATGCTCCGCGCAAAGCGCGCGCTCTTAGCCACACCACGTTTGTCAAACTGAATAAAAACCGAGTGCGTGAGGCGATCGACTTCTGGCTTGAGGCTGCAAACACCATTGCTCAAGCGCTCCGGCAACATCGGTATGACACGGTCGGGCAGATAAACGCTGTTGCCGCGCCGCCGCGCCTCGCGGTCTAACGCGCTGCCCGGCTCCACGTATGTGGCAACATCGGCGATGTGCACGCCGAGTTGCCAACCGCCATTTGCAACCTTCTCCACATGAATAGCGTCATCGAAATCGCGCGCGTCGTCGGGGTCGATGGTGACGATGAATTGGTTGCGCAAGTCTTCTCGTCCGGCGATTTGCTGCGCATCAACGCTTTCCGGAATACGCTCCGCCTGCTCCAACACATCTGACGAAAATTCCGTCGGCAGATGATACTTCCGAATAATGGAAAGCACGTCCACGCCTGGCGCCGACGCGGGCCCGAGCACTTCGATGATTTCGCCCTCGGGATTCACATGACGCGATTGCCAGTCGTCGAGGCGAACCACGACCTTGTCACCGACGGTAGCGCCGGTCCGCGACTGCCGATCTTCCTCTACCGCTACAGGGCGCACGTAAATATCATGTACGAAACGCGGATCATCCGGCACGACGTAGTAAAAATTCCGTGACCGCTGTAGCGTCCCTACGACCGTTTCGTGAGCGCGTTCCAGAATTCGAATCACGCGCCCTTCGCGCCGCCCTTTTATCCGCCCGGCTGGCGGTTCAGGCGATATGCGTGCAATCACACGGTCTCCATGCATCGCCGTGCCGACGTTTTCCGCCGCAATGAAAATGTCCGGCTCGCCCGGTTTTTCCGAGGTGAGAAAGCCGTAGCCGGCTGGATGAACGGATAGCTTCCCGGTTACCAAGTCGGCCTCAGCCGGCAAGACATATCGATCCTTCCGGATCCGTGCAATCTCACCTGCGCGTTCGAGGTCGCGCAACGTGCTGCGAAAGGCGACTCGTGCCCTGCCGCTCACGCCAAGTTTCCTGGCGATCTCGATCTTGTTCAGCGGCCGGTAATCTTTCCTGGACAAAAGCGCGAGAATTTGTTCCCTAATTTTGAGTCCGTTTACGATCATTTGGGCGCAACAATATGCTCAGTTTTGTCGATTTAATACGATTTCAATCGGAGCTCCGACAATGCGCAGGTCTATAACTGGAGGTGCAGTCGCGATCCTACTCGCTGCAATCGTTCCAGTTGCGGCAGGAGGAGCGACGATGAAGATCACAAGTTCTGCTTTCCACGAAGGCGGCGACATTCCATCAAAATTCACGTGTGACGCGTCGGACACCAGTCCGCCTTTGCAAATAACCGGTATTCCTTCGGAAGCGAAGAGTCTTGTGTTGATTGCCGATGATCCGGACGCTCCCGGCGGATTGTTTACTCATTGGCTGGTCTGGAACATCCCTCCGCAGACCAGTTCAATTGCGGAAGGCATTGCGCCAAAAGGCGTGCAAGGTGCAAATGATTTCGGTAAATCAGGTTACCGCGGTCCGTGTCCGCCCCCAGGCAGACATCGGTATTCGTTCAAGATTTTCGCTCTCGATCGCGAACTGGAATTGCGCTCTGGTGCAAAGCGGAGCCAAGTGGATGCAGCGATGAAAGGTCATGTCATCGCGCAGGGCGAGCTGGTTGGGCGCTACGCAAGAAAAAAATAACTGTAGGGGCGGTGCCCCGACGCGCGAAACGTAGGTCACCGCAGTCCACACAGAGCCTCTACAAGGAGTTCGAATAATCGCGCCTCTGCGTTAGTCTGACTCGTAATGCGCGAGAGGATCTGGAAAATCGGTAAGCGCGTCTTCGACGTCTCTCGGCATGGGTTAATCATGGGAGTGTTAAATGTAACGCCGGATTCATTTTCAGAGGACGGTGAATTTCTCACCGCAGACAAAGCAACAGAACGCGGCTTACAAATGGCAGCGGAAGGCGCTCACATCGTCGATATCGGCGGCGAATCGACACGCCCCGGCTCGGAGCCTGTCACTGTTGAGGAGGAATTGCGTCGCGTGATTCCAGTGATAGAAAACTTGCGCCCAAAACTCGATATTCCGATTTCGATCGATACTTCCAAAGCGGCCGTTGCGCGGGCGGCGATTCAGGCGGGCGCTTCGATTGTGAACGACGTCACGGGCGGACGCGGAGACGACCAAATGCTGCCGCTCGTTGCCGAAACCAAATCGGCCTTCATCATCATGCACATGCAAGGAACACCCCGCACGATGCAGATCGCGCCGCGCTACAAAGACGTCGGTCTAGAAATTTCGGAATTTTTTCGACAACAATTTGCGCGCGCCATAGGTTTAAACATTGATCCTATGGCGATTGCGTTTGATCCGGGCATTGGTTTCGGGAAAACGCTCAAACACAACCTCGAATTGCTCGCGCACTTGGAGCAGTTGCGCGTACATGATCGAGCCCTGGTGATTGGAGTTTCCCGCAAATCCTTCCTCGGCAAGTTGATCGGATCGCAGGAGATCAGCGATCGCCTCATACCCGGCCTCGCGCTGACTTCGCTTCTGCGCGCGCGGGGCGCTGACGTATTTCGTGTTCACGATGTGAGGGAGAATGTGTATGCATTAGGTGTAACTGAAGCAGTTCTGCAGAGGGCAAAATGATTCACCAATTCATCGATCTGTGGCTAAGAAGCTGGCGCAGCCTGGTGGAAATCCTTCTGCTGTGGGTGGCCATCTATTACGGCTACCTGTACTTCCGCGGAACGCGCGGGGCCAAAGTCTTGACCGGATTAGCGATTGTCTTTCTTACGCTGACCCTGATCTCCACGCTACTTAATTTGGTGGTGATCGGATGGATCGTCCGGAGTTTCTCGGTCTTCCTCGCTATCGCGTTGGTGGTGATTTTTCAACCGGAACTGCGACGTGGCCTGGCTGCGCTTGGCGGCCACCCGATTTTTTCACTCACGAGTGAGAGGCGAGAAACCGTCCATGATCTCGCAGAGGCGGTGACCCAACTTGCAAATAAACAGTTCGGCGCACTGATCGCGATCGAGCGCGACACGTCGATTCGCGTTTACGAAGAAACAGGCGTAATCATCGACGGCGAATTTTCTGTCGAGCTGATCCTGACCATTTTTCATCCCAAGGCTGCATTACATGATGGCGGCGTGATCATTCGTAACGGCCGGATCGCAGCAGCGGCGTGTATTTTTCCCGTCAGCCAGCGGGAAACGTTGGACCGCAGCCTTGGATTACGTCACCGGGCGGCGCTCGGAATCACCGAGGAATCGGATGCCGTCGCGGTGGTTGTCTCCGAAGAGACAGGCGCTATTTCCATTTGTCACCGGCGCCGGATCGAGCGCAATTTCACTCCAGAGACGTTCCGTCAGCGCATTGCGGAAATTTTGTTGCACAGCAAGTATGAAGACACTGATTCTGAAAAACTGGCGCGCGAAGTTAATCTCACTTCTGCTCGCGATGATGCTTTGGTACCTGATCAAAAAGAACGTAGCGACGACGCCATCGTCGTATGAGAGACCATACCAGCCACCGGCGACGGAAACGCCCTAGGTGCGGTCGTTAGCGCAAGAATCGCGACAGGTTGTCGTCTTCCCAGCGGCGTGCTCGCCGATAATCGGGAAATTCGCGCTCGCGACGATTGAATTCTTCCGTGTGAACGCGCCGGCGATTTCGAGAGAGCGTTTCATCCGGCACAACGGAATGCAGCATCTCGTGATAAAGCACGTATCGCAAAAACCACAGCGGAACGAATGGCTGGTCCAGCGCAGGATTAATCCGGATCACCCGATCCTCTTCCTGGATTGTGCCAAAAACAAATTGTTCTCTCGGTCGATGTTTTCGCCGGCGTCCCCAGACCACTTTGTAGCCGCGAAGACGCTTGCGAAAGTGCCGGTGGTTTAAATCATTGAAGATCGCGCGCAGATCGAAATACGTTCCTTCGTCGCACAAATTTAACTGCTGCTGCATCGGCAATTTCGGGTGTGCCAGTTTTTGTTTGGTTGTTTTCTTTTTCCTACCCATTGCCATGCTCCAAAAGTAAACGCGACAGAGTAATGTAGTGGCCGCTAAACGTAGTGACAAGCGGAGCAGCATTTTTTCGTGCGAAATTGTTATAAGATACGGGACTTGAGCAACTTGGGTCTGTCCAATTTACCAAAACGCCGAACGAACTCAGCCTGTTGGTAACCCTCGGCACCGTAAGATTTTTACCTCGCCGGCGAACCGGTTATGGGGGTCTAGCTCTCTTCGGGAGCCAACGTTTTGCAGCAAACGCAAACTGCGTATAATCGTTTCAAGTTTCCAGAAAGATCACCGAAAATAATCAAGCAACAGTAAATGACCCCTTTTCTACGAAAATTGCTTGGCCAAAACTGGCTTCTATTACTGATCATGCTGGCGCTCGCCGTTTTTGGCGTCGTGGCGATCTACAGCGCGACGTCGACGCGCAGCGATCCGTATGCGGCCGACTTCTGGCGGAAACAAGCGAACTGGGTGGCCGTCGGTGTCTTCGCGTTCATGGTGACCAGTTTGGTTCACTATCGGTGGATTCGTTGGGGCGCCCTGCCGATGTACTTGGCTGGCATTGTGTTTCTGATCCTGACCAAGTTTATCGGGGTCAAAGTTTATGGAGCGCGCAGCTGGCTGCATCTGGGACCAATCAATTTTCAGCCCGCGCAGCTTGCGGTTGTAGCAGGGATTATGGTGTTGGCGCTGTTCCTGACTCAGTTTCGCCAAATGCATCCGGCACTACGATTACTGCTCTCCGGAGCGATCGCGGGTGCGCCATGTCTTTTGATCCTCATGCAACCAGACTTGGGAGAAGTCATTATTTGGGTCCCTGTGATGTTTGCATTGTGGTTCGTCGCCGGTCTGCCATTGCGGTACTTGGTTTGCATCATTCTCATCGCAATCGCGTTCATCCCGATTGCCATTAATTTCGGCCTTAAACCGTACCAGCAACAGCGGATCACCGCCTTTACCCATCCCGACATCGACAAGCAGGGTTCGGCGTGGGCGATTAACCAATCGCTGATTGCGATTGGCTCAGGAGGCTGGTCCGGAAAAGGGTTCAAAGCGCCGAATACCCAAATCGAACTCGGGTTTCTGCCGGCGACAGCGGTGCATAATGACTACATTTTCGCGGCTGTCGGCGAGCAATGGGGATTCGTCGGCGGAATAATCCTTATCGGTGCCTTTGCCTTGCTCCTGATGACGTGTCTTTTCGTCGCGTTTTTCGCAGGAGACCAACTGGGTCTTCTTCTCGTCATCGGCGTCACTGCGCTTATCTTCACCCACATCTTTCAAAACGTAGGAATGACAATCGCAATGCTGCCAATCACCGGCGTGCCATTGCCGTTGATCAGCTATAGCGGCTCGTTCGTCCTCGTGATCATGTTCGGCCTGGGCTTGGTAAACAGCGTCTGGATCCATCGCAACGTTCCCGCACAACGGGACTGAGTAGGACGCGACTGCGTCATGTTGGAGGCCTGGTCCTGCCGAAACGATTTACTTTGGCGAGTGCTTGCCTGTAGAGTCGGGCCGCGCAGAGATGGATGCCGATTACAAGGTTAAGCTCGAGGTCTTCGAAGGTCCGCTCGACCTGTTGCTGTACCTGATCAAACAGGAGGAAATCGATATCTACGATATTTCGCTCGAGCGGATCACCAGCCAGTACCTCGAGTATCTCCAATCGTTTAAAGAGCTGAACATTGAGCTGGCGGGCGAATTCATCGTGATGGCGGCCAATCTCATTTACCTAAAGAGCCGAAGCCTGCTGCCGCGCGATCAACAGCCTCCCGAAGAAGATGCCGCGGAGGACGACCCTCGTTGGGAATTAATTCGGCAACTGATCGAGTACAAAAAATTCAAGGAGGCCGCCGCGGAGCTCAATCTACGTGCGCTGGAACAAGAGAGGATCTTCATCCGGGAAGCCGGATCGTCGCCGGATCTGCAGGAACACTTGCGCCTGGGCGAAGTCGGAATTTTCCAGCTAATCAGCGCGTTCCAAACCGTGATCAAACGAATGGAAGCGCGCCAGGACATGCAGGAAATTTTCAGCGAACGTTTCAGTGTGTCGGAAAAAATCGATTCGATTTTGCAGCGCGTCGCAACCGGCACTCGCTTCCGTTTTTCCGACTTGTTTGGCGGCGCTGCATCCAGAATCGAAGTGGTTGTCACCTTTCTCGCGCTCCTCGAACTAATCAGACTGAAGCAAGTCCGGGCCTTTCAGAAAAACGTGTTTGAAGAGATTGAAATCACAGCCGCGTAGAAGCACAACCATCTCGGCTGTAAGGCTGGCGGGCATCTTGTCCGCCACAGGAGGGATTCGCCATGGCGAACCTGCCGAAATTTACGTGCCGGCGTTCTAAACCATGCCGCGAATTTTGATCGCAGGGTGTGGTTACGTCGGAGAGGCGACGGCCGATTTGTTTCATTCTGCCGGCTGGAACGTCGAAGGCTGGGTACACTCGCAGGACTCAGCAGCGCGATTATCGGCAAAGCCGTACCGAGTTGGCTTGGTCGACATCTCACAACGCGATGAGATTGCCGAGCAAACGGAAGCATTCGATGCAGTGATCCATTGTGCCAGCTCGCGTGGCGGTGATGCGGAAGCCTATCGTCAGATTTACCTCAACGGCGCGCGCCGTCTCCTCGAAAATTTTCGCAAGGCAAAGATTCTGTTTACAAGCAGCACCAGCGTCTATGCGCAGCGCGACGGCTCGTGGGTAACCGAAGAGAGCGAGACAAAACCACTGCGGGAGACCAGCCGGATCCTTTTAGAAGCGGAAAAGCTAATCCTTGAAAAACGCGGGATCGTAGTGCGCCTCGCCGGGATTTACGGACCGCAACGTTCGGCGCTGTTAAGCAAATTTCTAAACGGCACAGCAACCATCGACCCGCAAAGCGACCGCTTTGTTAATCAGGTACATCGGGACGACATCGCTTTGGCGCTCTTTCTTTTGTTAAACCGAGAAGCACAGGAGTCCCTACAGATTTACAACGTCGTCGACGACCAACCTATTTTGCAGAGCGAATGCTACCGCTGGCTTGCCCAGAGGCTGAATCGACCTCTTCCGCCAATTAGAAAATCCGAGCAACCTCGCAAACGCGGCGATACCAACAAACGCGTAAGCAACACCAAATTACATCAATTAGGCTGGACCTCGGAGTATCCCACTTTCGGCGACGCAATGGAAAAAAGCATTCTTCCGAGTTTCGCCGGGATCATTGCCGGCGCATCCTATTAACACCGGGCTGAAGCCCCACGTGTTGATGACAGCGCCGTTTCTAGATGACTTGTGCCGCTTCTGCTCCGGAGACGCTCGCCGCGCGGTGCTCCTCGTGTGTTTCACCGAACAGCTGGCGGATCACGTCTTCTACTGGCACTTCCTGCACGTTTATGTCGCTGACGTCGCACGCCTCAAGAAGTTGCCGGCAGGTTTCCGTAACCTTTGCGCGTGGAACCTTTAATTGCACTGAGACCGGTGTTTGTTCGATGATTTCGCCAAACACGGACAGATCGCGTGCTCGTTCGTTCTCAAAAGTAAGACTCAGAATTTTATAGCCCGAGAAACGATCGACAATCTCTGCCAGCGGACCGTCGAAAAAGATTTTGCCGTGATCGATCACCAACACCCGATGACACAACTCCTCGATGTCCTGCATGTAATGGCTGGTGAGCAGTGTGACGATGCGATGTTGCTCATTGTAGATGCGCAAGAATTCGCGGACTCGTTTTTGGCTAACCACGTCCAGGCCGATTGTAGGCTCATCAAGGAATAACACACGCGGCTCATGAATGAGCGCCGCGATCAGCTCCATTTTCATTCGTTCGCCTAACGAAAGCTCACGCACCATCACGTTCATTTTGTCCCGCACCTCCAGAAGTTCCGACAATCCGTCCACCACCTTCTTAAACCGCTCGCGGTCGATGCCGTAGATCGCGCGGTTCAGCTCGAGCGATTCTTGCGCTGGGAGATCCCACCAAAGCGCATTCTTTTGTCCCATCAGCAGACTGAACTGCCGTTTCATTTCGTTACGCCTTTCCCAGGGCACAAAACCGAGCACGCGCGCGTCGCCTGAAGTCGGGTTCAGCAAGCCGGAAAGCGTTTTGAGCACAGTAGTTTTACCGGCGCCGTTCGGGCCCAGGAATCCGACAAACTCGCCTTCCTCGATTTGAAATGTGACCTGATCAGCCGCTCGCGTCTCGTCGTAGCGCCGCCACGCGAGACCTTTCACGGCGCCCCAGAGACCGCGCTCTTTGCGGTAAGTGCGATACACTTTAGTAAGTTTGGACGCTTCAATTGCCGCCATAGCCGTCAATGAAGCTACGTGGCGATGTTATGTGAGCAAAATTCCGCAACAGCGCCAAAATTCCCTGCCACTCAGACAATGGGGATGTTCACGAATCCGTTTCGAAAACAATCCCTCACCTTCATCCTCTCCCTTTGGCAAAGGGAGAGGCGATCGATCATAGTAATGGAGCGTGAATCTTCAGCACGATGAGCTACGCAATTCCGCCTCTCCCCGTGTCGGGGAGAGGACTGAGGTGAGGGGCGGCACCCCTATAGAACATCGTCGAGACACGCCAGCAAATGCGAAACAGTTTGCTCTGTCTCGTCGCCCATGTTCGACAGCCGAAAAGTTTGGCCGCGAATCTTGCCGTAACCGGGATCGATGACCAGATGATGCTTTTCCCGCAGCCTTCCCGCGAACTCGAGCACGTCGATGCCTTTAATGTTCTTCACGCACGTGAGCGTCTTGGTCCGGAATCCTTCCTCGGCAAAAAAATCGAATCCCGCACGGCGCACCCAATCGTGCACGAGCGCATTCGTGCGTGCGTGACGAGCGTAACGCGCTTCAAGACCTTCCTGGAAAATTTCATCGAGCTTGAACTCGAGCGCGTGAATATGCCCGATGCTCGGCGTACTCGGCGTCATCCATTGCGCCTGCTCGTTCTTGAACTCCAGAAAGTCGAAATAAAATCCGCGATTCACAACCTTGTCGGCCCGTTTGAATCCTTTCTCCGAAACCGAAAACAACGAGAATCCTGGCGGCAGCGCGAGCGCCTTTTGCGCTCCGGTGAGCATTACGTCGATGCCAAGCGCGTCCATGTCGATCCTAACTCCGGAAAACGACGACACCGTATCGACGATGAGCGCGACATCAGGATATTTGGCCAGCACGCAGCAGATTTCAGGGAGCGGATTCATCACGCCCGTCGACGTTTCACTGTGGGTCAACGTGACGGTATCGAATTTTCCAGTAGCCAGTTGCCGATCGAGATCGCTCGGCTCGATGTGCTTTCCCCATTCCACCTGAAGCGGCTCGGCGTTTTTCCCGCATCGCTTCGCGACATCAAACCATTTGTCCGAAAACGCGCCGCACATGCAGCAAAGCACTCCGCGATCGACCATATTGCGGATCGATGCTTCCATTACGCCCCATGCCGACGACGTGGAAAGAAACACCGGCTGGTTTGTGCCGAACAACGTCTGAAGTTTTGGGTGAATCTCGCGGTAAAGATTCCGAAAATCTTCGCTGCGATGGCCAATCAACGGACGCGAAAACGCTTCCCAGGTTTTCTCGGAAACTTCAACTGGACCGGGAATGAAAAGTTTGTCGTGCGGATGCATGAAGCAACCTCGAATGCTTGCCACAAGCGAGCAAGCCCCCGTTTGTAGCCGGGATCGGTGATCCCGGCGGGGAAACCAGCCTAGAACATCAACGATTCGATCTCGCCATGGAATGGCCAATCATCAGATTTCTTCACCAATCCAGCACGGACTGGATTCTCTTTAACGTATTCCCATTTCTGGCTGTAGCTTTCACTGGAGCGCAAAACGTGAT
>WNGO01010819.1_pt1 | contig 10829 bp, 11 predicted proteins | sample 5400511 | NCBI WGS metagenome assembly WNGO01 (sample SAMN13153380, study PRJNA577476) | soil metagenome | isolation source: 20 cm soil or saprolite under Garry oak tree replicate 2 | place: USA:California | collected 2016-06-15
GCCCTTGACGATCACGACGCCGTAGAACTGGAAGCCGCCCTGGACGCTCAGGCCGCCGTCCACCAGCAGGACGCCTTGACCTTCCTGCCCGTTGATGACGGCACCGTTCCCCGTGATGTGAATGATGGGGAAAAACCCGCCGCACGGGCCGGTCGGCGTAGTTGGACTTCCCCAGTTCAGCCAGGCGTTGTTCCCAGTGTGGTCGCACACGCCGCCGACCACCGCCGGGGCGATCGAGTTCGAGAAGTTTTGGGCCGCCACGGTGATCGTGGCGCTCGCGGCCAGGTCGGTGTACGTCACGTCTCCGTAGTGCGTAAACGAGCTGTCCGCGAGCGTCGGGTCCTTGAGCACCGGCGGGTTTCCGATAAGGGTCGGGTGCCCGCTGGTCGAGACGTTCCCGTCCGACTGCGTCCGGATGCCGGCCTTGGCAGAATCGAGCGGGGGGCACCCTGCCCACCCCGTTGGCGCGTGGTCGTTCCCGTCGATGCTGGCGCTGCCGACCACCACGTCGGCGCCGCCCGAGGTGACGGCAGCCTGGGTATTGACCTGCAGGGGTCGGATCCGGGCGAGGAGCCCGATCCGCTGGCTCGCGCCGCCGCCCCGGATGCGCCCGGCGAGGCTCATGGTGTCCTGGGCGGTCATGTCGATCATGTACAGCTGGTCGTTGAGCTTGTACATCTCGCCGCTGTAGCTCCCCGTCTTGCTCTTTGCGGTGGTCCTGCCGAAGAGCGCCGTGTCGCGCGAGGGCGGGACTGCCGGGTAGGGGTACAGGTCGGCGTACTTCTGCTTGGCCGCAACGGTGTTCCAGCCGCGGATGATGTCGTACACCCCTTCCTCCGCGACCCCGAACGACTCCTGGACCCGGCGCACGTTCTCGGCCACCCGCTGCTCCTGGGTGCCGGAGAAGAGGGCGCCGGCGATGAGGGCGCCCACGATCACGAGCGCGACGATCGCGATGGCGAGCGCCATGCCGCGCTCGTTCTTCAGGACGTGCTTCATACCCGACTCCTTGAGGTTCACGTGTGAGCCGCCCGTCAATTGCACGGGATCGGAGGCAACGAGCCCGGTCCGCAGCGCGGATTGTTCCGCAGCGCCACCCAGGTGTCGACACTATCGACCTTGTAATCCTGCACGCCGGCCCCGCCACTGCGGATCGGCGACGCCGTGCGGGCCCGCAGCACGATCCGGATCTGCGACACCTTGGACGAATCGGCGGTCTGGTTGCCGATGCTGTCCAAGTAGGTGAACGTCACGCCATTCGCGCCGGTCAGCGGGCCGATCATCGGCTGGATCGTGCCCCCCTGCGCCGGATTGCGCTGCCCCAGGTACCAGTTGCCATCCGGCGCGGGCGCCTGGTACAGCTCGTAGGCGACCTTGTCGAATCCGCGCACCGGCGCACCGCGGCTGATCGCGCCCGGCCTGTTGAGGGTCGGGTCGTTGATCCATTGCGGCTGCAAGGTCAACAGATACGCCGCATTGTTCGCGACGAGGCTGTCGCTGCAGAACCCCGGATCGGCGTCCTTTTGCAGCTGTGCCGGTACCCACTTGTCGTCAGTCCTGGTCGTGGGATTGCCCTCCCAGTAGACCAGGATCGAGTCGCCCTGCTTGAACGTCTGCCGGGTTCCGTAGATCGGCGTCTGCCGCACGCTCAGGACGATCTGGCCGAGCCCCCCGCCCAGGACGGGGTCGTCGCACACGAACGCCAGCTCCCGCATGGCGCGGATGCGCAGCGACGTGGGGGTCATGGCCTTGATGTCGCCGTCCGCCGCGTCCAGCTCCCGGAACTCGGCCGGCAGGATCGCCGCCGCCGCGCGGATGTTCTGCTGCAGGTCGATGGTCTGCGTTTGTGCCAGGTACAGACGCTGGTTGTTGACCAGCACCTTGTAGACGGCGGTCGACACCAGCCCCAGCAGCACCAGCGCGATCATCAGCTCGATGAGGGTGAACCCTCGGCGTGCTAGAAGAGGCATGAGACCTCCGTCTCCGTGCTGTCGGTACGCCACTTGCCCAGCGCCGTCTGGTACTTGCTCCGCACCACCACTTGCCAGTGCTTGGCCGTCTGGTTGGGCAGATCCCATTGCGTGAAGTGCCACGAGATGGAATCGACCGGCGTCCCCCCCCGCGTCCACACCTCGTTCCCCGACGTCTGCGTCTTGCACCCCGTGACGCGCAGCATCTCGAGCCGCCGCTGCGCGTACTGCGCCGCGACCGCCGAGTGCTGTCCTCGGCCGATCATCCGCGTCACCAGCGCCGCCGAGGTTACGAGCCCCAGCAGTCCCACGGTGAGCACCAGGATCGCGATGATCACCTCGACGAGCGTGAACCCCTGTTCGCGTTTCATCAGTGTATTACCTTGCCGAGTGGATTGATCACCGTCGAGTCCACGTTCGATCCCACGCTCCCGGTGAACCTGATCACGGTGTTGGCGTTCAGGTTGTCCAGGCTGAGGCCGCGCGGGTCGTAGCGCACCGAGTCGCGCGTCGCCACGATCGTCACCTTGAAGCGTGTACTGAGCTGCTGCACTCCCGAGATGGTGTCGACTTTCGTCGGGCAGCTCGTCGTCACCCACACCGTGGCGTTGGTGGCGACGAAGTGGATCACGCCGGGACAGCCGCGCTGAATCGCGGCGGACCGCGCCGTGGCCGCGAGCGTGCCCACCGCCGCGCGCGCGGAACGGACGTTCACTTTGTCGAGCGACTGGCGGATCTTCGGGAAGCCGATCGCCGCGATGAGGCCGATCAGGACCACCACGATCACCATCTCGATTGTCGTAAAGCCCGAGTGCTTCATGCCGGTGCCTCCGCTTACGACCAGGATACTATCACGTCCCATGCCATAGCTTAAGTTGTTGTATTAATTGATGTTACGTGCGTTGGATGTAGTCGCCGGGACTGCAAATCACTGCGCAAGTGCAGATTGTTGCACTACTCGATGGCGTAGCGATCCATCTTGTAGAAGAGCGTCCTCAGGCTCACACCGAGCCGTTTCGCGGCCGCCCGACGGTTGCCCCCGGCTTCGTGCAGAGCCGCGGCGATCGCCCGACGCTCCGCGGTCTCGACGGCATCCCGCAGGGTCCCCGGGGGTGTGCTGACCCCGGGCGCAAGCGCGGCGTGTGCCGGCGGCCCGAAGTCCGCCGGCTCGAGCATCTGCTTATCCGTGAGCACCGCCGCGCGCTCGATCGCGTGCTCCAGTGCCCGCACGTTCCCCGGCCACGGCTGCTCGCGCAGCCACACGACGGCCGCCTCGCTCAACTCCAGAGCGTGCCCCAGCCGGCGCGCCAGCTGCCCCGCGAAGTGCCTGGCCAGCGGCACGATATCCTCGCGTCGCCCGGCGAGCGGGGGCAAGTGAATCGTCACGACGTTCAGTCGATCGAACAGATCCTGCCGGAACCGGCCCGCCGACCCCTCGGCGGCGAGGTCCTTCGCCGTCGCGGCGAGGAGACGCACGTCGACGCGCCGGGTCTTCTGGTCGCCCACCCGCCGGACCTCACCTTCCTGAAGGACGCGCAACAGCTTGGCCTGCAGCGGCAGCGGCAGCTCGCCGATCTCGTCCAGCAAGAGCGTGCCTCCGTCCGCCTGCTCGAACAGACCGGGTCGGTCCCCGGCCGCGCCTGTGAAGGCACCCTTCACCGAGCCGAACAGCTCCGATTCGAGCAGCGTCTCCGGTATGGCGGCGCAGTTCACCGCCACGAACGGCCCTGCCGCCCGCGGACCGGCACGGTGGATGGCCTGAGCGATGACTTCCTTACCCGTGCCGCGTTCCCCGGTGATGAGGACGGTCGTGCGGTGCGCGGCCACCCGTGCCACCACGTCGAGCGCCTGCCGCATTGCCGGGCTTTCGGCGATCAGGGCGCGGGCGGCGGGACTGCTGTCGAGCTGTGCTCTTAGTGTCGCGATGGTGTGACCGAGGCGCTCGCGCTCTTCCGCCTTGCGCAGCGTCAGCACGACCTCGTCCGGCCGGAACGGCTTGGCGACGTAGTCGTACGCCCCTTCCTTCATGGCGGCGAGGGCCGACTCCTCCCCGCCGTACGCGCTCATCATGATCACGAGGGCGGGGCCACCCGCGCTCTTGTAGGCGCGCAGAAACGCGATCCCGTCCATGTCGGCCATGCGCACGTCGCACAGGATCAGGTCGAACGCCTCTGCGCGGGCGCGCTCCAGCGCGCGGGCGCCGTTCCCCTCCGCGACCACGTCGTAGCCCGCGTCGCTGAGCAGCAGGCCGAGCGACTGGCGCAGGCCCGGCTCGTCGTCCACCACGAGCACCCGGCTCATCCGTGCAGGTCCGCCCGGGGGAAGAACATCTTGAACGCGGCGCCCCCTTCGCGCGCTCGGTCCACCCACACGACCCCGCGCATGTCGTCCACGGCGCGGGCCACGATCGCGAGGCCTAGCCCCGTGCCCCGGCCGGGCGTCTTGGTGCTGTAGAACGGATCGAACACTTTGTCGCGGTCGTCGGGTGGCACGCCCGGCCCCGAGTCGGCGACGAACACCAGCGCACCAGGCTGGCCGGGCGCGAACTCCGGCCGCGCCGGCCGGCGTTCGGCCGCGCGGGCGAAGCGCGCCGGCGGCGGGTCCGTGACGCGCTTCGGCTCTGACCGCCGGGGCTGGTAATCCCAGGGGCGCGCGCCCAGGATGACGACGCCGCCGGGCGCGGCGTCCAGGGCATTGAGGACCAAATTGACGATGGCCTGCTCCAGCAGATGGGCGCGGCCGAGGATCTGCGGGACCCCGGGCTCGAGCTCGAGCGTGGAGCGCGCCGGCCGCAGCGCCCCCTGGGCCTCGAGCAACCCGTACGCCCCGCGCGCCACGGCCGCGGGATCGATCGGCGCCAGCACCTCTTCCTGGGGGCGCGCGTAGTCCAGCAGCCCGCGCACGATCCGGTCGATCCGCTCCAACTCGCGCGTCACGCCGGCGATCACTTCGCCATCCGCGCCCCGCCGCCGCAGCACCTCGACGTAGGTGCCGAGCGCCCCCAGGGGGTTCCCCACCTCGTGGGCGATCCCCGCGGCGAGACGCCCGATGCTCGCGAGCTTCTCCGAGCGCACCAGCTGGCCCTGGGCGTCGAGCAGGTGGTCGGTCATGCGGTTGAGACGTTCGGCGAGGGTGGAGAAGTCGCTGGTCTCGGCATCGGGCGCGCGCCGCGCCAGGTCGCCGTCCGCCACCGCGTCCGCGGTGGCCACGACGCGGGCGAGCGGCCGGAGCACGAGCCGTTGCACGAGCGATCCACCGAACACGACGAACACCCCCACCTCGAGGCCGACCAGGAGCAGCAGCAGGACGAAGGTGCGCTGCGGGGCCAGCACGGTCACCACCACCATCGTCGCCACACCGACCAGCAGCGCGGCGGCCGCCAGGAACGAGAGATAAAACAACAGCTCGGTGCGGAGCGCGGGCTTGGACGGCATGGGGGGAATACTCAGCTACTAGTCACAAGCCGCAAGCCGTAAGAGGGTGCCGCGGTGTCTTGCGGCTTACGGCTTACGACTTGTGGCTAGTATGTCGGCCAATTATCCACCCACGCGTTGGAATAGCCGACCAGCTGCCCCATCCCCGCCATCGCCTTGGCGATGTTGCAGGAGTTGTAGTTGAACGACTTGGTCCCGTTGCCGATGTCGCCCTGCGGCAGTGTCGCGCCGAGCTTCACGTTCAACCCCGTCACCGTGGCGCCGTTCACCACGTTGTTGCCGTTGGAGGTGAGATTGTCGCCCACCAACAGCACGCCGTCCCAGGTGATGTTGCCGCTGATCGTGAGGCTGCCCGTGACGATCAGCGTGCCCTGCCCGTTGCCCGGCAGCGCGAAGTCGCCCTTCACGAGGATCGTGGGCCAGTAGTTCGGGTTCGAGAACGAGGGCCACGCGCCCGGCGGAATCGTGATGTCGGGCGTGAGGGCCGTCCCGCCGGAGAGGCCGGCCCAGTCGATCTTCACCGAGTCGGCCATCTGCGTGGGCGTGGGCGCGACGGTATCGACCGGGGGGTTTCCCTGCGGCGCCAGCGGGCCGCCGTTCTGGGTGTAGCCCGGATTTCCGGGGACGGCGACGCCGGGCATCGCCGGCTGTTTGCCGCATTGGTCCGCGCCGCTTCCCATGGACGAGGAACCGTTCTTGTGGAGCCCGCTCAGGCTGGTCCAGCCCGCCAGCACGTTCATGGAGCCGCTCTGCCACACGGCGTACTCCGCGACCGTGCGCTCCGCCTGCGGCGTGCCCGACAACGCCGCGAGGGTGCTGACGCCGTGGGACCGGACCGCGTAGCCGTAGCGCCCCGCCAGCGTGTCGTTACGGATGCGCTTGAGGATGACGTCGGCGTAGCCGCCGCCCAGCGCGATGCGGGTGGACTCGCTCAGGGCGGGCGGCGCCGCCGTAAACCCGAACGAGTCGCGCTTGGCGATGAACACCTCGAGCCCCGTCTCGGCCAGTGTAAAGGCATCCAACGCCGCTTCGTCGTTGGCGTGTACGCGGCGCTCGCTCGACAGCGCGGCAAAGCCCGCGGCGAGGAGGATCGTCAGCACGACCAGCACGAGCAGCGCCATCGGCAGCGCGACGCCGCGCCGGCTACGGGGAGGTTCGATCATTTGAGCTGGTTGTTGAAATACACGGCCGTCACCACCTGCGCCTGGCGCGGAGCGGTGGCGCCTTCCGGCGCCCGGTCGCTCTGGCTCGTGAGGCCCAGCTCCAACCCCCGCGTGTCGCTCAACGGGGTGGGCGGGCCGGCCTGGGCCGTGTCGCTCCCCGCGACCAAGAAGCGGAATTTCGCGGTGGGATCGAACGGGGCGACCAGCTCGTCGGCCTGCCCGGTCGCGAAGATGGTGCGCCACAGCGCGGTGCGTCCGGGGAGCGCGACGGATGGCTTGAATTCGTACGTCAACCGTTGGATCAGAAAGACCGGCGTGCCGATGGCGGTCACCGTCGGCAGGGTCGCGGGGAGCGGCGGCCGCACGGCGACCACTTTCCCACCCGGCATGGTCACGACGTTGGCCGCCACGCAGAGCGACGCGTTGTCGTTCGAGACGGACGTGCCGGCCTCGACGTAGGTGATGTTGCCGAGCGAGTCGCGCCAGCCATACCCCGAGAATCCGGCGGTCGCATAGACGGTCGAGTCGATCGGCCAGAGAGACAGCGTCGTCTGTGCCGCCGAGTTGGCGCACACGACGCCGATCGCATACGGCACCCGCATGGTCACCTGGGTGGGCGTCGCCGAGACCAGGCCGCCCGTGGCTTCGACCATGCGCAGGTCGGACAGGGCGGCGTTGATCGCCATGCGCGACACGAGGCGCGCCCGGCGCAGCTCTCCCTGCTGATCGTAGAAGCGCGACTGCGACAGGTACAGGCGGGTGAGCGCTGCCCCGAGCACGCCCAGCACGACCATGCCGACCACGAGCTCGGCGAGGGTGAAGCCGCGGCGACCGATCACCGTCAGGGCTTCTTGTTGAACGGGTTGTTGCCCGGCTTGGTACGCTGCAGCACGAGCGTGTCGGGCTTGAAGACAGGGTTGAGCGGCGTGACGATGATCGTCACCCGCCTGAGCTTGGGCGACAGGCTGTCCACGGTGACCTTACGGGTGTACGGCAGGGGCGGCTTGTTGACCGTAATCGTTCCGGCCTTGGCCTTGAGCGAATCGAACGGCAGCGCCGCGAACTGGTTGACCTGCTGCGCCAGGACCGCGTCGCGGGCGCTGCCGCCCGACAGCGCGTAGAAGCGCCGCGCGAGCGTGAAGTTCAGCCGCGCGACGCTCATGAGCACGACCCCCAGCACCCCCATCGCCACCATGATCTCGATGAGCGAGAACCCCGCATCGGCCCGCCTCATGGGACCCGCACCCAGCCCGCGCGCGACATCGTGACCTGCCGGGAATAGGTCCCGGACCACAACGTCACGCTCAAGGCGCTCGACGTCATACCAGACGGAAACAGATCCACGGGCGAAACGGAGAACGCGACGGAGTCGAGGCCGTAGGCGTCGCCTTTGCCGAGCCAGCGGGTGGAGAGCAGCTTGCCGCTGGCCCGTTCGCTCAGCGTGATCGACGCCCGGTCCGCGCCGCGCGCGATGCGGATCGGCTTGCGCTCGCGCGCGGCGGCGCTCGAGGCGAGCGACAGGTCCTGCGCGACGACCATGGCCGCCTGATTGACACGGGAGTGCGTGGTGATCCGCGAGATGGTGGGAAATGTGAGCGCCGTCGCCATGCCCATGAGGCCGAGGACGATCACCAGCTCGAGCAGGGTGAAACCCGCCGCACGCGGCGGTGGCAATTCCATGCCTAGTCCTTTCGGCCGTCCTGGGAAAGCGAACGGCCTCGCGCCCGTGCATGCAGGAGGTGAGGCCGCGGACCACCTGGTGACTCGTCGCCGGGGGTCCTCGTCCCTGCAGCGGGGCTGTCTCCGAGCGGCACCTGCACCGCGCGAGATCCCTTGGCTTTGCGTCCCGCCGTCACCGGCGGTTTGCCCTCTGGAACGGAGCTACAAAGCGAGGCGCGGCAAAAACTACGCCTCTTGTGAGGACGTGCATGAACGTCGATGTCTGGAACGCACAAATACGTCGCATTACGCACTATTTGCCGCAAAATGCCATGCAAAACAAAGCGGCGGGGAGAACCCCGCCGCCTGTCCTGTCACTGCTTTGCGACGCCGCTTACTTGCAGGCCGGCGCGCCCTCGCTGATGGCTGCACCCACCGGCCCCGCTTCGTTGACGAAGATGGAGCACGTCACGAGAGGAGTGGTCAGGTTGTTGTTCGTCATCGACGCTTCCCACCCACCGCCGTTGATCACGAGCGTGACGAGGTTGTTCCCCGTCGTGGGGCACCAACTCACGTCGCCCGCTGCCGGCGTACAAGCGACGCCGCCAACCTTGCTGGTAACCTTGGTGCTGTACTTGACGGAGTCGGCGAAGTACGCCTCCTCAGCAGTCACCAGGTTACGAAGGTCGGACTTCATCGAGGCGAGGTAAGCCTTCCCCTTCGTATTGGCGAACTTCGGGATCGCGATGGCGGCCAAGATGCCGATGATCACCACCACGATCAGCAGCTCAATGAGCGTAAAACCCTTGCGGTTCATGGAGAACTGACTGATGATCGAAATGTCCCCTACAGAGAGGAGGCAAGGCTCATGCCCGACCCGGCGAAAATCGTGGAACTGTAAAATCTGATTAGATTTACGAGGTTGTTGAGTGTCGCCTCCCGGTCCCGCGCCTCTCGAGTAAGCCGGGCGTTTTGCAAGTGACGTGGACGACCGCAAGACCCGTCGCGTGCGGCCTCTATTCGGGCCGGGGCAGGCGGCCCACTCGTGCGAGCAGCGAGTCGGCCGCCTCGGGGTAGCCGTGGGCCCGAGCTACCGCCGCCTCGCTTCGATAGTACCCGGGACAACCCCCGCGACACAGGCGCTCCAAGCCAGCGAGCATCGAGTCGGCCGCCCTGACGTCGCCCGCGGCGAACGCCGCGACGGATCCGGTCACGTAGACCCCAGCGTCGCGCTGATGGAGGCGTGCGGCTACTCGCGCAGCGTCGAGGGCCAGGGCCGGCTGATGCCGGTCGAGGAACAAGCCGATCATCCGCTTGTGCCCGACGTAGGACCGCGGGGAGTCGCGCAGGATGCTGCGAGTGACGTGGGCGTCATCGCGCCACACGGGCACCCGCAGCGCGCTCCGTACCCCGCCCAAGAGGACCAGCGCCGCCGTCAGGGGCCGGAGCCGCTCGCGCGGCAGCCGGCCAAGCCACGCCGCCGCCGCGAGAACCAACCCGGCCGAGGGAAGGTAGAGTGTTCGCTCCGCGAGATAAAAGCCGGCGGGATAGAGCAGGTTCGCGACCGGCAGCAGCGCGATGCCGGTCCAGCCCAGCCCGAACGCCTCGAGTTTCCGGCCGCGTTTCCAGGCGACGATCAGCGTTCCGACCCACGCCAGCGCGCACACCAGGCCGGCAGCGAAGCGCCAGTCGAGCGGCGTAGTGACTGCGGTCCGCTCATCGGGGGAATAGTCCACGCGCAGGGTGAGGGGGAGGACGAGGAGGCGCAGCACGTCGGTGAACGCGCTCACGGCCGTGAGCCGGACGGTCAGGCTGGACTCGCCCACGAACATCGGCGCGATGCTTTGGTACTCTGTGAACGGGTGGCGCACGACGGCGCGAACCGCGGCGTAGGCTCCACCGACGATCACCCAGCTCGCCACGAACCACGCCACGCGCCGTCGTTCCGGTCGCGCAAGTCCGAGCAGCCAGCCCCACACGATCAGCGCCGGTGCGACGGCCGCGTTCTCCTTGGAGAGCAGGCCGAGCGCAAGCGCGGCGGCGCTCCAGGCGACGCGTTCGTGCACCAAGGCGGCGTAGACCGCTAGCAGGGTGAACAGCGCCGCCATCAGCTCCGCCCGGCCCACCACGTTGGCGACCGCCTCGACGTGCAAGGGATGCACGGCGAACAGCAGGCCGGCGACGAGCGCGCCCGTCCAATCGGTCCAGCGTCGCGCGAGCGCCGCCACGGCGACCGAGGCGGCGGCGTGCCACGCGAGGTTGACGGCGTGAAACCAGGCTGTGGAGCCGAGCAGCCAGTCGAGGGCGAATCCCGCGATCACCAGGGGGCGGTACATGTGGCCACCCAGATCCGGTAGCCAGTAGGGAGCGGCGAAGGCACGCCAGATGCCCGACGGGCTCGCGACCAACGGGTTGTGCACGATGATCGGGACATCGTCCACGGCGAACCCGTTCCACAGGGCGCCGAGATAGACCACGACGGCACAGGCGGCCACGGCGCCGAACAGCTGCTTAGTGCTCACGGTCGATCCGGTACACCACCCGACCCCCTCCCCACTGCTGGACGGGCGTCAGCCAACCCGGATATGCCGCGAGCAGCGCTT
>WNGO01003538.1_pt1 | contig 10827 bp, 9 predicted proteins | sample 5400511 | NCBI WGS metagenome assembly WNGO01 (sample SAMN13153380, study PRJNA577476) | soil metagenome | isolation source: 20 cm soil or saprolite under Garry oak tree replicate 2 | place: USA:California | collected 2016-06-15
CGAGCGATGCGGCGGCCGTGACGGGTGATCGCGATCGTCTCGCCGCGCTCGACCGCGTCGAGTAGTTCGGACAAGCGGGCCTTTGCCTCGGACGCCGGGATCTCGCGCGGGTTCGCGCCTCCCCGTGAGAAAGCGGGCGCGTTTTCGGCGAGCTTGCGGGGATGGCGGGATTTCATGGCGAATTTGCAGGTTTGACCAATCTTATTGGCCAATTTATCTGGGGGGCGGATAATCGCCTGTCAACCGCAGCTCGCGTTTAGTCGGCGTAATTGCCGCCTTGGCAGATCGCCCAGTCGCTCGGGTTGGAGAAGCCGTGCTGGTAGAAAAAGCAGAAGGCGCTGTGATGCGTCTGTCCGCCGGTGCGGTAGGCATAGCAGCCCGGCACGACGAGGATCTTCGTGCCGTAAAGCACGTCCCAGTCGATCAGCTCGCGCTTCACCGAAAGGGTCGTGCGGTCGTTGGCGCCAGCCGGGTTCGGGTAGACGACCCGCGTCCGGTCGCCAGGTTTTGTCGCGAGGCAGTGGTTGAGCGCGTCGCGGATGCTGCGGTCGACGGAGGGCGATCCGGCATCGCTAAGCGCGACCGCGAACGGCGCCGCATCGGCGAAGATGTCGACCGCCGGTTCGGCGCCGCTGTTCTGCGTCAACACCGAGACCTCGAAGGTGCGGCCGACCGCCGGCGCCTTGTCGCTCCGCGCCGATTGCGGCGCGAGCCACGCCCGTCTGGCGGCGCGCATCTCATCGAGCTGGCGGTAGAAGACCCAGTCGGAGCCGAGCGCGATCAGCGCGAGAAGCGCCACCGCGACGATCAGCACGATCTCGCGAACCGCGCCGGTCCGCGCCAGGATGGGCGCCGGCGGCGGCGCCGAGAAGGCTGCGCCGGAAGCAAGGCTTGGCGACGCCCCGCCGGTCGGGGTGAGGGCCGGCGTCGTCGGTGCGACGACCGGCTCTTGGCGCCAAGGCGAGCTGACGGCCGGCGCACCGCGTCGCTGCACGAATTCGAGCCCGAGCGCGAGGACGACGATCAGGACCGCCAATCCGGCGAGGTACAGAACAAAGACCATCGGGCGCGATCAGCCGATTACCGGATCGACGCGCTGCGCCGGGCACATCAGGAAGCGCTGCATGCGGTCGAAATCCCCTCCCGTTCTATGGCGCGGTGGCGCCATGGTGTCCCCGCAGAACGGCCGAGGCGCTACCATATTCGCTAAAATTTGCGCAAGCGCGGCGCCTGGCCGCACTTGCTCCGCAGCGCCTCGGCGGCGAGCGCTAGCGCTGCAGCTCGCGGGCGGCGCGCGCCGCTGGCCGCTCGGCGCAGCGTTTGAGCCAATCGGCCATCTTTGGCACGTGACCGAGGTCGATCCGCGCCGGTCGCGCCCAGGACAGGACGCCCGCGACATTGAGGTCGGCGACCGTGAAATGCTCGCCGAGGAGATAGGGCGTGTTCGCGACCGCCGCGTCGAGCACCATCAGCGGCCGGCCGAGTTGGTGCTCGCTCTCATCGGCCAATTTCGCGTCGCGCTTGTCCTCGGGCAGCAAGGCGCGGTGGAACAACGCGGTGAGCAGCGGCCGCTCGATCTCGGTCATGCCCCAGAAGCTCCACTGCCAAGTGAGCGCCTCATCCTCGAAACGGATCGGGTAAAGGCTGCCGCGCGCGTGTTTTTTGGCGAGATAAAGGTTGATCGCCATCGATTCGCACAGCACGAACCCGTCATCGTCGATCGCCGGGATCTGGCCGTTCGGGTTGATCTTGAGAAAATCGGGTGCGCGACTGCCGCCCTGCGTGTCGATCGGGATGTTCTCGTATTCGAGCCCCAGCTCCTTCGCCATCCACAGAGTGCGGAACGCGCGCGAGCGCGGAATGCCGTAGATCTTGAGCGCCATGGCTCTCTCCTTCAGCGGTCTGGCCGCGGAGCCTCGCATGCTGCCCGCGATCCGGCAACCGGGCTAAGCTGCGACCTCTCGATGGGGGATTGGCGATGCCGCACAGCACGGAAATCATGACAATCGATGGTGCCAACATCCGCGTGCTGCGCGGCGGCCCCGAGCGAAGGGATGCGCAACCGCTCGTCTTCCTGCACGGCGCCGGCGGGCATACCGGCTGGATGGCGTTCCTCGAAGAATTGTCGCCGCGCTTCGCGGTTTATGCGCCGGAGCATCCCGGCTTTGGCCAGTCGGACGACCCGCCCTGGCTCGATAGCGTCGGCGATCTCGCGTATTTCTATCTCGATTTTTTGAAGGCGCTCGGTCTCGAGCGGGTGCATCTGATGGGCACCTCGCTGGGTGGCTGGATCGCCGCCGAGATGGCGGTGCGCGACACCGCGCGACTGGCGAGCCTGACCCTTGTCGGCGCGGTCGGCATCACGGCCCAGGGCGAGACGATCCCCGATATCTTCCGCATGCCGGTCGAGGAGAATTTGCGCCGCTTTTACGCCGACCAGGAACGCGCTGCGCGGCGGGTCGGCGATGTCGCAAAAGCCGATATGCGGCTTGTCGCAAAAAACCAGGCGACCGTCACGCGGCTCGCCTACCGGCCGCGCTTTTACAACCCCGATCTCGGCAAGTGGCTGCACCGCATCGATGTGCCGACCCTGCTGATCTGGGGCGCGGAGGACGGGCTCGTGCCGCCCGCTTTCGGCGCGGCCTATCGCGCGCTGATCCCCGGTGCGAAGCTTGTCGTGCTTCCCGCCGCCGGGCATGCGCCATTTGACGAGCAGAAGGACGCCTTTCTTGCCGCCTTCTCCGAATTTATTGGGGCCTGATTCAGCCCTTGCAGGGAACCTGCTTTGCCGCCGGTGCGAGTGTTGCGATATCGACCGCGAGCTCGACCGGGACGCACATGCCTTCGGGTTGGCACGCACCGACTTCGAATTGCAGCCGCCCACCGGCGGTCGCGCCCACCCGCCGCTTCAGCTCGATGCGCAGCGGCAGGGCGAAATAATCCTCTTCGACCGCAACGGTCTTCGGCAGCTTCTCCTGCCAGGCGTCTGGGCCGGATAGCGCTGTGATCGCGACGCCGTATGGCCCGCTGAGCTTTGTGCCGTGGACCGCATCGACACAGGCTGTGACGCCCTCCGGTGTCGCGGACAGCTCGACGACGACGTTGTCGATGATGATGTTCTGCCTGTCAGGCTCGGCTCCGGCCGCCCAAGAGCCGGCGGCGCTCAGCGCGGCAATGCAGCACAGCGCGCGAGATACCCTGCGCATCGTAGCGCTGCCTTACGCCGCCATCGGCGCGAATTTCATGCGCCACAAATCGGTGCTGTTGGCGGCGGCCTCGATCGTCCGACCGCTGACCAGGAAGAACCAGGGCGTGCCCCGCATGTTCGGATAGGTATCGCGGATCCACGCCAGATCTGCTGTCCAGGCCGCGTCGTCGCGGACATTGCGCAGACTGGTGACGGTGATTTGGCGAAAGCCGATGCCGTGCCGCTGCAGGCCGTGCACGAATGCAGCCTGATGATCAACCTCCCAGCCACGACAGACGCGGCAGTCGGCTGCCGAGACATAGAGCACCCAGCTCCCCGGCGCGGCTGCCTCGACAAAGCGGCTGGTGCCGCCCACGAACAAGGCTGTGCCAAAGCCGATCAACAGCTCCCGCCGATTCATCATCGCTTGTTTAATCCCGGGTCGTTCAGGGGGTGCTCATTCGAGCTCTTATTGAACAGACGGTTACGTTGTGAAACAGAACGTAACAGGCCGGGAGGATGTCGTTACCGTAAGTTGCCGTCAAGACGAAGAACGCGGGAATTCTTCTTAGCGGCAACTACTAGTGGTTTAGAAGCTAGGCGACAGAGACTTAGCGTCTCTGTCGCACCGATCGATCTATTCCGCGGCTTCTTGCAGCGGCCGCACCGAGGCGCGCATCTGGCGATCATAAGCTTGGCGCCAGCCGAGCCGAGCCTCAGTCACAAAATCGCCGCTACGGACCGCGTACATGAGTTCGGGATCGTCGACCCCCGGCGGCACGGCGCCCTCTTTGACAAGGGCGCGCGCTGCCTTCAACAACCGCCGGCGGGTCGCCATGATCATCCGGTCGCTCGGCGCGAGATGCTCGAACAAATGAGCGGTGACCGGTCCCATGCTCTCGGTGATCGCTTGGTCCTGCTGATGGATGCCGGTGATGCCGGTGAAATTGCCGCCGGTCTTCTGTGCCTCGCGATCGACCAGCCAGTCATTCTCCGGCCTGGCCTTCAGCCGCCAACGGCCGTGCCACTCCGTCGTGTTTGGCAGATAGTCGAATACGCGCTCGAAGCCCGGCATCAATTTGCCAGCCTTGTCGCTCGTGACAAACGCTGGCTCGTTGCGCCAGCGCAGGCTGACGAACATCGTGTGATGATCGTCCATCGGGACCCAGGCGCGGTTGTGCAGATGCGTGGCGAATTTGCCCTGCGGCGTCTGCGTCCAGAACGGCAGCATGAAATTGGCGAAGCGCCAATAGGTCTGCCCGTCATCGGCCGCACGATGGGCAGCGTACATCGTGCCGTATTCAGTGTCGGTGACGTGGTAATCGGGCGCCCGGTTCGTCACCGTGTAACGGAAGATGTTGTCCGGCGCGAGCATGTCGGCGCTGATCGCGCCGGCATGCAGAAAGCCGAAATGCGAGGTGTCGATATCGCCTTCCAGCGCCTGCAGCCAATTGCACTCGCGCTGCGCGAAGACGATCTGCACCTCGCTTTCCGGCAGCAACGTCGCCTCGATCGCCGGCAGGGGCGGGGGCGCTTCCTGCCGCTCGCCCATATAGACCCAGACGAGGCCGTTGCGCTCGGCGGTCTTGTAGGCCTTCGCCTTGATATGCCGCTTGAAATCGGAATCGCCGGCAATGTTCGGCGTATCGACGCAATTGCCGTCGGCGTCGTATTTCCAGCCGTGATAAACGCAGCGAATACCGTTCTCCTCGTTGCGCCCCAGAAAGAGCGAGGCGCAGCGATGCGGGCATTTATGGTCCATGATCCCGACCCGGCCCGAACTATCGCGGAACGCGATCAATTGCTCGCCCAAGAGCATCAGCCGCATCGGCGCGCCGTCGCGTTCCAATTCCGACGACATCGCCGCCGGAACCCAGTACTGCCGCATCATTTTGCCCATGACGGTGCCCGGCCCGACGCGGACCAGGTCTTCGCTGTCCTTGCGATTCATCGCGCCATTCCTTTCACGAGCAGACGGTTTTTATCAGCAGGCGGCCTGTTACGACCAGAAAGCAAAGCCGAGCCCGGTGCCGGTCCCGGCGGGCGTGCGGTAGCCGGGCTCGTAGAGCGACCATTCGAGCGCGAGATGCTCGACCGCGCCCGCGAGACAGATCCAGTTGCGGATCTCGGAGCTGCCGGAATTGAGTTTCTCGCGCGGCAGGGCCTGGATGCCAGCGGCGTCGTTGCGCTTCAGCATGTCGATAAAGCCGCGGTCGAGCGCCTCGTCGACGACAAAATGCGACAGCCCGCCGGAGCCGATGATGCCGACCCGCTTGTCCTCCGGATAGCTCTCGACGGCGGCGCGGATCGCCTGGCCGAGCTTGTAGCAGCGCCGCGGCGCCGGCTGGTTCGGCGGGTAGTAGGTGTTGATGCAGACCGGCACGATCGGCACGACATCCTTCATGATCCGCTTGTGCACAAAGCCAATCGCGTGGCCTTCGCCTTCGCCTTCGGGCGTTCCGCCCGACGCAGCGATGTCGAACTCGCCGTCGATGAGTTCATCGATCAGATGCCGCGCCAGGCCGGCATCGACGGGGTAGTCGCGCGGCGTTTTCTCTTCATACCAACGCGCCGCCGCCCGCCATCCCCAATCCGGGTTCGGAACCGGCTTCATCGGCACGTTGGCGATGGTTTCGCCGTAATAGACGAGGATGCCGGGCATGTTGTCGTGATGATAAAGCTCGTCCTGGTCGTCGCCGACGACGATCAGCGCGTCGAGCTTTGCCTCGCGCAGAAAATCCCCGAGCCGCGCCATCGCGCCCTCGACCGCCTGATGCCGCGCCCGCATGCGCTCCGGTGTGATCTGATCGGTGATGCCGGGCGGCGCGTGCTTTAGCTGCTTCTCGTAGGTCGTGAGGCGCCCTTCGGTGTCGAGCAAGTTGGTGCGCTTGGAATCGCGCTCGTAAAAGCGCGGCCAATCCTCGGGGGGCGCGTTTAGCATCGGGGTGTGCGACGTGCCGATCCCCAGAACGAGTTGGGCCATTGTTTGTCCTCCCGTCCGGTCGGGCCGCATTGTAGCGCAGTTTGCCGCCGGAGAGAGCGGATGTTGTTGGGCGTGGAAGAAACGCGGATTGCGGCGGCCGAGTTCGCCTCAATGCCCCAGGATGGCGACCGGTCCGGATCCCGGGCGCTCGATCGTACCGACCGCGCCGGACGGCAATGTTCGTTCCGGCGATCGCACGGTGGCCTGCGGTTTCGCCGCCGGTTTGGCCTCGGCGCTGGCCGGTTGCCGGTCGGCCGATTTTTCGGCAGGCGCGTCACTGGCGGGGCGAGGCGGGCGGGGCCGTACGATGAGCACGAGGCCGCTCAGAGCCGGGTCGCGCGGCAGGATTAGGGTTGGCTCGCGTGACGCCGAGCCACCGCCGGTTTTCAGCTCGCCCGGAGGGGCCGCGATGGTCGCCGGATTGGCCGGCGCAGCGATCACGGCGGGGCGCGGCTCTTCCTTAGGGGTTTTCTCGACGACTGCCGCAGTGCTCGGCGTCGGCTCGATGCCGAGGAGCCTGCGGACCTCCTCCGGCATGCTGTCGGCGCGCAACGGATGCGCCACCTCGCGCATCTGGAGCACGACCGCCTGCTGCTCGGCTCGCAGCGAGCGCAGCGCCGGGCTGTTCGGGTTCTGCTTGGCTTCGGCTTCGAGCCGGTCAAAGGCGGCCTTCAGAAACCGCAATTCCTGTTGGCGGCGGGGCTTGTCGCTCGGCTCGCCGGCGGCAGATCGAGCCGGCACGCTGTCATCGGCGGAACGCGCTTGCCAAACCGACGCGATGCCGAGCACCGCGACCGCGGCGAGAGCGATTCCGATTAACCAGCGCGTCATCAGCGGTTTCGGCATCTCTATTGCCAAGGTGCAGGCCAGGCGGCGGCCGCGCGACCCATATTGCGGCCCTGCGCCGCGGCCGTCTACTCGCCGGTTTGCTGGCGCCGACGATCTCCGACGGAACCTTCCGGCGCCCACCGTCGTTAGTCCGCCGTTTCCGGGGGAGATCCTGATGCCGGAAAAGCGCATCCTGCTGGTTGAGGACGACGAGGATGTCGGCGAGCTGCTGGCCCTGACGCTGGCGGATGCCGGATATCAGGTCGATGTGGCGACGACCGCGGCCGAATCCTGGGCGCGCCTCGCGGCGCAGGGCTATTCGCTCGTCATCGCCGATTGGCGGCTGCCGGATGGCGACGGCTCGGTCATTGCCGATGGCGCCGCCGATCTTGGCGCCAAGACTTTCATCATGAGCGGTTATCTGCCGGAATTGCCGAGCGAGCGCCGCGAGGGCCATCGCTGCATGACGAAACCGATCCGGCTCGACGCGTTTCTTGCGGCCGTCGAGGGCGCGATCGGCGCGCCGACGACCCAGGGCTAGACGCAAAGCCGCATCCCGTTGCGGCGCGGCGCGCGACGCTCTTTAAAAGGAATGGCGCGCCCGAGAGGAGTCGAACTGTCGTGGCGATGCGCCAGGACGGCAACCCTGGAATCCCGAGTTGGTCCCGCTCGTCGCCGAGGTGGTGTCCACCCGCTGACCTTGACCATCGCGCAGGGGGGTGAAATGGGCGCGCGAAAGCCGGAGGGCCAACCGCGAAGTGTGCTCACCGCCCGCGGTTGCTTGTGGCTCAGTCGCGGCGGGCATCGCCCAGTTCGTCCAGCAGCTGTTTTGCCGCGATCAAATCGCCGGTGTCGAAACCCTCCGTGAAGCGGTCGTAGACCGGCTGGAGACAGGCGATGGCATCGGCAGGACGGCCCTGATTTCGTAGCAAGCGAGCGAAGCTTGTGGCCGCACGAAGCTCCCAAGACAACGCCTCTTGCCGCCGCGCTCCAGCCAACGCCTGTCGGAAGAGAGCCTCCGCTTCTGCCGCAGACCCATTCTGCAATAGCAAAAGTTCGCCTTTGAGGCGCAGAAGTTCGGGCGTTACCCAGTCACCGTCGGGCAGGCCTAATCTTGATTCGACCAAAGCGAGGGCTTGGGCTGTCCGCCCGGTTTGGGCCAAGGCCTCCGCCAACTCGGTCGCGGCATTCCAAGACTGAAATCTAAAGTTGGGTGCGGCGGTCTCTTCGTAACCACCTTCTTTAATCAGGATCACCCTTTGAAACGCAGCCCCATACGCGCCCCACAGCGGCAAGCTGCGCTCTCTCGCATGATCAAGCAGCATTTGTGCGTAACCTGCTGCGGCCCTCAGGTTTCTCGCCCACAGCGCAACCGGGCAGGCTGCCAAAGCAAGAGCCAAACAGAGAGAGTTTGCGTGGCCGGTTGCACGCGCCTCACCGATGCTCTGCTCAGCGGCGCGCAACGCCTGATCCGAAAGCCCCAGTAACCAAAGAGCCCGCGCGAGAAACACACGAGCCGAAACCCGCAGCTCAGAGCGAAACCGAATAAAATCCAGTCGATGATCGGCAGCGGAATAATTGTCTAAGGCTTGTTCCAGATGATGTCGCGCGCTGACCAGCTCGCCTAGATGATGTTTAGTCACACCAAGCGTGCGCTCGCCGAATAGCCGGTCGTACCGATCGGAGCCTCTTATGGCCAGATCATGGAACCGTTCCGCAAATGACAGTGCCGTGCGGTATCGCCCGCTCCAGGTGTGGTAGTACTGGAGGCCTGAGAGGGCGCGCAGCTGGTATTCCCGGTCGCCAAGGCTCTCGGCAATGTCGAGCGCCTTCGCGAACGCCGCGCTCATCTCGGAGGCCTCCGACGTCGACGCGCCCAGCGCTGCATGGAGCCTCATCTCCTCGCGCGGGTTTCGGCTCCCGCCGGCCCCGAGGGCACCCAACGCTTGTTTGGCGCGACTGCGGCACTCCTCAAGAAGAGACAGGCGCATCCAGAGGGGAAAGGCTGCGGCGGTCAGCGCCACCCCGATCGATCGATCGCCACTTGTTGAAAAGACCCAGTCCAATGCCGCGCGCAAGTTGTCGATTTCCGGGCCATAATCGGCTAGCCAATCGTCCGTGGGCCGCGCCCGCGCGTCGGCTTCGGCGCGCTCGAAAAGATCGCGATAATATTCTGCGTGGCGGCGCGCGAGCCGTTCGCGCTCACCGCTCGTGTCAAGCTGTTCGATTGCATAGGCGCGAGTTGTGTCGAGCAGCCGGAACCGTGGTTTGGCGCCGCTGACATCCGCGACAACCAACGATTTCGCCACCAGATCCGCCAGAAGATCAATCACCTCGCACGGTGTGTCTGCGGTATCAATAGCGACGACTGCGGCAGCCTCGACCGTAAAGCCGCCGGCAAAGATGCCGAGCGCCCGGAAGAAGCGCTGCTCAGCCTCGCTCAGCAGGCCGTAGCTCCATTCGACGACGGCCCGCATCGTCCGATGCCGCGGCAACGTCGTGCGACGCCGCGCCGTCAACAGCGGCAAGCTGTGGTCTAGGCCGGCGGCAAGGCCTTCGACCCCAAGCACCTCGACGCGGGGCGCGGCGAACTCGATCGCCAAAGGCAACCCGTCGAGCTTCTGACAAATCTCGACGATGAGCGGGGCGTTCGCATCGGTCAGCGCGAAGTCCTCGACAATCGCGGTGACACGCTCGACGAATAGCTGCACCGCGGGACTGACAGCCGCCTCGGCGGCTGTCAGTCCAGACGAGGTCGGCGGGCTGCCGAGCGGCCCGAGGCGGTGCGAGCGCTCGCCCGCGACCCCGAGCGGCTCCCGGCTGGTCGCCAGGATGTTGACCCGAGGCACGCCGGTGAGAACCGCCGCCGCCAGGCTGGCCGCCGCGTCGATCACATGCTCGCAATTGTCGAGCAGCAGCAGCATTCGCCTGTCCCTGAGGGCGGCGATTAGACCGGGAAGCGGATTTTCGGTGCGGACTTCCAGGCCGAGCACCGTCGCAACCGCGCTCGGCACCAGGCGCGGGTCGCTGAGCGGCGCCAGATCGACCAGCCACACGCCGTGTTCGGGCGAGGGCGACCGTCGTCTTGCCGATACCACCCGGCCCGACGACCGTCACCAGGCGCTGGCGCGACAGTCGAGACACGAGCGCCGCCACCGCTTCCTCGCGGCCGATCATTCGAGTCGCCGCGAGCGGCAGATTGTGCGCCAACGCGACTGCCGGCCGGAGCGCGGCCCGCGCCGGCTCGTCACGGTGCACCGGGGCGACGAAATTGTAGCCCCGCCCCGGAACGGTGGCCACATAGCGATGGCCGCCTTGTCCGTCGCCGAGAGCGCGCCGCAACGCGCTGACTTGCATCTTTAGATTTGTCTCTTCGACGAACGTTTGCGGCCACGCTCGGGCAATCAGCTCCTGCTTGGCGACAACCTCACCAGAGCGCTCGACAAGAGCAGCCAGGATATCGAAGGCCCGGCTGCCGAGCCGCACCGGTGTGTCGCCCTCAAGCAGGAGACGCTGCGCTGCAAGGAGCCGGAACGGGCCAAACGAGATCGCGCGTCCGTCCATGGGCCTGGGTCCTGATTTTACTTGACCCGAGCCAAAGGCGGACCCGGCATTAGCAGGGTCGGAGGGCGGGATCACGGGATTATCGCTGACCGACTTATGCACGGCTCTGCACGATGCCGAGGGGATAGATGAAGCGACTGGTTTCATATCCCTGCGCTCCCCCTTGTGAGGTCCGTTGGCAGCTCTGTGATCTTTGGGAACTGCTGTCAGCGGACTTTTTGCCGTCTAAGGCGATTAGGTGCTTCTGGTACCTATCGTTTGGTCC
>WNGO01004139.1_pt1 | contig 10825 bp, 15 predicted proteins | sample 5400511 | NCBI WGS metagenome assembly WNGO01 (sample SAMN13153380, study PRJNA577476) | soil metagenome | isolation source: 20 cm soil or saprolite under Garry oak tree replicate 2 | place: USA:California | collected 2016-06-15
TGGACGCTCGGCAAGTGGTACCCCTCCAGGTAGTTGTCAACGTATGCCTTCCAATTGCACTTCATGTCATACGTGCGACGCTCGAAGAGTGTCATTTTCGTGAATGGGAATTTGCCAGTCTGCCTCGGCAACTCGCCCAAAGTCTGAAGCAGTGGTGTCGCCTGCGGATCAAGGTTCACGAACACGAGATTGAACCATTCTTCGGTTCTCACTGGCGCCAGCGCAAAGTCCTCTGGACGAAACCCGTTGACGCCTTCGATCTCAGTGGCACTGATCAACGTGCCGTCGAGGTCATACGTCCACCCGTGATAGGCGCAGCGAAACAATTTGCGTGAACCGCAACCCTCAGCGGGAGGACCGGCGCGATGCCGGCACACATTATAGAAACCTCTCAGCTTCCCATCGGATCCGCGCACAAACACCAGAGGTTCGCCAGCCACTTCCGTTGTGAAGTAGTCTCCGGGCTTCGCGACTTGGCTGCAGTGTCCAGCGACCTGCCAGGTTCGCGAGAAGATTTTTGCTTGCTCGGCAGCAAATACAGTCGAATCGGTGTAAAGAACCGACGCCAGTGTCCACGCATCCTCTATGTTGCTCTCGATGCGAAAGGTGTCGGCAGTGATTTGCATGATTAGTCTGGGGAACGGCGCCGCAACATTCTAAGGCATAACCACTTGGTATCCCGGCTTTCCAAAGCTGGACCGCCTTAATCCCGGATTGACACGAATTGTCAGTTCCCGCGACGGAATTTGCCAGAGCATTGGCCGTCCAGCAGGTGGTAGTGCCACCGAAGTTTGCCCTACTACTGAAAACTAACTGGCGGCTTTGGCGAGGCAGATGCAAACATCAGGACGGCTGCGATGTTCGCAGAGACTTTAAAAACAGAACTTTACGAGGGGAAAAATCGAGATGCGGAAACAGAAGGGTTTCTCACTAATCGAGCTGCTGATCGTGGTGGCAATCATCCTGATCATCGCAGCAATCGCTATTCCGAACTTGCTTCGCGCCCGCATGGCGGCCAATGAGTCGTCTGCTGTCGCTTCGCTCCGTACCATCAACACAGCGCAAGTCACCTACAACTCGACCTATCCGACGGTCGGCTTTTCTTCGACCCTGCTCGCCCTTGGCGGCGCGATCGGCGCGGCTTGCGTCCCTGCACAAGCCACAGCTTGCTTGATTGACGCCGTGCTTGCAAACAACGGCATCCCGGCTGGCAGCGGCAAGAGCGGTTACCTGTTCACCCCCGGTGCTGGAACAGTGGCTGGCGGCGTCAACGTTGGCTATACCGTGAAGGCGGTTCCGATCACGATCAACCAGACTGGTCTTCGTGGATTCTGCGCTGAGGAAGATGCAGTGGTTCGCGTCGACCCAGCTGGCGTTTGCTCCACCACTGAAGCGGGCATCCTGACCTTCAACCCGCTCAACCAGTAAGCATCAGTTTGGCGAAGTACCTGGGGGAGGGTACAAGCCACGGAGCAGCGAACGCAAGTTCGCTGCTCTTTTGTTTTTTACGCCGCAATCTTCGCGCGACCAATACATTGCCGCTTCGTCAATCGCTTCGTTCACTCACTGGCTGATGACAGAAATTGTCGGGACTCCCAATTCACGACAATGCCGGCTTGCAGTGCTCCTTCCGTTTCTTCTCTGAACCAACTAAAAATGAACAGCTTAGCCTATTAGGCTGGCTCTTAGTTTGGCACGGCAAATGCCACTGAAATGTCAGAAAGATCTTCGGGGCAAACTGATGCGAAAACAACATGGTTTTTCACTGATTGAGCTTCTGATCGTAGTGGCAATCATCCTGATCATTGCCGCGATCGCCATTCCGAATCTTCTGCGAGCCCGTATGGCGGCCAATGAGTCTTCTGCGGTCTCCTCCCTGCGCACCATCAACACGGGAGAGATCACCTATCAGAGCACGTATCCCACGGTGGGCTACGCTGCTGCTCTGCCTAATCTGGGCGGCCCCCTGGGTGCAGCCTGTGTTCCTTCCCAGGCCACAGCCTGCGTGATTGACTCCGTGCTTGCCAACAACGGCAACCCGGGTGGCAGCGGCAAGAGCGGGTACGCATTTACGACAGGCGCTGGAACGGTCGGGGCCGGGCTCAATGTCGGTTACACGATCCTGGCGAAGCCTCTCATCCTCAACGAAACCGGTGTGCGTGCCTTTTGTGCCGAGCAAGATGCGGTCGTGCGCGTCGACCCAGCCGGGGTATGTTCCAACACTGAAGCCGGCATCCTGACTTTCAACCCTCTCAATCAGTAGCGGCGGGAGTTGGATTTGTAGGCGAAGTACCTCGGGGAAGGGTACAAAGCCACGGAGCAGCGAGCGAGAGTTCGCTGCTCTTTTCTTTTTCCTGGTCGCGGTCTCTTCCCAGCACGAATCCTGGTATTCACCTGCAAGAGCTGATCTTTCGCGCGTTCTTTGTCTGTGCCCCCACGAAAGTGGGGTCCGGACCCACACTTTTCGGCCGCTAAACCGCCCGGCGAAAGGTTACAATACGCGTTGCGCCTTGCTGGGCGCGGAAAGTGGCCTGTTGCATCCAATTGCATCCAAACGGTAGGGTAAAAAATCCGGCTGAGAGTTGAGCCAGGAAAATCGATGGCAGGCTGAAAAACATCCCAGGGAAAAAATGCGAAAACAAAAAGGCTTTTCACTGATCGAGTTGCTGATTGTGGTGGCGATCATTCTCATCATTGCCGCCATAGCCATTCCGAACCTTCTGCGAGCACGCATGGCCGCCAACGAGTCATCCGCGGTGGCATCGGTCCGCACTATCACCACCGGAGAAATCACCTATCAGAGCACATATCCGACCGTGGGCTATGCCGCGGCTCTCGTGAATCTGGGAGGTCCTCTCGGTGCGGCTTGCATTCCCAGCCAGAACACCGGTTGCTTGATCGACTCGGTGCTGGCTAACAATGGCAATCCGGCTGGCAGCGGCAAGAGCGGTTACAGATTTGTCACGGGAGCAGGATCTGTCGCAGGCGGCGTTAACATCGGGTACACCATTCAGGCTGCGCCTATTACCGTGAATCAAACCGGCATACGTGCCTTTTGCGCCGAAGAGGACGCTGTGATCCGGGTCGATCCCGCGGGCATTTGCTCGAATACGGAAGCCGGGATTCAGACTTTCAATCCACTGAATCAGTAAATCTCGATCAGGACCCAAAGGCCAGGAGCGGCGGATGAAATGCCGCTCCTGTCGGTTTTTCCTTTTCCGCTCATCTTCTTCCCCGCGCCGCCCAAGGTCACTGGTTACCAAGGTTTCAGCCTTAACTTCCAGGTTGGCAAAACAACTGCAAGATAATTTGCGGCGCCACCCCCGCGTCCGAGGTCGATTCGCGTTCTCAGGAGAATTGAATGCGTTTCCATAAGGGATTCTCACTTATCGAACTTCTGATCGTGGTGGCGATCATTCTGATCATCGCTGCGATCGCAATTCCCAGCCTGTTGCAGGCCAGGATGTCAGCTCATGAATCGTCCGCCGCAGGATGCTTGAGTGCGACCAGGAGTGCCGAGGCGGCCTATTACACGGCCTACCCCACCGTTGGCTATTCGCCCGACATTGCCTCGCTCGGAGGTCCGCCCCCCTGCACACCGTCAGCAACCACGGCTTGTCTTATTGACAGCGGCCTGTCCTCGGCGATTCCCGGAACCTCCGGCAAGGGCGGGTACTTTTTTCTGGCAACGGGGGTTATGACCGGAGGAGCCACGATCAACACCGCGTACGTGATCGGCGCAGCGCCGATGGTTGTACATTCGAGCGGAAATCGTGATTTCTGCTCGACAAACGACGGCGTCCTTCGCTCGCAAATGGGAAATCCTGGTGACGTGCCGGTGGCAAATCTTCCCGCTTGCATTGCCTTTCCAGTGGCCCAGTGATTCAAAGGATTTCAAGTCAAAGTGAGAATCGTCTCGGCACCGGGAGGTCCAGGCTTGCCGCGCACTGGATTTCGCCCTCTCTCTCTTCGGGGCAAGATGTGACCCTCGTAACCGAATGCGGGGTTCCGAGCCCCGCTTGATTGCTTATAATCTTCTCGAAGTCATTCTCCAAACGTCATTTAAACAATGGCTGCTATCGAAATCCTCGGCCTGGAAAAGACATACATGGTGGGCTTCTGGCGCAAACGCCCGAAGCGCGCTCTGCAACCACTTCATCTAACGGTGGAAGACGGAGAGATCTTCGGTTTTCTGGGCCCCAACGGTGCCGGAAAAACGACAACTTTGAAGATGCTCATGGGGTTGGTTTCTCCTACCGCCGGAACGGCGCGAATCCTGGGCAAAGACTGGACCGATCCCGAGGTCAAGGCGCAAATTGGCTTTCTTCCCGAACAGCCGTACTTCTACGACTATTTGACCGCGCATGAATTGCTGGACTACTACGGGCAACTTTCCGGGGTTCCTGCCAAAGATCGAAAGAACCGGGTCGAGGAAGTCCTCCAGCGAGTGGGACTGACTGATATCAAAGGCATACAGCTGCGCAAATTCTCGAAAGGCATGCTGCAGCGCGCCGGAATCGCACAGGCCATACTGCACAGTCCAAAGCTGGTTTTTCTGGATGAGCCGATGTCCGGGCTAGACCCTCTTGGCCGGCGCGACGTTCGCGACCTCATTCTGCAATTGCAGCAAGAAGGAAAGACGGTCTTTTTCTCGACCCACATTCTTTCCGACGCTGAGGCTCTTTGCGATCGTGTGGCCATCATCAATAAAGGGGAACTGCGCGGCGTGGGAGCGGTGGAAGAGCTAACCAAGTCCGTGCAAGGGAAGGTCGAAGTAGTCTGGCAAGGGACACAAGTCCCGGCCTCGATGAAAGCTCTGAGCGCAGAATTCCATGTGACCGGCGAGACTGTACGTACCGTGATTTCGGAAAACCAGCAGGACGCGGCCATTGACGTCCTTCGCCGGGAGCGCCTGCGTCTGATTTCTATCATCCCGTTGCGCACATCGCTGGAATCCTACTTTGTCGAGAAATTGCAGCATTCTCAAACCACCGCGGGGACCTCGGCATGAACGCGCGTATTGCCCACATTGCGTCTAACACTTTTCGCGAAGCGGTTCGCGATCGCGTTCTCTATAACCTGATCGCATTCGCCGTCCTGATTTCTGCAGCGGCTATTTTCATTGGACAGATCTCGATCGAAATCGAGCGGTTGGTGGTCATCAATCTCGGCTTGACAGCCGTGTCCCTATTCGGCATGGTCATCGCCATTTTCGTTGGGATCGGCTTGGTCTCGAAGGAAATCGAAAAGCGCACGCTTTACACGGTGCTCTCGCGGCCGGTCCGGCGGTGGGAGTTCATCGTCGGAAAGTTCTTTGGGTTGGCTGGAACGCTTGTCGTCAATACCTTCTTCATGGCGCTAGGAGTCTTCGGAGCCCTGTTCTATGTCGCTCACAGATTCTCCGGCGCTGACTCCTCGATTTTCATTGCTCTTTACTTCATCATTCTTCAATTCCTGATTATCTGCGCACTGGCGCTGCTGTTCTCATCCTTTTCGTCGCCGTTGCTATCGGCCGTATTCGCGTTTTCGCTCTTCATCATCGGAAGCTTCGCAGATGACCTCCGCGGATTTGCCACGCTGGCCCATGGCCTGACGCATTGGGTTGCCACCGGCGCGGCCTACCTCGTGCCTAACTTCTCGGCCTTGAACGTGATCAGCGCGGTCGCGCACCAGCAGCCGATCAGCTGGCAGCTCGTTCTGCAGAATACGTTGTACACGCTGTTCTACACGGCAATGGCGTTGAGCGGAGCCGTTCTCGTCTTCGACCGCAGGGATCTGAAATGAGTTCCCGGAAACGTACAACGCTGATGGCGGGAGCTTGCCTGGTTGTCTCATTGTTCGCCAGCGTGATCCTGCTGCAGAGCATCGATCGAATTCGGCCCCACGACATTACTGACGATTCTTTGTTCATCAGTTCTCCGAAGATGGTGCAGCGCGCCAGCCTCGGCTTCGATGGCTTAATGGCATGTATCTACTGGACGCGCACCGTGCAGTACTTCGGCCAGCGTCATTACAAGCGGGAACACACGTACAACGAGCTTGCGCCTTTGCTAGAAATTACGGCAGCGCTCGATCCCCAACTTCTGCCCGCCTATCAGTTTGGCTCCAACTTTCTTGCTCCAGCTCCTCCCAATGGGGCAGGCCAGCCGGAGCGCGCGGTCCAGTTGATGCGCTACGGTATCGCGCACAATCCCGGCAACTGGCGGCTGTACTATGATCTCGGCTTTGTCTACTACACCGAACTTCACGACTTCAAAAAAGCAGGGGAGGTTTTCGAAGAGGGTTCAAAGATTCCGGGCGCGCATCCCTTTATGAAGGTCCTTGCTGCGGACATGGCGGAACACGCGCAGGATTTCAATACCGCTCGCATCCTGTGGAGTGCCGCTTACGAGTCGAGCCAGGAATCAAACATCCGGGAAAATGCCATTGAGCACTTGCGCTCGATCCAGGTCGATGAAGATGTGACCAACCTTCAGAACACCGTCACCCGGTTTGTAGAGGCCAATGGACGCATCCCCACCAGCCTCTGGGAAGTCGTCAATGCCGAGCATCTAAGTGGCATCCCGGTTGACCCGGACGGCAACCCGTATGAACTGTCACTGGACGGCCAGGTGCTGGTGGCGAACCCCGACGATTTTCTCTTCATCACAAAAGGTATGCCCGAGGGCTACAAACGCGGCGCCCCACGGTTCCACGCAAAGGGCTGATCACCCACGAGCATCGTGTAGGAGCGGACGCATTCGTCCACTCCGCGAGCACAGCGAGCGTAGCCGCCATTGGAAATTTTTTGACTGGAAATCGCGAATTGTACTCCGAGTTTTCTGGGACAATGTTTTCCGATGCCTTCGACAAAACGACCTGCAATCCTCCTTAACGCCCGCAGGTATTGGAGTGATTGTGTTGGCCGTTCCGGTGTCTTTCGCGGTTCGTGGGAATTTGTCGCCGCGCTCTGGGAATTCCTTCGCGATTCCACGCCCTCCCGATTGCGCTCACGCTTTGGCGATGCCGACTATGACTGGGATTACCGGGTGAATACGACCAGCGGGGCAGTTGGCTGGCGTGACCGCCTGCTCGGCGTTTTCCACTCGCCCTATCAACCCACCGAACGTGAGCTGTTCTACGAGATGATGGACGCTCTCGCGCAACACACAAAGATCAATTTCAACGACTTCACATTCATCGATCTTGGCTCCGGCAAGGGACGAACTCTGCTGATGGCCTCGGACTATCCCTTTCGGCGCATTGTGGGAGTGGAACTCCTTCCATCTCTGAACGAGATCGCCCAGCAAAATCTGGCTCAGTATCACAGCGATTCGCAGAAATGTTTCGCGATAGAGTCCGTCTGCGCCGACGCAACCACGTTCCCGCTACCGGACGGCGCCCTCGTAATCTTCCTGTTCAACCCATTTCCAGAATCAGGTCTGCGGCGCACTATCGCAAACCTGAAAAACTCTGTGGATGCACATCCTCGACCGGTGATTGTGATCTACCACAATCCTCAACTGGAGGCCGTCTTGAACGAGACTGGACGCCTGAAGCGGATTGTGGGAACGCACCAGTACACCATCTCGCGCTCGTGATGCCGTGGCGCGCGCGAGAGAAGCGGCGGTTGTCGTCAGCGACGGGCAGCGCTGCACTCCGTGCGGACGCGGCAGAATCCATGTTGTGCGCTTACCTGTCAATCATCGCCCTGCTCGGATTGGTAGCACACGCATTCTTCGGAATCGACTGGGCAGACCCGGTCGCCGCGATGGCAATCACTCCGTTCATTGTTTGGGAAGCATGGGGAGCCCTGCGGGGCAAGCAATGTTTATGCCCGTGACATCCGAGGATAGGTTGTAAGATTACCTTATGGTCCACCGGCGCCTCGTGTTCGCGCTCTTCTCGGCCGCAATCTTGGTTTCGATGGTTCGGGAATGGAATGCGCCGGTCTCTTGCGCGCTCCGGCAAATAGAGCCGGACTGCGCCCAGCGGACAGCCGAGGCGGCCGTCCCCACAAAAGGACCCTGCCAGAAAAGGCCTTGCCACAAGAGATCTTCCATGGAAATCGCGCAAACTACCCTTGCACGCACTCGTTAAGCGCTGACCCTGATCCTTCGCACGCTCTCCCCTTCCCGCTCCATTGCAATCTCCACGTCACGCTCGCGGATCAAACGCGGAAACTTCTCTCCCCACTCGATCAGTAGAATGCTGTTTTCGCTGCGTAAGTCGTCCAGGGCAAGCGTGTCCAATTCACGCGGAGTGTCGATCCGATAGAGATCGATGTGAAAGAGATTCGCGCGGGCCCCGCGATATTCGTGAATCAGGGTAAAGGTCGGGCTGGTGACATCGTCTTCGGAAGCTGCTTCGAATGCCGCGGCAATTCCCTTCACCAGCGTAGTCTTGCCTGCGCCCAGGTCGCCGCGCAACAAGACCAGCTTGGGTGGCGAGAGAAGCTCGGACAGAGTCCGCCCGAAGGCGATCGTCTCCTCCGGCGAATGCGTGGTGATCTCGCGCTGCATGGTGCCAGTCTTGATTTCACTGTCCACCCGAGCAGTATAAGTGGAAGAGCGGCCGTTCAGAGCCGCGTTGAGGCGGACAAATAGATTGGGGCTTCAGCCTTGCGGGCTCGCTCCGCGTCGCCGGACGGCCGAAGGCGGCCATCCCACATAAGGCTCGTCCCCACATAACCTCAGTACGTGGAGAACGCGCTTGACTTCATCCCTAGCGAACTGCGCTCTACCACGTGATCGAGCGAGGTGCGTAGGCGGCGATGGTCGTCATCCTCGATCGCCACAAAGCGGAACGGCTGCAGCACGCTGTCATCGAGCTTGCGGGTCGGACTGAGAACTTCGGCCATCCCGTGCACCGGGCCGGCCTGCGTCTGGAAGGCAACTTCGACGAAGTCACCTTCGCCAAGCGATTGCGGCAGGCGCAACAGACCTCCGGTTACCGAGATGGTTTGGAGTTTCGCTTTCGTACGGCGGCCGTCTTCAAGGCGAATCGCAGCCAGAACTGAATCTCCGAGCTGGACCCGAGCGGCGCGCCGCGAGGGGTGCGGTTGGGGGAAGTGGGTCATAGGCTGTTTGCACTATGGCACTACGTGATATTGCGTAACAGATTACGGAGGCCCCTTGTCCGGATTCCACGCGGGAAACGGGAATTGGCTCATGAAGTCTCCAAGCTACGAAGGACTTAGAGCGTGTTAACTCTCTGGTAAATGTCCCAAAGGACAATAGGGGTGTGCGTGGGAACGGGTGTCGTCCCGCCGGGACTCCCGCATATTTTTCCGCTTCACCGGGCACTCCCGTGCCGGGCTTCCACAAACCGTCGCTATGCGGCTGGGTTTGCGCTGGCGGCAGACGTCGGGCGGGGCTCGAAAAATCTGTTCCACGGCGCTCGCTCGAACAGGCTCTCACCACACATAATAGCCATGGATGCCGCATACCAGGGGGATGGAGCCGGGCTTCGCCCGGCGGACGGCCGACGGCGGCCGTCCCCACAAAAGACACCAGAGACCCGCAGTACCCGCAGCGCGCCAATTCGATTATCTTGTAAAGCAGTTCCGGAGGAAGCATGTCGCGACTCTTCCAAATCTTCTTACTCGCTTCTATCTGCCTCGCTACTGCCGCGTTCGCCCAAATGCCGCCTTCTCGGTCCCCGCTTCGTGTCGCTATCGTCGGCCTGGTTCATGGCCACGTTCATGGATTCCTCGGTCAATACCAGCACCGCGTTGAGATCGAAATTGTCGGCGTTGTGGAGCCCGACTCGAAACTTCGCGCTGCCGCTGCTACCCGATACGGTTTCCAAGCGGCGCAAATGTTCGCCGACCTCGACGAGATGATCTCCAAGGTGCGCCCCCAGGCTGTGCTCGTCTACACAAATACCTACGACCATCGGCGCGTGGTCGAAACCTGCGCGCGTCACGGCGTTCACGTCATGATGGAGAAGCCGCTGGCCGTCAGCCTCGATGACGCACTCGCTATGCAGAAGGCGGCGCTGGCCGGAAAGATTCATGTGCTAGTGAATTACGAGACGTCCTGGTACCGCAGCAATCACGCACGACGGTCACAAAGGGCCCAAGGAAATCGGCGTAGAACCTGAGTTCCTCTCCTGGCTCACCGATCCCAAACTCAACGGGGGCGGCGCTCTGTTTGACTTCGGCTGCTACGGCGCGGATTTAATGACTTGGCTGATGGACGGCCAGCGCCCGCAAACCGTCACCGCCGTCACCCAACAGATTAAGCCGGAAATTTATTCCCGAGTGGACGACGAGGCCACTATTGTCCTGACATATCCGAAGGCGCAGGCGATCATCCAGGCTTCATGGAACTGGCCTATCGATCGTAAGGATATGGAAGTGTACGGACAGACGGGGCAGTTGATTACGGTAAAGCGCGATGACCTCCGCGTGCATCGCGCAGCACGAATGTGACGGTCACGGAAATTCTTGACGCCGCGCGACGCTCGGCGGCTGAGGGAAGGACAGTCCGGCTACCACCATCGAGATGAATCCCAAAGCCCAGTCATCATGAGCGGAATCGAAGGACCCTGTGCCCCTATGGATTATCACGCACCTTTCGGCATTGTCACTAGACGGCCATGCAGCGCGGATCCGCTGAACGCTTAGGAGCGGGCAAGAGGGTAGGGATCCGTCGACTCCGTGCGGACCGCGCTCGCGCGTTCCGCACTCCGCTCAGGATGACAACGTAAGACTCTCCCCAGCCGACCGGCCTGCTGGCGCGCTCTGGCGCGCCCGCTCGAACGCGGTCGGCAGTCCTCGCAGCAGATCGGTGGCCACCAGCGAATGCTCGCCCACGGTTTCGCGCATCACGTCTCCTGCGAG
>WNGO01003009.1_pt1 | contig 10823 bp, 10 predicted proteins | sample 5400511 | NCBI WGS metagenome assembly WNGO01 (sample SAMN13153380, study PRJNA577476) | soil metagenome | isolation source: 20 cm soil or saprolite under Garry oak tree replicate 2 | place: USA:California | collected 2016-06-15
TCGGACACGAAGGAATTCCCGGACATTTTCTCCAGCTTTCAATCGCGAATCATTCGAGCGACGAAATCCGGCGTCAGCACGAGGACAGCGTTTTCGTAGAAGGCTGGGCGCTTTATGGCGAAGAGATGCTGATGCGCACCGGTCTTTACCCGAACAATTCGCCAGCGCAGGGACAAATCCTACGCTTGTCGCGTTATCGTGCGGCACGGATCGGAGTCGATGTAAATCTGCACACCGGCCGATGGACTTTCGAACAAGCAGTCAAATATTTCATGGACGCAGGCGGACTGGATCGCGAAGCAGCCGAAGGCGAAGCAGCCGGTGCGGCTTCAAGCCCAACGCAAAAAATTAGCTACATCACCGGCAAATGGCAGATCATGAATCTGCTCGGCCGCTACAAAGATCGACAGGGCGATAATTTTCGGCTTGGTCAATTCCACGATGACCTGATCAAGAACGGCAGCCTGCCAGTCTCAGTAGTCGAATGGATTCTGCTCGATGATCCGACTGCGGTCCAGCAAGCGACGAAGTAATCTCGCGTAGCTAGTCGTGTTGTGGCTGCAGCTTTGATGTCCACGATGCGGGTGGTCTTTCGCCTCTCCCCTTGGACGAGGGAGAGGACCAAGGTGAGGAGTCGAGGTCACACCGTAGAGCTGACTCGAACGAATCCTCACTCTCCCCCTCTCCCTTACGAAGGAAGAGGCGACCCAGCCGGCAGCCGCCATGCGATGCCTCTTCATGTCTTGACACGTGGAACCGAACCGGCGCAAGATCGGAGGCCTAACACCCCGCGCCCTATGAACCGGAACACGCCGAAGAATTTTATCGTCCGAAATGTTTTCCTCTGCGCTGCCGCAATCCTCATCACGAGTTGTGGCACTGCGACTTTCACTAAAACCGGAAGCGATGCCACGATCGAAAGCTTGCGCAATTTTGAACTCGCCTTTATTGACGAGTTCGCTGTGCCTGGCAAGAAATTCAACGCCGCTGCGTTCAATGCTAAAGTGAACGAAGGCAACGCGATGTTTCAGCAGGCCATTGCGAACGAGAAATTCACCGCGCGTCGTCCGGTGCTAATCGATCTGAAGCAGAAATTCGATAACGATGCAACACATCTGCGCAGCAAAGCCAGCCAAGGCAAAGTCACTCCCGCGCTGGCGGCTGAGATGAAGAAATCCGTCAACAAGATTTACGATCATGCCCTCGGACGGCAAACCTAAACGCAGGAAATCTTCGCGGAAGAAATCGGAGCTCGACTCGGCGCTTGATCAGGTTGGCGACGAATCGGTCGCCGCGGCAATGAAGGAATTTCAGGATTTGCTCGCTGAAGCAAAGGGCGACACAGCTGAGCAAATCCGGCAAAACGCGGAGGAGCTCGAACGGCGTCTTGTCCTTTTAAAGAATGGAGAGATCGATCAGGAGGACTTCGATTTTTTCGTGGAAGATCAAAAGCTCGATCTCAGGGTGTTTATCGACAGCCAGCCTGCGCAGTCGCAGGAACGCGCCGAGAAGTTGACGTTACAAATTCTGGAGATAGCTGCGACGAAGGTTGTGCCGATATTGATCGCAATGATCTAGCGGGAGTGTTATCAGAGGAGCACAGCCATCCTGACTGTAGGGCAGGTGGGCATCCTGCCTGCCGAGAAACCAATGAACCAGGCGAGACGCACGGTTGCCCCACAGGCAAGATGCCCGTGCTACGCGGTCTTCACCGGAAATGCTTCATGATTTCACGCAACCGGTCGTGCGGGAGCGCTTCTACGCGATGATTATCGCGGCCGGTCATGGAATGGTTGTCGACCAACGCGTTCACGACTGCTTCTTCTGTTGCCTGCACCACTCCCGCGAAGAGCCGGTCCATTAGATCGTTGGGAATTGTTTGCACGTTATGGGTGATCTGATCGGGACTCGCGACATTCGGATTCGCAGTTGAAAATGCGATGAACAAATCGCCGGAGCCATTTCCCGAAATTGTTCCCGTTCGCGCGAGGCCGAGCGAAACCCGGCGCGCGAGTCGCTTCAATTGATTTGGCAGCAGCGGTGCGTCGGTCGCAACCACTGCGATGCAAGAGCCGCTTTCCTCCTTGTAAACTTCCCCGGGAATTTCTTTGCCCACCGGCACGCCCGCGATTGTGAGCTGCGGACGGCGACCGAAGTTTGCCTGCAAAAACACGCCGACGATGAAAGTTCGCGGTGGAGCGTCTTTCGAAACCTGGATTTCGATCTTGCGCGAGGCGGTTCCGTTGCCGCCTTTGAACTCGTAACAAATCATGCCGGTCCCGCCGCCAACGCTCCCCTCTTCCACTGCGCCATCATGCGCGGTATCGAGCGCGCCCCAGACATCTTCGGGCTTAACGTGAAAGCCATTAATATCGTTGAGCCAGCCGTCCCATGTTTCTGCGACCACGGGTAAGCTCCACCAGTAGCCGGTCGTATCGGCTGCGCCGTGCTTAACCCTCCACGCAATGACTGCGTCCCGCGCGACGCCGACGCTGTGCGTGTTGGTAATGATAATCGGCCCTTCGAGGAAACCACTCTCGTCGACCCAGGCCGTTCCCGTCATTTCGCCGTTGCCGTTCAAACTGAAGAAGCCGGCGTAAACCGGATTATTCAGTGAAGCATGGCCGCGCGGGATGATCGCGGTAACACCCGTGCGCACTGGGCCTTTGCCAACCTGAAGTTTTCCTTCGCCACTGATCAGCGTCGTATAGCCGACTTCGACGCCGGGGACATCCGTGATGGCATTAAGCTTTCCCGGAGTCCCTTCAAACGGAATACCCAAATCGCGTGCGCGAACGATTTTCGTCTGAGTTGTCGGCGGCGGCGATTTGATCGGCTCACGCGCTGAAGAATCGAGCGCGATCAGGAGCACCACTAAGAAGAGGGAGAGCAAGCCGCGTCTTGACCTTGTGAACATGGAGCGAACGTCCAACGCTCAACGTCCAACGTCCAACGCTCAATCAAAAGTTGAAAATCCTGCTTCGCTTTTCGTTCCTGGTTAACAGATTTGTGTTTTGAGGCGCCAATCAACGCATCTAGATTGAGCGCATGAGCTATGAGGTCTTCGCCAGAAAATATCGGCCCCAGACTTTTGACGATCTGGTAGGGCAGACCCACGTCTCGCGCACCTTGAAAAACGCGGTTGCACAGAACCGCCTGGCGCATGCGTACCTGTTTGTCGGTCCGCGCGGGATCGGCAAGACGTCCACGGCAAGGATACTGGCCAAATCACTTAACTGCATCAAAGGCCCGACGGTCACGCCATGCGGAGAATGCCACAACTGTCGGGAGATCGCAGCAGGCAATAGTCTCGATGTGATCGAGATTGACGGCGCGAGCAATAACAGCGTGGAAGATGTGCGCCAGTTGCGCGAGAACGTCCGTTATGCTCCGGCCAAGGGCCGTTATAAAATTTATCTGATCGACGAGGTGCACATGCTCTCGGCCGCAGCGTTTAATGCGCTTTTGAAGACCTTAGAAGAGCCGCCCGAGCACGTGAAATTTATTTTCGCTACGACCGAGCCGCAGAAAGTTTTGGCAACGATTCTGAGCCGCTGTCAGCGGTTCGATCTCCATCGTATTCCGGCAAACCTGATCGCGCAGCACCTGCAATTGATCGCCGGAAAGGAAAAGATCACGCTTGAGCCCGCGGCGGCGCATGCGATTGCGCGCGGAGCGGAAGGCGGCCTCCGCGATGCGGAATCAATGCTCGATCAGTTGGTCGCGTTTTGCGGCGAAAAAATCAGCGAGAGCGACGTGCTTAATGTTTTCGGGTTCACCAGCGAACAAACCGTGGTCGATCTCACGGGACGGATTTTGCGCAGAGAAACGGCGGACGCGATCGATCTGTTGCATCAGCAAAGCGAAAGCGGAAAGGACATGATGCGACTCATGTCAGACCTGATCGCTTATCTGCGTGACCTGCTCGTGTTCAAAGCAAAACCTGATGCGCTCAAGGAAGATGTCCATCCTGACGTGCAGAAATCGCTCGCCGCGCACGCGGAATTGATTACTACAGATCGTTTGCTCGATCTGATCGATCAGTTTGCGGCCGCCGAGGGCCGCATGAAATGGGCACCAAACAAGAAGCTGCATTTCGAAGTCGCAATCATCAAGGCGATCCAAACTCTGGGACAGGCGACGCTGGACGAGGTCATCGCAAGACTTGGCGAGCTTCGAGATGGAAAAACCATTACACAAAAAGAATCTGGCCCTGTCGTGGCAGGCGGGCCTGTGCAATCTGTAGCCGGCATCGGTGATGCCGGCCGGCAAAAATCGGCGGCGAAAAAAAACGAGGTCACCGATCCCGGCTACAAATCCAGCGCGCCACGCGTAGCGGAGAAAGCCGCGATCGTTGATCCCGAAAAAATCTGGCAGAAGGTTCTGGCCAAAATTCCAGCGAAAAGTTTCTTGCGAACATTAAGCGAATTAGTTCGTCCGATTGGAATCGACGGCCGGAATTTTTTGCTCGGGCATGCGCCGGATGACAAGCCAAAGGTTGAAGCGCTAGCGAGCGCAAATAATCGGCGACAGCTCGAAACGCTGCTGAGCGAAGTCAGCGGACGCGATTGGTCGGTGAAGTTTGTGGCGAAAGATGGACTTCTCCCGAGTACTGCTGATGCAGCGAAACCAGCGGAATCGTTCAAGGACGATCCGCTGATCCAGCAAGCAATCGAACTGTTTAACGCGGAAATTAAAACCTAACCCACCGCCGTGACTCTTCTTGTCATGTTGAGCGTAGCGAAGTGAAGTCGAAACATCTCTGGCTGTTGATTTAAAGTTAGAGATTCCTCGACTTCGCCCGGAATGGCAAGGGAACCGATCCAATTCTTATGAACCTAAACAAATTAATGAAACAGGCTCAGAAGATGCAGGAGCAAATGAGTAAGACGCAGGCTGAGCTCGAGAAACAAACTATCGAAGTGAGCGCCGGTGGCGGGAAGGTAAAGGTTACGGCGAACGGCGCGGGCGATATCATTGCAATCAAGATCGACAAGGAAATTGTCGATCCTGATGATGTCGAATTTCTCGAGGAAATTGTGCTGAGCGCCGTCAAGCAGGCTGTTGAACAAGGTAAAGCGCTCGCACAATCCGAGATGACAAAAATCACCGGTGGCCTCGGCATACCGGGACTGCAATAATGACGAAATCCTAATGACGAATGACGAATTAATGACGAAGCCCAAATGACAAACTAGGGACCGGGGCCGTCTTCTTCGGCCTTCGTCATTTGGTCATTCGTTCGACATTCGTCATTCGTGCTTCGTCGCTCCGATCTTTTCCGCGCCGAAGTAGGGCTGTAATTTCTCGGGAATCCGCACCGAGTTATCAGGCTGTTGATGGTTCTCGATGAGAGCGGCGAATAACCTGGGTAGCGCTACGCCGGAGCCATTCAACGTGTGGCAAAACCGGTTTTTTCCATCGCGATCTTTGAACCGAAGCTGCATCCGTCGCGCTTGGAAGTCTTCGCAGTTTGAGCAACTTGATACTTCCAGATAAGAATCTTGTCCCGGCGACCAAACTTCAATGTCGTAGCTCTTGGCCGACGCAAAACCCAAATCGCCAGTGCAAAGTTCCACCACTCGATAATGCAAGCCAAGGAGTTGCAACACCCGTTCGGCGTTCGCCGCAAGCGATTCGAGTTCCTCGTACGATTTCTCAGGCGTTGCGATTTTCACCAATTCTACCTTGTCGAATTGGTGCACCCGAATAATCCCACGCGTCTCTCGCCCCGCCGCTCCGGCCTCGCGGCGGAAACACGGCGTATAGGCGACGAACTTTTTCGGAAGATCGGCAGCGCTGAGGATCTCCTCACGATGAAGATTTGTTAGCTGGACTTCCGCAGTCGGCGCGAGAAAAAGCTGGTTCTTTTCCAAGCCGTACATGTCGGCTTCGAACTTTGGGAGCTGCGATGTCCCGATCATGCAATCGCGCCGGACTAAAAATGGCGGACTAATCTCGACATAACCATGCTCGCGCGTGTGCAGGTCGATCATGAAATTGATGAGGGCGCGTTCCAGTTTTGCGCCGGCGCCTGTGAAACAAATAAAGCCGGCCCCGCTGAGTTTTGCCGCCCATTCGGGATTAAAAAGATTCAGTCTCGTGCCGAGCGCAACGTGATCGGACGGCTCGGTAAGTCGCGGTTTCTCACCCCAACTGCGGACGACTCGATTTGCGCCTGGGTCTTTGCCAGTTGGAACGCTCTCATGCGGCAAGTTCGCGATTTGAAGAAGCAAATTGTTCTGTTCCTCTTCAACGACCGTTGCCCGCGCATTCAGTTCGGCAATCTGTTCGCCAATTTGGCGCACATGCTGCTCCACCTCGTCCGTTGTTTCCCCGCGCGATTTCTTGCCGCCGATCTCTTTGCTCAATCGTTTGCGATCGGCGTTCAATTGTTGCAGCGCCGTTTCCAGTTTTCGTCGCTCCGCATCGACACGCAGCCCTTCGTCGATTTTGGCTTCGTCACCGGCACCGCGCGTGGCCAACCGCTCGCGAACGAAATCCGGTTTCTCGCGAATCAAACGGATGTCGAGCATGGCGGACTATGAATGACGAATGTCGAATGTCGAAGGAATACGAAGTTCAAAGGACGAAATGGAAGCCGGCGCAGTCTTCATGGTTTTCTTCATTCGTCATTAGTCATTCTTTCGAGCTTCGACATTCGTGATTCGTCATTTAGATCCGGGCTCCAGTCCACGCGTGACATTTGATTCCTTCCCGCGGATGTTTCTTCGTGGCGAAATTAGATCTGCTCAGCGTCGCACTCGGACTGGCGGCCCTTGCCGGAGTGAATCTTTACCTGACAGTCTTCGCCACCGGTCTGGCCATTCATTTCCATTGGATCACGCTGGCGCCGCAATATCAGTCGCTCGAGGTCCTTGGACATCCGCTCGTGATCACCATCTCGGGCATTCTCTATCTGCTCGAATTTTTGGCCGACAAAATCCCGTGGCTCGATTCGGCCTGGGACGCTGTGCACACCGTTATTCGCCCAATCGGTGGCGCGTTGCTGGCAATTCAGGTGATCGGTCATCCGAGTCCTGCGTTTATGCTAATCGTTGCACTGCTCGCCGGCGGCACGAGCCTCGTTGCGCACACTGCAAAAGCGGCGACGCGTCTCGCCAGCAACACGTCGCCAGAACCGTTTTCGAACATAGGGCTGAGTCTTGGCGAAGACGCTGCGGTCCTGGCCGGATTGGCTCTGGTGCATTTCAATCCCGTCCTTGCCCTGATCATCTTCGTGATCGGCATCGCTGCCTTTTTCTATTTTGCGCCAAAAATTCTGCGGGCCATGAAAGCGAAAATCTGGCTGGCCTGGAAAAAACTCAATGGACCAGCTGACCGCAACCCTGCAAAGTTGCCGGTTACACTACCGGCGCGGCTCGCATCAATTTTCCACCGTGAAAATGTTTTAGGTGAAACGATTGCCTGGGGTGTGCGGTGCATCAGCGGGCGCAGCCGGCCGGCCCGCCGAAGCCTCGGCGAAGGCGGGCGCATTCCGGCAAATCTTTTCGGCGCGCTTGTCGCCACGAACGAAGAACCGCGCAGACTCATTTTCGTGGCGCGCAAAGGCGGACGTCCGTATACGCGCACGATCGAGCTGGAGGGCTCCGTCATAACTCATGAGCCGCGATTCTTGTTCGAGAGCCTTCTTATTTCGCAGGCTGCCGGGAAAGGCCCAAAGTATTCCTTCATGTTCCCACGATCGGATGCGTCCCTAGTTGAGCAGATCGTTCAGGACTTGCGCCAGCGCCTGAGCGAGTCGGTTTTGCAGGAAGAGGTGGTCGCGGAATCTGCGAGCCCGATTGGGTAGCGCACAGCTTGCCCGCTTGTGTGCGGGCGTCTCGCCTGCTGGGGAGCGCAGGCTGCCAGCCTGCAGGTCTCGGCAGCTTGCCGAGACCGGGAAATGGCGTCGCATGATAATTGCGTGTCTAAAGATGTTGCCGGCAGGCTGCCGGCAACTACAGGCTGGCAGCCTGTGTTCCCCGGAAAATGCGCGAAACGCGCGCTACGCGGAATACACGCGTAACGCGACGCGTGACATCTGCGGACGGCGTTTACATAATCTGAGCGTGACGCCGATCGCAGAATGCTACGGGCAAATGCGCGATGTCACTCGCGTGCATGAGCGCGCGCTGTTCGTCTCGCCGCGGATTCCATCCGAGCTGGAGCTGCAAGCGCGCTGGTTCACTGGGGATTTCGGTAAACATTTTATCAGCACTGCCGGAGACGAAGTCGAGATCATCCAATTTGGCACCTGGAACCGCGAAGCTGGTCCTGATTTTCGTGATGCTGCAATTCGGGTAGGTGGGAGCGAGCCGGTTCGCGGTTGCATAGAGATCGATCTGCTTGATCGCAGTTGGGAAACACATGGGCACGCCATCAATCCTGCGTTCGAAACAACCGTGCTTCACGTTTTCGTCGAGAGAAGCGATCGCGACTTCTTCACGCGCACAAAATCGAATCGCAGTGTAACGCAGGTGTGTATCGATCCGACGACGTTGCAAGAGGCGTTTACCGCGAACGTCCCACTCGCGCGACCTGGTCGCTGTCAGGCGCCGCTGAAAGACTTGCCAGAAGAACGCGTATCCAGCGTGCTGGATGCCGCAGCACAATTTCGGCTGCGACAAAAAGCGAACCGGATTCGCAATAAGATTAACACCCATGGACGCGACGAAACGCTATTTCAAGAGATCGCGAGTGCGCTCGGTTACAAGGAAAACAAACTTCCGTTCACGCTGCTCGCACAGCGGCTGCCGCTGCGGTTACTGCGTGAAAATGTTCGCACCTGCGAGGCATTGCTTTTCGGCGGAGCTGGTTTTCTGCAGACGTCTGATCTCGACGTCTATAAAAAATCGGCACGCGAATATGTGCGGCAACTGTGGGACGGTTGGTGGCCACACCGCGACGAGCTGCAAAGATTCATTTTGCCAGCCAACACCTGGCGACTGAGCAGCACGCGTCCGTTAAATCATCCGCAGCGCCGGCTGGCGGCGCTGGCAATCCTGGCGCGCGACTGGTCCCGTCTTCAGCGGGCTTCCGGTAAGAGCAGCGTCGCCGCGGCCAATGATTTGTTTCAGGCGCTCGAGCATCCCTTTTGGAATTTTCATTACACACTCACAGCCGCAGCGTCGCCAAAGAAGATGGCGCTCATCGGCGAATCGCGCGTCGCCGATATTCTGGCGAATGTGCTGTTTCCATTTTGGGTGGCGCACGATACCAAGGCTTCGACCCCTTCGAGCGCACGCCTGTGGGAAGAATACGCAAAGCTGCCGGCACAATTGTCGAATAGACGGCTCGAAACAGCTGCGACCCGCCTTTTCGGAAATGATTCGCGCCGGCAAGGATTTCTGAAAACCGTCGCACACCAGCAAGGTCTGCTGCAGATCTACGAAGACTTTTGCATGCAGGATAATTCCGATTGCGCGCAATGCCCGTTCCCGGAGCAGATGGCGAAGTGGATGTGATTGGTGAAGCGTTGAAGGGTTGGAGCGGAAATGCAGCTAACCTATTCAACGCTTTAACGCTTTAACGCTTCAACGAAACTATTGTGTAAACTGATTTTCGCGGCATCGTGTCAGCTTCATGCACCCCAGAACTGTAGGGCGTCCGCCGCGGCGGATGCCGGTCTGCCCAAGGTTGGCGTTTCACAGCAACGCCGTGCAGGAACGGCGGCCCGACTGCGCCTTCACTCTGATCGAGTTGCTCGTCGTCATCGCAATCATTGGCATTTTGCTGGGCCTTCTTGTTCCGTCATTGTTTACCATCTATGAACGGGCAAGAAAAACGCAGGCCAAGAACGATCTCACCCAAATCGTAACCGCGGTGAACGCGTTCTATACGGAATATGGAAAGTATCCTCTTCCAGCGGGCACAACGACGGATACTACCTACGGAGCTGGCGGAACGGCAAATGAAGTTCTGTTTAGGGAACTTCGAGCGTGCACTTTAACGCAACCGTCGTGCCCAAATGCAGCTTCGGTCAATACGCGGCAGATCGTCTATATCTCTCCACGCGCCTTGGGCACAACCCCCGCGCGTTCAGGAATTGGAAGCAACGGCCAATTCTACGACCCGTGGCAAACGGCTTACAATGTTACGATTGACGGCGGTTACGACAACAGCGTGGCCAATCCTTATGGTCCGCAGACCACGGGAGGTGCTGGTCCCGATCCTGTGCCGCAGGGCGTAATTGCGTGGTCGCGTGGGAAGGATCAAACGCTAGGAACGAACGGGGATAACGTTTACAAGAACCCGACAACTGGCGCTCAGTCCGACGACGTGATTTCGTGGCAGTGATTGTTTGCGCATTGAGCGCTGTAAAGTCCGCTGTCCCCAGCGGAAACCGACTGTGATCCACTCTCGCTGCGCTGAGGACAGCGCACGCTACAGCCGTCTTGGCTTGACCACCATTTTGCTCTAGCGGTTGTCTGGGTTACAATCAGCAATCAAAAATCTAAAATCGGAAATCATCCTGCGGGTGTAGTTCAATGGCAGAACGGCAGCTTCCCAAGCTGCACACGGGGGTTCGATTCCCCTCACCCGCTCTCCCTAGTAAATCGCGCTGAAATCCATCTGACTGGCAACACGTCCAAGGATGTCCACGTTTACGAAGTCCGCCCGCGCAAAGACCATCGCGGAATCGATCTGATTTCCGATGCGCTGGCATTCGGTGGGCTGTGGTACACCAAGCCGGATGATGCCGTCGAATACGCGAAGTTTCGCAGTCGCTCACCTGATGCGCCGGTCAGCATTTGATACCACTCCGCATCCAATGAATATACTGCCGCAATCGATGAAACGCTTGTTTCACTGAAAGGATT
>WNGO01004955.1_pt1 | contig 10817 bp, 7 predicted proteins | sample 5400511 | NCBI WGS metagenome assembly WNGO01 (sample SAMN13153380, study PRJNA577476) | soil metagenome | isolation source: 20 cm soil or saprolite under Garry oak tree replicate 2 | place: USA:California | collected 2016-06-15
CGATCTGCAAGCATGTCCAGCGCATTTTGGTGAAGCTAAGCGTCGAAAATCGTACCGCCGCCGCTGCAATCGCCCTTGCGAAATTGGCCGACGTAAGAAAATGAGCGATCTGGTGCGATGATGAGACTTTTGGTACGCAATTAAAGGGCAACCGAAATCCGGTTTGCCTTATCCGCCTGGAATCGAGAATTAGGTCTGCTGCGGAACGCGTCCAGCAGTCGGCATGGACGATATCCATTGTCTCTGCACCAGTCCCCCCAGTGCATTGAATCAAATCCCTCTTTTCTGAAAAATTCTTAAAGTTTTCCGGAACTTCGTCACGCAGTTCCCGGAGAAGGTAGTACGAGAAGAGTTGGGCAACTCCCAAGGAAAGGCTTGTCGTACGCTCTTATGCGTATTGCGAAAAAAGTGAAATACCCGAGACTCCGCGTCTCCCTATCACTTGAGTGAAATAAAAATAGCTAGAAACCAGAACAAAAATGAAAACCATCACAAAAATAAAAATGAAAACCAGAATACGAATCAGTCTGATAATTGTAATGTTCCTCGCGGCCGGAGGACTCCTTTACGCCGCCAATCGAATGTTCTTTGCCAATGAGAGCTTTCCCACCGGCATCACCGTTTCGCCCACCCAACTGCTGGTGAGTCAATACTGCAGGCCACAGGTCGATCAGATCAGCCCCCTTGGGGTGGTCACTCCGTTCGCAACGGTTCCGGGCAACATTGGTGAGTGCAAAGAAAGATACATGGCTATCTCTCCAGGCTTGGGGACATGGGCTCCTTCGACATGATCGTAACCTGTGATAACGGCATTGCAGCGCGTATTAACCCGGTTGGCGCTGTCAACGAGTTCGCGTACCAACCAAACACTGCGCTTGAAGGGCCACTTGTAGCGCCGCTAAGCTTCGGGCCGTTCGGCGGCCAGATTCTGGCGACCAGCGACGACGCCGGTAAGGTCTGGGCCATCAGCAACACCGGAACCTTTACCGCTGCCTTTTCCTGGGCCGGTGCGGAAAGCGTTCACCTCATCCCGGATGTTCCGTGCCCATTCGCCACCACGGGCAAAGCCTTCTTTTCGGCATTGCAACAGCAGAACCAGGTCGTCGCATTTCCGGCCACGGACTTCCTGGGGTTTGGTGGCGACATCATCGTTCCGAGCGAGCAGGGTCTTGGAATTACTAAAATACACTGGAATGGCTCTAGTTATGATCAGATGACATTCGACACCGCCGGCGGCGGATACGAGGGCTCGGCCTTCGTTGACTGCTCCATTCCTTCGCCTACACCGACGCCAACGCCGTCAGCTACATTTACTCCGACTCCGACACCGACTGCAACGGCAACATTTACTCCTACGCCAACGGCTACAGCCACATTCACGCCTACACCAACGGCTACAGCCACATTCACACCAACGCCAACGGCGACGGCGACCGCAACAGCTACATCAACGCCAACACCAACACCGACACCTACGCCAATGGGTCAGCTGAGCAAGATCACTCCCACGGGCACGACTTGTAACCAGTTCGTCAACGGTACCGCCGATACGCTGGCCGCTCTGAACTACAGCGTTAGTGGTGGGACAATCAAAAATAATGTCACCCCCGGTGTGTTCTTCTACTGGGTGTCGGTCACGGCGCCAGCCGGCAACAACAGCTTCACGATCACGCAAACGATCACGACCGGCAACTTCAACACCTTGTTCAACTTTACGAGTGGGAGCAATGTCTTTAGCTCCAACTGTAACAGTGTGAGCCCGACGATCACGCAAAACCCCACGACCAAGGCGGTGACCGTGATGTTCAACGCTCCGGTCGCTGGCACCTACATCATCTCGATCAAGTACGATTCGAAAAGCGTGGCGGGCGCCACGGCTCCCAACCCGACAACCGTTCACTACGACTTCGCGACGACCGGCGTGCCTGGTTCGACCAGTGGACTTGATCTAGTCAAAAACTAATCAGCTCAGAACGTTAACAGCGCGCGCGCCCAGGGCGCGCGCGCTGACGTTTAAAAGTTCGTAATCGTAATCGAACTCGAACAATCCCGCGCACGCGCGCATGCTTGACGGTAGCGGCGGTCTCTGACCGCCGGATTATTCGGCGCTCGGACAACTCTCGCTATAGGTTGACTCCACCGCCAGCTTGATCGCCGCGATCATGCTGTCGGGGCGCGCGATTTCTTTGCCGGCAATTTCAAATGCTGTGCCGTGATCGGGACTGGTGCGAGGGAAGGGCAGGCCGAGCGTGACATTTACGCCTGTGAAGGGCAGGCCGAGCGTGACATTTACGCCTGTGTGAAAGGCGTGAAGTTTCAGCGGGATCAATCCCTGATCGTGATACATGCAAAGCACCGCGTCGAATTCGCCTTCGATCGCGCGATGGAAAACTGTGTCCGGCGAGTGAGGGCCGGAAAACAGCGACTGGTGATTAGTGATCGATGATCGGTTCAGTTCTTCAACTGCCGGTGCGATTACGTCGATCTCTTCGCGTCCGAATTTGCCTGATTCACCGGCGTGAGGATTCAAACCGGCGACGGCGATGCGCGGAGGATTTTTTGATCGAGAACGAAGAAATTCGGCCAGCAACAAGCCGATCCGAACGATCTCGGATTGTTTAAGCGCAGTCGAAACTTTGCTTAGCGGAAGGTGGATTGTGACTAGCGCGACCGTGATTCTTCCGCCGGTCAAACACATTGCAAAATTTTTGATGCCGCAGCGCTCGGCGAAAAATTCGGTTTGTCCGGGGAACTTGAAACCAGCCTCGTACATTCTGGCTTTGTGAACCGGCCCGGTCACGATCGCGTTGAGCTCACCGCGTCGGGCGAGTGTCACCGCTTCTTCGAGTGCAGTCGCGGCAGCGCGCGCGGTTTCGATCGTCGGCTCGCCTGGTTTGCAATTCGGCTGCCGGCCGATCACCACGTATTCGGCCGAATCAGGAACGCGTCCGGACTTCAGTGCAAGGTTGACAATCTCGGGCCCAATCCCGGCGCAATCGCCCAGCGTGATTCCGATGCGCCGTCTTGTCGTGCTCATGCTCCTGTTCGTGATAGTACTCGAATTTGCTCAAATTACCTGAATCGAATTGGCAGGCACAAAGAGCGGCTACACAGCAGATCAGCGCGACGCGCTTCATAGGTCTAACGAGAATTGACGGAACTTTTTCGTCTAACAAGATTAAGACCGGGCGGAGGAAGAAGAGCGAAATTCGCTCAGAAGGTCTTGATGTAAGCCTTTGCGCGCAGGCCGGCGATCCAGCGTTCCTGTATGCCGTGGGCTTCCTCTTCGAGTAGTCTCTTCTCAATGTCCGACCGCATTTCGGCGAGCGATTTAGTGGTGCCGCCGTGTTTATCTTCGACTTTGAGAATGTAATAATTGCCTGCGTAATCGATGATGTTGCTGATTCGACCGACCGGCATGTTGAACGCGAACTTTTCGAGCGGGGCAGCCAGAGTATTGCGCTCGATCCAGCCCCAGTCGCCGCCATTATCGCGGGTGCTGTCCTCGGAATAGACCTGTGCTGTGCGATCGAATTCTGCGCCGCCAGCCAGCTTACCGAGCACTTCTTCGGCCAGCGCCTTTTGAGCAGGCGCGTTCGCGGTATCTTTCTGGCCAGAAATCATGATCATTCGCAACTTGATCTGCTCCTTGCTGGTAAATTCCGCGCGATGCTTTTTGTAGTACTCTTCCACTTTCGGGGGCGAAATGATCGAGTTCATCTTGATGTTATGGCTGCGCATGGCCTGCACCATGATTCGTTCGGTTTCTTTTTCTTTGAACTCGCCCAACGTGTAATTCTGCGCCTCGAGTGTCTTGATGAACGTGTTGCGATCACCGCCAAACGATTCGCGGATGATCTGGTGCATCCGCTCATCCACGACGTGGTCCGGGATCTGGTAGCTTTCCTTTTTGAATGCCTGAATCACAAGGCGTCGATCGATCAAATCTTTCAACGCCATCTCGCGCAATTCGATCAATTTTTTGTTCAGTTCCTCTCCCGTCACTTGCTGCCGCAGCAGCTTTTCGCGCGGCGCGGACAAAGCGCGCACCTGCGAGTAGGTGATGACGTCACCGTTCACAACCGCCGCGATGCCGTCTACCACCTGGGCCTCCTCGGCAGCCGCAGAGCCGCAAAATGGCCATAGAGCCATCCCGCACACGGCGAGCAAAATCGTGGCAAATGGACGCATGAGACTCCTCATAGTTTCTTAATTAATTCCAGAATTTCCACCAGATGTTGATCGATTTTCGTTGCCACTAAACGGGGGAATTTGCCCGCGACAAGTATAAAATCTGCGTGCCGCGTCAACATCAATTTGCGCTCGCGTACTTCCACCCGGCTCACCCCTGCTTCCGCAGCGGCGAGCTTGATTTTCATGAGAGCAAACAAGTTGTCAACTGCCGGAGGAAAGGCGCCAAACCGGTCGCGCCATTCGCGGCGCAGTTGGTCCAATTGCTCATGCGACGTGATTTCCGCAATATTGCGATAAGCCCGTATTCTCAGGGCAGAATCGCTGACGTAGGTGACTGGAATGAAAGCCGGAATCCGCTCAAGGAGTGACGGCTTTCCAGCCGTGACATTTAGCCCAAGCGCGTGGAAGCCGTCGTTCCTTGGCACGACAAACTCGGCTTCATTTGTGACAACAAAATCGAGTTGTAAATCGACTTCCAACCGAAGCCGCGGCTTTTCGCGCTTGAGCTGCGCCACCGCCTGCTTGAGCAACTGACAGTACAAATCGAAACCAACCGCCACGATGTGGCCGCTCTGGGCAGTGCCCAAAATGCTGCCTGCACCGCGGATCTCCAGATCCCGCATGGCGATGCGAAAACCCGCCCCCAGCGAGCTATATTGTTTGATGGCGCTAATGCGCTTGCGCGCAGCGCCGATTGTCATCATTTCGCGCGGCAGAAGCAGATACGCGTATGCCTTGTGCTCGGCTCGGCCGACGCGTCCACGCAATTGATACAGATCGGCGAGGCCAAACTGATCCGCGCGATCGATGATGATCGTGTTTGCATTCGGAATGTCGAGACCGCTTTCGATGATTGTCGTGCAAACGAGCACGTCAGTTTTTCCGGCAATGAATCGCGCCATGACCGCTTCCAGTTCGTCTGCGTTCATCTGGCCATGCCCGATTTCGACTCTGGCCTGCGGGCAAAGGTGAACGATCCGATCGCGCGCCCTTTCGATGGTCGCGACGCGATTGTGCAAAAAGAAAACCTGACCCTGCCGTTCCAGTTCGCGATCAATTGCGGCGCGAATGATTCGCTCATCGTAGGCTGACACGACTGTTTCGACCGGCAAACGGTTGAGCGGCGGAGTCTCAATCGTGGACATGTCTTTTACGCCGACAAGCGAGAGATAGAGAGTGCGTGGAATCGGCGTGGCCGAAAGTGTCAGCACATCGACCAGCTTAAAGAGATCTTTGAATTTTTCCTTGTGCAGCACTCCGAAGCGCTGTTCCTCGTCGATCACTACCAGGCCCAGATCTTTGAATACCACGTCGCCGGAGATAAGCCGATGAGTGCCAATGATGATATCGACGCCGCCTTCGCGCAGCAGCCGTAGCACTTTTTTCTGTTCGGATTGCGAACGAAAACGGCTGAGCATTTCAATGCGCACTGGGTAATCGAGCATGCGCTGCCGGAACACTTCGAAATGTTGCTGAGCAAGCACGGTGGTCGGCGCCAGCACGGCTACTTGTTTGCCGTGCATGACGGCCTTGAACGCGGCGCGCACTGCCACTTCGGTTTTGCCGAAACCGACGTCGCCACAGATCAGACGGTCCATCGGTTGCCGACGCTCCATGTCGATCTTCGTGTCGACGATCGCCTTCATTTGGTCTGGCGTTTCGCGAAAAGGAAACGAATGCTCAAATTCCGTCTGCCACTTTGTGTCCGGGGCGAATGCGTAACCGGGGTGCATTTGTCTCTCGGCCTGAATCGCAAGCATTTTGCCGGCGTAATCGAAAATGGAAGCCGCTGCTTTAATCTTCGCACGGGCCCATTTCCCGTCGCCGAGCGAGCTGAGCTGCGGCGATTTTTTTCCTGCGCCAACGTAACGGGAAACGAGGTACGCTTGCTCGAGTGGAACATAAAGCTTCGCTTCATCCGCGAACTCGAGTGCTAGAACTTCCTGTAGTCGCCCTTGTTGCTGTAGGGCAAGCCGTCCGCTTGCCGGGGCTGGCCCACCGGTGTCAGGCAGGCGGGGCGCCTGCCCTACAGGAAATTTTTCCAATCCGAGGAATCGCCCGATGCCGTGTTCGAGATGCACAACAAGATCGCCCTCGTTCAGTTCACTGAAATCGATCTGGGCGCGATGGCGCTCCGCGCGACGCAAATGTCTGCGCGCGTGGACGGCGAACCGTCCAAATAATTCCGCTGCCGACAGGACGACAAGATTAGCTGCTGGGAAACAAAATCCGCGCGCCAGGGTTCCTTCGACAAAGTCGACGCCCTCGATTGCGCCTGCCATGATTTCGCGAAAGCGCTCGATCTCGCCCTCAGTCTGAAAATAGATGACGATCCTCGCGTTGTTCGTGCGCCATTCTTCCAAGCGCTGGACAAACTGCGCCCGCTTTGCCTCGGCCAGCACGAGATCGCCTGCCAGAAACTCTCCAATCTCACAATCCTGGAAGGCGCCGCTGAAGTCTTCCGGACCAGTTTCAATCCAGCCTTCGCTCATCTGGATATTTGGAGACGCGAGCTTCCACGAGCCAGGCGTCGCAGGAGCTCCTCCCTCCGTTGCAGGTTCGATGTCGATAATCAGATGATTCGGAGCGATGTAATCGCGAACGAAACCGCTTTGATCATCTGCGGTTCCAAGGAGAAGGTCGACGGAGCCTAAATCGCGCACTGACGTTTGAGTGTCGATGTCGAACTCGCGCAACGATTCGATTTGGTCGCCGAAGAATTCCAGCCGGTAGGGCAACGGTGCCTGCCACGAATACAAATCGACAATGCCGCCACGGACAGCGAACTGTCCCCGAGTATTTACTTGCGGGACGCGCTCATAACCATTCCCCACAAGTTGGTCGAGCAGCTGTTCCATACTTGCGTTTGCGCCGCGCCGAAGCCGGGCAATGGCAGATGGGAGTGTGCCGCACTTTGGTGCAGTCTGATCCAGACTTGCGCGCGTCGCCACGATAATACAAGGACGGGTTTCGCGCTCGATTTCCATCAGCAGCGCCAGTCGTTCGGCTGCGATTTCGGGATCGGGCAAGACATTCTCTGCTGCCCCAAGCTCGGCTTCTGGCAGGAAAAGCGCGTCTGGCTGCCAGTTGAGCAAACTTTCGTAAAATAATTCTTGAGAATGAACGGTGGGACAAATGATCCAGATTGGATGCCTGTGATTTGCATTTGCAATTACAGCGGCGAGGAATGGCTGCGCCGGCTGGATCGCATGGGAAAATCGAACGGGCCATTCAGCCCGTTGTATCGCCGCGAGCTTTCGCGCGATTGGTTCGCTCGCTGCGACGCGCTCCAAGAGTTCCGCTGATTTTTCCACCGCAAACTTTACGCCAGATCAGGCAAAGTTGTAGCGATGTGCGTATTCTTGCGCCTTCGGCGATTCATCTCACATCGCTTCGGAGAAGCCGATCCACCTGTAGCCGCGTCTCTGTGAGACGCGCTCTGCAGAGCGTTAAAAACGTATGAGCGCCACGCTTCGCACAGCGAAGCGGCTACAACAGCGCGCGGCCGATCGCCGCAGCCACGGCGCGAAGCCGCGGGACGAGCCCGGCGAATATTTCCGGGGTGAGCGCCTGGTTGCCGTCGCTCTTGGCCAGCTCCGGGGAGTCGTGCACTTCAATCATCAGCGCGTCCGCGCCGGCGGCGACGGCGGCGAGACACATTTGCGGAACGAATTCACGCAGGCCCAGTGCGTGCGTGGGATCAACAATGACGGGCAGATGGGTCTTGGATTTTAGGATTGGAACAGCGCTGAGATCGAGGGTGTAGCGCGCGGCATTCTCAAATGTGCGAATACCGCGTTCGCATAGAACAACATTCGGATTGCCCTCGTTGAGGATGTATTCCGCGCTCATCATCAGATCATAAATTGTGGCGCTGAACCCGCGCTTGAGCAGCACGGGGAGTCTGCTGCGGCCGACTTCCTTCAACAGCGAAAAGTTGTACATGTTGCGGGTACCGACCTGAAGGCAGTCTGCGTATTTCTCGATCATGGAGAGATCACGCGGATCCATGACTTCAGTCACCACAGGCAGTCCCGTTTTCTCACGCGCTTCCGCGAGGAAACGCAGTCCTTCTTCGCGCAGACCCTGAAAACTGTATGGTGAAGTCCGTGGCTTAAACGCGCCGCCCCGCAAAATTCTTGCGCCGGATTCTTTCACAATCGTCGCGATCGACTGAATCTGCTCTCTGCTCTCGACGGAGCAGGGGCCGCAAATTAGAGCCACATCCTCGTGTTGACCCAGGCGCACGTCGCCGATTGACACTGCCGAGGAACCGCGCGAATCGCGCGCCGCGAGTTTGTAAGGCTTCAACACGGGAATGATTGCTTCGACGCCGGCCATTGCGGCAATCGGCTTTTCGCGCAGAAGCGCCTCGGGCCCGATGACGCCGATGATCACGCGCGATGCGCCCCGGCTGATTTGCGCCTCGAGCCCAAACTCGCGCACGCGTGTGACGATCCGCTGGATCTGTTCCTCTGTAGCGTTGGGTTGCGTGATGACGATCATATTTCTGGCCGCGGAATGATCAGAATGCCGTGGTCAGGAATTTTCTGCAAGCCCAGATAAAAAACACGTCCCTGTAGTCTCTGTCGGGGAAGCTGACAGCTTCCCCGGGAACGACAACGTCGTCCCCGACAGCAGGTTGGCGATCTAATGGGTGATCGTGACTGGCGTTCCGACCGAGACTGATCGAAAGAAATTTTCAGCCATGAATTCGGGCATGCGGATACAGCCGTGCGACGCCGGATAACCTGGCAAATAGCCCGCGTGCATGCCTGTTCCCGATACGATGCGCATGAAATACGGCATTGGCGTGCCTTTGAAGTGAGTGCCCGGTGGTTTCGGATCTTTAGTCACATCAATGTTGGGCTTCACGACATTACCGCCGGAATCGACATAGTCGCCGAACAAGCTTGAGGCGTGGTCCTTATCCTTTTGGATAATTTTAAAGGTACCGGCCGGAGTGTTAAGTCCCTCGCGACCGGTTGACAATTGCGACACCCCAACCAGCACGCCGCTTTTGTAAAAATAAGCGCGCTGTTCTCCGAGGCTAATCTTCACAGAAGGGCTTCCGCTGGCGGTATCTCCGTCCCAATAAGAGACGGTGTCCCGCGGCGCACCAGTCGCCGCGCCGCCGTAAACGCCGCCACCCAAATATTGCGTCTTGGCTGAATAACGCGGGTCTTCACCGCATCCCGTGACGAATGAGACGAGCCCAATAGAGAGAACTCCGTACAAAAGCTTAAGGAAGAAACGTTCCATAAATTCTCGAAGCGTTTTAATGCGCAACACGCGCAAAAAGTCAAGGGGGCAGTGCCGCGCTTTGGAAGTCAGGCATCTTGCCTGACTCGGCTGATAGGCTTCCAGCCTGTCGGGTTCCCGATGAGCAAGGATGCTCATCGTCCGAGATAAGCTGGGAAGCTTATCTTCCTGTTGCCGGCTTTGCACCATTGATCCACCCAATCGTTCACTGTTTTGTACCAGAGCCGGCTATTCTGCGGTTTGAGCACCCAGTGACCTTCATCGGGGAAATACAACATCTTCGACGGCACCTTTAGCATTTGCAGCGTGGTGAAAAGCTGAAAACCTTCGCTCACATCGAGTCGGTAATCGTTCTGGCCGTGCACGACCAGCGTCGGCGTTTTGAAATTCGCCGCGTACTGGTGCGGCGACCATTTCCGGTATAGCTCGCGATTTTTCCACGGCGACCCTTTGAATTCCCATTCGGGGAACCAAAGTTCCTCCGTCGTGCCATATGCCGACTCCGTATTAAACATGCCGTCGTGGGACACGATGCATTTGAAACGATTGGTGTGGCCTAACAACCAGTTCGCCATGTAACCGCCGTAGCTGGCGCCCAGCGCTGCCTCGCGATTCTTGTCGATGAAGGGATACGTTTTCTCCACGTAATCGAGTCCCTTCATCAGATCGACATACGGTTTGCCGCCCCAATCGCCGCTGATCGAATCGGTAAACTTCTGCCCGTAACCGGTCGAGCCGTGGAAATTGATCATCACCACCACGTAATTTCCGCTCGCTGCGAACAACTCTGCATTCCAGCGATACGTCCACTCGTTTCCCCATGCACCTTGCGGCCCGCCGTGGATCAAAAATTTGAGCGGATATTTCTTGTTGGGATCGAATCCCGGTGGCTTGACCATGAAACCCTGGACCTCTTCGTCATTCGCGCCTTTGAACGTAAACGAGTCCAACGACTGCATGTCGATTTGCGACAACAGCGCGTCGTTCATATGGGTAACTTGCTGACCTGTTTGTCCCGATTCGATCCGCATGATTTCATTCGGCCGTTGAATTGCGGCGCTGGTCATGAACAGAGCCGTTCCGACCGCCGCCAGGTCATCGAGGTGTACTAGCGGTCCGGGTAATGAATGCGCTTGGGTTTCTGCGGCCTGATCTGGCCAGGCGGCAAAGATATAAGCGCCACCATGTTCCTCGGCCGTTGCCCACAATGTGAACTGACCGTTTGGTACCACCCCCCACGTAAATGAACCAATCGATCGATCAAGTTTTTCGGACAGATTTCGCCTGTCTCCGGTCGCGCGTTCGTAGATAAAGAGCCGCCATTTATCGGCTTCGAAGCCGGCGCGCGCTTGCGAGCGCCA
>WNGO01007628.1_pt1 | contig 10816 bp, 11 predicted proteins | sample 5400511 | NCBI WGS metagenome assembly WNGO01 (sample SAMN13153380, study PRJNA577476) | soil metagenome | isolation source: 20 cm soil or saprolite under Garry oak tree replicate 2 | place: USA:California | collected 2016-06-15
GTAATATAACTTATATTAGCAAGTAGTTTTTTCTTTACAACTCACCGCGCGGACTTGCTGGTTTTCCAAGCGCTAGTGGCTATGCGACTCTTGACGTGAGTTTTATTACGAAAAGTATAAGGGCTACTATTGTACATGCATGCGTCATTCCGACATAGCCGCCGTGCAATACGGTCGATCAGATCGACCGCCAAGGAGTTTCATAGCGTCCAACGTAATAGTAAGGCCCTGGGTCTTGACCACTCTCTTTCCTGTACTTTGTCAGCTCGTTCCCCAATATGTCAGCCATCTATTTTACTCACGGATAATTAAGAAAAGAATATTGATCATGCCGAGTCCCCGATCTAAGTTGTTTGGACACTACGGGAAAGCAGCCGATTCAAGGCTGGTCTCTGAGAGACATCCAATTCAGGACGACTCTAATTCCAAACGCCGCTCTTCCACCGGGAGGGCGTCAGGGGAGGACTCTATTAAACGGTTGGAAGGTGAATGCTGCCAAGCATCACATTCATGTAGTCGAATATTGTAATACTGCCAGAAAAGACCAAATCCTTCACATGAAGACTTTCGGGGCCGCTGCTGCAGACGAGACACACCTAGCCCGGCTTGGATGCATTCAGGGAGGATCTGTGAGGGTGCTGAAGAAAGAGGTGCTGGAGGCTCAGGTTCCATACCTCGATAGCGTTTTTGGCAATCGCCGATGCTCCCGACGATTCCCCCGTTGTGCCAGCACCAATCCACGTCGTCATCCACAACTGCAAGAACTTCAATGACGTGAGGAACTGTTCAGGATAGCAAGAGATCATGAAATCTAACCTGTGGATGAACCAGTAAAAGAGTATGGATTGAAGTTCAGGTGTCACATTCCCAATCCATGACTTGGGTTCCTTCAACAGCCTGAGGGATTGTTCATAAGCGATATAATAAAGAGCGCATGGAATCTAACCTATGGATGAACCGTTGAAAGAGTAAGGTAGCCTGGCCAATCATTAAACCAGCAAGATGGTACGCATATTCGATTGAGAAAGGGCGACCCGAAAGTCTATCCCTTGGGAGCGACGCAACGTCTAACTCCTGTGGTTTCTGCGTGAGGATGACATAAGAGGAAGGTGAAGAGAGGAAAGAAGCTGTCGAGGCAAGTCCTGCCGCCAAAAGGGGCGAGAAGTTCTCTCCCTTAAACTCTCTTTGGCTCTCTTTGGCTCTCTTTGGCTCTCTTTGTCTCTCTTTGTCTCTCTCTCTAATTTCTGACCCGTGATGCATTGATGCATCGCGTTTTTTGGCTACATTTGTATACCGCGTCGCATACCTAAAACACATAGCGGTTGAGTAGTGACTAATCTAAGGTAGGTAGGGAACGTGGGCAGACATTAGTAGGACAGGTAGGTAAGGATTGGATGATTGAATGTAGAGTAGGGAGCGTAGCAACAGAGAGCGACTGGACTACTGATACGAGAGAGGGAAATAGAATGAGCGTGGCAAGGGGCTCGGGGGGGGAAGACCGTCGTGCTAGGTTTTCCCGAAAGCGTTTGAGGCAGCAATGAATTCAGCTAGCGCCTCCAGACTTTATGCGTGCCGAGGATGACGAATGGTGCCAGGCCGAGACGGAGAGCGGGTGAACGTAGCTGTAAGGTGCAATTAGCCAGGGTAATTGAGAGTGTTAAATGGTGCAGAACGGGGTCGAAGGTCGCAGAAAAGTGGCCTAGAATGGGTTGAAGGAGAACGGCGGCGTAAGGTGGACCGTTGCTAGATCTTCGCGTTCACGGCATTGAGGTGGCTGAAGGTCGCAGAAGGATAGCTGTGGATGTTGGGAGAGGCGGGCAGGTGTTACTGAGAATTTACCGCATCGACGAACAGCCAGAGAAAGTTTATAATAAAGAATGAAATGGAACATAGGACGAGTCACCTCAACCCTTCGCCGCCCTCACACGGCGTCTTTTCCATCCCATTCTTGAGATTGTAGTCAGCAGGAAAAGACGATGCTGCATAATCTTGTTGGATTGAGAGCCGTCAGGGTTTACGGTCATCTATCTCGTGCTTTCTCAACTTGAAAGGCACAACTGGCGGGAGGTGCATCAATTCTCGCACCTTGTGCTTCGCAAACATCGGAGTCGCCATTTCTGCCACTCTGCCTGCAATTCCGTACTCCATAGCGTACGTTCCCAAGCTTATGTCGAAAAAAATCCGAACAACACCGGTACTCCGAGAATGCGGAGGAAATAACGATGGCATTCGGGAACGATGGCGGTGTGGACTGGGTGATTATGTGAGTCAAATCCCGATTTACGTTGCTTGATAGCGATAACCTTGAGGAGGGCGGCCGATGCGCACGATATCCTGAATGAAAGCCATTGGACGGTTCGCGGCTTCCAAGACGGCTATTCAATCGCATGTCCCAAGGGGTGCAGATACATGATTTGATTTGACGAAGAATACAGATGTTGGGATGTTGGGGATGAAAAGCGGCAATACAGATCAAATAGCCAGAGGTAAGGCTGAATTCGTGTTAAGCGTCATCGTTCAGAGTTATGTCGAGCTTACCATCAGTTCCCCAATTCTCAATTGGAGGATGCGTTGAAAATAAAGAAAGATGCTCGAAGCCAATCGTAGAGGAGCTGTATGCCCCAAATAAGAGAGAACCCGCCACCAACGTGCAAAACATCAGCAAGAAAGCGAATGACGCAGTATTAGGACTGGAAATATTAGGGGTAAAGCTTCTGAATCCCATTGGGCAACTTTCTATCGCGGTGATAAAGAATTAGAGCGACCGGTCAGCTTGCGAGACGCGAATTTAGTAAAATGACGTACTCAAGCCCGGGCCAGCTGGGCAGAAGGTGCCGGTAACCCTTGACACTACAGGAAAGCAGCAGATTCAAGGCAGGTCTCCGGGAGACATCCAATTCAGGACGATAAGACTAAATCCATCACATGAAGTTGCTGCTGTGGACATTGAGAGACGAGGGTTGGCAGTCACACGTGACGCGTGACGTACCAGCTGGCCAACACGAACAATGTCGCCTGGAGGGCGAAGGAGGGCGTATTGTGACTGACGGTATGGACTAAAATTGCCAAAGGAGGCACTTGGAAACTTTCTATCAATGAAATAGGGAATTAAAAAAATCTGTTAGCGTGCGAGTTCCAAATTGAGAGAAATGGAACGCTTACGGGCCTGGTAATTGAAGGAACGGCACAAGATGCGTGTTTCATACATAAAAAGTCGGAGGATGGGTTGAAAATAAGAAAACATACTAGAAGCTGATGGTAAAGGAGCCGTATGCACCAAATAAGAGAAAACCCACCGCCAATGCGCACAACGTCAGCAAGAAAGCGAACGACGCAGTATTAGGACCGGATGTATTGAAGGTAATGCTTCTGAATTACATTGAGCAACTTTCTATCACAGTGATAAGGAATTAGAGTGACCGGTCAGCTTGCGAGACGCAAATTTAGCAAAATGACGTACTCAAGTCACCATGGACCGTTCCAGCTTGGGCCAGCTGGACAGAGAGTCCCGTAATGGAGTGAGCTGCTAGTTGTCTTGACACTACAGGAAAGCAGCCAATTCAAGACTGGTGTCTGGGAGACATCCAATTCAGGACCCCAATTCCAACACTGTTCTTCCACTGGACGACTCTATTAAACCACTGGAAGGTGAATGCTGCCAAGTATCACGTTCATGTAGTCAAAATCCTATTGCTGAAAGCGGCGCTGGACTCAGGTTCTATCCCTCAATAGTGTTTTTGGCAATTACCATCTGGCACAACTGCAAGAACTTCAACGGCGTGAGGAACTGTTCATAAAAAGAGATTCCATGCAATCTAACCTGTGGATGAACCAGTAAAAGAGTATGGACATTCGATTGCAGGTCACATTCCCAATCCACGATTTGGCTTCGTTCAACAGCCTGAGGAACCATTCATAAAGATACGCATGTTCGATCGACCCGAAAGTCTATCCCTTGGTTTCTGCGTGAGGATGACATAAGAGAAAGGTGAAGAGAGGAGAGAAGCTGTTGAGACAACGCTGAGTCCTGCCAAAGTAAAGCTTCTGAATTCCATTGCGCAACTTTCTATCGTGGTGATGAAGAATTAGAGCGACCGGTCAGCTTGCGAGACACAAATTTACTAAAATGACGTACTCAAGTCACTATGGATCGTTTCAGCCTGGCGGGCCCGCTGGGAAGAAGGTGCCAGTAACTCTTTATACCACAGGAAAGTAGCAGATTCAAGGCTGGTCATCCAATTCAGGACGAAAAGACCAAATCCGTTGCGGACAAGACGCACCTAGCTCAGCTTGGATGTATTCAGGGAGGACTTGCGAGGGTGTTGAAGAAAGTAACGCTGGAGGCCCAGATTTGATACCTCGACAGCGTTTTTGGAAGTCACCGATGCTCCCGACAATTCTTCCGCTGTGCTAGCAGCAATCCACGTTGTCGTCATCCACAACAGCAAGAACTTCAATGGCGTGAGGAACTGTTCATAAACGTTATAGCAGAAATTCCATGAAATATAATCTCAAGGTTGAACCCCGCATGATAACCTCTTGGAAATGTTATGACGAATTCACCAGCGTGTTGTACAAGGTGGTTTGGACGACAAGACGATTGTGCAAGCAACGTTGGAGAGGCCAGAAAAGACTTGTGTGGATGAACCAGTAATAGGGGATGGACATTCGATTCAAGCAGTTCCGAGTCAGGTGCTGGCCAATCAGTAAACTAGTAAGATGGTATGTTCGATTGAGAACGGGTGAACCCGAAAGTCTATTTTTTGGAGCGCCGCAACATCTAACTCCTGTGGTTTCTGCGCGGCGATCTTGAGGACGACATAAGAGGGAGATGAAGAGGGGAGAGAAGCCGCTGCCAAGTCCCAGCCGGAGTCCCTGCCAAATGTAGCAACCCTCTCTTTGCTACTCTCGTAGGCTCTCTTTGGCTCTCTTTGTATCTCTCGCTCCTGATCACGCGTGGCTTGCCAGAAGATTCGGCCAATACCAATTCAAATTTGGCCCTGTCTTATTCAGAATGCTGAACGGCCCAAACAGTCTTCGATATGGCTTGTTAGACGTCCCCGAATCGAGGCCGAGTTTAAACAGTGGCAAGCATGATTGGCGTGAGTCCTGTCCCATATATAAATAAATGCGATGGAGAATTATAGTTGTGAGGTAAAAGAATCTCCGATGTTATGAAAGACTAGCTTCAAGTTGTTCAGTGCCAAGACAACTGTAATAACCCAGATAGTCTCAAGCTGCCAATATTGGTCGCATAGTTAATTATTAGTAGTGGTAGTGTTCGGTACAACAGTATACATATCCAAGGTACAAACATACACTGGTCACAGGGGCCGCTCTGAATCATCAATAAATAAGATTACGATAGTAGGATAAAAAGAGGTACTAAAAGCAGACAAGTGACTTGCACTTACCAAATGGATCTTCAATCTTTAGCATTCTGTATAATATCGTCAATTTGAATATTCCTCCATGAGTTACTGGGGCCATCGGGATTGCCGTCGAGGCTGCTTGTTGTAGTTTTCATGCTTGAGCCACTTTGCGCACTTGGCGTTGAACGATGTGTGCGCCTAGGTTCCATCAATTGCTTGATTTCTTGGCGAAGGAGAGTTCGGAATCTGTCTTCCATTCGGGCACAGATTACTGGAGGAACCCCCCTCGGTAACGCCACTTTATAAACAGTCTGATGATAGCCGCGAACGTCTAACACTGGATGTCCTTCCAAGTCAGTCACATCAGAGTCGTCCTTCAGCAACTTCAAGAGCTCCCAGCAAACTGGGCAGCAGAGCTTCGACACAGAGATTGGACTTGGAATCAATTTCTATAACAATGAGAGTCAGGGAAATTTTTCGCCTGAAAACGGCCAAGACAAAAGGTATACCTTACAAACATCTGTATTGCTCCCATCAGGATTCTTGACGGAGTTGCCATCCGGGTGAGGGTACAGGGCGAGGACTGCGAGTGCAGCCTCGGCGTGGGTACCGACAATCAACGAGGCTAGATCATTCCGCATGATGCGCCGGAATTCGTGGATAACATTGGCCGCTACCCCGAACTTATCAGCATTTTCAACTTGACCAGGGAGGCTGTCGAGAAACAGGTCAACGCTATCCTCATTTCCTTCCTTTCCCATTGCATGCTTAACGACTTGTTTGAATGTTTCCCAAGGTGGGACCCGGTAATTTGTGCGTTTGGACACAAGATGCGTTACTCGAACTGGTAGAGGTGAGATTCCCAGACGACTGCACTCCTTGTAGATGAGGCGACACTGTTGTTCCAATGCTCGTTTGCCATAGAATTGGAAGACAAAGCTTTTGATCCAATTAAGGAAAGTGCGAAGGGAGAATGCCGCGTCGGGATCACCAAACTGTACAAAATTTTCAATTCATAACATGTGGTTTGCAAAAAGGAAAGCCTTTGCTTACCGAGTGAAATATGGGCTGAGCGCCCTCCTCCACCGCCTCGACCACCGTCTCAGTCAGCCATTCATCAGCGGGATCTGAGTCGGACTGCTTGCGGGCACCCGAGGATACCAAGCTTAGAAACCCTTGCTTGATTGACGAGGGTGCGCGCGACTGCCCTGGCAGTATGCCGTACATTTGACCAAAGTCCCGATAAAATTTTCTCTGATTGTAGACTGGCGCCAGGTTGCTGATTGAGGACCCATTATTTGTACAGACGTTTATATGGGTCTCAAATGCTGATGAGGATGAAATGTAGAAAAAAAGTCGGGTGAACACCTCTGTCATCACGAGAGCTTCCCTCAGCCCGGCGTGCTTCACCTTATTGCCATACAATTGTTTTAATTCCTTGAGAAAATACCCAAGGTTGACGAGTGCGGCCACAACAAATGAATGAAAAGCCCGGGCAGTGTTCTTGGTATAGATGGGCTCATTCGATAGGACAGCCTCCATGAAGGTGTCGACATTTTCTGGCTTGAAGTTGGGAGCCTTGTTCAACACGTCGAGGAGATGATGAGTCGAAGTGATATACCTAGCAAGCGATGTGTCGCCAGGGCCTCGCTTGCTCTGCCAGGGTGCTGCCTCCCAATCATAAAGATCGATCCAGTGCTGAATCTGTTGGGCGTAGGCTAGTTTATAGATAAAGCCAAGTGCTGTCCACGCGCTGATCCGCCGATACATTTTCTTGCAGCATACAGCAATAAGGTAAAAGTTGAACCTCGTGGCATATTCGGATTGTTCTGTAGGATTGGTCATGTAGGAGTTAAGATATGATTGTACTGTAGCGAAATGGTCCGGCCGGTGGATTGGGCTCCTGGTTATTTGACCACAGGAATGAGGGTTGTAAGTAGCAAATTCACGCATACTCACCGATCAATACAGAAGGGATTTGCGAAGATCCTTGGCCAAAGGTTTTCCCCCAAGGCAACAAGTGTAAAATGCTCATCATCGAGCGCAGTACTATCTTCAGCATTAGGCATGGCGACCATATCCATTGGTAACAGCGGCAACTGAGTTTTAGTGAGTTGAGATTGGTTTAAGTCTTCAACACCATGGCTTTCGTCCAAACAAGCTGTTAGGCTAAAGTCCACATCATCATCAATAACGACGACGTTTAGTCTATCTGCTGCCCTATAGCAGGTAGAAATGACTTCGTCATCCTGTACCAAGATCGCGCTCAACCCATCCAATGGCGTGAAGTCCTTTTCAAGGATTGTCGAAGCCTGAGAATCGCGGGAGGGAGCGCTTGCGTCGCTAGAATAACTGTACATGGTTGCATCCCCGTTCTTGTTCCTTAATACGACAAAAAGACGTAGCAACATGGTTAGCATGGTGATTTCCTCAAGCTCTTCAAGCTCTTCAAGGCGTTCCTTGGAATTAGGAGCCATTGCTTGGCAGATAATCAGTAAATGGAAAACGGTGCAGAAATTGCTGTCTCACCGTAGTCGTGACCCAGCCAAACAGGAGCGAGAGTGATATTTCAGTGCCGGGGGAGGGCGGAGTATCAAGTGTTTGGACGGGAGCCTACAGTGGACATCAGAGGTCAAGCTTCAAGGGCCCCAAAAGCTCGTCGTACGCACTAGCTCCACATGGGAGACCATTATCCCGAATTAGTGAACCCACTGCCGCGACACTGATGACGTGGCGGCGACTCCCCTACTAGACGAAGAGTCACCTTGGGCAACATGGAGGAGTTGTTCGACAAGTAGTACGTCCGAGCCTGAGCAGAATTGGCAACTGCTATACCCCTCGGCATTGAATTACATATTATGATCACTTATTCAATAATTCACAGGAGATGCATCTATAAACAGCACCGCTACTCATCCCATATGGAACATTACATCATGTATGTCGCCATTTTTGTTGATGCATTCGGATGGCACTGCCGAAGCTGTTTCCGTTGCAGGAGGGACGCGCCGGGCAAAATGGCGATGTACTGAGAGTATTTTGTCTTGTCAGTTTGGAATTATTAATCCCTGGAACCTGAAAGGTGGAGGGTTTTAGCAACTAAGAGCAAGAGTTGGCAATAGTACTGTCGAATGAGTGAAGTGGGGAGACGTCACTGGCTGCTTATCGTGAATATATTATATTGCAACTGTTGATAACCTAGCAGTGCCGAGCCGAAGCGAGGCCAGGGTTGACAATGATGCTACCTCTTCACAAATATGGACTCGCCTCAGCACCGGCTGTTCGTGACCCAATAGTACTACAGGGTAAGAGCAAGAGTCGACAATAATGCTTGTAAGCCGGAGCGTTGGGAGGAGAAATGTCCCGATTGCTACAAGCGGGAAAGCAGAGGCTTCGGCGGCCCAGTCGTCCGAAACAATGCCACCGTGAGAACCAGCCTGTTGTGGGTCAATAATTGTTGCGATGTGTGGTAGCGAGTTTATGGCATCCCTGGAGACGATCATCGATGCTACCCGCCGGTACCGCCCAGGTTCGCAACAGGATATCTGCGCACGAAATTCATCACCACTAAACCTTGCTTCAAGACAAGTGGTGGTGTCGTCACTTCAGCCCGTCAGAAAAAAGTGCTTAGACTGCGGCCCTCAAGTATCAAGAGATCGGGTTGCAAAGAGATACTCATCTTCCGGGATTATGTGTTTAGATCATGAATCACAATGCGACAATGAGTACTTGCGAGGGATTTAGCTGGAGCGATCGAGACATTCCCATACGCGGCCAGGGTCCGGAGCCCCAAAGGGGAAGGTCAGCGCTGACGGCACGTGCACCTTCCTCATTCGGTTTAAGCCAAGGGTCCCTCCTTCCTCGTTTAGTTTAGGCCGTTCCTGGTGACCAAAGGGAGCGTAAAGAGAGCGTAAAGAGAGCGACAAAGAGAGTGCTCCGTTTCCTGTTAGCGCAATGATTATCTTTATTAAAAATGACTACTACTAATCACTACTAGCTACTCGGAGTATGTACCGTTGTCGGATTAGGTGCGACTAAGATTTATTTACGAATTGCCCGTAGTCGGATTAGGGGGTGGGGCGGCTATTGTGATAGTTTCTTCTGAGTTCAAGCTATCGTGTTAGTGACCGTGAACTTGATTACGAGAAACCGACATGCTGACCTTGCTTTTTGATGGACGGAAAGGGTAATTAGTGAATACGCACATAGAATAACATTTGATTATTTTAATAAATTGATAGCGAATGACGATGCCGATTGAACTCAACTAGTAGGGTGCGGGATTACGGTGGGCAGCCCTCCGGGTCGTTAACGGACGCGTCTGATGCGCGGGCTATTTTCGGATTCCTTTTTTAAAGTAATCTCAGTGACAAGAAACCGGTCGATACCACTGGCATGTCCGTCCCCCGCACCCTTTCCGATTATAACATCCAGAAGGAATCTACTCTTCATCTCGTGCTTCGTCTTCGTGGAGGGATGGCGGCCAGGTATTTGTTAAGACCCTCACTGGGAAGGCTATTACGCTCGAGGCCGACTTCGGATACTATCGATAACGTCAAGGCGAAGATTCAGGACAAAGAGGGCAATCTGTACCGTCGTTCGCGATCAGTTAACGTGAGTCTGTCATAGCAGTTGTATTTCTGAGTCCGGCTGCTAAGATCTAGGACAGAATCGTTCCTAGTACGCCCTCATCGTCCAGAAACCAAGTTTGGCCCGACGCCATCGTCAACGTCGGAGAAATGAGCTTAACATCACGCTCAGGGTCTGTCGTTCCCATCGCGGTCCTCATGCCGCTCTCACCTGTGCCTGCCCAGATCCCTGCCCAGGTCATCACCAGTCTATGTGTCGCGAAATTGGACAACAGTTCCAAAACGTTTAAAAACAAGGATCCCGAAGAACACGAAAGATCAGGACAGATCATCATGATTTATCATTAATCATGATGAATACTCGAGAACGGAAGTGATCCATCGATGATTCATTGTGATCACTTCTTATCCAGGAGGCCGGCAAGTCTGTTTTTCCCTTTCATCAGTAGCGTTGCGTAGTGTAAACTGGTGCTTAACATTTCGTGGTTTTCAAATAACATAAATCCTGTTCCAAAGCATTGACGACTACTACCCATGTCCCGCCGCATACATCGACTACATGCTTAACAACCGGAAGTTCACTTCTCTGGAAATGACTTCCAAGCATCTGCCTTCCTCGCTCACCGTTTACGCACTCCACCGCACAAAACTATATCCTCGGTAGTATTCGCAAGCCTCGTTGTCGTATTTGCATGACGGACAATAGCAGGAACGAAGGCCCATCTCACTGCCACTCTCGCTTCTCTCAAAAGCCGGAACAAGTCAACTACTTTCATAGTGATGGTGGCGACGAATATGGGTCAAAGGAACTACAGACATACTTTAGTCAAAGGGTATATGAAAAGACGAATGCCT
>WNGO01012367.1_pt1 | contig 10816 bp, 9 predicted proteins | sample 5400511 | NCBI WGS metagenome assembly WNGO01 (sample SAMN13153380, study PRJNA577476) | soil metagenome | isolation source: 20 cm soil or saprolite under Garry oak tree replicate 2 | place: USA:California | collected 2016-06-15
ATCAACTTCAGCCTTGGTCACAACAGGATGGGCGACGTCGCCTTTCTTCAGCAATACGGCCAGGAAAACGACATAGTGGTACACCCTATCCCCCTGGAAGAGGTAGAGCGCACGCACATCAGTAGTACCCGTATCCGCGCATTGGTCAGCGAAGGGCGCATTAGCGATGCAAATGAGCTATTAGGCCATCCACTTACGTTATCTGATGTTGTAAGACGTGGTGCACAACGGGGAAGACTACTAGGATTCCCCACCGCCAACCTGATACCCGAAGCCCATAAACTCTTACCGGCCGACGGCGTCTATGCCGTACGCGTAAGTACAAATGGCCCTCTTAGTGACGGAGCCGATGCTTCTCGCGTCTATAACGGTGTAGTCAATATCGGGGTTCGTCCAACCTTCAACGGGAAGGAGCGCATTGTAGAAGTACATTTGCTCGATGTTCAACCAGACCTCTATGATAAACGTATTACTATAGACTTCATTGCACGATTGCGCAATGAGCAACGCTTTGCTAATATAGACGCATTGAAATCGCAGATCGCTGCCGATGTGCAACAGGCGCGTCAGGTATTAAATTAGGGGGTGAGCATGATGGACGCTCGCCGGCATCCACTTTCGAGATTGAATGCATGGATAGAGAGCACAGTGGAAAAATTCATTGCTTTTTTTGTACGAACGCCGGTTCAACCAGCTTTCATAGCCAGTAAGCTAGAAAGTGCCATGGAGAACGGTACGTTCCTGCAAAAGGCAGGTCAGCGCCTGGCTCCCAACGTCTATGATATCTATCTCAACATCAAAGACCATCAGCGTTTATCTCCCAGCCAATTCACCCTGATCAGAGATTGGCAAGAATCCCTTATTGCCTATGCCAGGAGAAAACACTACACATTAAAAACCGATCCCATCTTGCGCCTGCATGGAGTTAGCAATGTGCGCCTTGGCCTGGTGCGTATCGAGGCCAAACAAGAAGACGCAAAAAACTTGAGTTCAGCGGGCGGAGATGGCGCGGGTATTATGTCCACCCAGGCCCTCAGCCCTGAACAGTTAGCCCTTCTGCGCGCGCAACTGGCGCCGGGACAACATCTCCCTGGCATTGATAACGCCATGCCACCAAACCAGGTGAAACCACCCGTTATGGGTGTGGGGAGCCAGTATAATAGCCCTGTTACACCGCCATTCATGTCAATGGGACCGCCGGTCGCCTCACCACCTCTGCCATGGGCACGGCTCTCTATCCGTTTACCACAGGCCGGCCACCAGTACTACCAGATTGAAAAACCCGTCATCAATATTGGCCGTCAACTCAGCAACGACATCATAGTCGAAGACAAACGTGTCTCTCGCAACCATGCCCAGATCAAGTACCAGCCTGATGGCCAGTTTGCCATTTTTGACCTTGGCAGCACCAACGGCATCACCATCAACAACACACCCAATATGCGCCAACATATCCTGCGCAATGGTGACCGGTTCACTATTGGCAGTTATGATTTCTACTTTGAACGAAGGTGAGATCTTTTTATGCCCCTTTCGCTCGATGTTTTTTTATTGATATTGCGTCTCTTACTTATCATTTTGCTTTATCTCTTTCTCATGCAGGTAGTTATCGCCATAACACGTGATTTGAAGAGAACAGCAGCAACCAGTGCCGACGAATACAAGGGAACACCCATCGTCGGCCACTTGATCGTTGTCGATAGCGGGCCCAGCAGCCTCCTCCCAGGAACGCGCTTCGATCTCGAACCTAAAACTACCATCGGACGCGCACCGACAAGTACGATCCGGCTGTCTGACAACTTCATCTCAAGTGCCCACTCCTATATCGAGAATCGCCATGGTACCTGGTACGTGCGCGACATCGGCAGTATGTATGGCACCTACGTCAATAATCAGCCCGCCCGCGAAGCCATTCCTGCCCGGCCGGGAGATATCATAAAAATCGGCTTCATCAGCTTTAAACTTGCCCAATAAACAGCATAAAAGTGGGGTTCCCATATCCCCTTTTCTCTCTGAAGGTAGCAGCACTAGAAACAAGAGGACAATAAATGGCACGTCAAACACCTTTGAGTACAATCAAAAGGTATCGTTGGAAAGAACTGGGACTATTCATCATCCCTTTCATGATCTTCCTGCTCGCCATGACCCAGCTACTACTCGCGAGGTCGGTACGAGCTGGATTGGTCCCTACCTCTTCGTTGAGCGCCAAAAACCTGCCAACGGTAGAGGGCCTGATTCCCGTCCTCGGTATCATCGCTATCTTATTGGGCGTCAATGTGTTATTAAGTTTCACCTTCCCGAAGGCCGATCAGGTGCTACTACCTCTTGTTGGTCTCCTCAGCGGCATTGGCGTGATGATGGCCCTGCGCATTGGGCCAAACCTTTTTCCTCCAGACCCGGCACTGGGCACGCGTCAGCTCATGTGGGTCATCGTTGGCATTGCCGCATTTCTCATTACCCTCTTCGGATTGCGCAGAATAGAGTGGCTCAGAAACACCTACTATCTCTGGGCCATTCTCGGCATTGTGATGGTTGGTATCACACTTGGCCGCTCGTTACGGGCCAACCTGGATAGCCCGACACACGACCAGTTGAACATAGGACCGCTTAACCTGCAGCCCTCGGAATTGCTAAAAATCTTTCTCGTTATCTTTATTGCCGCCTATTTGAGCAAAAATATCGATGAATTTGCCGGTGATGACTTCCGCATCGGCACCTTACGCCTCCCACTCCCCCCGGCAAAAATCCTCATAACTTTGTTGATCATGCTCGGCCTAGCACTTCTCCTCTTCCTGGGGGTTCGCGAACTGGGTCTTGCTCTCCTCATCTATGGTATCTTCCTCTGCATGATCTACCTAGGCAGTGGCAAAATTCGCTATGTTATCAGCGGCCTGGTAATATTCTTTTTCCTTGGCCTCATCGGTTACAAGCTCTTCAGCTACGTTCGCCTACGTTTCGACATTCTTGGTATCAATGTCCTTAACTGGACAGCACAAAGCGAAAACATTTATCAAAATAAAGGAGGGTTCCAGATTATACAGGGCCTGATTGCACTAGCAAACGGAGGCATCATTGGAACAGGTATTGGCCTGGGCCACCCCACCTTCGTCCCGGTTGTCCAGTCCGATATGATCTTCACTGCCCTTGGTGAAGAGCTCGGCCTCGCCGGCGTCTTCGCTATCATAGGCATCTATCTGCTGCTCATCTACCGCGGCTTTCGTATCGCCATGGAGACAACCGACACCTTCAGTAAGTTGTTGGCCTCTGGTCTTACCTCGATTTTCGCCATTCAGACCATCATCATTACCGCGGGCAATATGAAAATTCTTCCTTTGACCGGTATCCCTTTGCCCTTCTTGAGCTACGGCGGTAGTTCAATTATTGCCAACTACATCATCATCGGCATCCTGCTCCGTATTTCCCATAATACAGCTATGGAGCGCGAAGGACTAGCCTGATTGGTGTATCTTTGCGTTTCTGCTTGTTTCTTGACGTAACACATGCTATACTTTCTCGCAGTGTGGAAGTATAATTGTGATTTCCAGCATCACTAGGGAAGCTGCTACATGGGTCAATATCAACAATGGATGCATTATCGTGAAGTTGATGAACAGCTCCAGTCTCAATTAGAGACGCTCGAGCGAGAACTGGCGAAGTTTCAAGACTGTGCCCAATCTGAAGCACAACTTGATCAGCCATCACAAGATGCCGTCTCCCCAGAAATGCGGTCTTCAGAGAAACTAGCACTCGAGAATAGACTGCTCACAGACAACAAATTAATACGCGCCCTTGCAGACAGCTTTAACGGTCAATTGCCAGCGCAAGCCATCGAGCACGCCAACCATCCAGCATCAAATGCACCCGCTGAAACAATCTCATCCGCGCTCTTTGCCTGGAGTAACTTACCGAATTTTGATACGCCCGAAATGCTCATGGAACCGCAAGTAACCAGTTCGCAACAGCTCAACCCTGATCCCGCACAGCCGCTCCCGCCTATTTCCCATCAAGAGATGGCGCTGCTGCCAGATGATATGAGCTCCTTCATCGATGAGCATTCACTGACCGACCCACAAGTCGAACTGCCGTGGTGGCTGCGCAATGTTGCGGTCGCCTCGAGAATCAATTATGCTAATGGGCCGATCGACCAGGAGAGCACCCGCACCAATCGCCTTGTACAACGCTGGCTAGAACGTTGGGGGCAACAGCCCCCGCCACAAAATAGTCGTGGGGAGGACAATCATGAGTAATGTGCCAGGACAATACACCCCCGACGAGATCAATCACGTTTTTGCGCATCTTCAGCCACACGACGTCGAGCAGTTTTATGCCGTTTATCAACAGTGGCTGCGCCAAAGCACCATAGCAAACCTGCAAGCACAGATCGAATCCCTGCGCAATCAGATCGCAGAAAATAACCTGCGTATTCAACAAGTGCAACCTTCATCGATCGCTCTCTCCATCATCGCCCGCCTCCAGTCCAATGGTGTAACCGACCTGAATCTCCTGGATCGTATGTTGGATCGAGGTGAAGCGTGGCTCAATAGCGCCATGCAACATCTTGACTACTGCGAGCTATTTGATTTCATTCGCGGTAATTACGCAGAGTGGTGCGAGCATGCATTAGAAGGCGCCTACGATTGGATTGACTCGATGCAGGAGTTTGATGTCGCTGATGTTGCTAACAATGACAAAATACCGACAGCATCAATGACCGGGTCGACATCCACCGGCATCGCAAGCTCCCAACCAGGTGAACCGCTCAACGAAGCCACCGAGGAAATATTCCTCCAGAAATTGATGAGCGAGGAAGATGTGTCACTTCTGGACACGTCGCTGGAAACCAGCATGATATCATCTACCACACAAGAAGAGACCCCCATCACTCCTACCCCCCTCGAAGACCAGGCCACTGCGCATACGCCCCAGGAAGTACCTGCGTCGTCAGTAGATGCTACCGATCCAACTCAGGTTCCACTTGATGAACCATCATCTATGGATTCAGACAGCGCTTCAATTTCTCATACCCCTGTCGAGGAAACTTCCGCGCCGGTTGAAAACATCTCCTCTGACACAGTTGGCACCGCCGGGACTTCTGCCACCCCCCACCTTCCGCTTGAACAACCCGCAACCACCGAACCAGAAGAAGTCGAACACGAAGCAGTAGTATCTTCTGATGAAGTCATCGTTTCTCCCGATACTCCTGCGTTAGAAGAGGCTACGGCTCCGTCGATACCTGCGGTCACGCCTCCTAAGGGGATCAGCGATGCCTCTACCATTCCTGTAATCCCCGCTGTGGAGGCGACCCCATCTAAGAACACAGAGCCCGCAGGGCCAACAGCGCGATCACCGCGCAAGCGCAACTTCCTGCAGCGGCTCTTCAGCATCTTCTCCCGTCGCAAACCAAACAAATAGAATGTGGACTGTGTTTGCCGCCTGGTATCGCCTTTCCCCCAATTCGTTCCGACACAAAAAATTACTGCCTCGCGACCAAATATCGCGAGGCCACCATCATCAACCAGCGCAAAAACAATCAAAATGCTAATGCAATGTAGTCATATCCGAAATGTCAGGCTTAGGCTTAGACCCCTGCATTCCTGGCATCGGCACAGCAGATGCCACTCCCGGCGGTGCAGCAGCTGAAACCGGCTTAGCCTTTCCCATCTCCTCTACCTTCGCACGCAACCTCTTTAATTCACGTGTATCTCGTGAGGCGGTCGCCGCCGCGATCAGAAAAAGCATCACAGCCCCCAGCAAATACGTTAACAAGAGCAGCCACCCGATAGGCAGCGGTGGCGTATGCCAGATAATCAACGACAACGAAACATCATTGAGAAAATTAGCAAAAGCCAGCACAGCCAATCCCGTAGTCACGAGAGCGAAAAGAACGATCGCCACATACAGCATCGCAATCCCCTCCAAATATTCAAGTTACCGATGTACATAAAGAACACAACACTTAACCTTTCTCCTACCCATCACCCATCCCCACTTTCTTAACATGCAAGTGCAGGACCGACCCCTGCCCAGCCACTGACCCCTTGACAATATCGCCCTCCCGTCATACGATGCATTAGAACATTAGCTCATAATACCTGTAACATTCTGGATGATAGATATGGCAAAAGGTAACCTTGACCGCGGTGAACGCAACCGCTCAATCGTCCTTTCCACACAAGAAATGCAAATATACCGTTCTCGCCTCCTACGCCTGGACAAACCTGTGCCTATTGATATAATCACTAATACTACCATTAATCAGGACATTTTTCACCTGTTGCCGCTATTACCGGACCATTGCATAGATTTGCTTTTTATTGATCCACCATACAATATCACAAAATCATTCAATAGCACTGTTTTTAGGAAAAGAGGTTTAGACGAATATGCCTCCTGGTTCTCTTCATTCATCGCCCAGTTCACCAGGCTCCTGAAACCCACAGCGTCCATCTACGTCTGTGCAGATTGGCGCTCCTCTGCCGCAATCCACTACGCACTGGAGCGCTACTTCATTGTCCGTAACCGCATTACCTGGGAACGCGAAAAGGGCCGTGGCGCCATGTCCAACTGGAAAAACTGCTCCGAGGATATCTGGTTCTGCACAGTATCAGATAATTATACCTTTAACGTGGATGCGGTCAAACTCAAACGCAGGGTCCTCGCCCCTTATAAAGATTCCAGCGGCAACCCGAAGGACTGGGAAGAGACAGAAGCCGGCGATTTTCGTTTAACCTGTCCGTCAAACATATGGACGGATATGACCGTTCCATTCTGGTCGATGCCCGAAAACACCGATCACCCGACGCAAAAACCGGAAAAACTGCTGGCTAAATTGATCCTCGCCAGTTCGCTTCCTGGTCAACTCGTCTTTGACCCATTTCTCGGCTCTGGTACCACCTCCGTTGTAGCGAAAAAATTGGCGCGCGCGTATGTCGGCGTTGAATTCGACGAGACATACTGCTGCCTCGCGCAGAAAAGACTTGACCTGGCTGAAAAAGATAGTACAATTCAAGGCTACACACAGGGTGTCTTTTGGGAACGAAATGCCCTTTTCGGGGAGAAGATAAAACGTGTTATTTAAAGACTATGAGCAAGAAAACCTGGTTCACAGCCCTATACGCACGCAATACCTGCGTATAAAAGAACAAAATCCTGACGCCATCCTCTTTTTTCGCATGGGCGACTTCTTTGAGTTGTTCGATGACGATGCCGAGATTGTTGCCCGCGAGCTGGAAATAGCCCTCACCCGGCGTGACTTTGGTCGCGGTGAAAAATCACCTATGGCGGGCATACCGCATCATGCCGTCGATGGCTATATCGCGCGTTTAGTCAGCAAGGGTTACCGCGTCGCCGTCTGCGAACAGACAAGCGATCCCGCCCTCTCCAAAGGGCTGGTTGACCGCGAAGTGATCCGCATCGTCACGCCCGGCACCGTCATTGACCCCGCTATGCTGGCCGCCAAGCGCAATAACTTCCTCGCGGGTGTCGTCACTGGACGCGATGCCGTTGGCATCGCCTACGTCGATATCACTACTGGCGAATTCGCCGTGACACAGTTCAGTACCCCCGAGCCTGAACTCGCCCTCCAACAAGAACTTGCCCGCGTTGGACCAGCCGAGGTGATTATCGAAGCGCATTATAGTCGCCTCGGTAGCCGCAAGCGGCGCTGGTTGGCAACAGTAATGAATGAAAAGCAGGTCACGAAAATCGGCAGCAACGGTAACGCCAACGCCGAAATCCCCGACCTCGATGAGGAGGACGAGGATGACATTGCCCCGCTCACGAAGCTACTCACCGGCGTCGCGGGACACGTCACTCCCTATGACGCTCGTTATTTCACCGAGGATGACGCCCGCCACCGCCTGCTCACACACTTCGAAGTCGCCTCCCTGGAAGGTTTCGGCTGTGCCCACCTCCCCCACGCCATCCGTGCCGCAGGTGCGGTCCTTGCCTATCTACAAGAGACACAAAAGGGCCTCTTGCAGCATCTCACCGCGCTTGAGACCTATTATACCAATGGCTTTATGACGCTCGACACCCACACGCGCCGCAACCTTGAACTCTTTGAGACCGGGCGCAGCGGCTCCGTCAAAGGCTCGTTGCTGTGGGTCCTCGACAAGACGCGCAGTCCTATGGGGGGGCGCTTGATGCGCCGCTGGATCAGCCAGCCGCTACTCGACATCTCTATCCTTGAACAGCGACAGCAGGTTATCAGCGAACTGCTTGGCAATACGCTCTTACAGGCGCGACTGGTAGAAGCCCTCAAAAAGGCCGGTGACATCGAACGTCTCACAAATCGTGTGCGCCAGCGCATCGCTTCGCCTCGTGACCTGGTAGCGCTGGCAAGTGGCCTGCGCGCTGCTGACGAGGTGCGCTCCTCGCTGCCTGAAAACGCGGCAGCGCAAATGCCATCACTTGTACAAATTATGCGGCGACTCTCCAACAACGACGACATCATTACACTCATCGAAAGCGCCATTGTCGATGAACCGCCCCTCAGCACATCCGAGGGAGGCGTCATTCGCCCTGGCTTCAACGACGAGCTTGACCAGATCAAACACGCGTCAAAAGATGGGCAAAAGTGGATGGCCGAGTTGGAGCAGCGCGAGCGGCGACGCACCGGCATCAATAACCTCAAAGTCGGCTACAACAAAGGCCCCGGCTACTATATCGAGGTCACTAACGCCAACGCGAGCCGCGTCCCCGCTAACTATATTCGCAAACAGACCCTCACTAACAGTGAGCGCTACATCACGCCCGACCTGAAAGAATATGAGACCCTCATCCTCAACGCACAGGAACGCATCGGCAAGCTTGAGACTGAGCTCTTTGCCCAGTTGCGCGCCGATATCGCCATACACGCGGCTGAACAAATCCTCGACACCGCCCACGCCATCGCCGAAATAGATGTCTATCTCAGCCTTGCCCAGGTTGCCGCCCAGCACAACTACTGCCGTCCACAGCTCAACGAGAGTGATACTATCCACATCGTGGCCGGACGCCATCCCGTCGTAGAACAGGCCCAGGCAGATACTCCTTTCATTCCCAATGATACCAATCTCTCCAATTCTGAAGCGCAAATCTGCATCATCACAGGACCCAACATGGCGGGTAAATCAACCTATTTACGCCAGGTGGCCTTGATCACGCTTATGGCCCAGATCGGCAGCTACGTTCCCGCCGAAACCGCCACCATCGGCATGGTAGACCGCATCTTTACGCGCATTGGCGCACAGGACGACCTGGCAACCGGCCAGAGCACCTTTATGGTGGAGATGGTCGAAACCGCCAACATCCTCCACCACGCCACGCCGCGCAGCCTCATCATTCTTGATGAGATCGGCCGCGGTACCAGTACCTACGACGGCCTCTCCATCGCCCGCGCCGTCGTCGAATACCTGCACAACAATAAGCGCTGCGGCGCTCGCACTCTCTTCGCTACACATTACCACGAGCTCGTCGAGGCCGCGCAGTTGCTGCCCCGCATCCGCTGCATGAACGTAGCCGTTACCGAGGAGAGCGGAAAAATCGTCTTCCTGCGTAAAATCGTGCCAGGAGGTGCAGACAGAAGCTACGGCGTCCACGTCGCCCAACTCGCCGGTATCCCACGCCCGGTCATCCACCGTGCCGAAGAGATCCTTGAAGAGCTGGAACAGAAAGGAGACGCCCGGGCGCGGCGCAAAGCCATGAAAGACATGACCATGCCCGTCGCCTGGCAAATGACCCTCCTCGCCTCCGACCAGCACCCCCTCGTCGAAGAGCTCAAAACAATTGCGATTGACGAGTTGTCACCCATCGAGGCCATCAACAAACTCTATGAATTGCAAAGAAAGGCCAAAAGAGGCTCATAGGACTTCGAAAGAGCATTCAACAGTATTGATTTTTCGTAGCGAATCGTGTAAAATCGTAGCATGGAGCATACATATTCGCCGAAAAATTTTAGCAAACTGGTTGGAGTTTCTGTGTTCACCCTGCAACGATGGGATCGAAACGGTACCCTGAAGGCCCACCGTACCCCGACCAATCGCCGGTACTACACGCATGATCAGTATCTTCAATACCGGGGCTTGGTCGCAGGTTCACAAGGCAAAACCATCGCGTATGCTCGTGTCTCCTCCCCTTCACAGAAAAATGATCTTGCCACGCAAAAAGACGCCCTTCGGGCCTACTGCCTGGAACACCACATCAAAGTCGATCAGTGGATCGAAGATATTGGCTCCGCCCTCAACTACAAGCGCAAAGGCTTTAATCAGATCATTGAAGAGATTGAACTCGGTCACGTGAAGCGGTTGGTGATCGGTTACGAAGATCGCTTTGTGCGCTTTGGCTACGACTGGTTTGAGTCCTTTTGTGAACGACATGGAACCGAAATCGTTGTGGTCAACGGAGAAGCCCTCTCCCCCAACGAGGAGTTAGTGAGCGATCTCCTGGCAATCATTACTGTCTTTTCCGCTCGTTTACATGGCCTGCGTTCCCACAAAAATACGATTCGGGCGGCTGCTCTGGGAAAGGAGATCACCGATGATCAAAGCACACAAGATCGAAAAGCCCACGGCGCTCAAGCTCAAGAAGCAATTTAATGAGATCAGACGGGAGCAATTCCCCTGGACGTGGGAAGTCACCAAAAACGCCTCTGATCAGCCATTTCTCGACCTGGGCAAAGCATTTAGGGCGTTCTTTGAAGGCAAGGCTCGCCGTCCTCGCTTCAAGAGGAAGAAGAGAAGCAAAGCCAGCTTCTATCTCGCCAACGATCAATTCGAGTTGGGCGATCATCGCATCTGGATTCCCAAGCTCGGATGGGTCAATCTGGCGGAGAATC
>WNGO01003173.1_pt1 | contig 10814 bp, 6 predicted proteins | sample 5400511 | NCBI WGS metagenome assembly WNGO01 (sample SAMN13153380, study PRJNA577476) | soil metagenome | isolation source: 20 cm soil or saprolite under Garry oak tree replicate 2 | place: USA:California | collected 2016-06-15
CGCGAGGAGGCGACCGGTCGGGGCGTGATGTACGTGATGACGGAATACGGGCGGGACTTCGGCATTCCGCTCAGCGGGGGCCGCGTGGCGATCCAGGGATTCGGCAACGTCGGCGGCAACCTCGCGCGGCTGCTGCACGAGGAGGCCGGCGCGAAGGTGGTCGCGGTCTCGGATGTCTCCGGCGGGGTCGCGAACGAGCAGGGCCTGGACGTCCCGGCCCTGCTCGCGCACAGCGCCGCGGGCAAGCGCGTGTCCGAGTGGCCGCACGGCCGCGCGATCACGAACCAGGAGCTCTGGACGGTGCCGTGCGACTGGCTCGTCCCCGCCGCCCTGGGCGGCGTCATCACCAAGGAGACGAACGCGCACACGATCGACTGCAAGGTGGTCGTGGAGGGCGCGAACGAGCCCACGACGCCTACCGCCGACCGGATCCTCGAAGAGCGCGGCATCGCCGTGATCCCCGACTTCCTCGCCAACGCGGGCGGCGTCACCGTCAGCTACTACGAGTGGGCGCAGAACCTGCAGCAGTACCGCTGGACCCACCAGCAGGTGAACGACGAGCTCCAGGCGACGATCACCAAAGCCTACGTCGGCGTGCGCGACCTGGCGAAGCAGAAGGGCGTGACGTTCCGGACGGCGGCGTATGCGATCGCGCTCCAGAGAGTCGCGGAGGCGGAGAGGCTGCGGGGAAATTAAGTGCGGAGTGCGGAATGCGGAGTGCGGAATTGACGAACTAGCCTCGGAGACCGGTACGGCTGATCGACCCGGGCACTGCCATTCCGCACTCCCCACTCCGCATTCCGCACTGCATTTTTTCAGTCCCCCGGCAGCCCCGCCCGCGAATACAACGCCTGATACGGATCCTGCCCCGGCTGCGTGAACACGCGCACCTGAATCGCTCGGATCGTCTCCCGCAGGTTCGCGTTCGCGTGGATGTAGATGTCTTCGAACAGGTTCAGGTTCATCCGGTACAGGCGCTGCGCGATCACGACCGCGTTGTTCAAGGCCGCCCTGGCGAACCAGCGCCAGTCGTACGTCTCGAGCGACTGCCCCACGGGCCCCGTGAGCTGGGCCCGCGCCCAGCCGAACACCGTCGCGCGCGCGCGCTCGAGCGCCGCGCCGACCGGACCGGCCGCGTAGGCCGAGTCGAGGCGCCGGGCCAGCTCGGCATACAGCACGTCGAGCGTCCGCTCGTCGCGCCACCGCGCCACGGCGCGCCTCGCGTCGGTCGAGTCGTGACGCGAGCGGAAGAACGCCTCCGCTCCGCGGTACCCCACGAAGCTCGCGAAGCTCTCGTTGAACGGCGTCTGTCTCTTCAGGTAGAGGGTGTTGTGGGCCAGCTCGTGAATGACGGTGGCGACCAGCTCCATCGTGTCGCGCTCGATCACCGTCGAGAGCAGCGGGTCGGCGAAGTACCCGAGCGTCGAGAACGCCCCCGCGGGACGGAGGTACGTGTCGTATCCCTCCCGCTCCAGATCCGCGGCGGCGGCGCGGGCCTGCGCGAAGTCGAAAAACCCCTTGTACGGCACCGTCCCCACGATCGGGTACTGCCACGTGTACGCGCGCAAGCGGTCGCGGCGCGCGGCCGAGAGCACCAGCAGCAGGGTGTCCCGGCCCACGTCCACGTAGCTCGTGAAGGTCTCCCCCACCACTAACCCGAGCGAGTCACCGGCGAAGGCGCGGGCGGCGAGCACGAGCGCCAACCGCTGGCGCAGCGCCGGAGCCGTCCGGGGATCCGCCGCCAGCTTCGCGATCGAGTGGCGCTTCAGCAGGATGCGCGCCTCCTCCACGCCGGCGCGCGCGACGTAGCGCGCGTCGGCGCTGGTGGCGAACGCCAGCACCAGCACGGTGGGGACGCCGATTCCCACCCACGCCAGCAGTCGCCGCGCCACGCGGCCCCAGTTGGGCGGGCCGCCGCGGCGCTCGATCACGGCGTCCATCGCAGCCCCATCCGCTGACGCGCGCCAAGCGTGTCGTCCGCCCGGTAGGCGTAGTCGAGGTGGAGCCGACCGAGCTCCAGGCTCCCTCCCCACGTGAACGGCGCCGCCCTCGTCGCCACCGAGTGACCCACGTACCCCACCCGCGCCAGCAGCCCGAGCCCGGGCCGCACCACGCCGCCTTCGACGCCGAGGACGAGAAAGGGACTGCCGCCGCCGGTCGCCCGCGACGGCCACTGACCTTCGACCGTCGTGAGCAGGCGGTAGCTCCCCTGCGGATCCACGTAGTTCATGGTGAAGCCGGCCCGCGTGCGCCGCGGCAGGTGCGACCCGCCGCCCAGGTCGCCGCCGATATTCTGCACGCTCGCGCCCAGCGCCATGAGGTCGAAGACGGCGATCGCGAGGCCGACGTCGCCCGCCCAGGCGTCGGCCCGGGCGCCGGCCACGGTCTCGCGTACGTACTTGACCGAGGTGCCGATCGCCGCGAGTCCGGTGCGGAACACGAGCGACGACACGCCCAGCAGGTCCGCCGAGGTGTAGCTCTGCCCCAGCGCCGCCGCGCCCGCGCCCCACGTGAAGCGACCCGCGCGCAGCGCCAGCGCCCCGGTGGAGAGCGTGGCGCCCGAGGGATAGGACTCGTACGAGGCCTCGAGCGCCAGGCGGTGCACGGTCGCGAGCCCCGCGGGGTTCGTGAACACCGCTCCCGCATCGCCGACGATGGCCGCGCCGGCGCCACCCATGCCCGCCGCGCGGGCGGAGCCGGGAACGGCGGCGAGAACGCCGCCGGTTTGGGCGGAAAGCGACGACACCAGGAAGACGTCGAGCAAAACCGTCACGCAGAAACGTCGCGCAGAACCGTCGGGCACGGTCACGCTCGACGCCGTCGCGTGACGTCTCTGCGTGACGTCTCTGCGTGACGTCTTTCCATTATTGCAGGCGCAGAACGTTCAAACGGGGAGCCAGAGATGCCCGCAGGGGAAATCCCGTGGCGTTCGAGAACAGCAGCGTGAAGCCAACGGCGCCGGCCGCCTGCTGGGCGATGTAATAGCTGCCCGACCCGCTGTGCAGCGTCCCGCTCAGCGTGATGGCGCTGCCGTCGCCCGAGGCGGGGAACAAGGGGTACGCGCTCGGGAATGGAGGCGGAGGCTGCGTGACCCGCGGGAGGCACGAGTTGTGGATCGTCTGATAGTCCGAGCGGAATCGCCACCGCCGGTACTGCAGCTCGGGCGGTGCCGTGAACGCCGGCACGTCCGACACGTAATTCGCGAGCGCCCACCGCTCGACGAGCGTCGCCAACGGCGTTCCCGTCACGTTGCTCACGTTCGCCGTGCCGATGGAATTCGTGCGGTCGAGCGCGCGGGTGACGACGTTGTTCGCCGAGCGCGATGTATCGCTCGAGAACTGGTCAACGACAAAGCGCACGAACAGCCAGTAGGCGCCTCGGTTCGCGAGTCCGCCGATCCCGACCGTATCCACCAGGAAGTGGCTCTGGGGAGCCGCGAGGTACTGGACGGAGTTGTACAGGTCGCCGAAAATGAAATAGCAGAAGGTCGTGCTGTCTCCGGGCAGAAACAGACGCGCCCCCAGCTCCTCGGCGTAGTGGGACAGTCCTTCGTTCAACCAGAGGTCCTCGCCGGTACGGCTGCCCCGCAGCAGCACGTGCTGGTTGAAGCTGATCATGTGCTGGAATTCGTGGATGAACGTCGACGGCACGTTGTGCTTCACGCCGGCCGCGGAGTGGACGCAGCTCAACGTTCCCACAGGATCGGGGACGATCGAATAGAACACCTCGCTGGCGTTACCACCGCTGAATCCCGTGAGCAGGTCACCGCCGTAGAAATACCCGCCGATATACCCTTGCGTACAGGGACTCGGCACCAGGGAGTTCACCTTGCCGGTCATGAGCACGATGACGACGCTGTTGTTGTCGATGTCCGATTCGCGTCCGAACGCGGACGTGTCGGCTGCGTACAGCAGCGTGTCGAACAGCGCGCGCAGGGTATCGAAGTCGAAGCTCGAGAGCGTACGCCCGTTCGCCTCGTCCGCGCTGTCCTGGAACACGGCGATGTGCGTTCCCACATTGCGCGCGAAGGCGACGACCGTCGGGTGGGTGGTACAGTCGGAATTGCCGCACACCTTGAACACCCGCCTGTCGCCGACCTGTGGCGGCGCTCGGGAGAGCGGTGCCGCCGCTTGCGGCCGGTTGAGCCCGCCCACGCGGCCCGCCAGGTCGCGCTCCGCGCGCCGCAGGGTCAGGTCGAACTGCTGCTGGGGCGGGACCGCGTCCGTACGCCCGGCGATGGTTGCGAATCGCGCGACGGCCGCCGGCACGACGGCACCGCCCAACAAGAAGGCCGACGAGTCGTCCGGCACGCCGCCGGCCGCCTGCGGCACCAGCAGATACTGAACAGGCGACGCGGAGGCGTTCGGACCGAACACCGCGCACCCCGCCGTCTGCGTGGGGTCGATCGCCGTATATCCCGCGACCGCGAGACTGACCTGCCCTGCGCTCGCCCCCGTGCACGGTGCGAGCTTGGGCTGCATGCTGCTCGAGCTACAGGCGGCCGCGAAGAGCGACGACAGCCCCGCCAGGAGACCCCTCGGCATCAGCGATGTCCTCCGTGATTTCTCCGGCGCGCCCGAGCGCCCGGCGGAAGCAGATCGGCCCCACCACCTCGTGCACCCCAATCATCGCTACGACGAAGGTCTCGAGCGAGACCCCCCACTCGGGGAACGCACGCCGGGCCACTTGCGCCAGCCCGAGCGCGCTCCCCGCCTGCGGCACCAGGCCGAGCCAACCGTCGCGCGCCAGCGCGGGAGTCACGCTCGGGTGGCGTCCCGCCCAGAGCAAGCCGTATCGCAAGCTCACGGCGCGCAGCCCCACCAGCAGCAGCACCCACGGCCACAGCTCGGCCAATGCGCTCAGCCGCAAGCCTGCGCCTGCCAGGACGAACAATAAGATGTAGACGGGAGGCCAGCCGCGTTTCAGCTCGTGACGGACCCGCTCCCCTTGGGCGGGCGCGACACTCGCGAGATAGACCCCGGCAGCCAGCGCCACGATGATGGTCTCGAGCTGCACGAGCCGGGCGACCTCGGCCGCGACCAGGGCGACCGCGACAAGGAAGAGCGCGGTGTGACGATGCACCAGCCCGAGGTAGCGACTCACGCCGTAGCCGAGCAGCGCGCCGACGGCAAGGGAGATCGCGAGCCCGAGCAGGGCGTGGGCGGCCGCCGTCGCGTGCAGCGAGCCCGGGCTGGCGACCGCCTTGCCCGCGGCGAGCAGCAGGGCGAACACGATCGCCGCGACGACGTCCTTGAACACCGTGACGGCCAGGAGCGTGCGAGCGAACGGACCGCGGGCGCCGAGCTCGCTCAGCATGCCCATCGCCAGCTCCGGGGACGACACGGCCGACAAGGCGCCGAGCGCCAGCGCCACCGCCACGGCGTCGCCGGGTGACTGGTGCGCGGTGAGGGGGAACCACGGGCTCACCGACAAGAACACGGTCGCGACGATGAGGAGCGGAAACGCGATGGCCCCGCCCACGAGCCGTGCCAACGCGACGAGCTGGGGGCGCAACGACGGCAGCGCCAGCTCCGCGCCGGCGGCGAGGGCGATCACGCCGAGTGCCACGTCGCCGATGAAGCGTAACGCATCCACCTCGTCGCGCCGCACCAGTCCCAGCCACGGGCCCGCCACGAATCCGGCCAGCAGGTATCCGGTGATGCGGGGCAGCCGCGCGCGACGGGCGAGATCACCGCCGACGAACGCGGCGAGCAGCAGGAAGCCGAGCGCGAGCGTGGCCCGCGCCTCGAGCGGGGCGCCCGCGGTCACCCGATGAAAAAGGGCCATCATCAGGCCCAGTGCAAACAGGCTCGCCAGCCCTCGCATCGGGCGAAAATATCCAGCGCGGCGCGGTTTTGACAATGCGCGCGAGCGCCGATATCTTCTCCTAGCCGTATGGCGTTCGTCCACCTCCACACACACAGCGAGTACTCCCTCCTCGACGGCGCCAACCGGATTCCGGAGCTGCTCGACCGGGTCCACGCGCTGGGCATGGACTCCCTCGCCATCACCGATCACGGCAACCTGCACGGGGCGTGGCAGTTCCACTCCGAGGCCCGGGCACGCACGCTGCGGCCGATTCTCGGGTTCGAGGCCTACCTCGCGTTCGGGAGCCGGCACAAGCGCGAGCGGGCGCCCGACGCGCCGGCGGCTTACTCCCATCTCGTGTTGCTCGCGAAGAATCGCACCGGGTACCGTCACCTGGTCAAGCTCTCGTCCATCGCTTTCCTCGAGGGCTATTACCGCCGGCCCCGGATCGATCGCGAGGTGCTGGAGCAGTACCGCGAGGGCCTGATCGGGTTGGCCGCGTGTCTTTCGGGCGAGATCGCCCTGTACCTGCGGCAGGGCAACTACGAAACGGCCAAAGCGAGCGCCCAGTACTTCGCGCGCCTGTTCGGCCCGGATGGTTTCTGGCTGGAGGTGCAGAACCACGGACTCGCCGACGAGCGCACCGTCACCGCCGGCATGTTCCAGCTGGCCGCCGAGCTGGGTCTCCCCGTCGTCGCCACGAACGACGCACACTACCTGAAGAAGGAAGACGCGGAGGCGCACGACGTGCTGCTCGCGATCGGCACGGGCAAAGATCTGGACGATCCCAACCGGTTTCGTTTCTTCGGCCAGGAGAGCTACGTCAAGTCCGAGGCGGAGATGGCCGCGCTCTTCCCGGAGCGCCCCGACGTGATCGCCGAAACCGCACGCATCGCGCAGCTGTGCGAGTTCGACTTCGAGAAGCGCTACTTCCTGCCGCAGTACCCGCGCCCGGCGGAATTCGCCTCCGACAATGACCTGCTGGTCCACCTGGCGCGCGCCGGCGCCCTGGCCCGCTACGGCGATCCGCTCCCCGGCCCCGTCGCGGAGCGGCTCGACTACGAGCTGGGCGTCATCTCGCACACCGGGTACGCGGGCTACTTCCTGATCGTCTACGACATCGTGAAAGCCGCGAAGGACCGCGCCATCCCCGTGGGGCCGGGGCGCGGCTCGGCAGCGGGGTCGCTGGTGGCGTACGCCCTGGGCATCACCGACATCGACCCCCTCAAGTTCGATCTGCTGTTCGAGCGGTTCCTGAACCCCGAGCGCGTGTCCATGCCGGACATCGACCTCGACTTCTGTTTCGAGCGACGGGGCGAGGTGATCCAGTACGTCCGCGAGCGGTACGGCCGGGACTCGGTCGGCCAGATCATCACCTTCGGGACGCTCAAGGCGCGCGCCGCCTTCCGCGACGTGGCGCGCACGCTGCGGGTGGAGCCGGGAGAGGTGGATCGCTTCACCAAGCTCATTCCCGCCGGCCCGGGCGTGACCACCACGCTGGCGGATGCCCCGGAGCGATCCCCGGAGCTGAAGCAGCTCGTGCGCCAGGACGAGCGCGTGCGCAAGATCCTCGAGCTGGGGACGCGGATCGAGGGCCTGGCACGCCACGCATCGGTGCACGCTGCGGGCGTGGTGATCGCTCCCGGTCCCCTCACCGATTACGTCCCCGTCTGTCTCGCTCCGCAGGAGCCGGACGCCATCATCACGCAGTACGATATGGTGGCGCTCGAGAAGGTGGGGATGCTCAAGATCGACGTGCTCGGGCTGCGCACGCTGACCGTGATCCACGACGCGGTGGGGATGGTGGCGGCGCGGCACGGCACGACCCTCGACATGAACGCGCTCGACCTCGCCGATCCCGAGGTCTACCGGCTGCTGGGATCGGGGCGGACCGCCGGCGTGTTCCAGTTCGAGTCGCCGCTCGCCACCGACTGTCTGCGCAACATGAAATGCGACCGGTTCGACGACCTGGTCGCGACCAACGCGCTGCTCCGCCCCGGACCGCTCGACACCGGGATGCATCTCGTCTTCATCAACCGCAAGCTGGGCCGCGAGCCGGTCCGCTACCCCCACCCCGCCCTGGAGGAGATCCTCAAGCCCACGTACGGAGTCATCACCTACCAGGAGCAGGTGATGCGCATCGCGAACGTGCTCGCGGGCTTCTCCCTCGCCGAAGCCGACGTGCTGCGCAAGGCGGTGGGCAAGAAAGACAAAGAGCTGATCCAGCACGAGCTCGGCCGCTTCGTGCAGCGCGCGGTGGCGCCCCCCCTGGGACACGACCGGCGGACGATCGAGGACATCGCCGCGCAGATCGAGACCTTCGGCCGCTATGGGTTCAACAAGTCGCACGCAGTCGCGTACTCCGTGCTCTCCTACCAGACGGCGTGGCTCAAGGCGCACTACCCCGCGGAGTTCATGGCCGCGCTGCTGTCGTCGGAGATCGGCAATACCGACAACGTCGTGCGTTACATCAACGAGGCGCGCGAGCTGGGTCTCCTCGTCCTCCCCCCCGACGTGAACGAGTCGGGCTTCAAGTTCACGGTGGTGGGTGACCAGCGCATCCGCTTCGGCCTGGGCGCGATCAAGAACGTGGGTGAGGGGGCGATCGAGTCCATCCTCGCGGGCCGGCAGGCGGACGGGCCCTACCGCTCGCTGGTGGAGCTGTGCGAGCGCATCGACCTGCGGCTCTGCAACAAGCGCGTGATCGAGGCGCTGGTCGACGCGGGCGCGTGCGACTCGCTCGGAGGGGGGGGGCATCGCGCCCAGCTGGTGGCCGCGCTGGACGCGACGTTTGCGGAGGCACAGGCGCGGCAAGCCGAGCGCGACGCCGGCCAGGTCGGGCTCTTCGGCGAGGGCACGCGTATCCCGCATCCCGCATCCCGCATCCCGGACGTCGAGCCGTGGACCGAGCACGACCGGCTCGCGCGCGAGAAAGCCGTGCTCGGATTCTTCATTTCCGGGCATCCCCTGGACCGGTACCGTGCCGAGGTGGAGCTTTTCGGGACACGCACCACCGCCACCCTGGGCCAGTGGAGCGAGCAGAAAATCCGGATCGCGGCGGTGGTGACGGTGGTGAAGCGACAGATCTCCAAGAAATCGGGCGCCGAGTACGCGCGGCTCACGCTCGAGGACTTTCACGGCACGGCGGAGGCGCTGGTGTTCCCGGAGGCGTGGGCCAAGTTGAACGAGGTGATCCGTCCGGACGGGGTGCTGCTCTTGTCGGGCGGCTACAGCGGGCGCGACCGCGACGAAGAGCAGGCGCCGTTCATCGTGGAGGCGGCGCAGCCGCTCGACGAGCTGAAGACGGCGGGCGCGATCGCCGTGGCGCTGCGCTGGTCGCCCCACGCGCCGCCTCCGCCCGGGGCCGGCCGCGCGGTGGCGGCGCTGTGCGCCGCCCATCCGGGACCCGCGCCGGTGCTGGTCGAATGGGAGGAGGCAGATCACAACGGACATGGGGATCACCCCGGGCTTGCGCCCGGGGTCAGTGCCACCCGGCTGCGCAGTCGGTCACTGCGAGTCGAGGTGAACGACGACCTTCTGGCCGCGCTGCGGGGTTTGCTTGGCCCCGACCACGTCCATCTCGTGCGCACGACGTAATGGCGACGCACACCTTGGACTTCGAGCGGCCGCTGCTCGAGCTGGAGCGCCAGATCGAGGAGATGAAGCGCGTGGCCGGCGAGACCGCCGTGGACGTCTCGAAGGAGCTCGCCCCGCTCGAGAAAAAGCTCGCCGAGCTGCGGGCCGAGATCTACAAGAACCTGACGCCGATGCAGCGCGTGCAGGTGGCGCGCCACCCGAAGCGGCCCTACACGCTCGACTATCTCAGCACCGTATTCACCGACTTCGTGGAGCTGCACGGCGACCGGCTGTTCCGCGACGACCCGGCGATCGTGGCCGGGTGGGCGCGGCTGGACGGCGTGAGTGTCATGGTGATCGGCCACCAGAAGGGACGCGACACCAAGGAGAACCTGCGGCGCAATTTCGGGATGGCCCATCCGGAGGGCTACCGCAAGGCGCTGCGCCTCATGCACCTCGCGGAGCAGTTCCGCGCCCCCGTGATCACGCTGGTCGACACGCCGGGCGCCTACCCCGGGCTCGGCGCCGAGGAGCGCGGCCAGGCCGAGGCGATCGCGCGCAATCTGGTCGAGATGGCCACGCTGCGAACCCCGATCCTCACCGCGGTGATCGGCGAAGGCGGCTCCGGCGGAGCCCTCGCCGTGGGTCTGGCGGACCGCGTGGTGATGCTCGAGAACTCGGTGTACTCCGTCATCTCCCCCGAGGGCTGCGCCGCCATCCTGTGGAAGGACGCGAGCCAGCGCGAGCGCGCCGCCGAGGCGCTCAAGATCACCGCCGAGGACCTGCGGGAGCTCGGCGTGATCGACGAGATCATCCCCGAGCCCCCGGGCGGCGCCCACGCCGATCCCGAAGCGGCGGCGGAGGCGCTGGGCGAGTCGCTGCAACGCCACGTGCGCCAGCTCCGCAAGATCAAGATCGACAAGCTCCTCAAACGGCGGGAAGAGAAGTACCTTTCGATGGGTGCGCTGAGCGAGAAGTGAGTTGATCCGTTGATCGATGTCGTCGAAGTCCGGTTCAAAGGGAACCGCAAAGAATATTTCACCTGGCCGTCCTCCGAGCCGCTCGCCCTGCACGAGGCCGTGATCGTGGAGGTCGAGCGCGGGGAGGACCTCGGCCGGGTGTCGGCGCTCGGGCCCGTGGCGGCCAAGAAGTGCGGCACCGGGTGCAGCGGGTGCAGCCTGGCCGCCCCCCGGCTCCGCGCCGCATCCTGCGCCGGGCGTCACCGGACGACACCACGCTGGCCGAGCGCTTGCACCTCGATGAGGAGCAGGTGCGCCGCAAGGTGATGGAGCGCGTGCACCAGCACAGCCTGCCCATGAAGGTCTCCGATGCCGAGTGGCAGTGGGACAAGAAGAAGCTCACGGTCTACTTCACGGCCGAGCAGCGGGTGGACTTCCGCGCGCTGGTGCGCGACCTGGCGAGCCAGTTTC
>WNGO01008239.1_pt1 | contig 10813 bp, 8 predicted proteins | sample 5400511 | NCBI WGS metagenome assembly WNGO01 (sample SAMN13153380, study PRJNA577476) | soil metagenome | isolation source: 20 cm soil or saprolite under Garry oak tree replicate 2 | place: USA:California | collected 2016-06-15
TGTCCCCCCGATCGCCGGACGCTCGCCCAGCTATATCGTCCGCCAGTTGTTTGATATGAAGTCCGGTGCGCGCTCCGGAGCCCTGTCATTGCAAATGCGCCGACAGGTTGCGAAGCTGTCGTTGGATGACATGATCGCTGTTGCGGCGTTTGTTTCGTCACTGAAGCCCTAACGATCGCAGTCGAAACTCAATAAAGACTGTTCGATTACGAACATATGACTTTGATTGTGGGCATGCCAGTTGAAAGCCACGGACCCCCGGTTTTTCTATCCAACTGAATAAATAGAACTTGTACCAGGTCGAAGAATGGCAAGCGGGATGCCACTCATGTTTGATTGTGCTTGGGAGCTTCCGATGGAATCCTGGACCAATGATCTTCGTTACGCACTTCGGCAGCTGCGCAAATCGAAAGGCTTCGCCCTCACAGCATCGCTCACCATTGCTCTGGGGGTGGGCGCGGTCACCGCGGTTTTCAGCGTGGTGAATACGGTCCTCTTACGCCCTTACCCGTTCCGTGATCCGGGGCAGATTGTGGTTTGGCGGGAGACCATCCAGGAGATCCAACAGGCGGAGCCACTCCTGCCCGACAACTATCGGCACTATCTGAATCTGAAAAGCCGAGCGACCTCGATCCAGGACGCAGCGATAGTCCAGACTGCCGGATTCAGCGTATCAGCGGGCGTCGACCATCCGCAGATGACCGAGGGGTTGGCAGTCTCACCTAATTTTTTCTCAGTGTTGGGAGTGACGCCTCTAATCGGTCGTGTCTTCATGCCGGAAGAGGCCCAGAGCGGACGGGACCAAGAAGTCATTCTTACCTGGGGTGCATGGCAGCGTCTCCTTCACGGCGATCCATCGGTCATCGGGACGAATCTGCGGGTCAGTGGGGAACCGAAAACCATTGTCGGTGTGATGCCTAAGGCGTTCCGTTTTCCTGTGATGTCTGTCATGCCCGGCCAGGCGACCTACGGATCAACCGATCGCTATGAAATCTACAAGCCTCTGGCGCCGGACCCGGAGGAGTTGACCGCGAACGACGGCGACTTCAACTTTCTCGTCGTCGCGCGTCTCAAGCCCGGCGTCTCAATGCAGCAGGCCCAAAGCGAACTGGATGGAATCGAGAAGGCCACCGCTGCCGCCGATCATCTCGCCATCCACCTGGGAGTCGTGGTCCTGCCATTTTCCGAGGAGATTAGTGGAAACGTCAGTAAGCCTCTGTGGCTGCTGCTGGCTGCGGTCGGGAGCGTCCTCCTCATGGCATGTGTGAATCTTGCGAACCTGCAACTGGCACGAAGCGTGGCCCGCCAGCACGAGATGGCTCTTCGCGCGGCCCTTGGCGCAGGACGGCGGCGGCTGTTCCAAGGCGTCCTCGCCGAAAATCTGCTCCTGGGATTGGGCGGCGGTGTGGGCGGAATCTTATTCGCCGATTTGGGAGAGAAACTGTTTGTCAGGATCGCGGCGGTTCTACCCCGTTTGAATGAGGTCCATCTCAGCGCGCCCATGCTTGTCTTCGCACTTGGGCTGTCGATCGCAACGTCGCTGGGATTCGGAGTTCTTCCTGCTCTCCGGTCTTTTCGCGTGATGCCACAAAGCGCACTGCAAGCCAGTTCCATCCGTCTTTCAAGCAGTAAACAGGCAGCACATACCCGTAAGATGCTTGTCGCCATCGAGGTTGCGTGCAGCATCACGCTGCTGATCGTGACCGGTCTGATCACGCGGAGCTTTTCACATTTGCTGACGCAAGATCGCGCCTTCAATTCGCAATCCGTCTCCGTAGCCAGGGCCGATTTGAGCAGTTCCAGATATTCAAGCGGCGAGGGGATCCCGGACAATCCGGGAGCCGATGCGGGCAGCCTGGCCCGCGATGAGATGATCGATCGAACCCTCGACAAGCTGCGTGCCGTGCCTGGCGTGCAGTCCGTTGCGGCTACCAGCGTAATTCCCCTGACCGGGGATACGAACGTGGATGGCATCCATAGGGTGGATCACCCCGTCCCAGAGGGACAGGTGCCCATGGCGAATCGACGATTCATTAGTCCCGGATATCTTTCCACCATGCGGATTCCCCTCATTGCAGGGCGCGATTTCAGCGAGGAGGATCGCAAGAACCCACGCGTTGTCATCGTCTCTGAAAAAACTGCAAGGGCTGTATGGCCCGACGAAAATCCGCTGGGCCGCAGCATCCGCCACTGGGGCCGCGTCTATACCGTTGTGGGCGTAACCGCAGATGCACGCATCAGCGATTTGAAGCGCGACGTCGCCGTCTACTATTTGCCGTATTGGGATTTTCCGCCGGCAACGCCGGTGTTCCTGGTGCGTAGCTCCCAGACGATCCAGGCTCTCGGCCCGGAAATGCGTCAAACCATCTGGAGCGTTGATAACGACATTTCAATTCCGACTGTGATTTCATTGGACGCCCAGGTGAACGAATCTGTGGCCACCGAAAAATTTCAGACCATCATTCTCTCCAGTTTTGGAGGCGCGGCCTTGCTGCTTGCGGTACTCGGCATTTACGGCGTCCTCGCCTATTCTGTTTCACTGCGAACCCAGGAGTTCGGTATTCGTATTGCACTCGGATCGAGCAGATCGAAACTCGTTCACCAAGTGTTGATGGACGCGTCCTATCCCATGGCGGGTGGAATGGCGATGGGTCTTCTGGGGGCCGCGCTAGCCACCCGCTGGGTGCGCAGCCTGCTCTATGAAACCAGTCCCGCTGATCCCGTGGTGATCGGGTCGGGGATGGCGATTCTCATCGTCGCTGCTTTGCTGGCTTCGCTACTTCCAGCAAGGAATGCCGCTGCTACTGATCCAATGCATGTCCTGCGAGGAGAATAGTAGTGTCGAACTGACAGATCTGTCAGAACGCTTCCCATCGTTCTCACGACGTGTAACAAAGGCTCGTGCCAGGGGAGCCTCTTGGAACTAGAAGCGTTCAGCCCAAAATCCTTCCCGCCTGAAGGTATGAAAGCGATCCCCGGTTCGCCAGTACAGATTTCCCGACATGGTCACTCGGACGGGCGCAGCGCTGATCCGGTTTCTCATCGATCGGGCTTGCTCGGGTGTGAACAAGAGCCCCCCCATCCCAACGTTGCGCAGATCCTCTTGCCTCCACCTCGGCTCCATAATTCCGATTCCCGAGTGAGAATGGGAGCCTAACAGCAGGTGACCCAGTTCGTGTGCCGAGACCGCACCTAACAATAGCGCGAGGTTAACGTCTCCTTGTGTTTGTTGGAGCCGGTCGAAGAAGATATCACAATATTGGCCACGCCCATCTTCTCCCAGAAAGGCCTCGCCAAAAACGAAATCGCTCCGGGTCCGGCCTCCATGTACGATGTGAAGCACGAATTCTTTAGGCCCGAGCATGTGCCGGCATTCATCCGTCTCCGCGCAGTTCACCCATTGAATCTCAATGCCGGCAGCATCGAACAGTCGTCCTGCTTCCCGTTCCGCTTTTCTCAGGACCGACGGCTTCACACCGGCACTGTCGTTTACCAGGACTGTTATCCCCGAGTTTCTATCCTGTGCGGCGGCCACGCTGCCCCATAACAAAACACTTCCCAAAGCCAATCCCCAGCCACTGGTGAACCCCATCGCCCCACCCTCCGTATCTCCACCAAGGTGGTCGAGCGGGATGGGTGCCTCAATGCCCTGCCTATAACCGCCGGATGAAACGTGGGTGACAAGCTAAGCGCTGGCGCGTCAAACATTTACACAGTGGGATGACATGGGGAATCGAGCTATCAGAATGCTGAACTTGCCGGCTGTGGGGAGCACAAACGGCAATGATAATTCTTCGACGCGCCGTTTCGGAGTTTTTGAACTCGATCTGCGCGCGGGAGAGCTCCGCCGCAGTGGGTCCAAGGTCAAGTTGCAAGAGCAGCCGTTTCAAGTACTCGCCGAACTTCTGGATCGTCCCGGGCAGGTCGTCAGCCGGGAGGAATTGCGCAACCGCCTCTGGCCTGCCGATACCTATGTCGACTTCGACCACAGCCTGAATGCCGCCATCCGGCGCCTCCGGGACGCCCTGGGAGATTCCGCCGAGAATCCCACGTTTGTAGAGACTGTGGCGCGCCGTGGATACCGGTTCGTGGCGCCCGTGAGCGGGGCGAATGGAGACCACGCTGGCAGAGGAGAGTTGGCCGCGGTCGTGCCGATCACAGCCCCTCGCCGCCATCATTGGTGGATTGTCGGCGCCATCGCTGCAGTAGCCCTCGTCCTGATCGGACTCGCGGTGGGCTTTTTCCTGGCGCCGCATCCACCCGCTCCGGGTCGTATCACGCCGCTCACGGCAAATCCGGCCGGCGATCCGGTTCGCACCGCCGCCATTTCACGCGACGGTCGTCACTTGGCGTTTTCCGATGAGACTGGCTTCTATCTCCGCCAGATCGATACGGGCGAAACGCATCCCATCACTTTGCCGGAAGACATGACAGCAACCTCCATCAGCTGGTCTCCTGATAGCGATCACATGGTGGTTGCCCTGGCCGGAGCCAATCGCAGACCGAGCCTTTGGGATATTTCTGTCCTCGGTGGCAATGCCCGCAAACTTATCGATGATGGCTCTCACCTCGCGATCTCGCCGAACGGGAAGCAGATCGCTTTCGTTGCGGGTCAGCCTTTGCACCAGAGGATCTGGCTCGCGGGACTGAATGGAGATCCACCGCGGGAACTTCTGGGCGAGGACGGTGACCTGTTTGGCACCATCAGTTGGTCACCCGACGGCAAGAAGATCGCCTACACCACTGCGAAATACACGTATGGATACGGCACAAAGGGCACGATTGCGGCTGCCGATGTGAGCTCTTCCTCGCAAGCCGGTGGAAGCGTGCGCCCTACCGTTGTTCTGTCCCTGACCGGGCTCAATGCTCCTATGATGTGGGCTCCAGACGGACACTTGATCTATACCCTCGAGGAGCCCCGACCCCACCAGGCGGACTCGAACCTCTGGTCTACTCGACTCAACGCGGAAATGAAACCGAGTGGCGCCCCAGTGCGCCTGACAAACGATCAAGGAGAGGTGTTTAGCATTAGTGCCTCCGCTGACGGCAAGCGCATCGCATACGTGAAGGGTGTTCCACAGCCGGATGTCTATGTTGCGAAGCTGCAAGCTTCGGGTGCTCTGGAGGAGCCTCAGCGTCTCACGCTTGATGACCGTCAGGACCTGCCCTTTGACTGGACGACCGACAATAAGTCGGTGATTTTCATCTCCGATCGCACGGGCACCTTTTGTATCTACAAACAATCCATCGATCAGGCGATGCCTGAGTTGCTGCTGTCTGGAAGTCAGCAGTTGATGGGTCCCCGCTTGAGTCCGGACGGAACTCAACTCCTTTACCTGGCGAATCCCTCGTGGGCTGACCCACATTTTGAAGTTCCTCTGATGTCGATGCCGCTGACAGGAGGCCCAGCCCGGGAGGTCGCCAGAGCCAAGTGGATCACGAACCTTCAATGTGCACGTGCGCCCGCCACCGCTTGCGTGTACAGCGTAATCACCGACGCTGCCCTGACGTTTTTCCGATTCGATTCGGTCCGCGGAAACGGAACGCAAATTCTCCAGATCAGGGACGAACTCGCCCAAGCCTACAACTGGAGCTTGTCGCCGGACGGGACCACGCTTGCGATCGCGAAAGGGAAGTGGGGCAGTGACGAACCGCGAATCCGACTTGTTTCTCTGGATGGCGCACCCGAGAGGTCGTTGAACATTCGCGGTTGGCCGGGAATTGCGGGCCTCGATTGGGCGTCGGACAGCAAGAGCCTGTGGGCGGCGACTCCCGGCGAAAAGGAAAACGCGCTCCTGCGAATTGATCTACAGGGAAATGTCCGTGTCGTGTGGCGCCCCAAGAATGCGACGGTGGGCTGGGCGATTCCATCCCGCGACGGAAAGCATCTGGCGCTCAACGTTCACAGCAGTAGCGCCAACGTCTCGATGCTTGAGCACTAATAAGCGTACGTGCCGCGAGGAAGTACCGCCGCCGTCTCGGCGGCTGTGGTGGGGGCCTCCCGCCATACGCGCCTAACTTAAGCGGATTTGAACCCTCTCCGCCAGTTTCTGGGCGGTGATTGCCGAGTAGCCGACGATACGGCCAGTGACTCCGGTTCGGTTCGAGCCACGCCGCTAGTTTTCGACTGAATCCCCTGGTAGTTAATGATGGTCCGAGAGGTGTTTTGTGAAAGAAAGACTTACTACATATTGAGTTTCGGACGCTGCGAATTCTTCACGGATCGTTCAACGCCGCAGCATCGGCCCTTCATGTGACCAATTCTGCAGCCTCAGCAGATTGCCAAGCTTGAAGCGAGCTTGGGCAGTCGTTGCTGGAGCGAAGTGGGCGAGGGGTGCGTTTAACGGCCGCCGTCCAACCGTGAGGCACGCATTCCTTCTATTTTCGTGACCCATCTGGAAATCTCATTGATTCTTATGCACCTGAGAAAACGCCATAGTGTTCGTTCCTTTTTACTGCGCGATGCGGTGAAAAGCCTGCAAAGTTTTCAGGTCTTCCAGAGACACCACGCCTCGCCACTCTTTTTCAGCCAGTTTCCAGGCGGCGGGATTGCGGTCTTCCCACGACCAGGTAAGTCCCCAACCGCCATCGGATTTCTGTGTGGAGATGATGTAGTCCAGATTGGGACCAATCGCTTTTTCCATTTCCGGATAAAACGGCGACTGCGGGCTGTGAACGAAAGTGAGCGGTTTGACGTTGTAACTGCTCCATTGTTTGGGATCCTGCACCACAACCACGGCCAACACACTTTTGAGTTTGCGGACGGCGTCAGCGCTTTGGCCGGGTGGCAACAAACGCACGAGTTCGATGAGAGATTCGATATCCGGCATCCCTCCCACCAGGAAGCGTGTGGCGCCGTATTTGCTTCTTTGGGTAGAGCATGCCACATGCCGTGTTGATCATCGAAACTTGCCAGCAGATATCGGATAACCGCCTTGACATGCGGCTCACTTGCCGGCACCCCTAAATCGGTAAGAATACCCAGGGCCTTCATCGCTCCGAGAGGAGAAGAGCCGCACCAGCGCGTGTCACTCTCCAGGCAGGAAGCGAATCCTCCGTCATTGTTTTGGAATTTTGCCAATTCCGCAATAACCGCATCACGGCTGCCGTTTGTGAAATAAAAAGCGAACAGAGCCCGCTCAAGGGGCCGGGCAGTCTCGCTAATTGAAACTTCAGCCCTTGCAAATGCCTCGCGACTGAGCATTGTTGACTGTTTGTCTAGAGCGCTGCATTCATTGACACAGCACAACAACATCGTCTGCAATACACAACAAAGTAAGAGCTTCGCCGCCACCTGGTTCCCTCCTTGAGAAGAAAAGCCTGAGTGAAGTGTAGGCAGAGATTTGATCTGTGTATTGCACAATTCGGACATTGCGCCCTACGAAAGCCCCCGTCGATACTTGTGTCTACGCCGTGGCCGAGAGCTTGCCAGCACGTCCGCTCTCGCGGGGAATTCGGCGTAATTCTCTGCACCGCGAGGGACAGAAGCATGGCCCCCGCGATGGCACGAGCGCCGGATGCCGTCTCATTTTTCGAGCAGCCTCTTCACCCCGTTCAGGTCCTGCTCCACAAATGCGGCATCGGACGCGAACTGCGCGTCGGATATGCTGGGCTCGCGAAACAGAGTAAACAGCAGTTCGCACCCGCTGCCGTTTTCGAGCAATCGCATGGGGACGTAAACGCGCCGGCCGGAGGCGCGTAGGACGGTATGGTCGAGGACGCCAAAGCTGTTCCGCGCCGTGAATTGTATCCTGGCGACTCCACCGTCCGAGTCAGCGATCCAGCCGTCCTGTGAGCGCCGGATGTTCTTGCCCAGGCCGGACGCCCACTGGTTCCAGTTGGCAGGATCGACGAGAAACTCATACACCTTGTCGAACGGCCGGTCGATGCGCACAGTGATGGTGCGCGACTCGACCGTGACGGTTTGGGTGCCGGCGCCGATAGCAATCCGGCTGCCGAAGGCGCAGCTCAGTAATCCCATCGCGATGGTGCGATGCACGATTCTCCGCAGTCTCCTCATGCCGAGACGCTACACGTCTACAGCCACGACTGTCTTGAACGAATCGGCCAATCGGCCCCGGGCCTGAGCGACGAATTCGCCCGCGGTTATGCCGCTAATCCGCCGGACTTCGCGGGTCATATGCGACTGGTCGGCGTAGCCTGCGCGCGCGGCCATGTCGGCCAGGTTTTGGTTTTCGGGTCGCACCGCAAGCTGGAAGAACCGCTGGAAGCGGAGCACGCGGTCCAGCGTCTTGAATCCGTAGCCGAAGGCATCCAGGCACCGCCGGCGCAGGGTTCGCTCGCTCAAGCCCACATGTGCCGCCAACTGATCGAGCCTGCGTCCCGCCGGCATGCAGTTGTCGCCTGCAGCCCGTCGCAGGAACGCGATCTGCGGGTCGGCGAGACCGACGGCGGCCAGTCTGCCGAGGAGAAAGGCTTCGAGGTCCTCGGCCAGTTGCTTCGCACTGCGACCTGCTGCCGCTCGATCGAGGAGGCGTGTCGCATCGTCCCCCCAGAACTCGGCAAGAGGTACTCGAACATTCACGATCTCATCCAGCGGCTGCCCCAGCCACGCAGAGGCCGCCCCGGGATGGAAGCGCACTCCAACAACGATCGCGCCGCACGGCATGTGAGCGAGAATGGGCCTGGTGTCGGGGCCAGCGATGCAGAGTGTTTCGCCGGTCCAGACGATATCGACGCAGCCGTCGGGCACAACCTGCAGACATTCGCTGCGCGATCCCGAAAGGTCATTGATCCACAGGCAGCGGACGTGCCCACGCAGCCACGCGTGCGGTGCCCACTCGCGGTAGAGGCCAGCGAATTGTGAGACTATGCCTTCCATCCGTTGAGCCGCCGCGGGTGGCCCGACTGCAATCCAGTGTATATCGAGGGGAGCGGAGGTAATCGTCGGGTAATGTCTGAATCTGTGACGATGGAAAAAGCGAGCGCTTGGATAGTTCCCCATCACGGGCAAACCGGAGGGACTCTTAAGTTAGATGGGATGAGTTCTGCATGGCGCACAGCGCCACAACGATCGATGAAAACGGGATCTGTTGGCAGTATGCTGTGGCGAGGCGTGTGGTCCAGAGGTCTTCGACCTTACTGGCGCTTGAGAGCCCGTGGATGAGTTTGACCCGGGACGCGCTTTGGCACAACGGAATGTCGCCTCCTCGTGAGGGGAGAGCACGCGAGGGAGATTCACCCTATCGGCGCGTCCTGGATCACACGTCAATGGAGGTGTAGTCATGGACGTGCTGCATCCGAGATGTTGCGGTTTGGATGTACATAAGAGCTCGATTTCTGCTTGCATTTTGCTGCGTGAAGCGGGACGCGTGCAGAAACACCAGCGTCGCTTTGGCGCGATGACTCAAGAACTGCAGGAGCTTGCCGAATGGCTACGGCAGTTCGGTGTGACTCAGGTAGCGATGGAATCCAGCGGCGTTTACTGGAAACCAGTTTGGAACATTCTGGAGGGACAGTTCACGGTAGTTTTGGCAAATGCACAGCACATCAAGAATGTGCCGGGTCGCAAGACCGACCAGAAGGATGCGGAATGGATTGCGCAGTTGCTGCAGTATGGTCTTCTGCGGGCCAGCTATATACCCTGCGAAATCATTCGCGATCTACGCGACCTGACCAGAATGCGGGCCTGTCTGTCCCAGGAAGCTTCGCGCATTAGTAGTCGAATTCAGAAGGTGCTGGAAGACGCAAACGTAAAACTGGCGAGCGTGGCGACCAACGTTCTGGGCAAGAGTGGACGGGCAATGCTGGAGGATATTATCACCGGGGAAGATGACCCGGAACACCTCGCCTCCCTCGCGCTAGGTCATCTCCGCGTAAAGATTCCGCAATTGAGACTTGCGTTGGAAGGCAAGATCCGTTCCCACCATCGCTTTTTGCTTCGGCGTTTACTGGATCAAGTGCAGTTTGTGGAACACGAAATTGCATTACTCGACGAACGCCTGGAGGACATCGGTGGCCAAAGACCGGAGCTGGCGCAAGCGGTTGAGCGCTGGGACACGATACCGGGGGTTGATCGAGTGGCAGCGTGGGCTCTTCTAGCCGAAATAGGTGACAACATGGCACAGTTTCCAACCGCTGAGCATCTGGCCAGTTGGGCCGCGCTATGCCCGGGCAATCACGAAAGTGCCGGCAAGCGTTTGCGCGGTGCAACTCGTCAAGGGAGCCCATGGTTGTGCCGCATGGCTTGTCAATGCGCCTGGGCTGCCGCGCGAACCAAGAACACTTACTTGACCTCGCAGTTCAGACGCTTAGCAGCGAGGCGCGGCAAGAAAAGAGCCATCATCGCGGTGGCACATACCCTCATCGTCATTGGCTATCACTTGCACAAAAACCAGAGCAACTATGAAGATCTTGGCGGAAACTACTTTGATCGCATTCACTCCGACGGTCTAAAGCGGTACTTGGTGAAGCGGCTCGAACAACTCGGGCACAAGGTAACTCTAGAGCCGATTGAAGCTGCTTAACCCACCACCTCCACCAACGGTTTTCGAGGGAGAAGGCCGGTCTCCGGCGGGATGCCGGCCTGCTCATGGAAGGCCATTACACTCAAGTTCCCCGGCCAAAGGAAGATGAGTGATCGGAATGTTACGCCAACTACGAACAAACCCGGAGGCGTGTCAGGAATGCGAGGCGAACGTTTGAGGTTCAGGCCAACTCGACTTCGATCTTCTTGGCGGCGCGATCGAGTTTCACGATGCGGAAGCTGCGGACTTGTCCGGCGCGGGCAGGTTCGGCTTTGACAGGCGCTCCGACGCCGGATTTCCAACGAGCCTGGAGCATGGAACTCAAC
>WNGO01012863.1_pt1 | contig 10813 bp, 5 predicted proteins | sample 5400511 | NCBI WGS metagenome assembly WNGO01 (sample SAMN13153380, study PRJNA577476) | soil metagenome | isolation source: 20 cm soil or saprolite under Garry oak tree replicate 2 | place: USA:California | collected 2016-06-15
CCATTGCGATACGCCCAGCCACATGTTCGGGCTCGACACCTGGCTGAACTGCACCTGGGTTCCCCCAATCACCGGCGTCGTGTTGATGTTCTGACGGAAACCATTAACGTACAGTGCCGAATAATTGATCGCCGGAGCAAAGGTGCAAACGACATGGACCTCCTGGTTCGTTGGGAAGCCGGTGGGGCTCGTGGGGAGGCCCGTGGGCCCCGCGGCCGGCGCATCGTTGAACACCGAAGTATAGTTGACTCCGGTGTCGAGTGTCGCGCGGAACTCATTCCGGGCACCGTTGCCGCCGCGTTGCGGGCAAAAGAAAATGTAGTCGCGACCGGTGTTGTTGACGTGCGCGTCGCCCCCCTTGTTGCTGTCGCCGAAGTCGAACACCCGCTGCCAGGTCATGGCCGTGTCGGCGTTCCAAGTAAACCAAAACTCGACGGTGATGTTGGTGAATTCAGACGTGAGCATGCCATTGGGAAGGGCGATGTAGCCGCACGTGGCGTTGGCGCCGAGGCCGGGGAATCTTGCCATGCCGTTGCTGATGACCACCGGAGGAGTTGTGCCAAGCGAGGGAACAACGGTGGCGTGGGCCGTGCCGACACTGTCGTTAGCGGTCGTGGAGCCCGCTGCTTCATTGAAACTATAGCGGTGTTTGAGTTGATTAACCGCCACCTGGGGCGGAACAACCGTGATGCTCCCAAAGTTGGTCTGTCCACCGAGCGAAGCCGTTATCGTGGCAGTGCCGGGATTCACGGCCGTCAGCCGGTTGTTCGCCCCCACCGAGACAATGCTGGTGGCGGACGAAACGAGGGTGGCCTCGGCGGCTCCGACCGTCACCGTGCCGTAGGTCGGAAACACGCCGGTGATCGTCGCATCCTGACCTTGCCCGCTGTTCATGTTCGAATTGACGTTGAGCGTAATGGAGGTCGGGTTTTCGGGAGTGTAATTGATTGCGTTTGGCCCGGCAGCTCGGCTTGCGAGCACTTCGAGTTGGCCCAGCTGGGTGCTGTGCATACGGAACTCGTTGTAACTCCCGCCATAGAACGGATCCGGCCACTGCGAACGGCCCAGCCAGCAGTTGACGTCGTTGGTAATAGCGGACAGAGGAGTGACAAAGTTTCCGGATCCCACAAAGTTGCCATCAAGGTACATGCTTGGCGTCCTGGCGGGTCCGTAGGTGACGACAAAGTGATGCTCCACAGACCCCGGTGCCACAGCGGTCCCCGAGTTCACCTGGTTTTCGTTGCCGTTTGAAAGTGGGGTGATTGCGAAACGCGGCCCCGGCTCGAAACACATGAACACGTAGTTACTAGCGGGAGTGCCGACGACGAGGGTACCATTGGTGTCCTCGCCGGCCGCGGCAATGCCAAAATCAAGAATGCGGGACCAAGTGCCACCGGAGGCGTAAGTGGTCCAAAACTCAAAGGTGACGTTGGTCAAACCAGAGAGCATCCGGTTTGGCAAATCGATGTAACCCCCAACGCCGTCCAAGGTGACTTGACTGCCGTCGAAGGTGGGCAAGGTGCCGGTGGGAGTGCTGCGCACCACGCCGTTCGAGCCGCGGATTGAGTCGGTCACCGTGGTTGAGCCGACCGGTTCGTTGAAACTGTAGCGATGAATCATGTTCGTCGCTGAACTTGCGGAGAACACAGTGGTGATGATGCCCGCCGCAACAAGTGACGGCAGAAGATCCGTAAGGGGTTTGTTTTTCATGATTTTTACGTACTAACTAACTAGTTGGTCGAGCAAGCAGAGACGTGGTGTTTGTGCGCGCCGCCTTGGGCGGAAGAGGAAAAAAATCACACTCGCTGTCAAAAGGGGGCAGTGCCGACATAGCAGAGGTGTGGCTGGTGTGCATAAACTGCCCTGCTGCAATTCTTTCATGGCTGGATTTCAATTAAGCAAATACTTTTTGCCCTTGGCTTACAACGCCATTTTGCGCAAAAAGATCGCCATTTTGCGAACACCATGCCTTTCCCCGGTGGGCCTTGCGATACGCGGCTGGACTAAGCTGCTTGGAAACCCGGAAGTACCTCGCGATGTGCTGAACATCAACAAAGCCCAGCATGTCGGCGATGCGAGCAACTGGCAGATCCGTTTCCACCAGCAGCCTCGCAATACGATCCGTGCGAACACGCCTGATCTCCTCAAGGATCGAGCGGCCCAGGACTTCACGAAAGCGCTTTTCCAGCGTCCGCCGTGAGAGACCAGCCGAGCGCGCTACCGCTGTCACCGGCGTGGCCCCAATTTTCTGGTCTCTAATGAATTGTAGCGCCTTGGCTAAATGTGCGTCCGAAACCGCTACCACCTCCGTTGAACGGCGTGCCACCAGGTGTGTTGCGGAGACAAGAATCCGGGACGGCGCCTCTTTCTCTCCCGCAATCATGCGGGCCAAAACCTCGGCTGCGTCATAACCGGCGCGTTCGAACCCAAGGGCAATGCTCGAGAGCGGCGGATTGGCTAAACCGCAAATCACCTCATCGTTATCTACTCCAATGACACCTACCGCGTTGGGTACTGCCAGGTCCGCCCGACGACAAGCCTCCAGCGCCTGCTGGGCTCGATCATCGTTGCAGGCCATCAGTCCATACGGTGGCTTGATTGAGCGGAGCCAGCGCGTCAAAAGACTTATTTCCTGATTCCAGGTCCTCGATTTGTGTTGCGTATACACCGCACAATGCCAGCCGGCTTGCTCAATGCTTTTCACAAACGCCGTCCTTCGGCCTAGCGACCAGGGCGCATTTTCAACACCGCAATAAGCAAAGCTCCGAAAGCCGCACGCCAGGAGGTGCTCGGCGGCCATGCGCCCAATCGTCTCTGAATCCGTCACCACATTCACCAGGCCCGATATCTCCGTGCGGCTGTGTCCCACAACCACAGCCGGGATGCCAAGGGCCAGTACCTCTTCGAGGTTCTCCACATCGCGCAGAATGATTCCGCTCAGGTCGAGGGACTTCAGTTTGGGCCAGGCTTTCTCCAGACCACCCGGTTCCCAATACACTGACCATGGCCCATGATGATGGATGTAACGCGCAATCCCATGCAGCAGCGCTCGCCCAGAAGCTCGCGATGATTCGATGAACAACCCGATTTTGGGAATTCCGGCGGTCGCGGGCCGCGCTGACGTGCGAGGCGCGCTTTCACACGCCTGAGAGATCACCTTGGGTCTCATGAAATGATACTATCAATCTCAGCGACGAGCAGCAACTTCCCAGTTCCAGCGATTCCCTTCACCCGCTCCAACAGCCGCCGCCATTTCTTTGATGTCAACCCGGGCGGCAGGTGCTGGCATTCCGGAAAGGCTGGCCGTTTGACATTACGGTGTGCCGGGCAAATGAGTGAAGCACCGGAACGCGCCGGGCGCGACGCGGAAGACGAGGTCTGGACGCCCATCTCCGTCCACATCCGTCACCGCCAGTCGACGGACTTCTTCGGGCACCAGCACTCCGCTCCTATCAGGCATCAAAGGTTCAAACTGCCCCTGGCCGTTGCCCAACAGCACAAGGCTCGTGCCGCCATCCATCCGGCCCACCAGCGGTCCAGGACTGAAATCGTTTTGACCGATCACGAGGTCCAGCCAACCGTCGCCGTTTACATCCAACAGGGCCAGGTCGCGGGCGGGTGCTACTTGAGCCCGCGGTTGGAGTGGTTCAAACCGGAATCCTTCCTTCTTGTTCAGGAGCACACCGGATTCGAGTGTGTTCACCTCCCGCCGAATCGCTTGGCGAAGCCGGTTCCTGCCGAACAGATCGTCAATGGGGGCCGCCGCATACTTCGCATAGGTCGGAAACCGCGCACGAACCGTGGGCATCGCCTTGGAAAGCTCGTCCAAACCGACGTGCGGAAAACCGTATTCGCCCACGAAGTAGGCGCCAACCAGGTTTGAAGTTCCGGAGCCATCAAGGTCGCCATAGAACAGCAGTTCCGGCGCATTCGGTGTAGCATGATAAACGGTGTTCAGTCCCTGGTTACTCACAACGAAATCCGGCCGGCGGTCGCCGTCGAGATCGCCCGCGGCAATGGCATTCCACCAACCGGTGCGCGTGTCCAGGCCGACTTCCGCAGTCCGTTCAACCAGTCCGGCGGCCTCGTTGTGGAAATACCGAACCGGCCCCCAGGCGATGGTGAGCATTAAATCCAGCTTGCCATCGCAGTCCACGTCGGAAGCTACCGCCGCAGTCACGATCCCGGGTTTTTTCAGGCCGGATGGCGTCGCGTCCACGAACTTGCCGCCCCGGTTCAGCCAAAGATGACTCTCAGAAGACAACGGGTAATGGCCCGGCACCGACTGTCCCCCCAGGAACACATCGGGCAGGCCATCACCGTCAAAATCCGCCACAACCACACAGCTCGCGCCGTTCGTCACCACGGGCAAGGCCTCCTTGGGGGCTGGAGCGAAGACACCCTTCCCCTCGTTGAGGTAGAGACGGTGACGATATGAAGCGTGACCGGCCTCTTGTCGGACTCCACCGCCCACTACCAGGAGATCCTGATCTCCATCATGGTCCGCATCGAAAAACACGGCGGCTGCATCCTCGCAATCCTTGTCAGCCTCAAACGCCGGTTGTGCCGCTGCTTCGAAACGGCCGGCGGCGTTTCGGATGAAGAGTCGTCCCGGATTGCCGGGCATCCCTCCGAGAAACAGGTCGGCCTTCCCGTCGCCATTCACATCGGCCCACGCCATGCAACCGGCACGTTGCGAGAGCTTCCAAGGAAGGAGCGGTTCGCGGGAGAAATCATCGAATGCCGGCTCGGAGATCGAGATGTTATCAAGCAGGTTTGTAGCGCGGAACAACGGCGCGCGCGAGCCGCGAGGTTTAGGCGGTGCAACCAGAACGCGGCCGCTGTTCGTAGGCTCAGTAATCGTGTAGAATCGGCCTGCTTCGAGATTGGTGAAACTCTGACGCGGGCTGCAAGGCCAGTCGATGGTCAACGAGTCAATTCGTGTCGCGCTTCCAAGGCCGAAGTGCACGATGGGCTCGCTGGCGGACAGCCAGCCGCGCGCCAGAGTGAGATAACGAACCTGCGAGGTGCCTCCGGCCTGGAGACGCACGGTGGCACCGATTCCAAAGCGATTGCTTAGCGTGCCTTTGAGCCTGATGCGGGTGCTGTGCCCCGTAGCGCCCCGGTTACGGTAGATGCTAAGCGGTGCGTCGGCATTGTTTACGACCAAATCGAGCCGGCCATCGTTGTCGAAATCTGCCGTAGCACATCCGAAGCTCACTCCCAAGCGAGCGAGTCCCCAAGGAATTTCAGCGTGCTCGAAACGGAGCTCGCCAACGTTTCGGAATACCATGTTTGTCTCCCTTTGAAACGGTTGCGCGGCCCAGAACGCCGCCCACTCTGGTGAAGTTGGACGATATGTCCGGTCGGCGTGCATCCCGAGATCGCCGTTCTGCACGTCCCGCAGCATGCCGTTGGCAATGAAGATATCCTGTAAGCCGTCGTTGTCGAAATCCTCGATTCGCGGCCCCCACGTCCAGTCCGTGTACGGGAGGCCGGTGATAGGCGAATTCCAGCATTCGTTCCGCGCCGGTGTTGAGGTAAAGAGCATTCCGGATGTACTGGCGGGGCTCAGCATACTCGAGAAACCACTCCCGCTTTGTGGCCTCGCCCATCATGACGTTCCGGCGGTAATGCGTGGACCCGATCATGTCTGTGGCCATGAGGTCAATCAGCCCGTCGTTGTTGAAATCGCCAATGTCTGTACCCATCGAGGACCAAGGCGTGTGAGGAATGACTTGCCGGATAACGTCGGTGAATGTGCCGTCGCGGTTGTTGCGGTAGAGCTTGTCGGGGCCAAGATAGTCATTTGAGACATAGAGATCGGGCCAACCATCTCCATCGAAATCCCACCAGAGCGCCGAGAGCGTGAAGAACGCGCCATCAATGCCTGCCTGCGAAGTGATTTCGGAAAACTGCCCGCCGTCGTTGCGATAGAAGTGATCGAACTGACCGGCCTCGGTGGGCACCGGCTGCTTTCCGGGCCGATAAAGCAGCGTCCAGTATTCCAGGAGTTCCTTCGGGACCACCGGCTTCGTGCCTTCGTACGCGACGCCGAACTTCACACCCGGAGGCGGAGGAATAGCTGTGGTGGCAAGGTAGGCGTCCAAATCGCCATCCCGATCGAAATCGCCAAAGGCCATCATCATGCTCGCCCCATTGAAATCCAGTCCATACTCGCGCGCCTTCTCCACGAAGCGCACACGCCCGTCCGGCCCTTTTCCCTGGTTGAGGTAAAGCCGATTCGGCATACGGTACGCACAAGCGTAGATGTCGAGCAGTCCGTCGTTGTTGATATCCACGAAGGCTGCGCCAGTTCCCCAGAAATTGGTATCGAGCACCCCCGCAGATTCCGTAACGTCGTCGAATCGGAAATCCCCGAGATTGCGATAAAGGCGATTCCCGCCAAGCGGGCTCGTGACATAGAAATCCGTCAAGCCATCGTTGTCGAAATCCCCGGTACAAATCCCGCCATACACACTGAGATGGATCATCTCGTGGATGTAGCGTGCCATGTCTCGCAACTGGAGTTGGAACCGGACGCCAGTCCGATCAGGGGGGAGTTCCTCAAAGAGCGTTGTTCCGGGGTCGCCACTTTGAGTGCGATGCAAGGGTTGGCTTTCAATGGCGGCCGACTGGGCCTCCGAACCGGCAGCGAAAGAAAAGGCAGGTCCAAAAGCCAAACCCAAGAGCAAAGAGAGCCGGAGACCTGCGAAGCTTTGGGAAAGATACGATCCTAGTGGGGGGCGCGGCTTCATATGCATTTGACTAGGGTCGAGGGCCGGAGCGCAACCTGGCCGCATTCTGCAACGCAATTTCATTCCCCGGTTGTCGCGTCAGCACCACTTCAAATTCCCGCAACGCTTCCGCATGTCGACCTGCGTTCATCAGCGCGAGGCCCAGGTTGAGTCGCGCCTCCACTACGTCAGGCAGCAACCGCACCGCCGCTGCAAAAGCCTCAACCGCTCCCGCGTGGTTTCCGACGCGGCCCAATTCGCGCCCAAACAAAAAATGTGCCTCGCCCGATTCCGGCATCAACTCGGTCGCCACGACAAAATAATTTCGCGCCTCGTCAAACCGCCCGAGGGCCTCCGCGCACCGTCCCGCGTCTATGCGCAGCGGGCCGTCCGTCGGATTCATCTTGATAGCCAGCACGAAATTCGTTGCCGCATTCGTCAGCCAGCCTTTCGCCAGACAAAACCGCGCCAGCACCGCGAGATCGCTCGGACGATTCACGCGATGCCGGCGTGCCGCCGCGTAATGCTTTTCTGCCTCGGCGTTCTTGCCCGCTCCTTCCAGTAGCCGTCCCAATCCAAGATGTGCCGTGCCGTAACCCGGCTTGAGCGCGATGGCCTGTTCATACTCGCGCTGCGCTTCGGCTTTCCGGTTCAACCGCACCCATACCTGCGCCAGACTGTTGCGCGCGAAAACGTTTTGCGGATCCCGCGCCAGGCAGGTCTCGAACGCGCGCGCCGCCGCTTCGTTACGATTCTGGCGGGCGAGCACGACGCCCAACTGCATCCACGCGTCCACGTGGTTCGGCGACAATTCCACCACGCGTTGCGCCGCCTTAGTCGCTTCGTCCAACTTGCCGCCAACTTCCAGCACACCCGCCCAACGCAGCAGCAACGCCGGGTCATCGGGCGTGAATTGCAGCGCCGTGCGACAACGCGCTTCCCCGTCCTGAATCAGCACGGTGACCGGCGGCAAGGAATTCATCTCTGCGTCAATCCGGGCCAGTTGCATCTCATGATCGGATTGTTGCGTGAACGGCGGGTCGTTCAAGCGGCCGGTGATTTCAACAAGCGCCGACTGCCGTGACCAATTCGACCAACCCAGGCGCCGCGCGCACTGTTCGAGGTTCGCCCATTCATTGTTTGCTCCTGACTGCCGCACCGCCTCGGGCAAAAGTTTTTCCATCGAAGCCGCAATGGTGCGCGCCAGCAGATAATTCCCCGCGAACGTCAGGTGAACGTGTTCGTAAAAAGATTCCGCGCCCGCCATGCCGTTCGGCGACTGCCGCGCAAGTTCCGTTTCCGCATCCGCCAACAGCACGCGTTCCGTCTCGCGTCCGCCCGCCACCCGCCGAGTGAGGTCGTTCAACCGGCTGTCGCAGCGAAAGCGCAACGTGTCGAGATCGCGCGCCAGGCTGAAATGCTCGCGAGCTTTGGTCGCGTTGGTCAAAGCCAGTTCGCAGTGGCCGCGCTGAAATTCCAGTTCCGCGACGCCGCTCTTGATTTGGTCCGCCTGCCGAAAGAACTCCAGCGCCTCGGAAACTTTTCCTGTGCCGCGAGCCTGCACGCCGCGTTGTAATAACTCCTGCCAGCGCGTCTGTTCCTCCTGGCTCAAGTCCGTCAGCGACGCCGAAGCGAACGGCGCGCAATCTTTCAGGTTCACCGCGACCGTACTGACGACCATGCCGACGCCCGCGCTTCGTCCGGCAGCGACGATGTCGCGCAAGTTGCGCTCGAAGTGCTCGTACATTTTCGCCAGGCGCGCGTCGCCCCATGTCACCTGGTTTTCGAGGAACATCAACATGCCGCCCCACTCGGCCTTGTCGGCGGGCGGAGGACTCAGTCGTCGCACCGCCGCGTCGAGCAACTGTCCGGTGCGCGTTTGTTTCAAGCACAGACTTGCGCGAATCGCCGCAAGCGGAGGCGATTGCGAACCAAAAACTGTTCCCGCGCCGAACGGTCCGATCACTTCGTTATTGCCCATGTAGATCACCCAGATATCGCCGTCGGCCCGGGCGCAATCCCGCGCGATGGGCAGCACAACGTGTGAATTGATCGCCGTCATCGCCGCGTTGATGACCTCAAAGCGCGTTTGCGGATACCGCTCGCTCAGCAGCGCCTGCAACATGCGCGGCAGGCCGAAGTCCGGTTGCGGATCCCCGAACGCCGCCGATTCGCCGAACACGAACACACGGATCGTCCCAGGCGCTTTCCTGGGCGAGAACGCCAGGGTTTGCGGCGCTCGTGCCTGTTGCCTGCCAAAAAACCGCCAGCCAAATTGACGATTGGAAACGAACAGGTCCTTGCCGCCGATCTTCTCCTTCAGCAGAAACTGAGTGGGATAACCGAAACCCAGCAGGCGCAGACCAAATTCGAAGCCCACAAACAGAACGAGCGGCAAACCCAGCGCCGCAGCGAGCCGAAAGGCCCAGAGTCTCCGGGGTGACAATCCGGGTGGAGGCGATGGTCGAGCTTTGTGCTTTCCGGCCATGAATCAAGCGAAACGAGGGATACTCGGCGGCACGTTTACTCGTGGCAGTAAACGTCCCAGTTCAGGTACTTGCTCAGCGCTTCCTTCACGCCGGCGGAGATGGAAGTGGGATTAACGGCCACGTGGTGTTCGAAACCGTTTTCGCAAATGTAACGGAGCAGTTTCTGGAAATCGCGAATCTTCACCACGCCATAGCCGCCAAAAGTTTTGAGCGGGTCATCCGTCAGCTCGCCTTCGCCGACGTAGGCGCGGACTCTCCCCGAGGCGTCATCGGTGCTGCAACGCAGATACGTGAACCGGGCCGCCGCCACGCGGCCCACAATCGTGCCGTAAGTATTTTCCTTGCCCACCGTGCCCGCGATGATTTCCTGATAATCCATCACCGGCGCTCCTTCGCCTTTGGCCACAAAGATGTCCTTGGGGAGGTTCGAGCAGTGGAAAATGACGCCCTTGTCCGGGTCCTCGCCGTAATTGTTGTTCCAATCGACGAGCGCGCTGGGTTTGCCGCCGGCCTGGGCCATCGCGTACATCGCCACGGTACCCATGATGTCCACTTCGCACGCGCTGCTCATGCCCATATTGCTCATCATGCTCATGAGCGTGCAGGGCACGACCCCGAAGAACTCCTCCATCGCCGTCCAACATTGGATGGCCGTGGCGTTGAGGCGTGTGTCCTTCATCCACTGGTCCACCGCGACACCAAACTTCGACATTTTGAGCAGCGCTGTCGGTGGGATGGATTTTGCGACGACGTAGCTTTGGATTTCCGCGAGCTTGGCGTTCACCGCGGCATCGCTGTCCTTCATTTTCCCAATCCAACCGAACAGCTCGAACAGGTCGAGCGTCTCGATGCTGATGCCGGATTGTTCCAGGAGTTTTTCGCTGTAACGAACCGTGTTGAACGCCGTGGGCCGCGCCCCCAGCGCGCCGATGCGGAGGTTTTTCAACGCGCGCACTGCGCGGCAGGTGACGACGAAGTCCTGCAAGTCCTGCGCGAACGTTTTGCTGTCCGGCAAGTCGGTGTGCCGGCGCGTCAGTGAGAACGGAATGTTGTATTGCCGGAGATTGTTGCACACCGACATCTTGCCGCAGAAGGAATCGCGCCGATCCTTGATCGTCATGATCTTCGGATCGTCGTTGAAAGCATGGACCAGAACCGGCACGCGCAAGCCCGACCAACGAATCGCGTTGGCCACGCCGCGTTCGTCACCGAAATTCGGCAGCGTGACGAGGAAGCCGTCAATCTTGCCGGCGTTTTCCTTGAACAGTTCGGCGCACTTCTGCGCGTCGCTCAGGCTTTCGACGGCGCCGAATTTGGTGGCGGTGGTCGAAAGCGTGACCGTTCCGATGCCAAGCTTTGACAGGATGGCGAGGATTTCCTTTCGCCCGGTGTCGCACAGGTGGGCGGGAAAGAAGCCACGGTTGCCGACGATGACTCCGAGCGTGATTGGTGCGTTCATGTTCCGACTGAGTGTTGACGTTCTGGTTTGAGCGTAAAAGCCCGTTTTTGCCAAAGCGCGAACCAACGCGCTCACCGGTCGTGCGACCCATCTTGCCGGGATTGCCGCGCGGGGGCAACCCCTGGTTA
>WNGO01007151.1_pt1 | contig 10808 bp, 10 predicted proteins | sample 5400511 | NCBI WGS metagenome assembly WNGO01 (sample SAMN13153380, study PRJNA577476) | soil metagenome | isolation source: 20 cm soil or saprolite under Garry oak tree replicate 2 | place: USA:California | collected 2016-06-15
GATGAATATGGCGCGATCGGGTTCCGGGCGCGCGAGGGCTTTCGTGAGCATAGCCGTGAGAACACAGAAATCCTTTTTGCCGATCTCGGTTACAAATTCAACGACCAAGTGGAGAATCGATTTTATCTCACGCTGGATGGGACCAATCGCAATCTGCCTGGCGGTGTGACCAAGTCAGAAATGCAAAACGATCCCGCCCAGGCTAATCCGCTGGCCATAGCCCAGGACTGGAACAAGAAGTGGACCTACATTCGGATGGCCGACAAACTAGCCGTCCGAACGGAAGATGTCGACTTCGAAGCGGGCGTCTTCTGGTTTCATCGTGACCTTGAGAAGCGCGGATTCTTCTCGCCGGATTTTCGCGAAGGAATCGAGCAATTTTATTCGGACAATTTTGGCGGGAACCTGAATCTCGTTAGCCGTAACCAACTGTTTGGCCAACGAAATATTCTTACAATTGGTCTGAGGCCACAGTACGAAGACGAGCCAACCCAAAACTACGAAAATATTTTCGGACACACGGGCGCAACCACTGCGCGGGGCATAGGAAGTTCGATAAACGTTCCAGCCCATCTCGAGGACCAGTTGTACCTCACACCGCGGTTCTCAATTCTCGCAGGAGCGCAGGCGATTTTCGCAGAGCGTCACTTCCAGGACGAGTTCTTGCTCGATGAAGCAGGAAATCAATCAAACCGGCAAAATTTTTGGGGATTCAATCCCAAGCTGGGCGCGATCTACGAAATCAATCACCAGACACAGCATTCATGAATTTCAGTCGCAGTTGGCAGCCACCTTCCATAGACAACCTCGTCGATTTTGATGAAGGTCCCAATTCCAGCGTTGTTTACACGCCGCTGTCGCCGCAACACGCGTGGACCATCGAAGTCGGAACTCGCGGAGAGTATTCGCGGTTTCAGTGGGAGTAATCAATGACGCTTTCGGAAATAATATTGGCACCAGGAACGTCCCACGCACGAATCATCAAGGAATCGAGGCAAGTCTGGGAGTGGAATTGCTTCGGGAAATCTTTGTGCCCAAGCAGTCGAATCGCGCAGGTGATCGTCTGTCATTCGACCAGAGCTACACGGTAAGCGATTTTCATTTCGATCAGAACGCTCTTTACGGCGACAATCGTCTCCCGGGAGTTCCGGTTCACATTTACGAAGCGCAATTGCTTTACGAAAGCCCGTCTGGTTTCTACGCCGGTCCAAGCCTGCACTGTAATCTCTCCCGTTATCCTGTTGATGAGGCGAACACGCTCTTTGCTGATGCTTATGTGCTCGTTGGTTTGCGTGCTGGATTTCGACGGACCAACGGGTTTTCAGTCTTTATCGATTTCAAGAACCTGACAAATCAACGCTATGCGGCCGCAATCGATGTGATCGCCGACGCCCGCACCGAACCGAATCCTGAGATTTTTCACCCCGGCGACGGACGCTCCTTTTACGGAGGGGTTTCCTGGGGTTGGTGAATTGCAAACGAGCGTCGGTTCCTTACGCGATCCTGCCCAACTGTTGCATCATCCCGAACAGATCCCAGCTGACCCATTCCTCTACGATCTTTCCGTCCTCAATGCGGTCGATGGCTATACCCATCCAGGTGGCCCGTTTGTTGGTCGGCTCCAAGCCCATTAATACGCCTTTATGTGTACCCGTGGACGTGAACCGAGTGACTACCTTGTCGCCCTCCGCCACTTGGTCGTCGATCGTGTCTTGGAAATCCGGGAATGCGTCACGGAACTCGCGCACGAACTGGGCGAGCGCGGAGACGCCTCGCACATCACGTACATTAGGATGGCTGTGTTGGTGACTGACGAAGTCGGTCCCGTAGATCTCCCGCGCCACCGCCAGGTTCCCTTTACTCCATACTTCGTCGATAGCGCGCCGCGCCAGATCCTTGTTCTCTTGAGACGTCATGGGCGAAACTTTCCGAGAACGGTCGCTACGGGGAATGTGTCTTCGAACGGAATTGAACGCATGACCACCAGTGTAAGATTCGCGTTCATGAAATCCAGATCGTTTTTGTGTTCGTAAATTCGCGGATTCCGGCGGCACCAAGCTCGCGGCCGAAACCGGAACGTTTTACTCCACCAAAGGGGAGGCGCGGATCGGAGGCGACCATCGCATTGATGAAAACCATGCCGGTCTCCAGCTCAGATGCGAAACGCTTCTGTTCCTCGCGATCGTTCGTCCACGCGCTGGAGCCGAGACCAAATGTGGTGTCGTTCGCGAACTGGATCGCGTCGTCGGCGTTGCGAACGCGGAAAACAGATGCGACCGGGCCGAACACTTCTTCGCGGTAAGCTGGCGATTCTTTTGGAACATCGACCAGAACAGTTGGCTCGTAGAAGAATCCGGTGCCGTGGATCCGATTTCCACCGGTCAATAGTTTTGCGCCCGCGGCGATCGTTTTTTGGACCTGATCATGCACGCCTTGGAGGATGTGTTCCGTCGCAAGCGGACCGATGTCAGTCGTCTCGTCTATCGGCTCACCGATTTTTAATGCACGCATGCGCGCGACGAACTGATCCAGAAATTCGTCGTAAATTTGATCGGCAATCATGAAACGCTTCGCGGCAATGCATGATTGACCGGTATTGATGGTGCGCGCTTTGACTGCAGTGCTTAATGCGCGCTCGAAGTCCGCGCTTGGCATCACAATGAAAGCATCGCTGCCGCCGAGCTCGAGCACGCTTTTCTTGATCTCTCGCGCGGCCGTACTCGCTACCACGCTTCCAGCTTTGTCGCTGCCCGTGAGTGTTACTGCTTTGACGCGCGTGTCGACAATCAATTTCTCCACCTGCTCCGGTTCGACTAAAAGCGTTTGAAAAACACCATCATCGAATCCGACACGGCAAAAGATTTCCTCAATGGCCAGCGCGCACTGCGGGACATTGGAGGCATGCTTCAGCAAACCGACATTGCCGGCAAATAAAGCGGGTGCGGCGAATCGAAAGACCTGCCAGAAAGGAAAATTCCACGGCATGATCGCGAGCACCGGTCCGAGCGGTTGATATTGCACGTAACTTTCAGCGGCATCGGTCTGCGCCGCTTCGTCCTCCAGAAATCGCTCGCCGTTCTCGGCGTAGAACCGGCAACCCCGCGCGCATTTCTCGATTTCTGCAACTGAATCGCGAAACAGTTTCCCCATTTCGAGCGTGACGATCTCGGCAAATTTTTCCTTTTCTTGAAACAGCAACTCCGTTACGGCATGCAAAAGCTCTGAGCGCTCGGTGAACGTCGTTCGACGATATTTTCTGAACGCGTCTTCTGCACGCCTCAGCCGTTTCTCGATTTCTGCATCGTCGAACGGAGAAAATTCCTTCAGCTTTTCGCCTGTCGTCGGATTGATTGTGGCGATTGGCATACAATTTAATAAACGCGCGCCAACCATCTGTCATCCTGAGCGAAGTGAAGGACCTCTCCTACGATGAGGCGGCACGTTGAATAAATAGCGTGACCTACGATCCTATGTGGAGTTCCTCGCTCCGCTCGGAATGACTTGCGTTAGTGGAAGTACCCGTTACAAGCGCAATCCTTTCGGAATCAGAACATGATCGAGCAAATCGAAAAACCATTGCACAAGCAACGCGAGCACAGCTGCGGGAATCGCGCCTTCCAGAATTGTTACATGATCGTTCAAGTCGAGGCCACTCAAGATCGGCTCGCCGAGGCCGCCTGCTCCGATCAGCGCCGCCAACGTGGCGGTACCGACGTTGATCACGGCACTGGTCTTGATTCCTGACAAGATGGAGCGCGACGCCATCGGTAAATAAATTTGCCAGAGGCGAGCGATTGGACTGAGTCCCAATGCAATAGCGGAATCGCGCAATGACCGCGGGATGTCTTGCAACCCGCTAGCAGTGTTGCGCACGATCGGCAGTAGCCCGTAAAGGAAAAGAGCTGCGATGGCCGTGCGAATACTAATTCCGAAGAACGGAACAGGCACGAGCAAGGCCAGCAAGGCAAGCGATGGAATCGTTTGCACGATACTGGCGAAACCGAGAATGGTGTGGCCGATCGGTCCACCCCGACTGGCAACGATGCCGAGCGGAATGCCGAAGATCACCGACAGCAGGAGAGAAAATCCCGCCAGCTGGAGATGACGAAGTGTCCAGCGCGCCAGCTTATGTAGGAAAGATTCGCCGACGCTATTCCGCGATTCGCCGCCGCGTTCAAAATATAAGTCTGCCGCTCTCGCGTAGTTTTTTGTGCGCGCCGCCTCCGCGTTGAGGCGAATCATGCGTTTCTGATCCAGCGTTCCTTCCAAGCGACGCAATGCAGCAATCGCATTCGCGGGCGTCGAGAGTCGGTACAGAAACACCGCCTCATATTTCGGAAAGAATCGAAGGTCATCTTCGAGAACAACGAGATCATTCTGTTCTATCTTTGCGTCCGTCGAGTAAGCGTCCTTTATGTCAATTGATCGATTTGCGAGCGCGCTGTAACCAAGCGCGTGATCGATGCCAATGACATTCTGCTGTGGAAGTGCGTAGCGTTCGCGTAGTGGCCGCCAGCCATCCTGCCTAGCGAGAAATTCGTGGGTGAACCCGATTTTCAACTCGGGGTGTTTTCGCAGGTCGCTGATCGTACGAATGCCGAGCCGTTGCGCTTCGCTGCGTCGCATCACTAACGCATAAGTGTTGTTGAACCCGAGTGGCTCAGTTATTCCCACCTGAAATTTCGCGAGCGAGGCGCGAATTTCTGCCAGTAATGACGCGCGATCGGTTTTCAGAATCTCCTGCGTAATTGTTCCGGTGTATTCCGGGTAGGCATCGATCTGCCCGCCTCGCAGCGCTTCCCAGAGAATGATCGTGCCGCCCATGCCCTGGCGATGTTCCGCGGGAATTCCGGCATTGGTTAACGAGCGTTTGGCGATTTCTCCCAGCACGTACGACTCGGTGAATTTCTTTGAGCCGATCACAACGGGATCAGCCCCGGAAGCAGAAAAGGCAATGAGGAACGCAGGAACACAGGAAAATCTGAACAGAAAATCTCGAAGCCAGGAGACCAGGAAGAATGGAATTCGCGAATTTCCGTTCCTGGGTTCCTGGTCGCGAGATTCAGCTGTTTGCTCTCTTCCTACTTTCCTGAGTCGATTCATACAGTCGTGAGTCCGCTCTGCGCGTTGATGAATTCCAAGACGAAAGGATCGGCTGGTTTTTCGCGGAGGTGTGCCACTGAGCCTTGCTGAACGATCTGGCCTTCGTTCATCAGTACGATTTCGTCACCGAAATAGATCGCTTCCGCCAGATCATGAGTGACGAAGAGCACGGTCTGACCTAAGCGTATGAAAATTTCCTTGAGATCTTTTTGCAGCGAAGCGCGCACCAACGGATCGAGCGCGCCCAGAGGCTCATCGAGCAATAGCAGCTCCGGCGAAAGCATCAGCGCGCGCATCAAACTGACGCGCTGCCGCTGGCCTCCGGAAAGTTCGACAGGATACCGCGGGAGCAGTTTCTCAGAAAACCTTGTCAGCTGGCACAATTCCAGGAGTTTGGTTCGCATTTCGTCCTGGGATTTTCCGACATGGCGCGCCATCAGGAGGACATTGGCGCGCGCGGTCAGGTGCGGGAACAGCCCGCCCTCCTGGATGACGTAACCAATCCGCCGTCGAAGATTGTCGATGTTATCGGCGTTAATCGGTTCTCCGTCGAAGTCGATGTGACCGGAGTCTGGCTCGATCAAACGAATGATTAACCGCAGCAAAGTTGATTTGCCACAACCGCTGGGACCGATGAGCACAGTGGTCTTGCTGCGCTCAATCAAGAGATTTGTTGAATGCAACGCAGCTGTGCCCGCGTAGCGTTTGCTCACTTCCACGACTCGAACTAACGCGCTCATTGGTGCAGCCGCGGGCGTCGAACGCGGCCGGGGTCAGCAACCGCCGCTACAAGTGAAATAGAAAACACCGAACAAGCGCGCATCGTCAGTCCACATCTGTACAAACTCGAATCCCACTTTGCCGGCGAGTGCGGAAAACTCTTCCTGTGAGTATTTATATGAGAACTCGGTGATGATCTTTTCAGCCCGGCGAAAATGAAACTTTTGTTCGTCAAGGTGAACAAACTGGTCGCTCTCACTGACGAGATGCATTTCGATTCGCCCGGCCTCTGAATTGTAAATCGCGCGGTGGCGCCATTGATCCAGGTCGAAATCGGCGCCCAGTTCGCGGTTCGCGCGCATCAACAGATTCAAGTTAAACTGTGCAGTAACGCCAGCGCGGTCGTTGTAAGCAGCTTCCAATACGTCGCGATCTTTCTTTAAATCAGCGCCGATGAGCAGGCCGCCGTTTTCCCGGCAAACATTGGCTACACGACCCAAGAATTGCACGGCTTCGTCGGGCTCAAAGTTCCCGATAGTCGATCCGGGAAAATAGACGACATTACGCGCAGGTTTGTGACCCGGTAAAGGTAGAACTACGGGTTGCAAGTAATCAGCGCAGACCGGCAGAATTTCCAGATCAGGAAAAATTTTCCGGAAAAGAGTGGTCGATTCGCGCAATTGCTTTTCGGAGATATCCACGGGGATATAAACTGCGGGCGTCTCCAGTGCTTCGATGAGAATCCGGGTTTTAGTGCCGGCACCGGTGCCAAGCCCGATCAGCTCGATGTTCGGTCCGAGGTGTGAGGCGATCTTGGCCCGATTCCGATCCAGAATGTCGATCTCGGTCCGTGTGATGTAGTATTCCGGCAGGTCGCAAATTTTCTGAAACAACGCCGCGCCGCGCTCGTCGTAAAAATATTTGTACGGAAGCGTACGCGGGTTTGATGAAAGCCCGGCGATCACGTCACTAATAAAGTCCGACAATTCTGGCGGGGAAACCTGTTCCCGTACCGTTGTTGAATCTCCGCTCATTGTGACAGTTCAGGCGCGGTCGCGGTAGCGACTCGCGATGTGCCGATTTATTGTGGATCGCGTGCGAGTCTGATTCCGGTGAACTGCCAGCGTTTTTCCGGCTGAAAGAAATTGCGATACGTCGGGCGAATGTGAGTCCGCGAGGTTGCGCACGAGCCACCGCGCAAGACGTATTGGTTGCACATAAACTTGCCGTTGTATTCTCCGAGCGCGCCAGGCGCCGCGCGATAGCCGGGATAAGGCGAGTAAGCGCTGCGGGTCCATTCCCAGACGTCTCCGAACATTTGCTGAAGATGTCGGGCTGACTTGTCCGCTGAGAGAGCAGACTCTACAGCCACGAGCGCGGGATGGAACAATTCGTTTTCGACAAAATTTCCTTCAATTGAGCAGTTCATTGTAGCGTGCTCCCATTCGAACTCTGTCGCGAGACGCGCACCCATCCAGTTCGCATAGGCGTCGGCTTCAAAATAACTCACATGCGTGACGGGCTCGGATTCATCGACAGGGCGAAATCCAGAGAGCGTAAAGTTCCACCAGGCGCCATCGCGTTTGTTCCAGTAAAGCGGCGCTTCCCAACGTTGTTCGTTCACCGTCATCCAACCGAGTGACAACCAGAATCCCGGGCGCTTGTATCCATTGTCTTCGATGAACGCCATGTATTCGCCGTTGGTTACCGGCCGCGAACCGAGTGAAAATGCAGGAATCAGTACTTGATGACGCGGTCCCTCGTTGTCGTACGCGAATCCGTGACCATCGTGACCGACCCAGGCGGTCGTTTCGTCGAAATGCACAAACTGCATCGGGATCATTCTTTCTGCGCGGCTATTGATCTTCCGTTCGCGAAACACAGGATGGATCGGATTTTGCGCAAAGACGTGCTTGATATCTGTGATGAGCAGTTCCTGGTGTTGCTGCTCATGATGAATGCCGAGGATAAGGATCGACTCGATTTCATTCAATAGCGTCTCGTCAACATTGGAAAGCAGATCATCGATGTGCGCATCGATGGACGCGCGGTAGCGATGCGCTTCCTTCACTGTCGGGCGCGAGATCAACCCACGCAGATCGCGCCGGTGCATGTCACCGGCGGCGTTATAGTACGAGTTAAACAGATAGGCATACTCTGGAATTGTGGACTGATATCCCGCGATAAACTTCTTGAGAATGAACGTTTCAAAGAACCACGTGGTATGCGCGAGGTGCCACTTGGTAGGGCTCACGTCGGGCATCGACTGCACGACGTAATCTTCTGGTTCAAGACCGGCGCACAACGCGTCGGTGAACGTTCTGAGTTGATGAAAACGATCCCGCAACTGTTCGACACGTGGTTTCCTCCGGGGGCATATTATTTTCCTCGCCCATTAGTTCCCGGCGGGCTTGTTTCCAATCTGCGTCAGTAAATTCATCAGGGTTGCGCTCGTCGATCATGGCAATCTCTCTGGCGCGTCTTTCAACCTCCTCCGATGAAGGTGCGCCAAGCCCGTTACCATGCACCTCGATTTTTCCCGGACGAGGTTGTGAGTAATCGTTCATAACCAACACTCTCTTCGCAGTACACTTTGGACTATAGATTGGAGGGTTGCAATACAAGCGGTAAAAAAGTGTCTGTACAATGTGACGCCGTGAATACGGAAAATTTGATTCAACTCCCGGACGGTGCCGTCGTTGCCTTTGAGGAATACGGCGACGCAAATGGGGTACCGGTGATCTTTTGCCATGGCTGGCCCAGCTCACGCACCATGGCGCGATTGACAGACGAACCAGCACGCGAGCTTGGCATTCGCATCGTTTCACTTGATCGTCCGGGCATCCGTGGTTCCAGCTTGCAGCCGAATCGCAAGTTGAGTGATTGGCCGTGCCTTCTGGAACAAGTGGTCGAGCGTCTCGATCTCCCGGAATTTCGCATGCTCGCGATTTCAGGCGGCGCGCCCTACGCTTACGCGACTGCGGTGACGATGCCTGAGCGCGTGCGAGCGATCGCAATAGTTGGTGGCGCCCCCCCGATGGCGGAAATTACGGACGGCGAAGGATTGCTTCCGCTTTACCGTTGGATGCTGGCATTATATCGGNNNNGAGCCGCCCCGGTCTCCTACGCAGATGTTTTTATCTAGTTCGGCCATTTCTTTCGGTGCGGTCACCTGTTCGTTTTCGCCCGTTCGTTTTAAAAATGCTTCGGTTGAGGCGGTGCGATGCAGATAGCCTGCGCAATGCGGCAGCGTTCGAAGCTGTTTTCGAGAGCCAGCGGCTCGCCTGGCGAGGTTCAGCGAAAGGCGTGATGACCGACGCAGAGATTTACGCGCAACCGTGGGGTTTTGCCATCGAAGACGTGCGAGTTCCCGTCCGACTGTGGCACGGAAAAGAAGACCGCGCTTTCTCTGTTCAGCTGGCGGAACAAATGGTGAAGCGCTTGCCCAACTGCAAATCGCGTTTCGTAAACGATGCAGGGCATTATTCGCTGCCTATCCGCCACATGCGCGAAATCCTTGAGGACCTCATATCGGTGTAGCCGCAAGCGCTTCGCGATGTACAGCGCGATAGCTGTGTGACGTCACGCGGAACGAACGATCAAAGCGTCAGCTTGAAGTTTTTTCTCCATCATTGTGTTGAAGGAAAAATGTTCCGTTGCATAGCGAAGACCATTCGCTGCGCAGTGCGCAGCCAGGTTTGGATCGGTAATAAATTCCATGATCGCGTTCGCTAGCGCCTGAGTATCACCCGGTTCGATAAGCAGACCGTTCTCGCGATCGCGAAGAATCTCCGGAATATCACCGACTTTCGTGGCAATGACTGGACGCCCACTGGCGAAAGCTTCACGCAAGACAATCGGAGACGCTTCGGTTCGCAGGGAAGCAATAGCGATCATGTCGCACGCTGCATAAACGTCCGGAGTATCCCAGCGATATCCAGCCATAATGATCTTGTCGGCCAGTCCGGCTCGATCGATTGCGTTCCTTACGTTGATGCCGCGTTTCAAAATCCCCGTGCCTTGACCTACGATGACGAAGCGGACATCGGGACGTTTTTGCAAAACGAGAGGCGCCGCTTCAACTAAAACGAGCTGGCCTTTGTCGGGGCGAATCATTCCGACATTTCCGATCAACGGAGTGTTGTCATCGAGGCCGATCTCACGCCGGAACTTCGCGCGGTCCCGCGGCGGCTTGAATTTTTCCAAATCGACAGCTGAACCGATGACCTCAATTTTTGCAGGATCGACGCCATGTTCTTCGACCAGGTGACGTTTAATCACCGACGCGTCGGCGACGATTTGTGAGCAGCCGTGCTTAAAAACAAATGCGCGGCCTTTGCTGCCAAGAGGGTCGGTGATGCAGCGTGCGCGGCTGAGAGGAATCCCGCAGAGATAGAGCGGCAGACAAATCCAGTGATCTTTCGAGCTGTAAGCTTTCAGCAGATCAATCCGGTTTTGCCGGCAAAATCTCCAGAGCCCCCATGAACACAGCGGGTCAATCCGGCGTCGGAGCGGCATCGTTACTAGCCGCGTCCCGAGTTCGGATGCTTTGGAGTGCACCTGACTGCCTGGATTACAGGCGAGCCACGCCTGATGCCCGTGCGTATTAAGCCAATTAATCTCCAGACAAGTTCGATACTCCTGGCCGCCCCAACTGCGGCTGCTCTCTACGTACAGAATGTTCACGTCGGATCGATCGCGCTGGTGCGCATCGAACAAGACCTACGCGGCGGCCGCGCGTTTTTCCAGAATGTAGTCGTGAATTGTATTTACGGTCCGGAGCGCTTTCCCAGCTACATCTGAGCTGGGCACGCCGACTCCGAACGTTTTTTCCATGCTTACGGCGAGCTCGAGGGCATCGATGGAATCCAGGCCGAGTCCATCTGGACCGAAAAGTGGCAGGTCATCGCCGATCTGCTCAGGAGTAACTTGCAGCATCAGGTTTTTGACAAGCATTTGCTTAATTTGGGCGCGCAGATCAGGCT
>WNGO01003018.1_pt1 | contig 10807 bp, 9 predicted proteins | sample 5400511 | NCBI WGS metagenome assembly WNGO01 (sample SAMN13153380, study PRJNA577476) | soil metagenome | isolation source: 20 cm soil or saprolite under Garry oak tree replicate 2 | place: USA:California | collected 2016-06-15
CTGCATGCCGTCGAGTCGCCCACTTGGAGTGCATTGGGACGTGTAGTCGCCTATGCTGAGCTGGCCACAGCGGCGTTGCCGAGACTGCTCCCCTGACCGGAACCTCCTTGTCGTCGACCTTCTCGGTGGCGATCCAGGTCGCATCGCGCGTCTTCCGAATCTTCTGCGCGACCCGAGCGATCGCGTCGTCCCAGGAGATCTCCTCCCAGTGGTCGCTGCCCGGGGGGCGGTAGCGCGGTGTTGTAAGCCGGTTCAGCGAGGCATGGGTCGCGAACATGGAAATGCCCTTGACGCACAGCGATCCGCGATTCACGATGTGGTCGTAGTCGCCTTCCATCGAAATCAACTTGCCTTCGCGTACGGCCGCGATCATGCCGCACCCTCACGAGCAGAAGTTACACGAGGTCGTGAACTCGCTTACAGTTGCGAGCTTTAATTTTTGAGTGGCGGCCCTCACCGTAGGCAAATCGAGAAGGCCATCGAGCGCGAGTCCAACGCTGACTCCTGCGGCCGTCCTCATCCAGTCTCGGCGGTTGACTCCTGTCAGGCCGTTTGTCGCCGGATGACCTTCCATCTGACTCTGGGCCTCACTCTTGACTTCCCTGATTGCCGGTCCTGTCTATAGATACGGTACGGCCTCCCTTTTGACGGAGCAAAACAGTCGAGTGCTTAATTACCTCGTTCTAAGTCTCCACGCTCGATCCCCTTTGTGGCCACATACTTGCGCGTGATGCTAGTCGGTGGCTGACCGCGTCCGAAACTGACAGTTTTGCCAGTGTGGTTCTCCATCGCGAGCCACTTACACTCCCTTCATTCCAGATGGTGTGGTTCCGTGGTCTATGAATGACACAAGCAAACGGCCGGCATGGTTCCTGCTAACTCAACACTGGCTGAGTCTGCTGGGCGTGGCCTTGGTCGCGACTGCTTTGATCTCCTGGCTCTTTGTGCTGCCACAGCAGATTCGTGGCCATGTGGATAATCCCTACGTCGGGATTGTGGTCTTTCTCTTTATTCCAGCAATTTTCTTCACTGGGTTGCTGCTGATTCCGGTCGGTGTGTACTTGAGCAAGCGCCAGATTCGCGGAGGTCTGGCCGAAGCGACCTTCGATCGCAAGTCGGCGGTGCAGCGCGTCGCCTGGTTTTTCGGCGTCACAACGCTCTTCAATATTCTGATTGGAACCCAAGTCACCTATCGAGCCGTCGAGCACATGGAGACACCACAATTCTGTGGAGGGACCTGTCACACGATGAACCCGGAACTAGCCGCCTATCAGAATTCGCCTCACTCCCGGGTCGAATGCGTCGAGTGTCACGTGGCGCCAGGTGCAACCGGTTGGATCACTAGCAAGGCAAGCGGAATTCGTCAGCTCATCGAGACGGTGTTCAATACCTATCCAAGACCAATTCCTTCTGCTCTGGAAAGTAATCGTCTTGTACCCGCGAGAGAAACCTGCGAGAACTGCCATTGGCCGCAACAATTCGGTGGAGTGCGTCTGCGCGTATTCAGCAAGTATGCCGACGACGAAGCAAACACACGATCGGAAACCGTTCTTCTGATGTTGGTGGGTGGAGACCGGATCTCCGGAATTCACGGCGCGCACTTTGGTCCAGGAGTTCACATCCGCTTTGCGGCGGCCGACGCGAAGCGCCAGACCATTCCGTGGGTTGAATACAAGAACACGGATACGGGAGGTGTCCGAACCTTCGTCAGTCCCGAAGCGCCGCCGGATTCGGCCAAGGCACTTTCGAAATTCGATATGGAATGCGTGGACTGTCATAACCGTCCGACCCATACGTTCGAGTTGCCAGAACGAGCGTTGGACAAAGCGCTTGCCCTTGGTCAACTCCCTGTGACTTTACCCTACGTCAAGAAAAAAGGTTTGGAGTTACTGAAGGCAAACTACGCGACAAGCGCGGAAGCGACGGCGAACTTGCCGACCGGGCTAGTTAGTTTTTATCAGCAGAACTACCCCGACCTATACGCAAATCGCTCCAAAGACATTCATGAGGCTGGCCGAGCAGTGCTTGCGATCTACAACCGCAATGTTTTCCCGGAACTGAAGGTTTCATGGGGCACATATCCGAATAACCTGGGCCACATGGATTTTCCAGGATGCTTTCGTTGTCATGACGGCTCGCACACATCTAGTGAGGGAAAGACGATCACTCAGGACTGCAACACTTGCCATGAACCCCTCGCAATGGATGAAACGTCACCGGAAATCTTGAAAACACTCGGCATCGCAGAGCGGATCTCGAAAATACAGAAACAGTAACTATGAGGATCGACGAATGACGGCATGTTATGCAAAGTCTATTAATTAAAAAAAAGGGAGCTTACCTATGAGCTGCAAGTTCGTGATTAATGTAGCTACGGTTGTACTAGTTGGGTGTTTGGTTTCTTGGGGGGCGGATGATGGAGCGGCCCTGTACAAGACGAAGTGTGCGGGCTGCCACGGTGCCACTGGTGACGGCAAACCCGCGATAAAAGCCCCAGCACTCAAGGGAACAAAACTGGAAGTAAATCAAGTCGTGGAGCACATCACCAAGGGCGAGTCAGGGAGCAAGGCGCCGCACAACAAGGGCATTTCTGGACTCGACGACGAGAAGGCAAAGGCGATTGCTGAGTACGTCAAGACTCTCAAGTAGTTTGAACATTAATCCGAGTTGCCTGGCATGGGTTACTGCAGTTTACAGCGGTGCCAAATGGAACTCGCAAGGGCCAGTCATCAAACGAGAGGTTCGGATGTGAAGACGAGAATAGTGTCGAAACAACTCCGGGAGTCGGCTTCGCCCACGATCTTGTTGCTGCTGTTGATTCAACCAATCCTTGTTGCCAGCCAGCAGGAGAAGAACGCCACTCCGTCCGAGAAAGGGACAGGGCAATACGTTGGTGTTAATACCTGCAAGACCTGCCACGAGGACCTGTACAACAAGAACTTCGAAAACACTCCACACTTCAAGACCACCCTCCAGGACGGATATGGCTGCGAATCCTGTCACGGCCCAGGAGCCGCCCACGTGGAAGGCGGCGGGGATGTGACCAAGATTATTAGTTTCAAGTCGATGTCAAAGAAGGACGCCAACGCGCGTTGCTTGAGTTGCCACGGCGAAAAGCACCAGCAGCGGCACTTCTCGGCATCGGCACACGCGAGCAACGATGTTGGATGCCTGGACTGCCACTCGCCGCATCATGCCAAGGAACCCGAGCATTTACTTGTACGGTCGCAGCCCAAGCTCTGTTACGGGTGTCATACAGCTGCCAAAGCCGACTTCGCTAAGCCGTATCATCATCGAGTCGACGAAGGTCTCATCCAATGCAGCGACTGCCACAACGTCCATGGCACGACCACCATTCATCAAGTGCGTGCCCTGCCTACCGGGGACGCGATTTGTGGCAAATGCCATGCTGACAAGCAAGGACCGTTCGTCTATGAGCACGTACCGGTCAAGACTGAGGGCTGCAGCAGTTGTCACACGCCCCATGGTTCAACCAACCCGCGTTATCTGCGAGTGAGCCAGGTAAACCTGTTGTGCCTGCAATGTCATTCATTCCCGGCACAAGGTCCCGCAGGACCGTCCCATAACCAGGCCACCAAATACCAGGCGTGCACGATGTGTCATGCAGCGATCCATGGTTCCAACGCGAGCAACGTGTTTTTCAGATGAAGAGGCAGAGCATGATTGCAAACTGGCTCCGGTTACAGCTGATTTTACTGATCGTGGTCCTCTTCAATTTCTCAGTTTCAGCTCAAACTGGCGGCAGCGGGACCAGCCAAGCTCCGGCAACGCCTGAAGCTGTGGAACGCGGCGGCTATGTAGTTCACCAGTCCGTGGAAATAGGCTATCGCGTATCGGACCTGACTGGCAGCGAGCAAATGTACAACTCCCTCGTCAATCTGCGCACCGGGCCAAGGTTTCTTGAACAGAGTCTGTCGATGCAATCCCAGACGCACGACAGCCTATTCTTCGATAATCTCTTCATAAACAGTTTTGGGTGGGGAGGTGATCCCAATAACGGATTGCGCGCCCGCGTAGATAAAAACAATTGGTACGACTTCCGGGCAAATTTCCGCCGCGATCAAACGGATTTCGACTATAACCTTCTCGCTAATCCTCTTAACCCACCCACCTCGAGTCCGAGCATACCCGTTACGTTTTCACCCCACAACTTTGCAACACGCCGTCGGATGAGCGACTTCGACCTGACCCTTTTGCCGCAGTCGACCGTTGACTTTCGAATCGGGTATTCGCGCAATAACATGACGGGGCCATCGTACTCCAGCGTCCATGAGGGCACCGACGCATTGCTGTACCAGGCGTGGAATACCACTCTCAACTCCTACCGTGTCGGAGCCGATGTTAAGCTATTGCCCCGCACCGTGATCAGTTATGACCAGTTCCTTGACTACTACAAGGGAGACACGACTTGGCAGTTGGCTCCGTTTGCCCAGGCTCTTTTGCCGGGAGCGCCGGGCACCGTAGAACTGGGCCTGCCTGTAGACACGTCCAATAAGAACCCCTGCGTCATCAATTCGCCGGCAACCAGTCTGATAGATTCCACCGGAACGCTGACGAACACCGCCTGCAATGCGTACTTCAACTACAACCGCTCGAATCGTATTCGCACATCCACGCCGACCGAGCGCCTGAGTCTGCACAGTACTTACTTCCAACGACTCGAATTGACCGCATCATATGCTTACAGCTCGGCCGACATGAACGCTCCTCTAAATGAATCGTTTAATGGACTCATCCAGCGCTCGAGCATCCGGCAGGAAACAGTCACGGGCCCCGGTCAAGCGACTCGCATCTCGAATGTTGCCGATTTCAGCGCCACTGTGCACTTATCAGAGCACTTCCGATTCGTCGATACCTTCCGCTTCTGGAGCTACCGAATCCCCGAGCGCTTCAATTCAATCGAAACCGACTCGACATGCACCGATACGACGACCTGCTCCTTGCTCACGCCACTCAGCGCTACCACGCAGAGCGTGACTAACACCGCGGACCAGTTGTCATTCAACCAGAGTTGGAAGAGGAACCAGGTGGATTTCGTCTGGGATGCGTCGAAGCACTTTGGAGGCCGCATCGGCTTCCGTTATGGTGACAAAGTGTTTCATCACGTCCTTGACTTCACGACCGGAGACGAGGACCGGATTGTCGTACACGAATACACCCCCCTGATCGCATTCTGGGCAAAGCCTGCGCCGGGCCTGCGCTTCAATTTCGACTGGGAGCACACCAACAACGACAACGCGATCGTGCGCATCGGAACCCGCAAGGAAACCCGTTATCGCATCCAGAGCAACTACACGCCAAAGCCCTGGGCGGTGATCGCCGCTTCGATCAATGTTTGGGAGGCCTCGAACGGCGACGCCTTAACGGATTATCGTGGTCACAATCGCAACTATGGATTCACGGCGAACCTTACACCACGCGAGAGGTTCGGATTCGACTTCGCTTACAACTACAACGACACCATGCAGAATGCTTTCATTTGTTTTAACGACTCCGACACTTCACTTCCTCTTGTAGCCAACGCAGGCAATTGCACTATCAATGGCTACAACGACACCAAAAATCCATTGCTCACCGACGGGCGCTATACGAATAGCACGCACTACGGCATGGCTTCGGTAATGTTTAAGCCGCAAACTCGCGTCACCGCACAGGTAGGGTACGGTATCACTAGCACCGACGGTCGAACGCCGCAGTTCAACACTCTGCAACCGCTCGGTTCACTGCAATACAACTACTACCAACCGCTTGCCAATATCGCAGTCGACCTTGGCCACAACCTCACCGCAAAGGCGGCGTGGAACTACTACCAATTCGGGGAAGGATCTTTTGTAGGACCTACCAATCCCCGCTATTTCCACGCCAATAATGCGACATTTTCTCTGCGGTGGGCTTTCTGAATGAGAGGGCATGAACCTAGCAGGATTTCCGGCTTGATCACTTTGTCGCCAAGAATTCGAACATTAGTCCTTTGATTTGTCCTGCGCTACTGAAACTACTGAGGTGCGACGACAGTTCTTAATCAATAGACCTGAACTTGCCCGACCATTTTCGCCGGAAGAAACTAAAGACCCGCTCATTGTCCACGACTATGCACTTGGCGTGCTGCGATCCAGGTTTGCGGGCTTGCTGGTCCATGATCTATTGAGAGCAACAAACGCAAGGTATCGGCGTCCTCGCAGGAACCTAATGAGATGATTTTAAATCCGTGGAGGGCCGCCAACTCCCAGGTGCCCTAACCAGTCATGCTGTGAATGTGCCGAACGAGAATTGAGACGACGACCGGACGGCCAAAACGTGGCCGACCCCACAACCCGCCCCTTTTACCCAAATCTTTACCGCCGTGTAACCTTTCTGTGAAGAAACACGCGTAAGCTGATCGGCACATTCGAAAACCCAGTTTGTTTGTCCCGGCACGGCCGGCCTGAAGGAACCGCAAATTCTTTATGAAAACTCTCACACTGGCTGCTCTGATTTCTACTCTCGCTCTGTGTCCTGCACTCCGGGCTCAGTCGTCTTCTCCGACCAGCAACGAATTCCCTCTGTTCGTAAAAGTCCAACTCGATAGTTCTGTGAAACTGTCGTCCCTGAAGGCTGGCGAGTCCGTAGAAGGCAACTTGACGCGGGATGTCTATTCTCCGGAAAACCGGGTGTTCGCTTCAGGTAGCCACATCCGTTTGACGGTGAGTCGAGTTGAGCGCAAACGTAAGACATCCAGCGAGAAATGGCCGTGGATCGCCAAGATCTTTCTCCCTCACCACGAGAATTTTCCCGTTTTCAATGACGCGGCGATCTCCATGCCTGACGGAACGAAAAGCGCGATACAGGCTTCATTGCTTTCCTCCAATCGCATGAAGGAAGTCAGAGTGCCGCCGTCTCGCGATCGCGGACAGAAGTCGGAAAATACCGCTTCGATCGACGCCAACCCTACCGAGACAGGATCAGAGAGGAAGACCTCGGCGCCACACGGTCCGGTGCTCTACCTCGAGGCATATCGAACCAGCGTTGAGCCCCTCGAGAGCTCCGGTTGGGTGAACGATGGCTCGTCTGGTTCCTCGATAGTGCCGGCGGGAACGGTTTGCAGAGTTCTGCTGTTGGAAGACGTTAGCGCCTCAAAAAACCACGTCGGCGATGAGATCCATGCACGTCTGCTTGAGCCGATTTTGTCCGATTCGCAGGTTGTTATTCCCGCTGGCAGCGTTTTTGGGGGCCGGGTGATGAAAGCGACACGTCCGCGAATACCAAGCCGGGCAGGCTCTCTCACGATTGCCTTCGATTCCGTCCGACTGCCGGAGGGTCACCGCATTCCAGTCTCCGCATCTCTTGCATCCGTCCACGTGAACGTGGGATCTCCCCTCAAAATGGACCGCGAGGGACGCCTTCACGGTTCCAGACCAGGTGCAATCTGGTTCTTAATCAATGGCGGAGTTGCGGGTGGTATCGCAAAGGAAGTCGATGATGGGGCGCAGTTGATCGTGGAAGCGATTATCTCGACTGCCACGGATGCGTCTACCGCTGGAACTGCTCGCATCGCGGGATCCGTCGTCTCGGCGGTTTTTATGCTTACTCGGAAGGGCCACGATGTCGTGCTTCCGAACCATACAGAGATGGCCATAACACTCAATCGCCCTTTGACGTTCTCTGCGCAGACGGCAAGAGCACTTTCAGTCACAGGCCAGGCAGGCCCCGACAACTGAAATGGTTCGGGCGGGAAACTCAACCGCGCCGCAGCAGGTGGCGCCACTGCTTGCGTCAGCCACAAAGTTGCTCCGGGTGGGGCGACCAGCCGAAGCGATCGCGCCGTTGCGCGGTGCAGCGCTGCTCGAACCGTTCAATCCCACCATCCAGCACGATCTCGGCCTCGCCTGCCTCGAGGTCGGACGCATACCGGATGCCATCGCGGCATTGCAGCGGGCCGTCACTGTCAACCCGCGCTATAGCGATGCATATTTCCGCCTGGGAATCGCTTTGGAGAAGCAGGGCGACATCGGCGGCGCCATCGTTGCGTACGATCGCGCCACTCAGCTGCTCCCTTCCCTGACCGAGGCGTGGTTCCGCGCTGGCGCTCTGGTCTACGAACTGGGACATCGCAACGAGGCGATCGGTTGTTTCCGCCGCGCGGCGGCGACCGGAGGTAAGACCAGCTTCGGCCGCCTTGCCAAGGCGCGGGCGTTTCTGGCCGAGGATCGCAATCAGGAAGCCGAACAGGTGCTACGACAGACGCTGGCGCTCGATCCGAGGAACGCTATGGCGCATGATCTGCTGGGCAATCTGCTATCTGAGTTTGGCCGTTTCGACGAGGCCCGCGAATGCTTCGAATACGCGATCGCGATCGCACCGCTGCTGGCGGGCAGCTACTACGATCTGGTGCGGTGTCGGCCCGTCACGAGCGATGACAACGGTCTGCTTCAACGAATGGAAGCTGCCTTGGCCACCCCGGGGCTCGAAGCGGCGCAACGCCACCGGCTTCACCTCGCGATCGGCAAGGCGGCGGATGATCTTGGCGACTACGCCTTGGCCATGCGCCATTTCGACGCCGCTGACACCGTGCGCCGGGGCTCTGCGTCATTCGACTCGGCCGCGTTCTCCATCGAGATCGACCGTCTGATTGCCCGCTGCACACCAGAATTGATCGCGCGGGCCGCCGAACTCGGCAGCTGCGATGCGACCCCGGTGCTGATCCTCGGCATGCCGCGGTCCGGCACAACTCTCGTCGAGCAGATCGTCTCCATGCATCCCGGGGTCGCAGCCGGCGACGAGTTGCATTTCTGGAACGAGCGTGGAGCAGCGTGGCACCGCTCCGGCGCGGCCGGGAACGAGACAGGATTTCTCGCCCGGGCAGCGGCAGACTATCTCAGCGTGCTGCGTGCGATCGGACCGACGGCGGCGCGCGTGACGGACAAGATGCCGTTTAACTTCCTTTGGGCCGGGCTGATCCATCTGACATTCCCGCGCGCAATCATCATCCATTGCCGCCGTGCTGCAGTCGACACGGCCCTGTCGATTCATCAAACTCATTTCCATCCAAGCCTGGCGTTTCCGACCGGGGGTGCCGAATTGGTCGCGTATTTCCGCAGCTACCAGCGACTCGTCGACCATTGGCGAAGCGTGCTACCGGCCGATCGCTTCATCGAAGTCGATTACGAGGACCTGACCCGCGAGCCCGAACCAGTCATCCGGCGGATTATCGCGGCCTGCGGCCTGGCGTGGCACTCCGCGTGCCTGCGCCCCGAATCCAATCCGCGGGCTGTGAGGACCCCCAGCAAGTGGCAGACCAGGCAGCCGATCTATCGCACCTCCGTCGCGCGCTGGAAACGCTACGAACCCTGGCTGGGCCCCCTGCGCGCGCTCGTCGACAACGCCTCGGAACCGAGGGCGAGTATCGCCCGGTTGTGATTGGCTCAAGCAGCCCACCTCACCGGGAAAGTCCTGACGCGGAGGAACATGAATGTAACTAGGATTTTCCACCAACTGAGCGTCGTTCCGGTTTAGCATGACCACCCAAGCGTCATCAATAGTCCAACGGTGTGTCTGGCAGAGATTCTGGCATGGAACGGAGCGACAAAAGCAACGGTTATGAAGACGTCGCCAAACTCTTTATGTCCGAAAGAGACTCTTTAACAGGTGTTTCAACTGTTCTCCAATGGAGCCGAACGCTTGTACGGGGCTCCTCAATTCTTGACCTCGGATGTGGGCATGGTGTGCCCATATCACGAGCTCTAATAGAAGACGGTTTCACAGTCTATGGCGTGGACGCCTCGGAAAGCTTGATGGAATCGTTCCGGAACCGCTTTCTTACCGCTCATGCGGAATGTTCGGCTTTTGAGGATTCAGCATTCTTCCGACGTACGTTTGATGCCGTTGTAGCAGTGGGTTTGATGTTTTTGCTCCACCCCGATGCTCAATATCTGCTGATCCGTAAGGTGAAACAAGCATTAAACTCCGACGGCTATTTCCTCTTCACATCACCTGAAGAGGAGTGCACTTGGCAGGACATCCTGACTCACCGGGAGTCTGTCTCGTTGGGTGCGCAGCGTTACCGCGAGGTTTTAGAAGCTGAGGGTCTGATTCTCGTCGGGGAGATGTCAGACGAGGGAAATAATCACTACTACTCAGTCCGTAAACCCTGAGCCACCGTTGGCACAATGTAGCGATTACGCTGGATTGAAGGGTTTTGATGGTAGTAGGGGAATGATCGCCAGTGACAAGACGGCGTCCGACTGCACGCTCGGCTCTATTTCAGTAAAGATTGGATTTTGTTCTCCCAATCGTCCTTCTCCACCAGCCCCGTGTGAGATACGGCGATGCGCCCCCCTCGATCAATCAACAATGTCATGGGCATGCTCGTCAGGTTATATTGCTTTGCCAAGCTATCACTCCCAATTACAACTGGGTACTTCATAGCCGTGTGTCCGCCAGTCTCCGGGTCCTTGTCCAAAGCCAGAAAGGGCTTCACGGATTTCCATCCGTCCTCATCCATCGACACGCCAATGACGGCGAGACCACGATTCCTGTATTTGGCGTCAAATTCCATGTACCACGGGATTTCCGTTTTACATCCGCCGCACCATGTCGCCCAGAAATCGAGAAGAACAACCTTTCCCTTGTAGGTCGATAGATTGATGGTACTTCCCTTCGCATCTGTCAGGATGAAATTGGGTGCGGGTTTCCTCTGGCCCTCTGGAATGAGTGGCTCATGATTGCCTGGGTTGCCCTGTACCTGAGCGAATGCGTGCTGCAACGGTGCTGTCCCACCAAGCAGCAACGCAAACAATAGAGCCGGACC
>WNGO01003019.1_pt1 | contig 10807 bp, 9 predicted proteins | sample 5400511 | NCBI WGS metagenome assembly WNGO01 (sample SAMN13153380, study PRJNA577476) | soil metagenome | isolation source: 20 cm soil or saprolite under Garry oak tree replicate 2 | place: USA:California | collected 2016-06-15
GTTTTGCCAGAAGCCGCCACGCAAAGGTTGCAGATGTCCGATCGCTTCACCCATGTGCGGTAGACTGAAAAGTCCGAGCACCACGACGACAATCGCGGTTGGCACCGAAATTAGAAACGCGAGGCCGCCTGTGTGTTTCGGTCCAAGGAGATTGAGCAATCCGATGATGAGGATGGCGGCGGCAGCAAATTTTTCCGGATGCGGTACACCGAGATAGGCGAAGGCGGAAAGCGCGCTGATAGCCGCCGTCACCAAATAATCGGCGATGAGCAAAAACGCGCCGACAATGGAGATGACTTCGCTGCGATGGCGCACACTAGCGTAGACGCCGCCGCCATCCGGGTAGAGGCGGCAGATAACCATGTAGTTGAGTCCAACGAGCGCGGTGAGGACGCACATCAGGGCGATCAGCCAGAACGAAGCGTAGCCAGCAACGGCGAAGGCGAGACCGATGACGTAGGCTTTGCTCGTACCCCAGTCGCCGTACAGAATCGCGGCCGCACGAGGCGTATTCACGTTGCGCGGACGCTTAACGTTGGTGGGGATCATTAGTAGTGAATGATGAAGTCCATCGAAGCGGTAAGTTGATTGCGGCGCGCGCCGTTATCGAATGCAGCGGTATCGTAGGAATGATCGAACCGGAGTTCGGGCCGGATGGTAATAATCTTGTCCGGCCACCAGGTGATGCCGACGGAGTGTTCTGAATACGATGTCGCATGACCGGTGCGGCTACCGACGATGTCGTCATAAAACTCATTTCGTACGGTGAAGAACGCGGCCGGCGCGATGCGGAACATGGTGTAATTTACGATCCCCCATTCCGGTGCGTAACCGGGCTTCACTGGAAAGGAGCCGCTCTGAAATGGAACGGCATCAGTCGGATGAGTCTTGGCGTCGTTCATGTACATGTACAAGCCTTCAGTCGCGGTGTAGATCTTGTCATTAAACTTGTGCGTCCAGGTTCCGACGATCTGTTGTAGGTTGTTGTAGCCGAACTCGCCGTTGTTAAAGGCGTTGTCGCCCGCGTAGATGGAATCTTTTTGGTTTGGCGACGTCCACTGGATCATAACAGTGCCGGTTGGTTGATTGCCCGGATCTTTTTGCCAAAGGGCGACGTCTGTGCCGTTTGAGATTCCGGCCTGAATCGTCCACTGATCGTTGATTCTCGTGGTCGTGAAAATTCCAGTCTGCGTGTAGTTGTCGAATCCATAAACGAGCGAGTGGCTGGCCATAAGATTATTAGGCGCCAATTGCGCTTCGATATCGGGCTCGGAAATGATGCGACCGATGCGGACGTTCATTCCCTGGCAAATCCAAGGCACGTAGAGGTCGAAATACATCATCGGCATATCGAAGCCGTAATAGTTGTTGTGTCTAAGCAGTTGATCGCTGAAGAGCCCGCGTGAGATCATAAAACGATAATCCAGGCCATAGACGCCCGAGACGCGGAAGCCCCAATCGATGTGATCGGTCTGGAATTCGTTCGGCACCCGCTCGACGTAAAGGACGAACTGGTTTTGCTCGAATCGGTTCGGACGCAAATCGTAAATGAGCGGAAAATTCGCGTTCGGGCCGCGCGACGTATTGGTAGATGTGCTCAGGTTCCAGGAAAAATCTTCCCAGCCGTAGATTTGGATTCGGCTTTTCTTCCATGCTTCGCCATTCGCGCCGACGTAGATCGCTTCCATCAATGGCCACGAAGGGACTTCGCCCGGATCACCGATGATGGGCGTGCCACCGATCTGCCAATCGCCGCTTGGAAACGGTGGCGAATCGAATGGCGCCAGAGGAATTCGCCGCGGCGGCGGCGACGCGTTCGGTTCGGCCGCTTCGTAGGCCGGCGTTCGCAAATCTTGAGCGAATGCATCGAACAACCGTTCGCCGAGCCAATTGTTTTCCGCCCGTGCACTGACGATCCCGATGTACAGAAAAATCGCGTGAGCGAACCGCGAACCAACGCGCCACGCACGTCCGACATTATTTATTTTCAATCAATTCGACCAAACGAGGCGGCGATCGCGCGACGAAGCGCCTCACTTCTGCCGGAGTCGGTTCCCTACGACTTCCCTTGCCCTTTAATGATGCTGACGAGGTTAGCTGTCGGGCTAGAGCCATTAAATGCTCTCGATGCCGCGCATCGTTCGCCCCGATCTCTTCCGCCTTCGCGGAACAGAAGTTGGTTTCCCCGTTGGATCGGCACTCACCAGTCCATTAAGCGAAACAAAGAACTGCCAGTATGTTCCGCGCAGAGTTTTCCCCAGTCAAGAAGCCCAACCGCCGTGCGAACGCCGAAGAAAGCGCTTGTCACCCCCTGAACGTCCGATGGACAGTCAGGGCTCACACCGATGGCCGATATCATTCTCGACGCGACTTCCGGCGTGCATCGGCCGCGGAACGTGGATTGGAAACGCGCGGCCGCGCTGCTCTACGGCGATTGGGGCACGAGTAAGGCCTACGTAATCGGACTTGCTTTTGTTGCCGCCGGGTTCTCGTCCTTACCAATTATTCTGGCGGTTTGCGCACTGACCGGCCTCGTCGGACTGAACTATGGGGTCATTTGCGCCTACTTTCCTGAGGGAGGCGGGGTTTATTCCGCGGCCCGCTCGCAAGGCCGACTGCTTGCTGTAGTCGGCGCGCTGCTTCTGATCGCGGATCTTACGGTGACGGCAGCGCTGAGCGGCTGGTCCGGCCTAAGTTATGTCATTGCCGGGGCCGAGGACATCTTGTGGCTCAAATTCTTGAAAGACCATATCGGATTCACGACCGTCGCGGTCCTGCTGCTTCTCGGATCAATCAATTGGTTTGGACCAAAACACTCTGGCAGTCTGGCTGTGGCGCTGGCCCTGCCAACGGTGATCGTCGTTGTCGCCTTGATTGCCATCAGTGCACCGCATCTGACAACACGCTTTCTCGAGCCACGACATGAGAGTCTCAGAGTCCTTTGGGTACAATTCGTCAGCGTGATCCTGGCGCTCAGCGGTGTGGAAGCGATCGCCAATCTCACCGGCGTCATGAAACTGGATGAAGGATCGACCATTGCCGAGCCGAAGGTGGGTAAGGAAGCCGCCAAAGCGATCTGGCCGGTGGCTATCGAAGTCGTTCTCGGAACCGCGCTGCTCGGTTGGGCGATGCTTTCGCTGCCGAGCGTAATGGACAAAACACTCGGCCTCTCGAGCAAGAGTGAAATCGCTGCCGTGTTGCTGAAGCGGCACGAAGACATGCTTCGTTTTATGGGCGAGCAGTTTGCGACCGCCTCATTTGGACCGTGGTTTGGTCAGGCTTTCGGCTGGATTGTCGGAATCGTGTTTTTGCTCTTGCTGCTGAGCGCAGCGAACACCGCGATCGTCGCCATGATTGGTCTGCTCTACCTGACGGCGCGCGACGGCGAAATGCCACAACAGTTCAAACGTCTGAACCGGTATGGAGTCCCTCTGTATCCGCTCCTCATCTCAGTTGGTCTTCCTATCACTGTGCTGTTGGCGGCGACAAATTTTGAAGCGCTCGCCGGACTGTACGCCATTGGTGTGGTCGGAGCGATCACCGTGAATCTCGGTTCGTGCTGTTTCAATCGTACTATCGGCTTTACCTGGTACGATCGGCTACTCTTCGGCTTTACGTTTACAATCCTGTTTCTCGTTGAAGTGACGCTTGCACGCACCAAGCCGGACGCACTGTTTTTCGTCGTTTGCGTCTTAGGTGTTGGCCTTGCCTTGCGCGCCTACACCCAGAAACGGCAGGGACTAACTACTCTAACAGTCCACCGGACAGTGGCGGAAATGGTTTCGCCGGACTTGGTCGCCAGACTCCAGCCCAGGCTCGAAGAAGGCCAAAAAATCATGGTGGCAGCGCGCGGTGTTACGCCGGTATTAAGTTTTGCGCTGGAGGAGGCTCAACTGCGTAAGGCAACACTGTGCGTTTTATATGTAAAGGAGATCGCAGTCTTTTACGGTGGCGGGCCGGCCGCACTTGGCCGTTCCCGCTGGCAGGATGATCCGGAAGCAAATGCCATTATGTCCATGATGCTGAAGCTCGGCGCCGAGCGCGACATTTGCGTACTGCCCGTTTTCGCAGTCAGCGAGGATGCCGCCGCAACCATCCTCGACCTTTCAGCAACCATGGGCGTCGATTATCTCATTATTGGTGCAACGCAGCGTACTGCCCTGACCAATCTGCTCCGCGGCAGCGTGGCCACAAACGTGGCACAACAACTGCCTGATTCGATCAGGCTCGTTATCTTCGGCTAAAGCCTAAGTTTTAAGTTTTAAGTTTTAAGCTTTAAGTTCGAAGAGTCAGGGCACCTGTTGTCTTACTTAAAACTTAACACTTAAAACTTAAAGCTATTCGATGACACGACCGAAGATTCTTATCGCCGATTCCATTTCCGCACGTGGATTGGAAGAGTTGTCTCGCGACAACGCACTAGAAGCGGTGGTCAAAACTCACTTAAAAGAAGCCGACCTCGTCAACATCATCCCTGAATTCAGTGCAATTATTGTTAGAAGCGAGACAAAAGTCACCGCCAACATCCTTAATGCGGCGAAAAATCTTCGCGCTGTCGGTCGGGCCGGTGTTGGCGTGGACAATATCGACGTTGAGACCGCCACGCGCCGCGGCATCGTTGTCCTGAATGCGCCCGGCGGCAACACTGTTTCCACGGCCGAGCACGCCTTTTCCTTGCTGCTTTGTGTCGCGCGAAAAATTCCGCAGGCCGACGCAACCGTGCGCAGTGGAAGTTGGGATCGTAAAAATCTCGAAGGCGTCGAATTGTACAATAAGACGCTCGGCATTGTAGGGGTCGGACGCATCGGCAGCGAGCTGAGCCGCCGCGCCATTGCCTTCGGCATGCGGGTTTTGGCCTATGATCCGTATCTTTCGGCGACGCGTGCGCGAAGTTTGCAGATCGAACTTCTCGATGAGCTCGATGATCTTCTCGTCCATTCCGATTTCATTTCGCTGCACACACCGCTCACGGCGGAGACACGTCATCTTATCGATGCAAGGCGACTGCAAAAAACAAAGCCTGGCGTGCGCATCATCAACTGCGCGCGCGGCGGTCTGATTGACGAGACCGCGCTCATCGCGGCGCTCCAATCTGGCCATGTGGCCGCGGCCGCGCTCGACGTGTTCGAAGCAGAGCCCTTGCCGGCAGATTCGCCGTTGCGGACGGTGCCAAATCTGGTCATCACCCCGCATCTGGGTGCCTCCACCGCGGAGGCGCAGGAAAGCGTTGGGATCGAGATCGCGCAATCGGTTCGCGCCGCCCTTCTCGAAGGAACGATTCGAAACGCGGTGAACATGCCTAATCTGGACGCCAAAACACTGGCGGTCATCGGACCGCACCTGCGCTTCGGCGAGAAACTCGGCCGGTTTCTTTCGCAAGTGGCCCCAAAACGAGTGGAAACCTTAAACATTAACTACAGCGGCAAAGTTAACGAAGTCGACACGACCGCGATCACACGGGCGATTTTGAAAGGGTTCCTGTATATCGCGGGCGGGAGTGAAGTGAATGAAGTAAACGCGCCCGCATTCGCTGAAAGTCTTGGGCTGAAAGTGACCGAGACGCGATTGAGCGCCGTCGGTGACTACACCGATCTGCTGGAACTTTCCGCCGTGGCCGATGGGAATACCGTGTCGGTCGGCGGCGCGTTTTTCGGTGCGACGCCGCGCATCGTGAGCATAAACAGCCGACCGGTCGAAGCCCGACCCCACGGCGTCGTGTTAGTGTTGGAAAACACCGATCGTCCCGGAATGGTTGGGCGCATCGGGACACTGCTCGGCAATTACGGTGTCAACATCGCCACGATGTCGTTGAGCCGAAATCAGGCGGGTGGGACGGCGTTGACTGTTTTGAATCTTGATACGGCACCGGATCCAGACTTGCTCGCGAAGATTCGCGCCGGCGAGGATATTCACTCTGCCCAAGTGATTGAGTTGTAGGGTGCCGGCGTTGGCCACGATGGTAGGGACATCGAGCGTATGTGTTTAGCGCGCCAAAGGCGCAGCGTTCATAGCAGCCTGGGGCAACGCCCCAGGAAGCCGTATGCGTGAAAGCGCGATTCATTCCGGCGTCTTTTTTCGGTCCGTTATTGGCCGCAATCGCTCAGTAAAGTCATCCTTCGCTTTATCGGATTGAGAGCGAAGCGGTGCGTGGAGTCGCGCTTTCAGCCCTCGTTTACGATGCAATCCAACTCCTGGGGCGATGCCCCAGGCTGGAATGAGACAGCGCCTTTAGCGCTAAACAGATACCCATCGCGCTGCAATATCTGGACGGCGCAGCGCGCCGTCCCTACCACATGCAGTGGCCATCTCGTTGGCGGCAGAATCCTTAAGGCGTTGACCCGCTGCGTTTGTCTCTTCAAACTCGCACTTATTTATGGGCGCACTTTTCGCAACGTTAATCATCGGCCTGCTGGTGGGTGCAGTCGCAAAACTCTTGATGCCGGGCCGGGACCCAGGTGGTTGTATTGTCACGATCCTTCTTGGCATTGCCGGTGCATTTGTTGCCGGCTATTTGGGGCAGGCAATTGGTTGGTACCAACCCGGCCAACCCGTTGGATTCATCGCATCAGTCATCGGTGCGATGCTGCTGTTGCTGCTTTACCGGCTCATTTTTAGCCGCGGAGCTTAGGAGGCGGCGCGCTGGGCTGACGCTGCGAATTCCGCGACACAATCGCTGTCGCCGGAGCTCGATCCTTTAAAAGGAGCACGAATCATCCACCCAAAGAACCGGGTGTTGCCTTGGTCGAGCGATTGAAGAATGTGATCCCTCGTGGCCGCATCGAAGAAAGTCCGGATCATTATTGCTTTTGCCGCCCTGTATCTAATTTGGGGCTCAACCTATCTCGGAATTCTTTTCGCTATTCAGTCGATCCCGCCATTCTTGATGGCGGGCCTGCGGTTTGGCCTCGCCGGAGTCATCATGTATGCCACGGCGCGCTGGCAGGGTGCGCCGCGACCAATCCCCGAAACGTGGCGAAGCTCGCTCATTATCGGCGCCTGTCTGCTTCTAGGCGGAAATGGCGGCGTAACTATTTCGGAAAAATGGGTGCCTACTGGTCTTGCCTCATTGTTGGTGGCGACGGTGCCGATCGACATCGCGCTGCTTGGCTGGGTTAGCGGAACAGCACCGCGTCCAACGCCAGTTGTCTGGGTCGGACTCATCGGCGGCTTTATTGGCGTTGGTGTTTTGGTGGGGCCGGCGTTCACAAGTTCATCCATTTCGCCGCATAATCATCTCGCCCTGGGCATGTCGATTTTGCTGCTGGGGTCGCTGCTTTGGTCGATTGGCTCCCTCTATTCGCGCACAGCGAAAAGTTCGCCCTCCTTGTTTCTCGCCGCCGGGCAACAAATGATTTGCGGCGGGGCGCTGCTCATTTTGGCGGGTCTCGGACTCGGCGAACATCGCGGCTTTGATCCGCGCCACGTTACGTGGCTTTCGATTGGGGCATTTGTTTACCTCGTCCTAATTGGCGCATTGATTGGATATACTGCCTACTTCTACCTGTTGCGTCACTGCGATCCCGCCAAGGTGGCAACCTATGCATACGTAAATCCAGTGGTGGCCGTTTTGCTCGGGACGGCGTTTGCTGGTGAGAAATTAACATTGCGCACGCTTTTTGGTGCGGGATTGATTATCGGCTCGGTGGCGGTTGTAATTACGGCTCAGCAAATGAAAGCAAGAGCAACGGCGCCCCTAGCCGCGCCCATGGCCGGAACAGATTGCGCCCGATGAAGAACGACAACCCAACCGACGGATCGAAGAATCGACAAGAAACGGTCGAAGTCGTCCGGCGCAATTGGCGGGCCGAAGTTGAGACAGCACAAGTTTATCGCGATCTCGCCGAACGTGAGCAGGACGAGAAACGCAAAGGCATCTTGCTGCGGATGGCGGAAGCCGAGGAGCGGCATGCCGCGCGTTGGGAGCGAAAATTGCGCGACATGGGAGAACCAGTACCGCAACTACCGGATACAATTTGGACTCGCTTCAAAAGACGTTTTACGCGCGCGCTCGGAACAGACATCGCGATTCGCCGCATGGAAGCCGCCGAAGAAAAACATGAACGCGAATTCAGCGCCCAGCGCGATCGCGCGCTCGCGAACGAACAAGATGTCCGGGAATTCTTAAGAACGAGTGCGCTCGAGGAAAAAGCACATGCGCGCGCCTTGAATGCGATGGCGGCGCCGCCCAGCGCCAAAAGCGTCCTCGACACAATTCTAAAGCGAGAGCGCTGGCACGGCCGCGGCGGCAGTTGGGTGGCGGACGCGATCTACGGCGTCAACGATGGATTGGGCGCCGTGTTTGGAATCGTGTCCGGCGTTGCCGGCGCAACAAACAATCAGCAACACATCGTCTTAATCTCGGGGCTGGCCGGAATGATGGCTTCAAGTCTGTCGATGGGCGCCGGCGCGTATCTAGCTGTGAAAAGCGAGCGCGAAGTGTACGAGGCTGAGATCGCGCGCGAAAAAGCTGAGGTAGAAGAAAATCCCGAGGAAGAAATTGAAGAGATGTCTCTCTTCTACCAGCTGCAGGGGTTCAGCCCGGAAGAATCGCAGCGCATGGCCAAGCGGCTGGCCGAGCAGCCCGAGCAATTGGTTCAGGCCATGGCGCAGAGCGAACTCGGGCTCTCTCAACAACACTTTGGCAAGCCATGGACATCCGCGTTTTCAGCCGCGCTCTCCACAGCAATCGGCGCTTTTATTCCGATCATTCCCTTTTTCTTCATGACCGGAGTGGCCGCCGTTATCGCCGCATTCGCCATCAGCATCATCGCGCATTTCGCCGTGGGCGCCGTCAAATCGCTCATTACCATCCGATCATGGTGGGCATCAGGATTGGAGATGACGATGGTCGGAGTGATCGAAGCCGTTGTAACTTACGGCCTCGGACTCGCCTTCGGCGCATTGGGTTAAAATGTCATTGCCAAGCGACTGAGTTGGTCTGGCACGATTTCGCACAATCGCCTCGGCCTTCGCCGCTAATCTCGTAAGCGAGCAATCCCGAGTCGAGGATCAACACGGTGGACTGGGAGTTGGCTGGCCATGTGGAAGCTCTCGAGTTGAGCGATGTGAACGGGACGTCGCGCCAGGGGGAATGGGGGCACTATCAGACGAGGACGATCAGTGCGACGACGAATCCGCAAAACACGGAAAGGCGACGGCGAAGTTGAGAAATCATGGAGATGAAGCGGTAACTCGTCACGGGCCCTCGACGAGCCATCCACACTGCGCTTGCACGAGCATGGTGGGACTCAGTGGGCTTCATACAGGGAGTGACGAAGACGGGAGCGCCGGGGCGTCGCCTTGAGGTTTGCTCAAGAGCGCACCGATCCGTTTCAACAGGAGCGGCAGGTCGACCGGCTTTTCCATCAACTCCACACCTGCTTCGCGTGCAATATTTCGCTGATCGGGACGGGCGGTGATAATAATCGCGGGCAACCGGCCATTTAGGGAGCGCAGGCCCGCGATGGTTCCCCACCCGTTCAGTAGCGGCATATTCATGTCGAGCAAAGCGAGGTCGCACGGGTGCTCCTGGAAAATTTGAATTGCTTCGCGTCCGTGGCGCGCGGCAACGACCTGATAACCGTCCATCACTAGGACCCAGCGCAGTCCTCTGCGCACCGAGTCATCGTCGTCCACGACGAGGATTGTTTCGCGAGGCGCGCTGCCTGGATCGGCGGCTGGAGTGGGATTGTTCATTGTGATAATTGGTTGTTTCTTACTGCGGTTGCGGTTTCGGGAACGTTGCTCCGAACGCAGTGGTGGTGATGCTTGGCATCGGTCCTGTGTTTCAACCCTGCGGTGTGCGCGTTGCGCCACTTCCAAGCCATCGCCACCAAGCCCAGCGCGAGGATGGCGAGCGTGGCAGCCAGCCAGACTGTATTGGTCAAGCGGAGTTCTCGAATGGCTTTCATCGCGAGAGGCGTTCAGGCAGCGACGAGGAGTGCAGGTTGGAAGGGATGAAGCGCTTTGAAAATTGCCGCTAGGACTTGCGCCGCGCGGATCGGTTTTGGTAAAGCTGCGGAAACTTCCCTTGCCACCCGCTCGCATAATGGGCGCTGAGCCAGCGAACCCGAGACCATCACTACAGGGGTGCGAATCCCTGCCGACCGCAGCGCGAGAACCAAACTTTCCCCATCGAGAACCGGCATCAGCCGGTCGGTGAACACGAGATCAAACCGTCCGGTGGCCAGTTGCCCGAGTGCATCCGCTCCGTCCTCAGCCATTTCGACTTCGTAGCCTTCGAGAGTGAGGATCGCAGCGTGCAGCTTGCGAATGTCTTCGTCGTCGTCCACGACGAGGATGCGTGGGTCGGGAATGACTTCGTCAAGTGTGGTGATGTCGGCTTCGTGGTGTGCGATACGGTTGCTCATGGTGTCTTACGGCTGGGTGTTTTGTTCGTCTGCTTGAGGGACGCATCATCCCACGCCGCCATGCACCGCGAAATTGGCTCCGCGCCCGTCCGTAAATAGGCGCTGCGCCTACCCCCCTGATACACGGCAGGCACCGGCGGATTCAAAACTCGGAGCTCGCTGCCTGCGATGGCGGCCAAGCCAGAGCCGCGCATGCGCGAACGCCAGGTAGATGACCGGCGTGGTGAAAAGCGTGAGTAGCTTGTGGGCCTATTCACGGACCCAGAGAAAAGCAGGTCCATCCCATCAGCGGGCCCTGTGTTTATCGGCCTCGCCTCGCCGAGCCGCAGGGCCTACTCGCCGTCGCCGCTGACGTGCTCGGTTTCCACGTAACGCACCGCCTGGCGAATCATCTCCGCGCTCGTGTGAAACTCGAGCTTCTCCCTGATATGGTCGCG
>WNGO01005224.1_pt1 | contig 10805 bp, 8 predicted proteins | sample 5400511 | NCBI WGS metagenome assembly WNGO01 (sample SAMN13153380, study PRJNA577476) | soil metagenome | isolation source: 20 cm soil or saprolite under Garry oak tree replicate 2 | place: USA:California | collected 2016-06-15
CCTCAAGGATGTAGTCAAGACAGCGGAATTTGAATGGTGGCAGATAATACCCGTCAGGATTACTGGGGCGGTTCTGCACTGTGCTGGCCACGCCGATCATCTTCTCGACGCGTGTATAGAACGGATCGATTTCGGCGTAGGTCAGCGGCCAATCCACGTCGTAGCCGTCGACCGATGCCGCACGGAAGTCGATGTCACCGAAACGCGCCGAGCTCCGTCCCCAAAAATTCGTCTTTCCACCAACCGCGTTGCACCGCGGCCACATCCACTTGGCTCCAGGCGCGACTGTGAATGGAATTTCGTGATCCCACGCGGCCTTAGTGTATTCGTTGTCCATGTAGCCATAGGATTCGCCCTGCCGCTTCGGATCGTCGAGTCCGCGAAACTTCATGTCCCAGGGCATGCGGTGATAGCGGAAGTCCTTTTCCGGGTCCAGTCTGCGACCCGCGTTTACGGCGCACACCTTCAACCCCGCTTCGCAAAGCGTCTTAATCGCCATGCCGCCGCCGGCTCCCGTCCCAATCACAATCACGTCGTAGATTTGTTTCGCCATACTGTTTATCAGGATTTCGCTTGCGACAAGTGTTTGTGTTCGCGATCATTTTTGTGAGGACACTCTGGCGATTCGGCGTAGAACTTCAACGCGGGATTGTCCAATTCCTTAAACCCGATCTCACTCGTATAGAACCCTGTTACGGTGTATTCGCGAACCAGCGCGAAGAATCTGCGTCCGTCTTCCTCGCCCGGCCGAGCCTTACTCTTGAAACCGAGAGGTTCGAGCAGGGAATTCTGCTGCTCGTCCGAGAGTTCCAGAAACTTCTTGCCCGCGCTACTCTCGCTATGGGCATTCAGCCAAGCCAATCCCATGCGAAACGGATATTGCACTTCGGGATCGCTGGACACCATGAAATCGATAAACTCCGCTACGCCTGCTTCTTTTGCGCCCAGCGTCTCATCGCTGGGAATAGTCATCTCGGCCAGTTTTTCGACCATCGCATACTCCTCGGCGTCGAAAAATATCGGGCGGTAGGACGCAGGCCTGATCGATAACGCTGCATTCCCCACGTGGCCGCACGCGAATCCCCACTTACTGAATCCCGGAAACGTTGCCGCAGCCGCAGCCGTCCCGAGAATGCGTAAAACCTCGCGCCGCTGAATTCCTTGTCCCGCCATTGCTTTTCGTCTATTCCCTAGTCGACGATGTTGTTTCCCTTCAGTTGGAGGGAGGAACCCTTGAAACTAGCCTGCCTAAGAAAGATATTTGATCGTCGCTTCCACCAGTGCTGCCGTCGGCTTGTAAGGATCGCCTGGAGCGTCGTACTCGATCGAGCAATATCCTTTGTAGCCGTGCTTTTTGAGAGTGGCAAATGCCTTGGCTAGATCGACGTGTGAAGCATTCCCCTTGTCGTCCACCTCGCCATCCTTGACGTGGCAGATCCCGTAGGCATGCGCGAACATGGCTTCCATCGCACGATCTTGAAAGGCTTCATCGTGCGCCGCCAGGGAATTACCGAAGTCCGGCAGCGCACGCAGCCACGGACTATTGACCTTTTGAATCACCTCGACGATGAAGAACGGATCCTCGCTGACCGGATTGTCGTTTTCTAAGTGAGTCACAACGTTCTTCTTCGAAGCATACTCCGCGACGCGAGCAAGGGTGTCCGCTGCGCGTCCTACATCAGGTTTGGAATCTTTGGCGTCATCAATGTGCGTGCGAATGCTTGGGGATCCGAGTGTAACCGCCACGTCCACCCATTGATTGCTCGACGCGACTGCCTTCTCGCGCTCGGCCTTGTCTACTGCATACTGGCTGTGTCCGCCATCCACCGCGATATCAACGACACTCGACTTTGCCTTCTCCACCGACGCTCGGAATTGTTCAAGATACTTCGGATCAGTCGAAGGGAAGATTGGGCTCCATGGCTCGATGTGGTGCACATTGAACTTCTCGGCGATGTGGGCCGCGAAATCTTTCAAATCCATCTGCCGCTCTCGCGGTAGCTTGCTTGGAGTATTGCCATCCCACCCCTTCCATCCGACGATGAACTCGCGAAACGGGTAAGCTGCGACTGCCACTCGTTCTCGCGGGTCAGTGGGGAAGGGAATGGAAGGCCCTGAAACCGCAGCCCGTCCTAGACTCGGTAACAGACACGCTCCGGCCGCCGCACACGCGCACTGCTCGACGAACTGTCTTCGTGTAGTTGGGCTCATGCGCGAAAGTGTAGCAGAAAGCTTTTTGAGGACAGCAACTCCTTGGGTAAGGAATGGCAGAGTTCATGGCTCGTGAGGGATTGTTCCGATCAATTGGGCTAGGCGAACTCTGCCGGGCCGGGATCTGCGACCCGGCGGCTTTGTTTTCTTGTCGCGTCTCTTGCACAATAGCGTCCTCGCCGACGATACTGGAACAACACAATAATTACCTTAATCCAAATATGAAAACGACAATTTCTTCCACTGCTCCGTCTGCCCTTGAGACCGAAACCCTGGTTGCCATCGTGCTCGATTACTCAAACGCCGCGTCCAATGAAAGTAACAGCGTCGGACCCCGCGATCCAAGCAGCCGCATCCGAATTGTTGGCGAGCGGGGAGATAAGCGGCAAACCTCTTGAAACGAATCTCCTGCATAAACCCTCTTCCTTGAAGGCGAAGCGTCTGTTGCTGATTTCGGGTGGCGCAGCGAAGAAATTTTCGGGCTACGACCTGCGTCGGAGTGCGGGGGCAGCCGTGCGCACGCTTAAGTCGCGCGGGATCCGAAGCTTTGCATTCATCGCTCCTCAGGAAATTCCTGCCGAAGAATCAGTCCGCGCGATTGTTGAAGGGGCGCACGTAGGGAATTTTGATCCAGACTATTACCGCAGCGACCGAAAAGACCAGAAGATTGATGAAGTGACTGTCATTTCAAGCGGAGATTCTGGCGCGCTTGAGACGGCGGCCAATGAAGCCCGGATCGTCGGAGAATCGCAGAATTTTACACGCGATCTCGTCAACGAGCCTTCGAACCGCATGACCCCAACGATTCTCGCGGAGCGGGCGAAGAAGATGTGTGCTGAAGTCGGCTTGAAATGTGAGGTGTACGGGGCCGACAAGATCAAAGAGATGAAGATGGGAGCCTTCTGGAGCGTCGCTCAGGGATCCGATGAGCCCCCAGCGCTGATCGTAATGACCTACGAGCCTGCTGGTGCGCCGCAGAAGCCGGTACTCGGATTGGTCGGGAAGGGAATTACGTTCGACACCGGAGGTATCTCGATTAAGCCCGCCGATGGCATGGAGAAGATGAAGTATGACATGGCCGGTGGTGCAACGATGATTGGCGCCATGCGCGCCATCGCTCTGCTCAAGCCGAAGGTGAAGGTAATCGGCATTGTATGCGCGACCGAAAACATGCCGTCAGGAAAGGCCCAGAAGCCGGGTGACGTGCAGATCGCGATGTCAGGCAAGTCGATCGAGATCATCAACACTGATGCGGAAGGCAGGCTGGTGCTGGCAGACGGTCTCTACTACGCGCGGCAACTCGGCTGCACGCACCTGGTCGACGCAGCAACTCTTACCGGCGCTGTCGTCGTCGCGCTCGGATACAACAACGCCGGAATCTTCGCCAATGATGACGACATGTACAACCGGTTCCGGGCGGCCAATGTCAAAGCCGGCGAAAAGATGTGGCGCATGCCGCTGGACGACGAATACAAAGAGCAGATCCGATCGTCGATCGCTGACATCGTCAACTCCGGCGGACGATGGGGCGGGGCGGTCACAGCTGCCATGTTTTTGAAGGAATTCGCTGAGGATACTCCGTGGATTCATCTCGACATCGCGGGCACGGCCTGGATGGAAGAGCAGAAGCCCTGGATCGCCAAAGGCCCGTCAGGCATCGCGCTGCGCAGTCTTGTGGAATTCGTGAAGAGCTTTGCGTAAGATCTGTTCAACAACTTTCTTGAGTGCACGGATGGAAGACCCATTATCAATCGTGCAAGTCTCTGCCGTGCTTTCTCTAACGTACCGTCAACGTTGAGGGAAATAGAAGTGATTGCTATAATCGAGAGCGTTCCATGCGCATTCCGTTGGGCTTCAGTCGTTCCTCCCGCCAAACGGGCTGAAGCGGAGAGCTGCAGCAGGCCTCCGCCAGCGGCTCTGGAAACGTGGCCAGGTAGCTCAGGTGGTAGAGCGCAGCCCTGAAAAGGCTGGCGTCGGCGGTTCAACTCCGTCCCTGGCCACCATATTTTCAATCACTTAGAAGCCTCGCTGCGGGTCACTTGGTCACACTCGGTCACAATTCACCGGTCACAATTGGTCACAATTCAATTCACTAAACGGCTGAGTCGATCTACAGCGCGCTGTTGGCTTTCGGGCACGAACTGCTGGTAGATGTCCAACGTGGTGCTCGAACGTGAGTGCCGCATTTGTGCCTGCGCGTCCTTCACATCGGCACCAGCCATCTTCAGCCAAGTCGCGTGCGAGGTTCGCAGGCTTCTCCAATTCACCCAGGGCAACTCCATCGACCGAGCTGCAGGCTTGATGAACCGAACGAGTATGTTGTTGTCGCGAAGCGGACCGCCGGATTGAACTCCTTGGAACACCAGGTCATCCGGACCGTCGGACTTCACCACCTTGTACTTGCGAATTGCATTGCCTGCCCTAACCTCGACAGTCAGTCCCTTAAGCCGATGGATACGATCAACGACGCAGGTTTTCACCCCGATCGTTGCGTTGGAGGCCTCACTCTTAGGTGCCCCCCAATCGCCGCGGCAAAACCGTTCATCGATCGTGATGGAGCTTGCGCCTATATCGTTCCAACGTAAGCCGGCCAGTTCACTGACCCTCAGCCCCGTGTAGATCGCCACATAAACCATCGAAGCGTAGGGTTCGGGAACCAGTTCAACGAGCAGTTCGAACTGCTGGGGTGTGAGGTAGGGTTTGTTGCGCTTTTTGCCGCGTTTATCTGGAGGTATACGCAGCGATTCGGCTGGATTTCTGACCAGCAGATCGTGCTGCACAGCGAACCGCAATGCACTCGAAAGTACATCACGGATCTTGTCCCGCGATTCGTGCGATAGCGTTTGGTTTGTTGTGCTCGTTGTGAGCTTCGAGAAGTATGTTTGGAGGGTTAGTGCGGTGAGGTCGCGCAGGCAACATTTTCCGAACGCGGGAATGAGGTAATTGTCCAAAACCCCTCGCGTTCGATCAAAACTGGTCGTCGCCATCAGAGGCTTCACCACCGGTTTGTAAATCGTTTCGATGTAATGGTCGAAGTTGGTTGCCGATCCAAGACTTTCCAGACCTTGGTTCAGCGGTCGCAGGTGTTCGGTCGCGATCTTCTTGACCTCCCGCTCTGACACCGTGGCAGCTGCCAAGCGGACCCGCTGTTGTTTACGAACGTGCTTGCCGTCGATGAATTCATCACGCCAAACACGCATTGTCCACCACGCCCCACGACGTTCAGGGCGGGGGTTCTGAAACCTCCTCTTTGCCATGCGCTCCATCTCCTGGGGAGAAATCGGAGCGCCGATGTTCGCCTGATTGCGAATTATAGCAACGTCGTCCATCGGAGGTTTCAACAGTTTGGGCGGACTGGTCCTTCCTGCTCAGGCACCATTGGAGCCCGCTAAAACACGCATCAGGAAAGTCGTCGCGAGGAGAGCGTGAGGCTGGCGAACATTCTCCTCGCGACGGCTTCAGGGATGAATCTGTCGTTGGGTTGGCCTCCAAGCCGCGATTGCTCGGGCCGACAGATTCTTTGCTTAACCCGTTTACCAATTTGAGTCCTCTACCTCCGTTTGTCCAATAACTTTTTGAGGGAGAACTATTCCCACAGGTTATAGCGGCGTGATTTCTCTAGAGAGGCGATTCACAGTTAAAGGGGGAAGAGTTCCAACGACTGGTAAGGCAAAACTCCGGTGCGGGGACCCTGACCGTTCATGAAGGAATCAGCGAACGAGAGAATTACAACGCCAACTTCCGAGCGGTCCTCATCCAGCGGGCGTCCTTCCAATTGTCTCGCGGATCGGCTGCTGCACGAGCTAACGTCCAAAGCCGGAGGCGCTCCGCATCGACCTCGGTGAGATCGGCAATCCGGCGAACCAGTTCAATCGGATCTCGATGAAGCCGTGTTTCGCAATTCATCAGGTGCTGAACGGGATCGTATGCGCGATCGCCGACGAAAGGTTTAGGGTCAATCACCAACCAAGGTTCTCTTTGCGAGCGTAGAACGTTGCCGGCATGAAGGTCCGTGGCCAGAAGCACATCGGTCAGGGCAGGTCTGCCAAGCTCCTTAAAGACTCGTAGACCTTCGTTCACAAGCCCCGCATCCAGCCAGAGATGCCTTTGCGCGATGGTTTCGCGGCACCAGAACTCGATCATTAACAACAGCGGCCGAAAACCTGAAAGATCGGATGGGTTCCGGGTGAGGCTCCAGATTTGCTTCAGCAGGTTCGCGACAACTTCGTCCTGTCGTGGCTCCGGTTCCGAATGCAGAGTAGTTCCCGGCAGACAGCGCTCTAATAACATCGCGCCTGATTCAAGGTCAGCTTCCAGCAATTTGACAATGCCGTTGCCGTTCCAAAAGTCGAGCCCGGAGATTTCGTCCTGTCCCTCCATGTGCGGCATCGCGAGCTTCAACACTGCTGATTCGCCATTGGCGCGCGTTGCAGGTGCCACCCAGGAGCAAGAACCAGCGGGGTCAAATGGTTCGCCAACGCGTAGCGACCATCGGGTCTCTAGCTCTCGAAACAGGACAGGCAGACCGCTCATCCACGCCTTCCGTTCAGGTCCTTTTTGGCAATTCACGAAGAGTTCTTTCGGAATTTTCATGCGTCCGATGGTGCGCCGGTTTGTTCAAAGTGTGTGAGTATCTATTTTTCCCTTGAAGCCGCCGAAATAGTGGTTCTCGCCTACATCCTCGAACTCCTCTGTGACGGATATACCAGCGGCTCCGAGCAGCTTCTTGTACTCCTCGGCTCCTAGAGAGACTGATTCCAACCCTGTCATTGCATCATGCCAAACTGCGGGCTTGGCGGGTGCGGTGAACAGCAGACGGCCGCCCGGGACCAGGATCTCGGCGAATCTCTGGATAAGCCGATCCTGCTCTTCAGCTTTTAAAAGAAACATCAGGCCAATTGACAAGACAGCATCGAAGGCTCGATCAAACAATCTCGACTCTAGAACGGATTCGCAAACAATTGGTATGCCGGGAAGGTTGCGTTGGAATGCCGCAATAAAGGATGGTGCTGCATCCACCCCGAAGACTTGAAGTCCTTCCTCGACCAGTACCGCCGTAATGGGAAAGCCGGGCCCGCAGCCCAGATCAATAACGCTGCTGCCGCGCGGCAGTGTTATCGCCCACTTGCGCGCTTCCTTCACGCCGATTGCAGTAGACCGAGTCTCACTACTGCCACGGCGCGCAAGAAACTCTTCCGAGACTGCTTCGTATCCATTGGATCGATCCATTTGTTGATGGTAGCAAGCTGCCAAAGTCTTGGAAGGAGGCACTGGAATCTTGGGTTGTTCTTGAGAGTAAAGCTTGACGACCAGCACGCGGCAAGTCGCTTACTTGTGCAACAGTGGGCTGACCTAGTAACGATTCCCAAGCTGCATCGTCTAATTGAGGTCTGTCGGATTCAACGTGACTAAGCATTCCGTGAAGGCAAAGACACGTGCTGTTGCAAACTGGATCTGGCTCATTGCAATCGTTATTTCCGGCGTCGCCGCGATTGCAAAAGAGCAAAGTTCCAGCGCACGAATCGACCAGACAGCGTTCGTTCCGCTTGGTGCTATCGATCAGTGGATCAGCATTCGCGGCGAGAGCCGCGCAAACCCTGTTCTGCTCGTTGTTCACGGTGGTCCGGGCGAGGCCCAATGGCCGCAAGGCGACGTCTACAGGCCGTGGGAGAAGAACTTCATCGTGATGCAATGGGACCAGCGCGGTTCCGGCCACACCTTCGGTCGCTACGGCACAAAGACGCCCGAGGTGACGCTCGACCGCATCTCAAAGGACGGCGTCGCGCTCGCCGAGTATCTCTGCGGCAATCTCGGCAAAAAGAAGATCATCGTCCTCGGACACTCCTGGGGTTCTCTAGTCGCCACCCGGATGGTGCAGATACGCCCCGATCTCTTCGCTGCCTACGTTGGTACGGGCCAAGCCACAAGCTGGATGGCACTGGTCAACATCCAATACGACCTGCTGTTGGCCAAAGCGCGCAAGGATGGGAATGAGGCAACCGTCAAAGAACTTGAGGCCATTGGCCGCCCCGGCCCGACCAATGGCGATCACTGGAGTTTCCTCAACAAATACAATTTTCGCTCGTTGCGGGCTTCCTCTGATCAGGAGTGGCTGCATCATCTGCGCAGCCAAGCGGCAGAATTAAAGGCTAGAGAGCCTGAACAATTCAAGAATCTTGAAGATGGAATGCAGTTCACCGGCGAGCAGGTCATCCCCGACCAGATCGCCACTGACCTGCCGAAGACCGCTTGCGACATCCACACCGCTTACTTTGTGATCCAAGGGCAGGAGGACGTAATCACTCCCACGCAGGCCGCCGTTGAGTACTTCAAGTGCGTCAAGGCACACAAGAAAGAATTGATTCTGATCCCCAACGCCGGGCACTTTGCCTTCATGACTGCCTCCGATAAATTCCTGGAAGCACTCACCAGCAAAGTCCGTCCCGTCGCAATCGCCCGCGGCGCATGAAGGTGGCGAGGTTACTATCGGCGACCACACGGCCAGTTACCGGGGGCGAGTTGCCGCGTTTTCGGGGTTGCTGTCACGGGCTCCCTTGGACAGTCCGGCGACGCACATGCCATCCCGTGCCGTGCCCAAGGCTAAGCAGCCCCGTCCGGTGACGGTACGTTGGCGGATTCCTTGAACTCGGGCTCTATTGTCTGCAGCCGAAACTTCTCGATGGCTCGAAGGTCGAGGTGCCGGGCGCAGTACCCCAGTGTGCTGAGCATCTCCCGGCTTTCCTCTTCGCCGAGCACAATGCGTTTGCCGAGATCGTCCGCGAAGCGTGGGTTGCGTTGGATGAGGAACCGATTGACGATCCCGCGATTGTGAGTGATGACATTGCGGATATCCACACAGAGCCTTGCGCTCTCCAAATCGCTGTCCTTCGTGAACAGCACAAGGTCTAATTTCTTCTTGAAATACTTCGCCAAATGGTCGAGGCTCTGATGCGTAAGCTCGATGACAGTCTCCTCGGCAAAGGCGGATATCAGATCGCCCGCGAGATGGTGCTCGATGCAGAACCGATATGTGGCCTGTTTGTTTGATGGGAGCTTCTTCGGATATTTCTCGTAAATCAGAGTCGTCAAGTCTGCTAGGTACGTCAGGAAGCTATTGACGTCCCTGCAGAAGAGCATCTCTCCGAGAACCGCCGAATGAACGTCCATTTGGGCTACAGCACTCTCGGGCGGAGGCGGATCACCATATTTCGGAAACTTCGGTAGGTCACCGTGGCTATAATCGGCCTTCACGATCGTGCGCCACAAGTACGCCTTAAACCCGAGCACGGAACGAAGGTCGTTCAGATATCGTGCGAGGGCGAGCGTCGCTGGTTGACGCAGAAGTTCGAGTCCCGATACCTCGTTCTTAGCCTCATCAGCCATTAGCCCAACCATACGTCACCAGAAATGTCTTCGTCCATCTCCTTACATCAGGGTGGTCGCTAGCCGAAAATTGGAACCAAGCTCAAAGAATGCTACGCGGAGAGTGACAATTCCATTTGGCTCCCGTCTTGCGGCGGTAGCTTGAGTTTGCGGAGCAAGGTTTTGCCCGATCCCGTAGCGCCAAGAATAAGGGTGTGGGCCACCTCACGCTCATGCAGGTTTAGGTAGTAAGGTGTGGCATTGTCGGTTTCAAGCACCGCAAGGTACTCACGGTCAAGATGCCTGTTCCATGTCTCGCCGGGGTGCACGGTAAACAGGAACGAGATGTCCGCATAGTTCGAGTTGAGCAGGAACAGTTTGCGCAGATTGTGTCTGTAGCTGCCGGGTACGATGGCGAAGTAGGCATTGAGCTGGTTGTAGGTCTCAGAGTAGAGACAGCCGTCGGCGCTGGTGAAGATCCGCACCACATCGGGGAGGACCCTGTCCAAAGTCTTCTTATCGTCCGCATACAGAATGACCGTGAGAGAAAAGTCCCCAAGTGTCTGCCCATCTCCGAGGACACGTAGGCAATCGCCGAGGTTTTCGATGTCCGCCTGTTTCGACTCGTCGATCAGTACATCGCGCGGATTTACGTTTGCGGCGTCGCTATGCACTGACGAAATGAACGATGATTTGGAGACATTGAAGTGCCGCTTGCGCTTCGTGATTTCTCTTCGGGCGATAGCGTTGTCAATCGGCACCCACTCGGTCACCACGCAGAAATTTGCCTGAATTTCTAATAGGTGTCTCAGAACCAGCGGTTTGGTCTCGCCGATGGCCTCTTTGATTGTCAACACGCGGACGTAGTGATCTCCGATCCGCAAATGATCTCGTTCAGCCTCAATGTCGGAATTTGCCACTTGATAGTCGAGAAACTGCGTGTCTTTTGGGTGGCCGTCGATCCGCCAGTCGTCGTAATTAAGTAAGCGTCGCAGAAAGCGAAAGCATTCTTTCTGGGACAGAATATCTATCTGAACAAAGTCGGAAAGCTGCCGGACGAAGCTGTGAACACGCTGTTCCAGCTTGACCAAATCACCCTCGATCTGTTCACGCAGGAGGATTTTCATCTTGTCATTCGAAAATTGTGTTTTCAGTTCTTGCAGGCCGCCCTTCGGATCGTGCGGTAGGCGCGAGAGGGCTGCCGCGATGCCTGTCTGTGAACGGGTGCCCTC
>WNGO01003022.1_pt1 | contig 10803 bp, 9 predicted proteins | sample 5400511 | NCBI WGS metagenome assembly WNGO01 (sample SAMN13153380, study PRJNA577476) | soil metagenome | isolation source: 20 cm soil or saprolite under Garry oak tree replicate 2 | place: USA:California | collected 2016-06-15
GGCCGGCGGTTCTCCGGCCCACAGCTCGCCCTGCCACAGTCAGCACACTTGCCCTTCCGACCACCACACCTACGTGTGGACGGACACCTCGACGGGCCTGCTCTGGGATTGCGCTGAACCGGGCGCACCGGAGTACGACTCCTCGCGCGATACGACGACGATCGTCTACCAGGGCCTCACCTACTACTGCAGGACCGGGACGGCGATCGTCACCACTGCTACCGAGTCGACGTCTACAAGCGCGACGACGACAACGAGTCCAGCGACACCTGGGCCGGGAGAGCCGAGTGTCATCCTGCCCGACCCGGCGATCACACCGGGCGCTCTCAATCCGGCTGTCCGCCAGGGCACGATTTCGAGAACGATCTGCGTCAAGGGTTGGACGAAGACAGTTCGCCCTCCGGTCAGCTATACGAACGCGCTCAAGATCCAGCAGATGGTCGCGTACGAGGAAACGGCTTCACCATCCGCTTATGAGGAGGATCACTTCATCCCGCTCGAGCTCGGCGGCGCGCCGAAGAATCCGAAGAACCTGTGGCCCGAACCGCACTCGCAGTCGACACTTTCAGACCCGCTCGAAACTCAGCTCAAGCGGAAAGTATGCAGTGGCCTGCTGACGCTGAAGAAGGCACGCGCGGCGATTCGGTCTTTCAAGAACTCACAGGGCTAGGTTCGACTCTTCTTCTCCTGCCACGTCCGGCGCAACGAGCGCACCTTCGAGCTCTGGATGCATCGCCAGCCAGACACGGAGATACGCGCCCACCTCGAACCGCATGTCACGGTCACTTCGCGCGGAGTCGGAAAGGGTGACCTCGAGCGTCCTGTCGCCGACGATCTCGACGATGCATTCGCACCGTCGCAGATAGTCCGCGAGCCCGGGAGCCGCCTCGCCTGTGGAGACAACGATTCGCATCAGCCGCAGGTTCGGAAGGCGAGCGAGTCGGGCTTCCAGCGACGAAAGCCCGACTCGGCCATGCGAATTAGGGGGACACGAGCGCCGGCGGCAGCGCCAGATCGGGATCGGCTTGCAACTCGGCGTAGGCGTCTGCAGACATCTCGGGCGGCGTGCCCGCAGCTTCGCCGCCGGCTCCATCCTCGGTTGCCGAGTCTGCCCACGATGCCTGGGCGAAGGCTGCGTCCGCCCACGAGGCGTCGGCCCACGAGGCGGCAGCCCACGAAACGTCGGCCCACGACGCCGCGCTCCACGATGCATCTGCCCATGAAGCGTCGGCCCACGAGGCGTCGGCCCAGGATGCGTTGCCGGCGACCACCTCCGACCAGCTGGCTGCGTCGAAGCTGACGCTTCCCCCGCTCGAGGCGAGGAACCTGTTGAGCGCGAGATTCGGGCTCGGCGGTGTTCCTTTCACGTCGCCCGCCTTCCCGGCGTTCACCTGGCCGACGCCGACGGATCCGGGCTTCGCCTGAGGCACCGGCTTCGCGCTCATCATCAGCGCGCCCTTGACCTGGTCCGGGGTCCAGTCCGGGTGACGAGCAAGCAGCTGAGCCGCCACGCCTGCCACGACTGGAGCCGCGAACGACGTACCCGAGAGCTGGATGTAACCGGGCGCAACGACGTTGCCGGGTTTCTGCGCCACCAGGGTGGAGCCCTGCGGCACCGGCCCGATCATGTAGCGGCCGGGAGCGCCGAGCTCGGGTTTTGCGAAGCCGTCTTCGGTATAGCCATACGCCGACCACGGTGCGTTCGAGTCATCGCCGAGGGCAACCTTGTTTCCGATGTCGACTGCACCGACCGTCATCACGAATGGGTCGTTGCCGGGGGCGTGCATGACACCGCTCGGACCCGCCGCGCTGCCGTAGTTCCCCGCAGCGGCGACGACGAAGATCCCGTTGAACCAGAGTTTCTCGACCGCCCGGTCGAGCGGATCGTTGTAGAAGTGGTTGAACGCACCCGAATGGAGTGAGAAGTTCGCGACTCGGATGTTGTACGTCGCCTTGTTCGCGAGGATGAAGTCGCACGCGGCGATGACGTCGCTCGTGCGAGCAGTGCCCGTGTCGTCCATCACGTCCAGCGAAAGAATTCCCGCATTCGGCGCCGCGCCCGCATAGTGGTCGGCGGAGCCCGCCGCGATCCCCGCGACGAACGTGCCGTGGCCGCGGCCGTCACCGGGGGTGTTGGCCGTCGAGTTGGTGATGGTGATGTTCCCGAGGACGCGTGAACCGTTGCCGAAGTCGGCGCGGTTCGCCTCGATCCCGGAGTCGACGATCGCGATCGTCGGCGCCTGAGGAGCCGGGCTGGTCACGGTCCCCCAGAGCTTCGCAACCCCGGACTCGTACGGCCACATCTGGTCAGAGGCGATGGTGCCGGTGAGCTGGACGGACGAGTCTGGCGTGATCGTCAGGCCCGGCTGCTTTGCAAGCGCCGCCAGCTTGCCGGCGGTGATGTCGATGGCAACCGCGCCGATCAGGTCCAAGTGCCTGCGTACGCCTGCGCCCAGTCCCGTGATCTTGTTGTTGGCATCGCCCGCGCCGGCCGAGCTCTGGACGATGACGTGAAGCTTCCGTCCCGGATCCTTGGCGGCCTTGTCGAGCAGGCCGGGGGCGACGAATGTCTCGGCGAGCTTGCCCGGGCCGCCGTCCTTCGCTCCTGCAGCCAACGGGACGAGCAGCGTGCAGGCCGCAAGTGCGGTGAGCACGATGCCGCGACCGCGGCGTCCCCAGAGTGCGTTGTCGCGCTTTCCAGTAGCCGATCCCCAGAGCGCGTTCGAGCGTACGCCGCTACCCGAATTCCGTGAATTCCGCATTTCGAAGGACTCCCTTTGCCCGCGCGAACGCGGAGCCGCAGTTGACGCCACAGGAGACTCTCCGGTCTCCGTCGCATCGCAACGTAGGAGCCGGCCTGCGTCTGGGCGTCCCTCACCAGGGGGAGTGACGATGAATCCCTCGGTCGAGGGACGGGGGCTATTCGAGTGTGATGTTGCTGCGGACCGTGCCGGCGCGCGGATGCCGCGCTTCGATGCCGATCTGCGTTCCTGCCGCGGCCTCGACGACCCACTCGAGCTTGACGAGGTCACCCGTGGATTCGTCGTTTGCCCACCAGGTCGTGGAGCGCTTGTCGTTCCGGCCCTTCAGTTGTCCGGCCTCCGTCTTGGGGTCACCGCCGACGAGCCGGGCACCCTCAGGCAGCTCGAGCTCGACCTCGAGATCCCGAACGGCCTTCCGCTGTAGAGCTTTCTCCGTCACGTTCGTCGGCAGCCAACCGGAGTTCTGCAGCACGAGACGGACGAGAAACGAGCTCTCCCCCAGCTTCTCGACATCGAGCGAGCGGGCCTCGAGCAGGGGCGAGACGAGGAGATGGAAGAGCGCCCACTCGGTATGCGGCGCGACCTCGTCCTCCAACCGGTCGAACGGAACGTTGAACCAGTAGTTGATGATGTCCCAGCCACCCAGCTCGACCTTGCCGAGCTCGGGATGGTCGAACTCGTACCAGTCGACGTAGGCGTCCGGGTAATTCTTCTTTGCCCACTCGATCAGCTTGACGTCGTCCTCGATCGGATGCTCTCTGATCCAGTCGGTGAAGTGGTAGTCGGATAGCCCGGCCTGGCGCTGCGGGCTCCAGAACTCGGTCGTCCACGAGAAGACGCCGAGGTGGTCGTACATCCAGTCGTGTGCTCCGCCCTTGATCGTCTGCTTCGGCTCGTACTTGAAGTCGTGGAACACGGAGATGGCGGGATAGCCCGTGAGCTCCGTGCCGCGCGCTCCGATCAGCTTGTACGCGCGTAGATCGGGTGTGGGAAAGTCGTCGTCCGGACGGCCGGCGTACGGACGCAGGTGAACACCGCTGAACGTGTGGTAGGCGATGTGGCCGGTGATGTTTGGTCGATCCGTGACCGCCTGCACCATGGCGCGCACCTCCGGCTCCGAGGTCGGGTAGGGGCCGGCGCCACGCTGCTCGTGCTCCGGCACCCACTCGGCGGGGAAGTTGCGATTCAGATCGAGTCCCTCGAGCGGCGGCGGGACCTTGATCGTGACGCCGTCATAGTTTTCGACGCGCCCTTCGGTGAGCAGCCGGTAGAAGGGCCCGTCCTCGGGCGAGTCGACGGGCTCGCGGCGAACGAGCAGCTTGCGCTCGTCGGGATGAGGGTGCCAGGCACCGTTCGGGTCCTCGATGCGCATGTCGAGCACACGCCCGTCACCGTCGAGGTCCTCGACACGGAGACCGTCCGCCGCGTCTTCCCGCGGATACGGCCGAACGCTCGAGCGGATGAAGCGTCGCTCCTCGAGACCCCTCTCCGCCCCGTCCGGGTTCAAGCGCGGGATGACATAGAAGGCACGAGTGTCGAGCGCGCGCGTCACGAACTCGTCGTTGCCATGTCCGACGAGCAGCCGGTGAATGAGGTGAAGCGCCGCCGTGCAGCCGGTCCACTCCATCGAATGGATGTTGGCTTCGATGAGGAGAGCCGGCTTGTCGCCGTGTGCGCCGGTCTCGGCGTTCGTGACCGTGACGAGCCAGATATCGCGGTTTTCGTACGACTTGCCGATCGACTCGAGCGCGCAGAGGGCCGGCGCTTCCTCCGCCCACGTGCGCAACGTGTCGGTCAGCTCGTCGTAGGCGTAGAAATGGTCGTACGCGACGGAGCGCACGTACTAGTGGCTCAGTTCGGAGATGAGGGGAGCAGTGTCGTAGGGCTCGAAGCCGAGCCGCCCGGCGATCTCCTCGCTCGAGGGCCTGGTTCCCTCGGCGAAGAGGCTGCGCAGGAGCTCCCCAGTCTTCGCGCTACGCCACCAGTCCTCGCCGACTTCGTCGACGAGGTAGGCGCGCAACTGGGCGTGCCGGATCCAGGCGCGCAGGTAGTCCGCCGAATAGAAACCGGCGTCCATGTCCGCCAGGTGGCCGTCGCTCGGATAGCGAATCCCCGTCGCTGCGGTCAGCCGCTTCGAGTAGTCCTCACTGGTCAGCCCGGCCTGGTCGAAGCTCGACCAGAAGTCGAGCTCGAACTGCAGCTTCGCCGTGTAGCGCTTGAAGAGAAGCGCCTCGAGGAAGATCGTCGCCTCCGCGTTGGTGCTCGCCTCCTCGTCCGAAAGGCCGAAGTACTCCGCGTGCCAGGCGGGCTCGCGCGTGATTGCCTCGCAGATGTAGGAGTAGATCTCGGTCAGCGCATGATCGCGGGAGAGCCTGCGGAAGGTGTAGGGCAGATTCGGATCGACACCCGCGTAGTGGAGAGCGTGACCGGCTTCGTGCAGGAAAGCCTGATAGTCGTGTAGGCCGCCCTGTGCACGGGTTATCAGGTGGACGACGTGCGGCGGATCGGACGCGATCACGCACGCGCGCGGAGACTTCTGCGGCCTGTCGTCGAGGTCGAGACGAATGTTGCGGTCCGCGGCGAGGTCGAAGCCGAGCGCCGACAGCGTCGCCAGGCAGACGTCAGTCGCGCGCTCTTTGGTGTACGTGGAGTCGAGCGGCGAGAGCCGCCGGATGTAACCCATGTGTGCGGACGACGGCAGCTCCTCGCGGTCCGGGCCGAGCAGCCGCTCGAACCAACGCTCGCGCAACGCGATGAAGCGGCCCTCGATCTCGTCGCTCGCGGCTGCGAGGACATGTTCCAGGTCGCGCAGGGAGATCTGCTTCTCCTCCTCGTTCCTCGCCACCGCGTCCGGCTCTTCCGTCAGGTCCGCCTCCAGCTCTTCGTAAGCGCGAAGGAGCTCGAGCCGCTGTTCGTTGAAGTCGGCTGACCTCCGCCTGTAACGCTCTCCCAACTCGTCGCGGTCGGCGTAGTCGGAGATGACCGCGAGCCTGGCCAGCGCGGAGCGAAGCGGGAGCTCCTCTCCCTTGAATTCGATACGTGCGGCCAGGATCTCGTTCTCGAGCTCGTCGTCTTTCTCGGCGAGCTCAGCCGCGATGAGCCCGCTCTCGCAGGTCTTCCGAAGCCGGTAGAGCCATTCGCGTCGATCTTCGTCCGCGCGCTCCTCCTCGTCTCTGAGCGCCCGCAACTGGTCACGGCTGAAGAGGTCCGCGTACCGGGCGACGATCGCCGCCTGCTCCGATACCTCTTTCTCGCCAACGCGGACGGCTCGCCCCTCCTCCGACCGCTCGTACAGATATCGCTGGAGTTGTTCCTCGAACTCCGCGGGACTGCGTACCGCAGTGGTCGACATCTCGAAGACTCTATCGAGCATCGGGGCGGTTTCGCACAACGAGCCTGCCGATCGTGCCGGTCAGTTGCTCGAGCGTGAAAGGCTTCGAGATCACTGCGTCGGCGTCGACTCCCTCGACATCCGGAGACCCGACCGAACCGGTGAGCAGCACCACGGGGAGACCCGCGTGGCGCCTCCGAATCTCCGCCATGAAGGCGAGCCCGCTCTCGGCTCCGACGTGAACGTCGAGCACGACGACGTCGACGGGGCCCGCCGCGAGGGTCTCCCGAGCCTGGTCGAGCGTTCCTGCTTCGCGCACGGCCCAACCGTCGAGCTCCAGGTTCACACGGCACAGGAAACGGATGGCTGCGTCGTCATCGACGACGAGCACGGTGTTGAGGGGCGAGTCCACGCGGGCCGCGATTCTACGCGTACCTACATCTCGGGAGACTCCGTTTACCAGTTGAAAATGAGAAGCGAGGGTGCCGATTCCCAGCGCGATTACGAGCGCGAGATCGATCGAGCGTCGAGCCGCATCCCGCGGCCTTCACCGCAGTTCAGGCGCCGTTCCTGGCTTGCGTTCCAGCGCGCGCTCGACCCTCTCGCGAGGCCTAGGCAGCTGCGCGGCCGGCAGCAGCGCTGAGACGGCGCAGCGCTTCCTCCTTCCCGAGCAGCTCCAGGCTCTCGAACAAGCCGGGTGAGACCTTCGAGCCGGTGACTGCGACGCGGATGGGCTCGAAAGCCTTGCGCGGTGACAGCTCCAGCCGGTCGGCCAGAGCACGCAGCGCGGCCTCGATCTCGGGAGCGGCGAACGGCTCCACGCGCTCGAGTTCCTCGCGTGCGGCGGTGACCATCGGGGCGGCCCCGTTGAGCAGTGCTAGATCCGGCTCGATGTCGCGGAAGAGGAATCCCGCGAAGTCGGGGAACTGTCCGAAGCGCTCGATTTTCTCCTGCACGATCGGCGCAGCCCGCCGAATGAGGGCTTCGTCCCAGTCGTAGCCCTCATCGCGCAGATAGCGCACGAGCTCGGCGGCGTACTCCTCCGATGACAGAGCTCGCAGGTACATCCCGTTCAGCCAATCGAGCTTCTCGTAGTCGAACGTGGCCGGGCTCGGAACCACGCGGTCGAGGCTGAACCGCTCGATCAACTCGTCGCGCGACATGATCGTGGTCTTGTCGTCATAGCTCCAGCCGAGGAGGGCGAGGAAGTTCATCAACGCGGGCGCGTAGTAGCCCGCATGTCGAAACTCGTCGACGGTCACAGATCCATGTCGTTTTGACAGGCTCTTGCCGTCGGGGCCCAGGACGTGCGAGACATGCGCGTAGACGGGAGGCTCCGCGCCGACGGCGCGGATGATGTTGATCTGCTTCGGCGTGTTCGAGATGTGATCCTCGCCCCTGATGACGTGGGTGATTCCGTCCCACACGTCTTCCATCGGCGATGCGAAGTTGTAGGTCGGCCGTCCGTCGGAGCGAACGAGCACGAGGTCCTCGAGCTTGTCGTTCGGGAACTCGATCCGGCCGCGCACCGCGTCCTCCCAGGCCGTGACGCCTTCGTCGGGCATGCGAAAGCGGATCGCGCGCTCGTCCTCGTAAGCCTTCCCCTCCTCGACGAGGCGGCGCGCGACGGTGGCACAGTCCTGCAGCCGGTCGAGCTGGAAGGTGACCTCGCCGTCCCAGTCGAGCCCGAGCCAGCGAAGCGAATCCTGGATCTGCTGGGTCGCCTCCTCCACCTCGCGGTTCGTATCGGTGTTCTCGATCCGCAGCCGAAATTCCCCGCCCTCGTGCCGGGCGAACAGCCAGTTGAAGAGCGCCGTCCGGACGTTCCCGATGTGGAGGAGGCCGGTCGGGCTCGGAGCCATGCGGACACGAACGGACACGCCGTTAGGTTACTGGCGTGCTGTTCGGTGCCCACTGCCCTGGAGGTGTCAAGAAGGCGCTCGACAACGGCGCGGCGATGGGCGTGGAGGCGGTGCAGCTCTTCGTCCAGAGCCCGCGCACCTGGCGATTCCCCGAGCACGACCCGGCGGATCTCGAGGAGTTCAGGTCGAAACGCGAGGACTCCGGCGTCCCTGTCCTCGTTCACGCGGTCTATCTCGTGAACCTCGCCGCGCCGGACGACGCCATCTACTCGAAGAGCGTCGACACCATGCGCGCGACGCTCGACACGGCGTGCGCGCTCGAGGCCGAGGCGGTTGTCTTCCACCTCGGCTCGCATCTCGGTGCCGGCTTCGAGACCGGCCTGGAGCGGCTCGTGCCGGCGGTCGAGCAGGTGCTCGACCGCTGCAACGACCGAACCTGGTTGCTGATGGAGAACTCCGCGGGCGCCGGCGGGACGATCGGCCGCTCGCTCGACGAGCTCGCCGCCGTCTTCACCGCGCTCGGACGGCACGAGCGCCTCGGCGTCTGTCTCGACTCGTGCCATCTCTTCGTGTCAGGCGTGGATGTCACCGATGCGGCGACGTGGTCCGCATTGCTGGAGGATCTCGACAAGCGCATCGGGCTCGACCGCCTGCGCGCGCTCCACGCGAACGACGCCAAGGCGCCGCTCGGATCGAATCGCGACCGCCATGACAACATCGGGGAAGGGTTGATCGGCGAGGGGCTCGGGGTCTTCCTCGCGCACCCGAAGCTGCAAGCGCTACCCGTCGTCCTCGAGGTGCCCGGCGCAGACGGCAAGGGCCCGAACGCCGACGAGATCCGCAAGCTTCGCGAGCTCCACGCCCGCGCGACCTCCTAGAGAGCGTCGCCGGTTCGACGCGGCCGACGCGCCTGGCGTCCGCGCTCAGTCCGCCAGTTGGGCGAAGACCTTGAACGTCGGTCTGTCGAGGGGGAGCTCGTGGAATTCCGGGTTCACGCACCCGAGCTCGCCCGATCGTCCCGCGTCGTAGCACTCCTCCACCTCGACGCGGCACATCGGGAGCGGCGCACGCGTCGTGCGCATCGCACCGAACCCTTCGCGGCGCGCTTCGGCTTCTCGCAGCATCTCCAGATCGATCTCGACGCCGTACACCCGCTGCATGCAGCCGATGTACGTGTGCCCGAATTCCTCGTAGGCGTACAAGAACGGGCAGGCGCGCTCCACGCATGCGGACGGATAGACAACCTTGTCGCAGTGCACCTCACACCTACGGCACTCCAGCTCGTCCTGAGGCCGGAGCGGAAGCTCCGTTACGGTCGGTGCCTCGAGGCGCTGGGCCGGTGGTGGTTGCATGGCGGAATTGTCGTCCCGAAAAGCGGACTCCGCAAGACTTGACATGAAGGCTGTGGATCAGCTAAGGCCGCTAGGCTAGGCGCTCGTGGCGCGACGACTCCTTTGGGCCTCGCTCGCGCTCGCTCCGATCACGATGCTCCTCGACGTCTTCGTCCACCCGGACAAGACGGCACTGTTCGTGCTGGCCGCGCTCTCGTTGATCCCCCTGGCCTGGCTGATCGGGGAGGCGACCGAGCACGCGGGAGAACACACAGGCCCGCGCATCGGCGGTCTGTTGAACGCGAGCTTCGGAAACGCGCCCGAGGTCATCATCGCCATGATCGCGGTTGCGGACAACCTGCCTGATGTCGTGCGTGGCTCCATGGCCGGCAGCATCGTCTCGAACATCTTGCTCGTGCTCGGTGCGGCGCTGGTCCTCGGCAAGGACAACGCAGAGCTCGACCGGCGCTCGCTGCTCAGCCAGCTGGGCCTTGTCATCGTCGCCGTGGTGCTGCTGCTGATCCCGTCGGTCCCCGGGTGGCACGGCAACCCGAATCGCCACTCGCTCGCCGTGCTCAGCGTCGGCCCTGCCATCGTGCTGCTCGGTCTCTACCTCACCGTCACGATCGCCGATCTCAGGCGTCGCCCGGCACACGAGGTCACCGACTCGAGCGGCTGGAGCCTGCGCATGGCACTCGTGATCCTCGGAGCGGCCACCGCGGCGACTGCGGTGATCAGCGAGATCCTCGTCCACTCCCTCCAGGCCTTCGCGGAAGCGGCGAATCTCTCCGAGTTCTTCATCGCAATCGTCATCGTCGCGATCGTCGGCAATGCGGCTGAGCATGGTGGCGCGGTCGTGATCGCCCGGCGCGGGAAGATGAAGCTCGCGACCGAGATCGCCATCTCCTCGAGCGCCCAGGTCGGACTCCTGGTCATACCGGTGGTCACCTTGGCGTCCTTCGCCTTCGAACACCCGCTCTCGCTTGCGTTCAGGCCGATCGAGCTGGTGGCCATGGGAGCGGCGGCGCTCTTCGTCGGCTTCGTGATCCGCGACGGCCGTGCCCGGCGTTGGGAGGGAGCGCTCCTGATCGCCGTCTACGGCGGTTTCGTCGTCTGGTTCCTCTCCGCGGGAGACAGATAAGACCCGCGGGTGCGGTTAACCGCACCAGACAGCGGCCAGTAGGCCGCCTTGTGAGCCATCCCGCTACGGTGGACACTGGCCGCACCGACATGGAGGACAGATGAGCGAGACAGTGGCAGTTCCCGCGCAAATGGCAGCAACAGCAGCGGCAGGCGAGGCTTCCTCCGCGGGCCCGGTCGTCTCCGCCACCGACCTGACTCGGCGTTACGGCGAGGGCGACACCGCTGTGGACGCGCTGCGAGGCGTCTCCCTCGACGTGCCCAAGGGCCAACTGACGGCCGTGATGGGCCCGTCGGGCTCCGGCAAGTCCACCCTGATGCACATCCTCGCCGGCCTGGACAAACCGACCTCCGGCGAGGTTGCAATCGACGGCACG
>WNGO01003760.1_pt1 | contig 10799 bp, 7 predicted proteins | sample 5400511 | NCBI WGS metagenome assembly WNGO01 (sample SAMN13153380, study PRJNA577476) | soil metagenome | isolation source: 20 cm soil or saprolite under Garry oak tree replicate 2 | place: USA:California | collected 2016-06-15
GTCGCGCCGTATCGGCGGCGTCCAGCCCGATACGCAGTCGCCCACGCTCACTCTCTCGAACACCGCGGGCGACACGCAGGACATCGCCGGCGGGCTGCGCTTCCACGTGCTGGCACAGGACAATCTCGGGCTCAAGACCGTCGATCTGACGTTCAGCGGCGGCTTGATCGGCCAGCTCGACACCACCTTCACGTCCACGGTCAAGAATTACAACGTCGGCCGCACCCTCAGCTTCGGCGCAGGCTCCGGCGCCGGTGGCCTGATCCAGATCATCGGCCGCGCAACGGACGGCTCCGGCAACTTCGCCGGAGACACGATCTACATCTACTTGTCGAACGTGCAGGCGCTGCAGGTGCGGCTGGTGCTGCCGTCGCCCGGCGCGCTCGCGTCCACGGGCAAGGGCATTCCGGTCGACATCGTCGCGGTGCAGAGGGGCGGGATCGCCAAGATCGGCTATCTCGTGTCGCCGGCCAACGCGGTCATCAATCCCACCACTCCGCCGACGGACTCGATCCTGTACGCCGCGCCGTACGCCGACTCGGTGGAGTACGTGGACACGCTGGTGGTCGTGCCGTCGAGCGGGACATTCAACATCATCGGATTCGCCGAGGACTCGGCGGGCCGGCGCGGGTTCAGCAGCGTCGTGACGGTCACGATCCAATCGGTCGCGACCGACAATACAGCGCCGATCGTGGCGCACCGCGTCGCCTCGCGCGTCGAGGTCGACGACACGATCCACGTCCGCGCGCAGGACCCGAGCGCCATCTCGTGGATCGGATTCCGCGTGGATACGAACGGCTTCTTGATGAAGTTCGACACCGTCAACGTCAGCGCCGGCAACCTCAGCGATGTAACGCGGCACCTCTCGCTGGGGCTCCAGGCCCTGCAGCCGCTGCCGCGCTACATCTCGGTACGGGGCTACGCGTGCGACCTGGCGGTAGCGCGGAACTGCTCCTATACCAACAGCACGACCCTCATACCGAGCGCGCCCATACCCCGATCCGTCGCGCGCGCGAGCAAGGGCGGCACCCCCTCGAGTATGTCGCCGGCCGGCTTGATCGACACGGTGATCGTGGTCAACGGCGTCACCGTTCCGCTCACGGGATCGGGCAGCATCGTGGACGCCATTTACAACGCCAATCGGCGCGAGTTGTACTTGACCAACCCGACGTTGAATCGTGTCGATGTCTTCCAGGTCGCCAACACCTCGTTTGTCGCCGGGGGAATCCCGACTGCCGGTGGGCAACCGTGGGGCATCGCGATGTGGCCCCGCGACACCCTCGGCGGCTACAAGGACACGATCATCGTGGCCGACGCCGGCGGCTCGTATCTCGGCATCATCAATGTCGGTACGGGCGGTCCGCGCCAGATCATCTGGCGCCAGTCTCTCCCCGACTTCATCATCCAGACCTACAAGGTCACGCAGGTGTCGGGCGGCGCGTTCGTTCACATCACCGACTATCACACGTCCGACCTGCCGCAGTATGTGGCCGCGGTGTGCCGAGTGACGAGCGGTACGTCAACCTGCGATCAGGATTCGGTGTTCGCGCTGTATTCGACGGCGCCGACCGGCGCGGAAACGAGCCCCTTCACCGGGCGCGCCACGCTGCGCATGGAAAAACTGATCAACACGACGGACCCCAACCTGATGTACGGGCACCTCTTCTGGGAGATCGCGACGCAGAATTTCACGACCGTCACCGATACGCTGCGGATCTTCATCAGTCGCGGCCGCAACTTCTCGAAGGTCGTGCTCTCAGCGTGCACCGGCGCCACCATCGAGATCGCGAGGATGGGTCTGGGGAACCGCACGTTCGCGCGTAACACTGGGAACTTCGCGCACGCCTTCTTCGGGGAAGGCGGGAACATTACCGCCCAATTCGCGCGGGTCATGTCGTACGATGCGCGCGACCAGCTGATCCACGGTGCCGGAACGTTCAGGACCTGCGGTACCGGAGGCGGTACGACCGATGCGGGAGAAAACGATATCGACTTCGGCATGTCGCCGGGACGCGATGTTAGCGACTTCATCGCCAACACGGGCATCCGCGTCACATCCATCGCGACGAACTTCAATGGTCTGACCAATGCCGTCCGCGCCGACTCGATCTACTACCTGAATCAGGATCTGCGGCGCATGGTGACGTCGGCCGCGCCGCCGGGGACTTCCCCGTTCACGCCCGGCATGGACATGAATTATTTCCATGACTTCGCGCCGAATGGGCAATGTCCGCCGGGCACCACATACTGCGGCGGTGGCACCGACAAAAGCCAGCGCCTGATCTTCTCGGCGAACCCGAACGGCAACATCGACGTGTTCGACACGTTCTTCGGCGCGTACCTCGGGTCGATCCCCATCCGCGATCCGATCATCGGGCCGCTGCGGGTCGCGCGCGACGTAGGCGGGAACCAGCTGCTGTTTGGAGTGACGGCGACCGGGCTTCTGGTCCTGCAGTTGCCGGCGATTACCAACCCGCTGCCGGCGCCGCTGCGCTGACGCCTGCCGGCGTCCGGGACATGATTGGCCGAGCCCGACCGAGGTCGGGCTCGGCTGTTATATAGGAGATTGAAAGCAGGGCGGAGGGACGGATGACTTTCCGGTTTACGACGGCGGGCGAATCGCATGGCCGCGGCCTGGTTGGGATCCTGGAAGGGATCCCGGCCGGCCTCGCCATCTCCGCCGCCGACGTGGACGTCGAGTTGAAGCGCCGCCAGGGCGGGTACGGCCGCGGCGCCCGCATGAAGATCGAATCCGACCGCATCGAATGGCTCTCCGGCGTGCGCGCCGGCGAAACCCTCGGCTCCCCCATCGCCATGCTCATCTGGAACCGCGACTGGGAGCACTGGCAGGACGTCATGGCGCCCGAAGCGGACGCCACGCCCGATCCACAGGGACGCCGCCGCCAGGTTACGCGGCCGCGTCCCGGGCACGCCGACCTGGCCGGGTCGCTCAAGTACGACCGCGCCGACGCCCGCGACATTCTCGAACGGGCGAGCGCGCGCGAAACCGTGGCGCGTGTCGCGTGCGGCGCGGTGTGTAAGAAGCTGCTGCGGGAATTCAGCATCGAGGTTGGCTCGTACGTGGCGGAGCTGGGCGGGGTGGTTGCTGCTCCCCGCTCCCCGCTCCCTGCTCCCGTCAATGACGCCGCCGATCAGAGTCCAGTGCGATGCTTGGATAGGGACGCCGAGGCCGAGATCATCCGGCGCATCGACGCCGCCAAGGCAGCCGGAGACACGCTCGGTGGCATCGTCGAAGTCGTGGCGCTTGGCGTGCCCGTAGGCCTGGGCTCGCATGTCTCGTGGGACCGGAAGCTCGACGGCCGGCTCGCCCAGGCCCTGATGTCGATTCCCGCCGTGAAGGGCGTGGAGCTGGGCCTTGGGTTCGAGGCAGCGCGCCGCAAGGGCTCGGAAGTGCACGACGAGATCCTGCCGGGCTTCGCGCGCGCGACCAACCGCGCGGGTGGCACCGAAGGCGGAATGACCACCGGCGAGCCGCTCGCGCTGCGGGTCGCGATGAAGCCGATCTCGACGCTGATGTCACCGCTCAAGACCGTCGATCTCAAGACGGGCGGGCCGGCCCAGGCGCAATCGGAGCGCTCCGATGTGACCGCGGTGCCGGCGATGGGCGTCATCGCCGAGGCGATGGTCGCGATGGTGTTGACTGACGCGCTGCTCGAAAAATTCGCCGGCGACGCGCTGAGCGAGACCAAGCGCAACTTCGAGGGGTATCTCGCTCAGGTGCGCGCGCGCACGCCGCGCGGAGCGGCTTCGTGAAGAAGCACATCGTGCTGATCGGATTGCCGGGCGCCGGCAAGACGACGGTGGGCAAGCTCGTCGCCGACCGGCTGCAGGCGGGATTCGTGGACATCGACAACGTGTTGATTCGCAAAGAAGGCAAGCCGATCTCGATGATCTTCGCCGAGAAGGGCGAGCCCGCCTTTCGCGACATGGAGCGCAAGGAAGTGGACACCGCGCTCGCGAACGAGCCTGCGGTGATCGTGCCGGGCGGCGGCTGGGCCGCGCAGCCGGGCGCGCTCGACGCCGCAAAACCACAAGGGTACCTCGTTTATCTCAAGGCGCGTGCCGAGGTGGCAGCGGGGCGCGCGGAGCCGTCGGGAACCCGGCCCGTTTTAATGGGAGATGATCCGCTCGCTCGCATGCGCGAGTTGTATCAGACGCGTGATCCGTATTACGCCAAAGCGGATGCGACGGTGCTGACTGAAGCGAAAAGTGCGGAAAACGTGGCTGCCGAGGTCGTGAAGCTTGCGCAAATGGGCGCAGGTTGGTAAAGATGCGAACCCCTAGACGTCTCGACGTCTAGTCTTTTGACCTGAGGTTGATCAGTGGCTGATAATGAAGAGGAAGTGCAACCCAAAAAGAAGAGAGCGCCGCGAAAGACAAAAGTCGCGGACGAAGCTCTCCCGACAGCGGATAGTGAAGGCACCGACGCCGCTCCTGCAAAGGGCGGCGCACTCGTCATTGTAGAGTCCCCGACCAAGGCGAAGACGATCGGGAAGTACCTGGGCAAGGGCTACACGGTGAAGGCCACCGTGGGCCATTTGCGCGACCTGCCCAAGCGCGAGCTGGGCGTGGACGTCGACAACAACTTCACGCCGAAGTACGTCACTATTAAGGAAAAGGCGAAGACCCTGGCCGAGATCAAGAAGGCGGCCAAGGCTGCTGATCGCGTGTTACTCGCCACCGACCCTGATCGTGAGGGCGAGGCAATTGCCTGGCATGTGGCATCGCAGCTGAATGGCGCCGGCACTGGCAAGATCCGCCGCGTGCTGTTCCACGAGATCACCAAGGACGCCGTGGCCGAAGCGCTGGCCAATCCCCTCGACATCGATCAGCGCAAAGTGGACGCGCAGCAGGCGCGCCGGGTGCTCGACCGCCTGGTGGGCTACAAGGCCTCACCGGTGCTCTGGAAGAGCATCAAGACGGGCCTGTCGGCGGGACGCGTGCAGACGGTGGCGCTCAGGCTGATCATCGAGCGGGAAGAAGAGATCCGGAAGTTCGTGCCGCAGGAGTATTGGACGGTGGCGGCCGATCTCGAAAAAGACGGCCAGCCTTTCCAGGCACGGCTCCAGAAGCTGAGCGGCCACAAGCCCGAGATAAAGACCGAAGCGGATGCGCGGGCGATCGTCGCGGAAGTCGAGAAGCTGCCGTTCATCGTGACGGACGTCGCGACCGGCGAGCGCCGTCGCAAGGCGCCGGCGCCGTTCACGACCAGCACGATGCAGCAGGAGGCCGCAAAGCAGCTAGGCTTCTCGGCCGGCCGCACGATGCGCGCTGCTCAGAAGCTCTACGAAGGCGTGGAGCTGGGCGACCAGGGCTCGGTCGGTCTCATCACCTACATGCGCACCGACTCGGTCCGCGTGTCGGATGCCGCGATCAAGCAGGCGCGCGAGTACATCAACGCGCAGTTCGACAAGCGCTACCTGCCCGACGAGCCGAACGTTCACAAAGGCGGCCGCGGCTCCAAGGTACAGGATGCGCACGAGGCGATCCGGCCCACCGAAGTCGGTCTCAAGCCCGAAGACATCAAGAAGTACCTCGAGCGCGACCTCTTTAAGCTGTATCAGCTGATCTGGCGCCGGTTCCTCGCTTCACAGATGAATCCCGCGATCTACGAAGCGACCAAGGTCGATTTCGACCTGGCCGACGGCAGGTTCCTGTTCCGCGCCACGGGCTCGCGCGTCCTGTTCGACGGCTATCACGCCCTCTACAGCGAGGTGCACGAAGCTGAGGACGCCAAGACGCTCGACAGCCTCGAGCCGATTCCAGTTCTCAAGAAGGGCGATCGGGCGACACTCAAGCAAGTCGTTCCGAGCCAGCACTTTACGGAACCGCCGCCGCGCTTCAGCGAGGCGAGCCTGGTGAAGGAGCTGGAGCGGTTGGGGATCGGGCGGCCGTCGACCTACGCGGCCATCATCTCCACGCTGCGCATGCGCTGGTACGCAACCGCCAAGGACCGGCGCTTCCAGCCCACGCCGCAGGGCGAGATCGTCTGGAAAGTGCTGAAGCGCTCGTTTCCTGAGGTGTTCGAGGTCGGGTTTACGGCGCAGATGGAGAACGAGCTCGACAAGATCGAAGACGGCGATCTCGCCTGGCAGGCCGTGCTCGGCGAATTCTGGAAGCCGTTCAGCCTGGCGCTCGAGGCGGTGGACATCAACAAGATCATACACGAGGTGCACGATCTCTCGGGCGTTGACTCGGAGAAATGCCCCAAGTGCGGCAGCCCGCTCGAGGTGAAGAGCGGCCGCTTCGGACCCTACATCGCCTGCGTCCGCTACGCGACCAAAGAGTGCGACTACTCGCGGTCCATCAAGAAGGACAGGGTGCCCGACCGGCCGTCGGACGAGATCTGCAAAGAGTGCGGCGCGCCGATGGTCATCAAGACCGGCCGCTTTGGCGAGTTCCTCGCCTGCACGCGCTATCCCAAGTGCAAGTACACGCAGCCCGTGCCGCTCGGCATCAAGTGCCCCAAGTGCGGCACCGGCGACCTCGCGGAGCGGCGCACCAAGCGGGGGCGGACGTTCTACGGTTGCCTGCGCTATCCGGATTGCGATTATTCGACCTGGAACAAGCCGGTCGCCGTTCCCTGTCCCAGCTGCGGTTTCGTCGGGATGGAAGAGGTGAAGTCCAAGACGACGGGAGAGACGACACGCAAATGTCTGAAGTGCGGGCACCAAATAGCGGTGGAAGCAGAGACTCCGGAAGCGGAAGAGGTGGCATCGTAGGGGCACGGCGCATCGGAATGGACGTACGGGCGCAGCATGCTGCGCCCCTAACATCCAAATCCGTCCCCGTCGTGGGTGGTGGGCTGGCAGGTTGCGAAGCTGCGTGGGCCCTCGCGGAGCGAGGCGTCCGCGTCACGTTGCACGAGATGCGTCCCGTCCGAATGACTCCCGCGCATCAGACTGATCGACTTGCCGAGCTGGTCTGCAGCAACACCTTCAAATCGGTCGAACCCCAGCACGCGCACGGCCTGCTCAAGGCCGAAATGCGGTTACTCGGCAGCATCGTGCTGCAGGCGGCGGACGAGGCGCGCATTCCGGGCGGCAGCGCGCTCGCCGTCGATCGCGTCGTCTTCGCGACCCGCGTGCAGGAGCGCGTGCTCGGCCATCCCAACATCACGCTGCACCGGGGCGAGATCACGGCGCTGCCGTCTCCCGCGATCGTGGCGACGGGTCCGCTGACATCCGACGCGCTCGCCGACGCGATCGCCCAACGCCTCGGCGTGGCGTCGCTCGCGTTCTTCGACGCGATTGCGCCGATCGTCTCGGCTGATTCGCTCGACCTGACCCGGCTCTTCAAGCTCTCGCGCTACGGGAAGGGCGGCGGTGACGACTACTGGAATGCGCCGTTCACCAAAGAAGCGTACGACGCCTTCGTTGCGGCGTTGCTCGCGGGCGAGCAGTACGTGCCGGGGCACGAGTGGGACAAGGTCCCGTATTTCGAGGGCTGCCTGCCGGTCGAGGAAATGGCGCAGCGCGGGCCCGAGACGCTGCGGTTTGGGCCGATGAAGCCGGTCGGCCTCGTTGATCCCAAGACGGGTCGCGAGCCGTACGCCGTCGTGCAGCTCCGCCAGGAAGACCGCGCCGCGCAGATGTGGAACCTGGTGGGCTTTCAGACACGGCTGAAGACCGGCGCGCAACAGAAGATTTTCCGGATGATCCCGGGTCTCGAGCAGGCGGAGTTCCTGCGCTGCGGCAGCATCCACCGCAACAGCTATCTCAACGCGCCCGCGGCGCTCACGCCGCACCTCTCGGCCAAGGACGATCCGCAATTGTTGTTCGCGGGGCAGCTCACGGGCGTCGAAGGCTACACCGAGTCGGCGGCGACGGGGATGATGGCGGGCATCAATCTGGCGCGCCTGCTCGCGGGTGAGGAGCCGATCCTCCCACCGCCCACGACGATGTTGGGGGCGCTGTACCGCTATCTGCGTGAAACCGAGCCCAAACGCTTTCAGCCGATGAACGCGAACTTCGGGCTGATGGAGCCCATGGAGAATGCGCCAAAGGACAAGTTCAAGAAGAAGGAGGCTCTCGCGGAGCGGGCGCAGCGAGACATGGCGGAATTTGCACGGCCAATGCGTGCCGAGATTCCCGCATGAAAGAAATCACCGAGTTCGTGACCTTCCTGGAAAAAGAACGCAACGACTCGCCCCACACCGTCAAGGCCTACTCGCGCGACCTCGAAGCGTTCGCCGCGTTTTGCCAGGACTATTACGGCGGGCCGTGGAGCTGGGCGGGCGTGGACCGGCTCGCGGTCCGTGGCTTTCTCGCGGCCGAGCAGCGGCGCGGCATGGCGAAGCGCTCGACGGCGCGGGCGCTGTCGGCGCTGCGCACGTTCTACCGGTTCTTGAACGCGACCAAGGGCCTCGAGGTCAATCCCGCGCGCGCCGCGCGAACTCCCCGGCTCGACCGGACGTTACCGGTCTACCTGGATAAAGCCGAAGTCGAGATGCTGTTCGCCGCTGCCGAGGCGCGCGCCGCGGCCGGCGGATTCCGCGAAACGCGCGACCTCGCGATGCTCGAGCTGTTTTACTCGACGGGAATGCGGCTGTCGGAGCTCGTCGGGCTCAACGATCCCGATCTCGATCTCGTCTCCGATCAAGCGAAAGTGCGCGGCAAGGGGAAGAAGGAACGCATCGTGCCGGTGGGCTCGCACGCGACCGGCGCGTTGCGGAAGTATCTGCACAAGCGCGACCGGCTGTTCCAGGGCGCCCGCCCGGTCTTCGTGAGCCAGCACGGGAGGCGACTGACGGTGCGCGGTGTGCAGCTCGCGATGAAACGGTTGTTCGGGGCGCTGGCGCGGGGCAAGAATCTGCACGTACACGCGTTACGGCACTCGTTCGCGACGCATCTGCTGGATGCGGGCGCGGACCTCAGAGCGGTGCAGGAGCTACTCGGTCATGCGTCGCTCGGAACCACGCAGGTGTATACTCATACGTCTGTAGAGCGACTCAAGAAGGTTTACCGCCAGGCGCATCCTCGTGCATGAAAAAGCAGGGAGCAGGGAGCAAGGAGCACGGGGGGGGAGCAGCGATTTGAAGCGAATACATAGCACGACAATCCTCAGCGTCCGCCGCAACGGCAAAGTCGCGATCGGCGGCGACGGCCAGGTCACGGTCGGTGAGACCGTGATGAAAGCCAACGCCAACAAGGTGCGGACGCTCAAGGGTGGGAAGATTCTCGCGGGCTTCGCGGGCGCGGCCGCCGACGCGTTCACGCTGTTCGACAAGTTCGAGGAGAAGCTCGAGCGCTACCCGACGAATCTGCCGCGCGCCGCCGTCGAGCTCGCCAAGGACTGGCGCTCCGACCGCGTGCTGCGGCGCCTCGAGGCGCTGCTCGTCGTGGCCGACAAGGAGCATGGCTACGTCATCAGCGGCTCGGGTGAGCTGATCGAGCCGGACGACGGCATCCTGGCGATCGGCTCGGGCGGATCGTACGCCCTTGCCGCCGCCCGTGCGCTGCTGAGCGACACCCCGCTCAGTCCGGCGGACATCGTGCGGAAGGGTCTCGGGATCGCCGCCGACATCTGCGTCTACACCAATTCAAACATCACCGTACTCGAGTTATAGATATGGCCAAAGCCACCGAATCACCCCTCCCGCCTCCTACCGCCCCTTTGCCGCCCGCCGCTGAGGAGACACTCCCGTGGCTGGAGGAAATGGCGCCTCGCAAGATCGTCGCCGAGCTGGATCGCTACATCGTCGGCCAGGAGGCCGCCAAGAAGGCGGTGGCCATTGCGGTGCGCAACCGCTGGCGGCGCGCCCAGGCGCCGGAAGGATCGCGCGCCGGCTCGCCCGGCTCGCGGGGGCGCCGTTCCTGAAGGTCGAGGCGTCGAAGTTCACGGAAGTCGGCTATGTAGGCCGAGACGTTGAGTCGATGGTACGTGAGCTGGTGGATGTCTCGATCAACATGGTGCGGTCTGAGCGGGAAGATGATGTGTACCCGACGGCTGAGCAGCGAGCCGAGGAGCGGTTGCTCGACCTTCTGCTCCCGCCGCTCGCGCCGCCCCCCGCCGCCCCCTCGCCGACAGGATCAGCGGGTTCAGACGCGGGAGCCGGAAGCGCCGCCCGCCCCTTGTTCGTCGTGTCCTCGAAGGGTGACGTGGAGTCCAAGCTCCCCGAGGCGGAGACCGAGGCCAACGACCGGCGCCGGCGCACGCGCGAGAAGCTGCGGGCGCAGCTGAAGGAGGGGCAGCTCGAGGAGCGCGACGTCGAGATCGAGGTGCAGCAGCAGAGCTTCCCGATGCTCGAGATGATGCAGCCGCCCCAGGGGATGGAAGGGCCGGACATGAACTTCGGGGAGATGATTCAGGAGCTGATTCCCAAAAAGAAGAAGCGCCGCACCGTGCATCTGCACGAGGCGCGCCGCATTCTGATCGACGAAGAGCTGAAGAAGCTGGTCGATATGGACGACGTCGTGAACGAGGCGCTCGACCGCGTCGAAAACCACGGCGTCATCTTCATCGACGAAATCGACAAGATCACGGGCTCGCGCGGCCAGACGGCCGGTCCCGACGTGTCGCGCGAGGGCGTGCAGCGCGACCTCCTGCCCATCGTCGAGGGCTCGACGGTGCAGACGCGCTACGGGTACGTCCGCACCGATCACATCCTCTTCATCGCGGCCGGTGCGTTTCATATCGCCAAGCCGAGCGACCTGATTCCCGAGCTGCAGGGCCGCTTCCCGATTCGCGTGGAGCTAACCTCACTCACGGAGCACGACTTCGTGCGCATCATGACCGAGCCCGAGAACGCGCTGACCAAGCAGTACGCGGCGCTGTGC
>WNGO01013020.1_pt1 | contig 10799 bp, 10 predicted proteins | sample 5400511 | NCBI WGS metagenome assembly WNGO01 (sample SAMN13153380, study PRJNA577476) | soil metagenome | isolation source: 20 cm soil or saprolite under Garry oak tree replicate 2 | place: USA:California | collected 2016-06-15
TGGAGCCCACTCGAGAAATACGTTACGCGGCGGTGCGGCTTCGTCGCGAACTAACGACAGCAGACTGTTGCCGGCGCACTGCGGATGATTTGATTGACCGAGAAGGTCGAGCAGTGTCGGCACGAAATCGATGTGACTCACCGAATGCGAAATCATCTTCTGCCGCGTTTGGCCCGCCAACCGAATCAGCCACGGAACGCGCGCGGCTTCTTCGAACATCGTTTCTTTCCCAAAGAGATGATGCGCGCCAAGGCTGTCGCCGTGATCGCTGGTGTGAACAACGATCGTGTCGTCAGTCAGGCCGCATTGTTCAAGGCAGGCCAGGATGGCGCCGATGCTCTCATCCACGAGCGTCACCAGCCCTAGATAGCGCTGCTTGATGCTTCGGTATTCTTCCGGCGTGATCCCAAAGAACAGCTGATACGGCAGGCGCTCCCGATCCAGCATCGCTTCGGCCTGCTGCCATTCACGCATCAAACGATAGCGCAGCGGAATATCTTCACTTTCGGGAAGCGTGGCCGTCCGATCGAGTTCCATATCGTCGAGCCGATGCTCATCGTTGAGCGGTCCGTTGTAGGGTGAATGTGGTTCTACAAAACCAACAACGAGAATGAATGGCTCGCGGCGATGTTTTTCGATGAATTCGCACGCGTGTTGCTCGAGAAATTTCGGTCGCGACAGCTCGATCGGAAAATTGCTAATCGCCAATTCCGAGAATCGTCCGTTGGGTTTGTCAGGTGTGAGGCCCTTTGAGACGAGAAAATTTGTGTAGTCGCCATGATCCTCAGTGGAAATCCATTGCTGAAACCCGCGTCCAGCAGGTCCGTCCTCGCCCAGATGCCATTTGCCCATGTAGGCAGTTTGATAATCCTTGTCCTCCATCAGCTCCGGAAAAACGTGAAACCGGCGGTCGAGTGGCACGCTGTTCCGTGTGCAGCCGTTAATGTGCGGCCATGTGCCCGTCATGAGCGACGACCGCGAAGGTGTGCAAACAGGGTGAGTGACATAAGTCTGCTGGAAAGCCAAGGATTCAGAAGCGAGCTTGTTCAGGTTGGGCGCGTGAACCTTGACGCCTCCGTAACAAGCGAGCGTATCCGCTCTCTGCTGATCCGGCAGAAAAAGAACCAGATTCGGCTTTCGTTGGGCGGCCATGAGTCACGAGTCTCGCACTAAATTCGCCACGGTCATCCGCGACCGCGCCAGTTCCAAATGAAGAGAAGGTTTGTCATTCCGAGCGAAGTCGAGGAATGGAACGAGTGGGACGAGCGACATAGACGGTTGCGCCGCAAGGGTCGCGGCGAGAGAGTCGGGAGACGAATGAGTCAATCTCTCGGTCTCGTCTGACACAAGGGCGTTTATGAACAAAATAAGAGATTTCTCCACTTTGGTCGAAATGACAGAGGCGATCCTTTGGCGTTTCATGGTTCACATGAAACGGTTTTTGATCCTACAGCTAATGGGCGCGTTACTCGCTGCGACGGCGAATGCGGCGCCCAACTTCGACGTAGCAGCAAAGGCAACGAATGAGCTCGCGGTGGATCTTCACCGACAGCTCGCCACAGGCGACGAGAATCTTTGTGTTTCACCGTATTCAATTGAAACCGCGCTGGCGATGACCTTCGCCGGCGCCGACGGCGAGACGCGCACCGAGATGGCGCGTGTTCTGCATCTCACAGATGATCGCGCCGTGCCCGCCTCTTTCGCTTTGCTCCAGAATTCACTTGAACAGATGAGCGCAAAGACGGCTGAACAGGTGAAACAATCTAAGAAATCTGGTGGCCCCAGTGAGCCGATCACGCTGAACTTTGCCAACCGGCTTTTCGCTCAGAAAGGGTATGCGTTTCGCCCGGCTTTTCTGATGCACCTGACACACAATTACGGCGCGGCATTTGAGCCTCTTGATTTCATTGCTGACCCCGGGGGAGCTACGCAGCAAATTAACAAATGGGTCGCCGACCAAACACACGACCGGATTCGCGATCTGATTCCCAAGGGAGCGCTGGGTAAGACAACCCGGCTCGTCCTGGCGAACGCGCTTTATTTGAAGGCCCCGTGGGCCAGTGAATTTTCCAAGGACGGGACAAAGCCGGAGCCATTCCACGTTCGCGGTGGACCTCCCGTTAATGTTCCGACGATGCGAAAGACGGATAACCACTTCGGTTACGCGAAACGCGATGGATACACGGTCGTGAGTCTTCCGTATGTCGGCAACGATCTGCAGTTGCTCGTCTTTGTTCCAGCTGAGGTAAATGGTCTGCGCGCGGTCGAATCCAAGCTCACCGCCGAGACGTTGGCTGGTTGCGCAAAACTCGAGACGCGCGACGTCGATCTTCATCTGCCAAAGTTCAAGCTCGAGCCGCCGACGATTGCTTTGGCAGAAAAGTTCGAAGCGCTCGGCATGAAAACCGCGTTCGATATTCCCCAAGGCAGCGCTAATTTCGATAAGATCGCGCCACGGACGCCGAAGGATTACCTCTACATCTCGCAAATCTTTCATAAGACGTTTATCGCGGTGGACGAAAAAGGAACTGAAGCAGCGGCCGCCACCGCTGTGGCCATGATGACAGGGAGCGCTCTTAGGTCGCCTCCGCCACCGCCAGTTGAAGTGAAAGTCGATCGTCCATTCGTCTATGCAATTCAGCATGTGCCCAGCGGCGTCTGTCTCTTTCTAGGGCGCGTCACTGATCCCCGGTGAAATGGACCTGTCGACTCTGGCAAATCTAATCAACGCATTTGCCGTCACTGCCGCCCTCATTTTCGCAGGTGCGCAAATTGGTTATTACCGTCAGCGGAGGCGACGAGATGCGATGCTCGAGTTAGTGCGCTCGTTTCAAAGTCCCGCGTTTACGAGCGCGCTGCGCCGGGTCCTTTCGCTCCCCGACGGCGCCGACACACAGAAAATACGTGAGGTGCTCGGACCTGACGGGGAAGACGCGGTCTATCTGGTTTCGCTGACCTGGGAAAGCATCGGTCTGTTGCTTTTTCGCCGCGAGCTCACGCTTGAGATGGTCGATGATTTTTTTAGCGGTCCCATTCTTCTTTCCTGGAAGAAGCTTCAGGTTTGGGCCGAGGAATGGCGTCGCACGCTAAACCGAGAGACCGGCTCCGAATGGTTTCACTGGTTGGCTGAAAGAATGATGGAGCGGGAGAAAATCCTGCCGCCGGTGCCCGCTTACATTGCACATCGCGATTGGCGTGAACCACGCCGGCGTTTGGCCAAGGCCGGATCGGCTGCGTCCGATCCAGATTAAATCAAACGATCTGCTTCGCTCGCGTAGCTGAGGGCGCCGTCTACGATGCGCGCCGCGGACGTGACGCTCGACGCCCTTGTGGAATTCCTCCGTCTCCATGTAATCGGCGTAAGCGCGAAATGAAGCATTGCGCCACGCGGTGTTCCGCGAGTCAGGCTTTGGTTTTCGTCTTCCACCCAGCTCAGGAAAATGCTCATAGCGAATGCCGTTGGTATTTAGCGATTCCACGAGCGCTTCCTTATTGAACTGCGGATAACGATTCGATCCCGGTAGCGACCGCACGTCTACAAGCAGCTTCACTCCGTTCTTTTCGAGCAAGGAAATGAATTCGTCGATGATGCGGGTCGAGTGCCCAATCGTCCAGATTCGCATCACCATAATTCGCACGATCTCCGGGTAGCGCACGCCTCTGGCATGCTGGTTTCGGCGTCCCGCCGAAACGAACTTGGCTTGGGCGTTACTTGCTCGGGCGACACCGCGAATCGAAAAGGAAAGTTCGCGAATGCCAGAGGCCTTCGCCAACACGCGAGACGCGTGCGCTACCCAGAGTAACGCCATGCCGGATCGGCCAGCAGTTTCGTATCAATGCGCCGGTCTCGTTGGCGGAGCCACAACCTCAGCCATCGACTTCAACAGTCGGCCCAGATCGCTGTTGGTGGAGATGACTGCGGTTGTGTCTTTTTCAAACGCAACGCGCATCACGTCGAGGCTTCGCAGAAAAGAGTAAAGTTCCTGGCCATCGGGTGAACTAAACGCCGCTGCATAAATCGCGGCCGCCTCGGCGTCGGCTTTGCCTTCAATCTCGAGCGCGTTCTTCGTCGCCGTGGAACTGATGGAGGCCACATCGCTTTCCTTTTGACCGCTAATGTTCGCGGCCTCGCCGCGCCCCTCGGAACGGAAGCGTGCCGCGATTTGATGCCGCTCGCTCGACATGCGCTCAATGATTTTCTCGGCGACCGCTGGATTGTATTTGCTGCGCTTGAAACGTTCATCGAGCAATTCGATTCCGAAATCGGCAATCTTTTGCCGGGTGCGTTCGGTAATCTGTTTCTCAATTTCCCCGCGCCCGAACTCAACATCGGGAATTGTGCTGGGCAGAACCGTGCCGCTTTTTTCCAGCTCCTCGTCGCGCAACGGTTTTCGTCCTTTGGTTACTCGAATAATTTCGACGAGATCGTGCGCGGCGACGGCGGTGCGCGTCTCGCTGCCGAGGATGTCGTCAAGGCGAGAGAGCGCACTGCGTTCGTCGTTGAGCCGATTATAGTACAGGAACGGATCGCTGATACGCCATCGGGCGAAGCAATCGACAATGATGTAGAGCTTGTCCTTGGTCGGGCATTCGGTCGGCGGTCCGTCCCACGCAAGGATGCGCTTATCGAACCGGTGCACTTTATCGATGATCGGCAGCTTGATCTTCAATCCGGGGTTGGTGACGGTGCGAACGATTTTACCGAACCGTGTAATGATGACGTTGTCGTATTGATGGACGACAAACAGTAGCGTTCCCCATTTGAGCGCGGTCAAAATGAAAAGAATCCCGAGGATCGACATCAACGGGCTCTGCAAAAAGCGCACAATACGCGAGACAGCCGCGGGTCGTGGAGTGACATCGATCACATTCATGGCGACGTTCGGGTTTGATCCGTCGGAAGAAGCGGCAATGTCTGGAGAATATTTTTCAAGCTGTCATCGACGATGATTTTCTTTTGCAAGTTGGGGAGGATGGCCTGCATCGCCTCGAGATAAAGACGGCGGCGTGTCACGTCGGGCGCTTTTCGGTATTCGGCCAGCAACAGTGAAAACTTTTGCGCTTCGCCCTTTGCTTCGTTCACGCGGCGGAAGGCATACGCTTCCGCCTGTTTCTCGCGCTCCTTCGCCTGGCCGCGCGCGTTCGGCACGGCATCGTTATACACCGCCCACGCTTGATTGATGGCAGTCTGCTTTTCCTGTTGCGCCTGGTTGACCTCATTAAAGGCAGCCTGCACGGCGGGCGGCGGGCGCACCGTCGCCAGTTGCACTTGCTGAATCTGAATTCCCAGGCCGTATTGCGAACAAAGATCGCCCAGACGTTTCAAGGTCGATGATTCAATGTCATGTCGCCCGATCGTGAGGACTTCGTCCACGGTGCGATCGCCGATCACCTCCCGCATCACGCTTTCGGAAAGATCACGCAACGTTTTCTCCGGTTCGCGTGCCCCAAACAGGTACGTTTTCGGATCAGTAATGCGGTACTGCACCACCCACGGGACGAGGGCGGTGTTGAGATCGCCCGTGATCATGGTTTCCGTTTCCCCCGGTTCCGAGTCGCCTTGGTAAATGTTCGTCGAATTCGGCGTAGAAAAACCAAACTCGAGCTTCAATAACCGCTGCGTCGGCACGATGTGGATCTCATCGATGTACGGAATGGCGTAGGCCAGACCGGGATTCACGAGATCGTGATAAGCGCCAAAGCGCGTCTTCACCCCAATGGAGTTTGCCGGAATCGTGGTAAAACCCAACAACAACGTCAGGAACGTGAGGGCAAGCCCGATGCACGCAATCAAACCGAGAATCAATCGCACCGGTTTAATGGGAAGGCTCTCGGCAACCATTGGTCTCGGCATAGAGGACCTGTTATTGACTCAAACCTGTCGGGAAGCGCAAGCTTTCAATTCAAACGGTCACTCCTTGACTCGCTTCGTCTGCGCTCGAAAACTGGAGCATGAATATGAAAAACATCATCTTGTCAGCAGTCATTGGTCTTGGCACGTTCACATTGATGGCAGTGGAACCTCAACAGCAACCGGAGGTCGGCAAAGCCGCGCCGGATTTCAGTCTTACCACTGGCGACGGATCGCAGGTGAGCTTGAAAGATTATCGCGGCAAATGGGTGGTGCTTTATTTTTACCCGAAAGATTTTACCAGCGGTTGCACGCTGGAAGCCCGCAATTTCCAGCGTGACCTCACGAAGTATGAGCAGACAGACGCAGTGATCCTTGGCGTGAGCGTCGACACTGCGCAATCGCACAAGGATTTTTGCACGAAGGAAGGACTCAATTTCAAATTGCTTGCCGATCCGGATGCGAAAGTCTCGACTGAATACGGATCGGTGATGGATTACAAAGGGAGCAAACTCGCCGCGCGAAACACGTTCATCATTAATCCAAAAGGCGAAGTCGCCAAGGTATACACCGGCGTGAAACCCGCCGAGCACAGCGAGCAAGTCCTGAAAGATTTAGGCGAGTTAAAAAAGAGCTAACGAAACCGGAAGTCACAATGGCAGCTCAAAGAAAATCGATCGATTGCAGAGATTATCCGAGTGAGAAGAATTGCTCGCTAAAAATTTCCGGCACGGAACAGGAGGTGTTGGACGCAGCGGTCCAGCATGCCGCCTCGGCGCACGGGCACAAAAACACGCCGGAATTGCGGGAACAGATCAAATCGATGCTCAAAGACGAGGCTGAGTAGCGCCGCGCAACAGCAACCAAATTTGCTCCGGCTTAGCCGCGGCCGCCGCTTTTCGTTCGGCGCATCTGAACTTGCGCCTCGGCTTCCAGTTCGTGGAGCAGCTGCTTCGAAATATTCGAAAGCTTGCCCGACCACGACGCGCCTACGACGACTGGCGGAAAATCTCGCAGCTCCAGGACGCGCACGCCTTGGGCTGGTTTGAAGCCCGGGATTGCTACCACCAAACCGATTCCGTACCCGCTTGCGACGTAACGCTCGGTCAGGCGAGCAGAGTTGACCTCGATGCCGCAAAACCATTCCACTCCCAGGTTTTCGAGACCGCGCTGAAACGAAGCGTGGATGGGATCTGTTCGCGGGAAAGCGATCAGGGTTTCCTCAATCTTATCGCGCTTCCACAACTCTTCCGCGCGAGCGAGCCCGGAGTTTTTGTGGACGAGCAGAATCAACCGTAGCTCGAGTAGTGGTCGAACCTGAATCCCAGCGCGGGATTTTTTCTCAACGACAGTAATCGCAAGATCGACCTCTCGGGCCAGGAGCAATCTCTCGGCCTCGGCCCGCGCTGCTTCGTGCAGATAAAGGCGAAACTCGGGAAATTTAGTTCGAAGTTTCTGCAGTAGCTCCGGGATATAGTCGTGCAACACGATTGACGGCGCGGCAATGCGCAACTGTGGCGACCTGTTCTGACGAAGCTTTTCGCCGACGATCTCCACGTTGTCGAAGAACGGTTTGATAAACTCGAATAGTTCCACGCCTGCAGGCGAAAGTGCGAATGGTCGTCGCTGAAACAGTTTGGTGCCAAGCGACTCCTCGAGCTTCGCGATCTGGCCGCTCACTGCGGGTTGCTGGATGCCATAGGGGATATTGCGCACTGCGGCTGCGATTCCGCCGTGTTTCGCCACGAAATAGAACAACTCGAGATGATGAATGTTCATGATCGAAAGCGTCGATGAAATCCGCAATTTTTATCAATTAACATCCGCCGCGCAAAGCAGTTATCCTCTCCAACAAAGCCGAATATTCGGTCTACCCTCAAAACAAATGGAACTCTTCATTCTCTTCATCGTCGCTCTGTTGATTGCGATTGTCGTCCTGCCGTTTGTGGCGCTCGCCAAAGCAAACAGGGCAAAGCGCGGCCTTGATGACTTGGCTGCGCGATTGTCATCGCTTGAAAACGAAGTGCGCAATTTGCAGCCGCACGCCGTCCCCGCACCGACATCGGAAGCCGCTGTGACAGAGCCGAAAGCTTTCGAGGTCCCGCCACGACTTCCGATCACAACAGCTGCTCCGGCAGTGCCAGAGAAAGAATCTGTGCCGCCGCCAATTCCCGAAAAGTTCGTCAGACGAACGCTGCGGGAAATCGCAGCTCCGGCCAGACCGCCGATTAACTGGGAGCAATTCATGGGCGCGAAACTCTTCGCGTGGATCGGCGGCCTCGCGCTTTTCCTCGGCGTGGCGTTCTTCGTGAAATATTCGTTCGAGCACAATCTCATCCCACCGGAGCTGCAGGTTGCCATTGGGTTCGTCATTGGCGTCAGCATTCTCATCAGCGGTCTGCTTCTAAAACGGAAGGAAAACGCGGTCACTGCGCAGACGCTCTGCGCGACTGGAATCCTTGTGCTCTATGCGGTGACGTTTGCCTGCCGATCTTATTACCACTTCGCATTCTTCGGCCTCATTCCAACCTTTTTGCTTATGACGCTGATCACGGCGGTCGCGTTCCTGCTCGCCGTCCGCTTGAATGCGATTGTTGTCGCTGTGCTCGGCATCGCGGGCGGTTTTCTTACGCCGGCATTGCTTTCGACCGGCCAGGACCACCCGCTCGGACTCTTCGTCTACATCGCAGTTGGGACGTTCTTTGTTCCCGAAAAATATTTCGCGGGAAGCAAAGTGCTTGTTGTCATGGCGGTATTTGCCGGATTTCAGGGGCTGTTTCTCGCAGCCGTGGCGTGGTCGAAGCGTAGCCGGAAAACGAGCCCTGAACTTTTCACCTGCGGGATTGGACTCGCGGCGGTCGCGATGTGCTCGGTCTTCTATCTGCTATCGTTCGAAACGATCGCGCAGCGGCCGGCGCTTTTGTTCAGCTATTTGTTTGTGGTCGATCTTGGCGTGCTCGCGCTCACGTTGTTCGAAAGCAGGTTGGTAATTCTTAATGCGCTTGCGGGGCTGGCGGCGTTCATCCTTCTCGTCGCGTGGACAAACTATGATCTCACAACTGCGCATCTTTATACCGCGCTGACATTTTATTTTATCTTTGCCCTGTTTCATTCCGCGACGCCGCTGGCGCTGCAACGTCTGCGAAGCGTCGAGATTCCGTGGTGGAGTCATGCATTTCCCGTTTTGGCATTGCTCCTGGTGCTGATGCCGATTTTTCAACTCGCCTCTCTTTCAATTGTTATTTGGCCGCTCGTGTTGATTGTAGATCTTCTGGCGATTGTTCTCGCCCTGGGATTCTCGCCGTGCTCCTGATCACGCTGGTGGCAATTGGTGTGTGGCTGCTGCGAATTCCAAGCGAACTCACCGGCTTGCCGACAGCGCTATTCATCCTCGGTGGCTTTGCGATTTTCTTTTTGGTCGCTGCGAGCTGGGCTTGCCGCCGTTTAACGAAGGCAGGAACGCACACGCCAAAACTTTTCGGCGACATCACAGACACGGGAAATCTTTCCGTTCAACTTCCGGCGTTGTCCGCCACGCTGCCGTTTCTGCTGCTCATCATGGTGACGCTGCGCTTGCCGCTCGCGAACCCATCGCCCGTGTTCGGTCTCGCGCTGTTGCTAGTCATCTTGCTTCTCGGAATGAGCGAACTCTTTTTGCTCGCCGTGCTGCCGGCAGTTGCGCTTGTTTCCGTTCTGGCGCTCGAACACGCATGGCACTTCCAACATTTTGATTCTGCGCAGGCGAGCCTCCCCTTGCTTTGGTATCTCGGATTCTATGCGCTGTTCACTGCGTTTCCGTTCATTTTCCATCGCAGGTTTGCCGAGAAAACTGTGCCGTGGGCTACGGCCGCGCTGGCTGGGCCGTTGCACTTTTACCTCTTGTATGAGCTGATTCGCACTGCGTACCCGAACTGGGTCCCTGGTCTCGTGCCGGCCGCATTTGCGCTGCCTCCTTTGCTCGGACTGTTCGTGCTGCTCAAACCCACACCGCTCACCAGCCCGGCCCGCAATGCGCAACTGGCGCTCTTCGGCGGTGCGACGCTGTTTTTCATTACGTTGATTTTTCCGATCGAGTTCGATCGACAATGGGTCACCGTTGGCTGGGCCCTGGAAGGCGCAGCGCTCTGCTGGCTTTTTCATCGTGTCCCGCATCCAGGACTGCGACTGGCCGGCGTTGCATTGCTCGTGACCGTGTTCACGCGCCTCGCTCTCAATCCAGCCGTGCTCAGTTATCATCCGCGCGCCGCGTTCCCGATTCTTAACTGGTATCTTTACACTTACGGCGTTGCGACGATTTGTTTGTTCGCGGCTGCCCAATTGCTCGCGCCGCCGCGGCATAGCGTCCTCGGGCACAATGCGCTGCCGTTGCTTTACTCGCTCGGCACCGTGCTCGCCTTCCTCCTCGTGAACGTCGAGATCGCCGATTACTTCAGCACTCCGGGCGCGGCCGCGTTGACGTTTGAATTCACAGGAAATTTTGCGCGGGACATGAGTTACAGCATCGCCTGGGCGCTGTTCGCCTTGCTTCTGCTCATTGTCGGCATGCGCAAAAGAATCGCACCTGTCCGTTACGCGGGTCTCGGCCTGCTCGGGATCACCGTCGTGAAACTCTTCTTTCACGACCTTTCGCAGCTCGATCAACTTTATCGCATCAGCGCGTTCGTCGTCGTTGCTGTTATCGCGATTCTTGCATCGTTTCTGTATCAGCGATTCCTCGGCGTCACGGGGAAAACGAACGAAATCAGATCCACAATCACATCGGCTCCATAGGGTTCATTGCGATGTTCACTCGCCCGGCGTGGAAAAGCTCGCGCCTCTGCATTTCTTGCCTACGTGCATCAGTTGTTCCAAGAGATGGGCGTGTACAGCTTCGCGACAGATGGCGCAATAAGAAGGGTTGATGAAACGATTAGTCGCGATCTGCGCGGGTCTGATTGGCATCGCGGTC
>WNGO01003023.1_pt1 | contig 10798 bp, 10 predicted proteins | sample 5400511 | NCBI WGS metagenome assembly WNGO01 (sample SAMN13153380, study PRJNA577476) | soil metagenome | isolation source: 20 cm soil or saprolite under Garry oak tree replicate 2 | place: USA:California | collected 2016-06-15
GATCCGCAGACCCACTTCGCCGCCAAGCGACATCAGCGATTCCGGGTGGAACTGCACGCCGCCGACCGGCAAGGTCTTGTGCTCGATCGCCATCGCGACGCCGTCCTCGGTGCTCGCGGTCACATTGAGCACGTCGGGCATGCTGTCGCGCTCGACATAGAGCGAATGGTAACGGCCGATCACAATCTCATTGGGCAGGTTCTGCATCAACCGCCCGCCCCGCACCTGGATTCGCGACGGCCGCCCATGCGCCGGCTGGCCGAGCTGACCGAGCTGCCCGCCGAAATATTCGCCGATCGCCTGCACGCCGAGGCAAACACCGAAGATCGGCAGCTTCTTGTCGAGCGCTGTGCCAATCGTGTTGGCGATTGCAAAATCCTCCGGCCGGCCCGGGCCCGGCGACAGCACCAGCAAATCCCAACCGTTCTGCTTCAGCATCTCCTGGGCATGAACGTGCCGGACCACGGTGACGGTAGCGCCGACCTGCCGGAAATAATCCGCCAGCATATGAACAAAACTGTCGTCATGATCGATCAAGAGTACCCGCTTGCCCGAGCCGGTGGCATCCGGCGCAAACGCAGACAGCGGCTTTGGCGGATCGCCGCGCAGCGCCTGGAACAGCGCCGCGGCCTTGACCTGGCATTCGCGGTCCTCGGCGGCGGGATCTGAATCGAACAGGCAGGTCGCGCCGACCCGCACTTCGGCAAGGCCGTCCTTCATCCGGATGGTGCGGATGGTCAGCCCGGTATTGATGCTGCCGTCGAAATTCACGGCGCCGATCGCGCCGGCATACCAGCGCCGCGACGAACGCTCGTTGTCCTCGACGAACTGCATCGCCCACAATTTCGGCGCGCCGGTCACCGTCACGGCCCAGGCGTGGGTGAGGAATGCATCGAGCGAATCGAAGCCCGGCCGCAAGATGCCTTCGACATGATCGACGGTGTGAAACAGTTTCGAGTAGGTCTCGATCTGCCGCCGCGCCAGGACCTTGATGGTGCCGGGCACGCAGACCCGCGCCTTGTCGTTGCGGTCGACGTCGGTGCACATGTTGAGTTCGAATTCGTCTTTCTCGGAATTCAGCAATTGCCGGATCTGCTCGGCGTCGCCGATCGCATCGACGCCGCGCGCGATGGTACCGGAGATCGGGCAGGTCTCGACCCGCCGGCCGTCAGAGCGCACGAACATCTCCGGCGACGCCGCTACCAGGAACTCGCCGTCTCCCAGATTCATCAGGGCGCCGTAGGGCGACGGATTGATCCGGCACAGCCGCTGGAACACTTCCGCCGGCGAGCGCTCGCAGGGTTCGGCGAACAGCTGGCCCGGCACCGCCTCGAACAGATCGCCGCGCGCGAACGCCGCACGCGCGGTTTCGACCGTGGCCTGATATTCGCCGGGCCCGTGATCGGAAAATCCCTGCCGCGGCGTTTTGGCGTAGCCGCTCTCCGGCGTCTCGCGCGGCAGCCCCTCTGACGACTTCCCCTTCCAGGAAAAGTCATAGCTCAGCACCACGCCACGCCCGGTGGCGCGATCATAGGCCAGGAGGCGATCCGGCACGTAAAGCACGATATCGCGCTGGTCATTCTCGCGCGCGCGCTTCTGCACGAGATCCTCGATCTGGAACACCAGATCGTAGGCAAACGCCCCGAACAGGCCGAGCAACGGATCGTCATTGGCACCAAGCGCCGCCACCAGATCCCGCACCAGCGACATCACGCTGGCACGGCGGGTGCGCTGGTCCTCGTCGACCGGCGCCGCGCCGCGCACGATATGACCGGCGAGCCGCGTTGCGTTCCTCTCGGTGATGACAACGCAAGGCTCGCGCAGCGTATCGCCGAGGAACGCAATCAGCACCTCGCCGCGCGCGTTCAGCGCTTCCAGCGAAAAGTTGGGTCCGGTGGTTTCCAGCCGCAACGGCGGATCGGAAAAGCCGAGATCGAAACTCTCATAGCGCCCCGGCACCGTGGTGCCCGACGACAGCACCACGCCGCGGCGGCGATCGAGCAGATCGATCAGGTCGTCGAGCCGGCTGGCGCCGCCGGTAAATTGCTCCACCGAGCGCGATACTTCCAGGCCGCCATGGGTGCGATATTGGCTGCGGGCCGGCAGTGAGAACGCTGTCCTGTTCATGTGATCCTCTTACGAAACTTGCCGAGGGAACGCCACACAGGACAAACGAACAGGCCGTCGCACTGCGATGACGGCCTCTAACGATTGCAGAAAATAAAATCGCACCGGCCACCTTTAGAAGGTGGGCCACCAGAGACGGGTTTTGCGGACGGCGGTGCTCATGGGCCACGTAAACACCATGGCGGGGCTGTTACGTCAAGGGACGATCGCCGTGGAGACCTCCCCGGGGTTGCCGGTTTCGGCCACATCTTTTGGTGCTCAAACGCGCAAAATACGGATAGATTCAGCCCAAGATCACTAAAAAAGCGGGAGACGCGCAATGGCTGTGCAGGCTCTGGGATATGCCGGGTTCGGATCGGCCGCGCTCGACGACTGGCGGCAGTTCGGAACCGGACTGGTCGGCCTGCAGGCGGTGGAGCGCAGCCCGTCATTGCTGGCGTTCCGGATGGACGACCGCAAGCAGCGTATCGTCATCGACCGCTCGATGCCGGACGGCGCGCGTTTCTTCGGCTGGGAGGTTGCCGACGCGGCGGCGCTGGAGGCGCTCGCGTCGCGGCTGGAAAAGGCCGGGGTTGACGTTACCGCCGAGCCGCAGGCGCTCGCCGACAACAGGCGTGTTCGCAGCCTGATTTCGTTTCGCGATCCGGCCGGCAATCGTCTGGAGGTATTTTACGGCGCGGAAATCGACGACGCGCCGTTCAGTCCAGGCCGTTCGATTTCCGGCTTCCGCACCGGCCCGCTCGGCCTTGGCCACGCTGTGCTGACGGTCGAAAACATCGACGCGGTGATGCCGTTCTGTCGACCTGCTCGGCTTCGGGCTTTCCGACTACATGCAAAAGCCGTTTCGCGCCTACTTCTTTCACGTCAACGCGCGGCATCACAGCCTCGCTCTAATCGAGACCGGCCGCAACGGCATGCATCATCTGATGGTGGAGCTGTTTTCGCTCGACGATGTCGGCCAGTCCTACGATGTCGCGCTGAGCCAGCAGGAGCGCGTCAGCGTCACGCTCGGCCGTCATACCAACGACCTCATGACCTCGTTTTACGCCAAGACGCCGTCGTCATTCATGGTCGAGTGCGGCTGGGGCGGCCGCGAGATCGATCCGGCGACATGGCAGCCGTTCGAATTACAGGACGGCCCGAGCCTGTGGGGGCACGAGCGCGTCTGGCTGCCGCCATCCGGCCGCGAAGTCGCGCGCGAGATGCGGATGCGCGCTGCGGCCTCCGGCCTGCGTGCGCCGGTGCAGGTGATGGACGGCAATTACCAGCTGATGCCGGGGACGTGTCCGTGGTGGGATGGGGTGAGCAAGACGGGGTAGCGCGTTGCGCAGGGCCTAGACCGTCATTGCGAGCCAACGGGTCGGCGCAAAGCGCTGCCCGATGACAGGCTCCGCGAAGCAATCCAGACTGCTTCCACCGTAAGCAGATGGATTGCTTCGTCGCTTTGCAATGACGAGAAACGTTTCACCCCAGATGCTTCTTAAAGAACTCCGTGGCGCGGCCCCAGGCCAGCTCCGCTGCCGCGCGGTCGTGCACGGACTGCCGCTGCTCGTTGACGAAGGCGTGCTCGGCGTCATAGCGAAACAGCTCGAGCGATTTGCCGGCGGCCTTCATCGCCTGCTCGAAGCCATCGACCAATTGCGGCGTGCACCAGTCGTCCTTGTTGGCGAAATGCGCCTGAAGGGGAATCTTGATGTCGGCCGGTTTCGCGGCGGCCTCCGGCGGAATACCGTAGAACACCACGCCCGCGGTCAGTTCGGGAATCTTGGCCGCGCCGATGATGGTCACTGCACCGCCAAGACAGAAACCGGTCAGGCCGACCTTGGCGCCGTTCCTGGATAGGTATTGTGTGGCGCCGCGCACGGTCTGGGTGGTGGCGTCGATGAAATCCAGCGAGTTCATCTCTTTGCCGGCAGCATCCGTGTCGTGATACGGCACCACCTTGCCGTTGTAGAGATCAGGCGCCAGCGCGTCGAACCCGGCCACCGCGAAGCGGTCGCACAACCCCTTGATCTGCTCGGAAAGTCCCCACCACTCCTGGATCACGACCACGCCCGGCGCGTTGCCGCGCGCGGCGTTGGCGAGATAGCCGCCGGCGTCCTTGCCGTCCGGACGCTTGAACGAGATGCTGGTACCCATGGGTTCCTCTGATGATTTCTTGAGGGGCCGATTGGCGGCTATTTTGTCTGCTGTGCGGTCAGGAAGCAATCGCCCACCGCCGTCATTGCGAGGAGCAAAGCGACGAAGCAATCCAGCCTGCCGCCTCGTGGATTGCTTCGCGGAGCCTGTCATCGGGCGCGCATTCGCGCGACCCGTTGGCTCGCAATGACGTTTCCACCCAACAAAAAAGCCCCCGCGCGGGGGCTTTTTCCAATTCATATCATCGGCGCGCGCGCTCAGTGCGCGTCGGCCCAGACCTTCTTCTTGGTGAAATACATCAGTCCCGTGAATATGATCAGGAAAATGAACACCTGCATCCCCAGCCGCTTGCGTTCCTCCATATGCGGCTCCGCGGTCCACATCAGGAACGTGGTGACGTCCTTGGCGTATTGCGCGACCGTCGCCGGCGAGCCATCGTCAAACGTCACCTGGCCGTCGCTCAGCGGCTTCGGCATCTTGATGGCGTGGCCCGGGAAATATTTGTTGTAATACGCGCCCTCGGGAATGCTGACATCCGCGGGCGGCTTTTCTTCATAGCCCTGCAGGATCGCATCGACGTAGTTCGGTCCCTGCTCCTGAAACTGCGTGAAAAAGTCGAACACGAATTTCGGGAAACCGCGATCGTAGGAGCGAGCCTTGGTGATCAGCGACAGGTCGGGAGGCAATCCGCCGCCATTGGCTGCGCGCGCGGCCTGTTCGTTGGGGAATGGCGAGGGGAAATAATCCGCGGGCCGGCCGGGCCGCTCGAACATCTCGCCCTGATCGTTCGGGCCGTCCTTGATCTTGTAGTCGGATGCGAAGGCGGCTGCCTGCGCTGCCGAATATCCCGGACCGCCGGCGTCAGCGAGATTGCGGAACGCGATGTACGACAGGCCGTGACAGGCCGAGCAGACTTCCTTGTAGACTTTCAGTCCGCGCTGCAACGACCCGCGATCGAACTTGCCGAACGGACCGGAGAACGACCATTTCTGCGATGGCGGCACTTCCTCATGATCCGCGGCCCGGGCGTTTTGCGCGCTGCCGGCGAACAGCGCACCCGCGAGCGCGAACGCAATCGCCGCGGATACCATCGGCGTCGATCTGCTGCCGGTTTTCGCCAGCACGTCGGCGGAGATCGAGTTGGGAACCGGCCTCGTCTTTTCAATCCGGCTCAGAAGCGGCAACAGGATCAGGAAATAGGCGAAGTAGCAGAAGGTCAGGACGCGCCCGACGATGACATAAATGCCCTCGGGCGGCTTGCCGCCAAGCCAGCCCAGCAGCAGGCAGACGATGACGAACATCCAGAAGAACTGCTTCGCCAGCGGACGATACTTGGACGATTTCGTTTTCGCGGTATCGAGCCATGGCAGGAATGCCAGCACGAGGATCGCCGAGAACATCGCGGTCACGCCGGCGAGCTTGTTCGGGATGCTGCGCAGGATCGCGTAGAACGGCAGGTAGTACCACTCCGGCACGATATGCGCAGGCGTGACGCCGGGGTTGGCGGGGATGTAGTTGTCGGCATCGCCGAGATAGTTCGGCATGTAGAAGATGAACCACGCGAAGAACAGCATGAAGCAGGAGACGCCGAACGCATCCTTGATGGTCGCGTAGGGCGTGAACGGCACGGTGTCCTTTTCCGTCTTCGCTTCGACGCCGGCCGGATTGTTCTGACCCGCGACATGCAGCGCCCACACATGAAGCACCACGACGCCTGCGATCACGAACGGCAGCAGGTAATGCAGCGAGAAGAAGCGGTTCAGCGTCGGATTACCGACGGAATAGCCGCCCCACAGCAGGGTCACGATGCTCTCGCCGAAATAGGGAACGGCGGAGAACAAATTGGTGATGACGGTGGCGCCCCAGAAGCTCATCTGGCCCCACGGCAGCACGTAGCCCATGAAGCCCGTTGCCATCATCAGGAGGTAGATGATGACGCCGAGAATCCAGAGGATTTCGCGCGGCTCCTTGTACGATCCGTAATACAGACCGCGGAACATGTGGATGTAAACGGCGAGAAAGAACATCGACGCGCCGCTGGCGTGCATATTGCGCAGCAGCCAGCCGTAGTTCACGTCGCGCACGATGCTTTCGACCGACTTGAAGGCCATGGTGGCCTCCGGCGTGTAATGCATCGCCAGGATCACGCCGGTGAGGATCTGCACCCCGAGCATCAACGACAGGATGGCACCGAAAGTCCACCAATAGTTCAGGTTGCGCGGCGTCGGATAGGCCACGAATGAGGAATGCATAAGTCCCAAGATCGGGAGACGCCGCTCAATCCACTTCAAGGCGGAATTGGTCGGCTGGTAGTCGGATGGTCCGCTCATGATGCGATCCTGAGGAAGTAAAACGAAGCGACAGGCCTAAAGTCTCGGATATCAGATCCGAGGCTCAGCCAATCTGGATTTTGCTGTCGGAAACGAATTGATAGGGCGGCACCGGCAGATTGGCCGGCGCAGGCCCCTGGCGAACGCGACCCGAGGAGTCGTATTGCGAGCCGTGGCAGGGGCAGAAGAAGCCGTCGTAATTGCCTTCATGAGCGATCGGGATGCAGCCGAGGTGAGTGCAGATGCCGATCACGACCAGCCACTGGTCGTGGCCGTCCTTGACCCGGGCCTGGTCGGTCTGCGGATCGGGAAGGCTCGAGACGGGCACGCTGCGGGCCTCGTCGATCTGCTTCTTGGTACGGTGGCTGATGTAGATCGGCTTGCCCCGCCAGAACACCTTGATGTCCTGTCCTTCGGCGATCGGCGCCAGATCGACTTCGATCGGTGCGCCTGCCGCAATGGTCGAGGCGTCCGGATTCATTTGGGAAACGAACGGCCAGAGTGCGGCTACTCCGCCCACCGCAGCGGCGGCTCCCGTTGCGACAAAGAGGAAATCACGGCGTGTCGAATCCACCGAAGACGCTGTCGTCACGATTCCAAACCCTTTCTTAGCTGCAGCCGGTGGAACCGCCCCAGGCAACATACAGAGGAACCGGAGGAGGCTGCCGGCGCCCGCGACCCCCGCGGCGGCAGAAAGACCACTTCTCCCAGCCAATCGGGCGGAACAAGCAGTCCAGAATCGTTCTATTGGCACCCTTGCCGGAAGAGCGCAAGCCCGCTATCGGCTCGCAAGCGTGCAATGCACTAAATCCGCGCCGAGTGATGTTTTATTCAGACATTTCATGGGGGCGCCAAGGGCTATCACCGAATGCAGATTGCGCTTTTCCAGCCCGACATCCCGCAGAACACCGGGACGATTCTTCGTCTCTGCGCGTGTCTGAATGTGGCTGCCCATATCATCGAGCCTGCGGGTTTTCCGGTGTCCGACCGGCACTTCCGCCGGGCCGGCATGGACTATCTCGACCGGGTAACCATCACGCGACACGACTCGTGGCCAAAATTCGAACAGTGGCGTAACGACAAGGGTTACCGGCTGATCCTGTTCACAACCAAGGGTGCCAGTCCTTATCTTGACTACCGCTACGGCGCGACCGACATCCTTATGTTCGGGCGCGAGTCCGCGGGGGTCCCGGACGAGGTCGTCGCCAAAGCCGACGCCCGGCTGGTGATCCCGATCGAGCCGGGCTTGCGCTCGCTCAATGTTGCGATGGCTGTGGCGATGGCATTGGGCGAGGCGCTGCGGCAAACCAGTTCCGCAATTTGAGGAGACGGCAGGTTGAGTTACGCGGTCAAGGAAATCTTTCTGACCTTGCAGGGCGAAGGCGCACACGCCGGCCGCGCGGCGGTGTTTTGCCGGTTCTCCGGCTGCAATCTCTGGAGCGGCCGCGAGCAGGACCGCGCCGCGGCGACGTGCCGGTTTTGCGACACCGATTTTGTCGGAACCGACGGCACGCTGGGCGGTCGCTATGCCTCAGCCGCGGAGCTCGCCGATACCATTGCCGCGCAGTGGACCGGAACGGGCGTAAACCGTTACGCGGTATTGACCGGCGGCGAGCCATTGCTGCAGGTGGATAAGGCCCTCATCGATGCGCTGCATACCCGTGGTTTCGAAATCGGCGTCGAGACCAATGGGACGATCGAGCCGCCCGACGGCATGGACTGGATTTGCGTCAGCCCCAAAGCCGGCGCTGACCTCGTGATACGGCGAGGACATGAACTCAAGCTGGTTTATCCGCAGGCGGATGCAGCGCCCGAGGCCTTCGTCGATCTTGCCTTCGAGCGCTTCTCGCTGCAGCCGATGGACGGACCCGATGTGATCGAGAACACCGCGCGCGCGGTCGACTATTGTCTGCGCCATCCGCAATGGCGGCTCAGCCTGCAGACCCACAAAGCGCTCGGTATCAGATAGAAATTGGATTCTTAGGATGTGGGAATTGACGAAATCGTTCCGCTTCGAGGCCGCGCATGCGCTGCCGGGAACGACGCTGGGTGCGGCAAGCGAGGAAATCCACGGCCACTCGTTCCGTGCCGAGGTGACCGTGCGCGGCATGCCCGATCCCGCGACAGGCATGGTGCTGGACCTCGGCCTGCTCGAACGGAGCATGGCCGAGGTGCGGAAAATGCTCGATCACAAATTGCTCAACAACGTCGACGCGCTTGGACCGCCGACGCTGGAGAACCTTTCGCGCTTTATCTGGGAGCGGGTTGAGCGCGCCGGCCGGATCACGCGGGTGAGCGTGCACCGTGACAGCTGCAACGAGAGTTGCACCTATTTCGGCCCGCAGGGTTAGGGCGTCATTGCGAGGAGCGTTAGCGACGAAGCAATCCATTCTTTCTTTGCGCGGCGCGATGGATTGCTTCGCGGAGCCTGTCATCGGGCGCGCATTCGCGCGACCCGTTGGCTCGCAATGACGGAGGATAAACGTTAGGATATCGCATGGACATCTCCGTTATCGAAGACCGCAAGACCCGCGCGCGAAGTTGGTTCGAAGCCTTGCGCGACGACATCTGCCTGGCCTTCGAGAAACTGGAAGACGATGCGCCGGCATCGCTCTATCCCGGGCCCTCGGGGCGCTTTGTACGCACGCCATGGGACCGCACCGACCACACCGGCCAGCCCGGCGGCGGCGGCATGATGTCGGTGATGCGCGGACGGCTGTTCGAGAAGGTCGGCGTCCATTGCTCGACGGTACACGGCGAATTCGCGCCCGAGTTTCGCGCGCAAATTCCCGGCGCCGCCGACGATCCCGCGTTCTGGGCGTCGGGCGTTTCGCTGATCGCGCATATGCGCAATCCGAACGTGCCGGCGGTGCACATGAACACCCGCTTCGTCGTCACCACCAAAGCGTGGTTCGGCGGCGGCGCGGATCTGACGCCGGTGCTCGAGCGGCGTCGAACCCAGCAAGACGCCGACACGATTGCTTTTCATGCGGCGATGAAGGCCGCATGTGACGGGCACAACGGCGTCGCCGACTACGACAAATACAAGAAATGGTGCGACGAATATTTCTATCTGCCGCATCGCAAGGAGGCGCGCGGCATCGGCGGCATTTTCTACGACTGGCATGACAGCGGCGACTGGGATGCCGACCTCGCCTTCACCCAGGAAGTCGGCCGCGCATTCCTGAAAATCTATCCCGAGCTTGTCAGGCGCAATTTCGATGCGCCGTGGAACGCCGATGACCGCGAAGAGCAGTTGATCCGGCGCGGACGTTACGTTGAATTCAATCTGCTCTACGACCGCGGCACCATCTTCGGACTGAAAACCGGCGGCAATGTGGATTCCATCCTGTCGTCGATGCCGCCTGAAGTGAAGTGGCCGTAAGCCATGACGCAGCTACCCCGCGCGATGCTGATCGATATGCGGGCATAGGCGAGCGGAAGCGACGCCCGGGCATGACGAATTCAAACAGCGCGGCCGTGATCGGCCCGCCATGCTCGCTCCCAACTAAAAATATCGAAAACAACCCCATGCAAAGTAGCCGTAGGCGCTGGCATGAGCGATGCCAGCGACTGCATTTGACACGTCGGGCAAATCAGCGGCATTAGTTCAGGGTGCGGACGGCGGCCAATACTTGTTGGTATTCCCCAAGCCCGACCTCGTCGTCGCAATGAACTGCGGCAACTATCACAGACCGCTCACGGAGCAGAGCGCTGTGGGGCGCGCTGTCGATACGCGTTGGCAACGGCTGCGGGGGCGCGGTTAGCTGCTGCGGACCAGCGTTCGAAATCCGGCTGTTGCTTTTTTGTCATTGCCGCCGGCAATCGGGCCACTGCCGGGCAGAATGTTTCGGCCGGACACAGGCCGGACACAGAAGCCGGCGATTATCCTGGGGCGATAATGGCGATGACGGTCTGTCACGACAGATCGATAGCCTAGCCATCGCGTCAATCAACGTGGGGAAAGAAATCATGGACTTGAAGCCAGGCGATGTTGTCATTCTGAAATCCGGGGGTCATTCGATGACCGTGGCGGAAGTCAAGGACGGCGCCATCGCATGCGTCTGGATGGGCGGAGAAGGCGATCTGTTTCGCGAAACGCTTTCACTCGCGGTGCTCGAACAGATCGAAGTCGAGGATTCGGACGACGAAGAGGAAGACGAAGAAGAGGACGAGGAAGAGGTCGCATGACTTCGCTTGCG
>WNGO01003024.1_pt1 | contig 10798 bp, 10 predicted proteins | sample 5400511 | NCBI WGS metagenome assembly WNGO01 (sample SAMN13153380, study PRJNA577476) | soil metagenome | isolation source: 20 cm soil or saprolite under Garry oak tree replicate 2 | place: USA:California | collected 2016-06-15
AGTCCGCGCAGCGCCCTGGCAGGCTTCGGCGCGCCGACCCGCAGCCGGCGATCCGACAGCGACAGCATGCCGCCAAACGCCATCAGGACGGGTCCCCACCAGATCAGCAGCACCAACGGCTTATGATAGATGCGCACCGCGATCGCGCCGTCAGCGGCGGTATCGCCGAGCGAGATATAGAGCTGGCTGGCGCCGCGCGTCAGCAGCGCAGCCTCGGTGGTCGACGATCCCCGCGTGGTGAAGTTGCGCTTCGACGGCGTCATCGCGCTGAGCGGCTCGCCATCGACACTGACGGTGAACCGCGCCAGCATTTCGCGAAAATTCGGCCCCTGCCGCTGGGTCACGCCATCGAGCTTCAATTCATAGCCGGCGATTTTCGCGACGTCATCGGGCTTCATCGATCCGATATATTCGCTGTTCCATGTGGTCTCGCAGACGATTCCGATCAAAGCCACGCCGACGCCGGCATGCGCAAACACCGTGCCCCAGGTCGAACGCGGCAATCCGCGCGCGCGCTGCACCGCGGTTCCGAACGGCAGCCGAAACAGACCGGTGCGCTCGGCGAGATCGCTCAACGCGCCCGCGATGACAAATACGGCGAGCCCGATCGCGAGCGGCGCGAAGGCGCTGCCGCCGCGGGTCCACGCCCATAGCACCGCGATCGCAATCAGCGCCGCGATGCCGGCGGCGGTCAGCCGCTGCGCCGCGCCGAGAAGATCGCCGCGCTTCCACGCCAGCAATGGCCCGAACGGCATTGCGATCATCAACGGGAGGAACAACGGCGCGAAGGTGAGATTGAAGAACGGCGCGCCGACCGAAATCTTGTCGCCGGTCAGGACCTCCAGCGCCAGCGGGTACAGCGTTCCGATGAACACCGTCGCGCAGGCGGTGGTGAGGAACAGATTGTTGAGCACCAGCGCGCCTTCCCGCGAGATCGGCGCGAACAGCCCGCCCTGCTTCAGCGCCGAGGCCCGCCACGCGTACAGCGTCAGGCTGCCGCCGATGAAGATGCAGAGGATCAGCAGGATGAATACGCCGCGCGTCGGATCGGTCGCGAACGCATGCACCGAGGTCAGCACGCCCGAGCGCACCAGGAAGGTGCCGAGCAGCGACAGCGAGAACGTCAGGATTGAAAGCAGGATGGTCCAGACCTTGAGCGCGTTGCGCTTCTCCATCACGACGGCGGAATGCAACAGCGCGGTGCCCGCGAGCCACGGCATCAGCGAGGCGTTCTCGACCGGATCCCAGAACCACCAGCCGCCCCAGCCGAGTTCGTAATAGGCCCAATAGGAGCCCATCGCGATGCCGAGCGTGAGGAATATCCACGCCACCAGCGTCCATGGCCGCACCCAACGCGCCCATGCCGCGTCGATCCGGCCTTCGATCAGGGCTGCGACGGCGAACGAAAACGAAATCGAAAATCCGACATAGCCGAGATAGAGCATCGGCGGATGCACCGCCAGACCGATGTCCTGCAGCACCGGATTGAGGTCGCGGCCCTCGATCGGCGGGTTGGCGATGCGCAGGAACGGGTTCGAGGTGATCAGGATAAACAGATAGAACGCGCTGGCGACCCAGGCCTGCACCGCCAGCACGTGGGCGCGCAGCGACAGCGGCAGGTTGTTGCCGAACGCCGCCACGAGGCCGCCGAACAGTGCCAGGATCGACACCCACAGCAGCATCGAGCCCTCATGGTTGCCCCACACGCCGGTGATCTTGTAGATCAGCGGCTTTTGCGAATGCGAATTCTCGAACACGTTGACCAGGGAAAAATCGGAAGTGACGTGCAACGTGACCAGCGCCGCGAACGACGCCGCCACGAACAGCAACTGTGCCAGCGCAGTCGAGCGCGCGACATTCATCAAAGCGGGATCGTGCAGGCGCGCGCCGAGGATTGGCACGGTGGACTGGATCAACGCCAGGGCCAGCGCCAGCACCAGCGCGTAATGTCCGGCTTCGGCGATCACTGCGAGACACCTTGTTTCACTTGCGACGCTCCCTGGGTGGCCGCGGGTTTCGCACTGTAATCCGGCTTCGCGCCGTAATCGTCCTTCCAGTGCCCCTGCTTCTTCAGCGCGTCCGCGACCTCCTTGGGCATGTAGGTCTCGTCATGCTTGGCGAGCACGGTGTCGGCCTTGAACACGCCGGAGGCGTCGAGCGCGCCTTCGGCGACCACACCCTGCCCTTCACGGAACAGATCCGGAAGAATTCCCTTGTAGGCCACGGGCAGTACGGCGCTGCCGTCGGCGACCTGGAACGTGACCGCCAGGTTGTCGCCGCGCACCAGCGACCCCGGCTGCACCAGGCCGCCGAGCCGGAAACGCTTGCCGGCCTGGATATGCTTTTCAGCCACCATCGCCGGCGTCGAAAAAAACACGATTGAATCGCGCATCGCGTTCAGCACCAGGGCCGCCGCAACCGCGAGAACCGCGAGCGAGCCGCCGATCATTGTCAAACGCCGCTGCTTGCGCGTCATGCGTGGCCTTCAATCCCAGGCATGATGCCATCCGAAAGCCGCTTCACAGTTTTCGGCATCATGCTTTCAATCCTGCGCATCGTCATGCTCATCCATCGAGCCCGAGATTCTTCAGACCATCATTCAGTCGCCGCAGCCGCTCTGCGTCGTTGGCGACGGCCTGACGGGCGTCAACGAGCGCGCTCCTGGCCTTATCGCGATCGCCCATCACCATATAAGCCCGCACCAGCCGCAGCCATCCTTCGACGTCGTCGCCGTTTTGCTTCAGCCGGCTGGCGAGTCGCTCGACCATGCCACGGATCATCGCGCCACGGTCGGTCTCATTCATGTCTTTCGCCGCCGCCACCGTACCATCCGACAGTGCCGGAGCGGTGGAACCGCCGACCCGCGCCAGTGCGGCCTGAACCAGTGGACGCCACGGCGCGTCCGCCGGCGCTTTGGCGAGCATCGCACGCCAGATCGACCCGGCCTCCGCGGTGCGGCCGTCCTGCTCGGCGGCGACGCCGAGGAAGTAGGTCGCCTTGGACTCGTCCGCGTCCAGCGCGATGGCGCGTTCGAATTCAGCCTTGGCCTCGTCGGTGACGACGCCACCCGCCGCCGCGGCAAGGGCTTCGCCGAGATCGGCGCGGCGCGCGGCAGTGTCGCCGCCATAGGTGATCGAATTGTGATAGGCCCGCACCGCGTCGTCGTAGCGGCCGAGTTTCACCAATACCGGCGCAAGTACGTTCCAGCCGCGGCCATCGGTTGGATTTTTCTCCAGATGCTGCTCGACCTGCGCCACCAGATTGTCGAGCGGCTGCGTGACGTCGGGCGCACGGGTGCGTTGCGCCAGCGGAAAATCGCCGAGCCGCGGCGAGCCAAGCGGGAGGTACAGCGCAATTGCCACGATTGGAACTCCAACCAGGGCCAGGACTGCCGCCGAACGGCGCAGCTTGATGTTCGATGCGATCGGTGGCTCACGCTGACTATCCGCCGCGGCCAGCAAGCGACGACCGATCTCGACGCGCGCGGCACCTGCTTCCGAAGAACCAATCAGGCCCGCGGCAACATCGCGATCGATCTCAGTGAGCTGATCCTTGTAGACCACCGCCTCATTGCCGTCGTTTTGCGGCCGGGCGGCGCGACCCAATGGCCAGAGCACGGCGGAGATCGCCGCGGCGGTCATCAGCGCGAGCACAAACCACAACGTCATCAGGCGGGTTCCGGTGAAACGGGCGCCCTGTGGAGACGCGCCGATATGCCGCTTTACACCACAGGCGGCAAGCCCGGCAATTGAGAATTGTCAATTTGCGGCCGCCGCATAAAAATCCAAAAACACAGAAAAACCAAAGTTTTAACTGACGCAAAATTCGCCATTTTGCACGGCAAATTCACCGTGGCCGTTCAGCGCTTTAAGATAATAAGGCCGCCGTTTGACGGCGTCGGGCAGCCTGCTCCGTAGCGAGCCGTTCGGGGCCGGAGACGCCATCGGCGTGACCGGATCAGCCGACCGCCCGCCGCCCGGATTGCACCAATCAGAAATTGCGGTTGTAGCTTACGCAATCTTATCCGGCCTTTGAGGGCTTGCGATCGCCGGTCAGTGCGTTTTCCGCCGCCCTGCTCATCAGCGAGGCGTAGTCGCGGCCGAACAATACCTCGCAAAATCGTACTGCCGCTTTGACCTGCATCTCCCGGTAGGCGCGGGTCTTGGCGTCGCCGCCGCGCAGCGACTGTACCAGCGCCTCGGTGGACTTCTCGACATATTGTTGCAGGTCGGAATAGGTTCGCAGCGTCACCTCGTTGATTGCGAGTTCGCTGGCGTAGGTGCGGCATACCGCGACGAAATCGATCAAAGCGGCGGTTTCTTCGACATCATTGGTGTCGACCTTGGCTCCGATGGGAATATCCTTGTCGGCGCGCTGCCGCAGGAGACGCCGGACCCGGCCGGGCACGCTGTCGATTTCCGATTGCAGGGTGTTGGAAATGTCGGCTCGGATCGACGTCAGTTGCTTGCCCCACGAGGAATCGTTGCGAAGATCCAGTTCGGTCCGCAGGCCGCGCACGCCGTCATGCAGGCTCTTGAGTTGCTCGGCGACGTTGTCGAACTGGCCGCGCTTGATATCCGTTCGCAGGCAGGCGGCGAGGAAGCACAGATCGTGCAGGGCAATGGTGACGGCGATGCCATAGGGTGTAGCGGCAACACGGATTTCATCGTCGGAAGCCGCCATCTTGATGGCGAGCCGGATGATTTGCCACGGCGCGGTCAGCCGTTGCACGACCAGCGTCAGCGCGAACGGCAGCGTTTGCAGGGTTTGCAGGGCGGGAACGTTGAGCGAGGCGGTTACCGGCCCGATCTGCGGATCCGCCAGCATCCGCAAGTTGCTGGGAAGCCGGCCGCTGAGGCCGTCCAGTGCTTCACGGGCCTGCAAGACCGAGCCGATCGGCAGCATATCGTCGATCACATTGGACGGTCCGATGCGGGCCAGTTCACGCGGCTTGTCGCCGCCGCGCACGGGCGTGGCAATCTTGAAGATCGCATCCGCTGCGGCGAGCTGAAATTTGCGGATCGCGGACTCGAGCCCGGACGTCGTTCCGGTTTCCCGCACCAGGGCCAGCGCCGCTTCGAATTCGCGCGCCTGATCGGGCGCGCCGTCGCGGATCAGCCATTGCCACACCGGCAACAACGACGCGCGGCGGATCTGACCCGGCCGTACCGGAAAATTACTATCGATGAGAAACGGCTCGAGCGGGCGGAACAGCAGCCGCGCCGGATCGTCGGTGCGCGGCCGCACCTCCTCGTCGCTTCCGCGCACGACCTTGCGCAACTGTTCGAGCACGAAGGTGGCGACCGTGGTATCCTCGCCGCGTTCGATGGCGCGCTCGAACTCTCGCATCAACAAAGCCTGCGCCTGCGGCGGAAGCTGCGCGAGATAGTCCCTCAGCCGCTCGATCGATGTCTGGCTCATGCGCCCGGTATGCACATTGTCGTAATATGGACGGTGAAACGGTACAGCGGGGCATAATAAAAGCGCGCGCGTTAAGGAGTCGTTTAGGAATAATGGAATTGGGGATCTGCGCGTGCCGTTCCATCCGGCTGCCCCCGAGATCCACCGCAAACGGCGCTCACACCCCCGGCAGCACCAGTTCCGCCCGCAGCCCCCCGATCGGCGCATTGCCGAGGATCAGGCTGCCGCCGTACAAGGCCGCGAGATCGACCACGATCGACAACCCCAGCCCAGAACCTGGCTTGGACTCGTCCAGCCGCTGGCCGCGGCGGGAGACCTGCGCCCGCTCGGCCGCCGACAACCCGCGGCCGTCGTCGTCGACGATGATCCGCAGCATCGGACCGGCGCCGGGCGCAACCGGCCGTTCCACCAGCACCTCGATGAAGACTTGCGACGCCGCCCACTTGCAAGCGTTGTCGACGAGGTTTCCGGCCATCTCCTCGAGGTCCTGCCGCTCGCCGCGAAACTTCGCCTGCGGGTCGGCCGTGATCGCGATGGCAATGCCGCGGTCGCGATGGATTTTCTCCATGGTCCGGCGCAACGCCTCGATCGCGGGCGCGACCTCGGTAATGGTGCCGATAATGGTGAGACGCGCGGCGATGCGCGCGCGCTCCAGATGGTGCGCGACCTGATCGCGCATCACGTCTGCCTGCTCCAGCACCTTCGTCGCGAATGCGTCGGCAGCGTGCGCGGAAGCTTCGTTGACGATCACGGACAACGGCGTCTTGATGGCGTGGGCGAGATTGCCGACATGGGTGCGGGCGCGCTCGACGATCTCGCGGTTGGCGTCGATCAGCGCGTTGGTTTCGCGCGCCAACGGCGCGATCTCGACGGGAAACTCGCCTTCGAGCCGCTCGGCGCGGCCGGAGCGGATATCGGCGATCGATTCTGAAATGCGCTTCAGCGGCGCGAGGCCGAAGCGAACCTGGAAGATCGTGGTCAGCACCAGCACGATCGACAGCGCGACGAAGGTGCCGCCAAGGTAATAATCGAAGCTGCGGGTTTCGTCGAAAATCTCGCTGGCGTCGCCGGCGACGCTGACCAGAAACTTGCCGTCGGCGCCGAGGTCGACCGGCCGTTCCACCATCCGCAGGTTCTGGCCTTCGGGGCCATCGATATAGCCGAGGCGGATTCCGGCCGCGGTCAAATCAGCGCCATGGTCTTCGAGCTTCGGCAGCTTCTTGTCCCACAGCGAACGCGACGCGCGCAGTTCGGGTTTTTCGGAGTCGGTACGGGTAATCTGCCAGTACCAGCCGGATAGCGGTAATTCGAACAACGGTTCGCCGAGCGATTGAAATTGATCGGGCGTGCTGTCCGGAGTCGCCACTTCCGCGATGATGGTGCGAAGATAGAGGTTGAGACGGCGGTCAAAAGCGCGCTCGGTCGCGTCGCGGTATACCGATGACAGCACGATGCCGGTGATGAACAGGATCACCACCACCCATGCCGTCGCAGACAGGAACAGACGGGTGGCGAGCGAGCTACCGCGCATCAGGGCTGATTCCGAAAAACATGTCCTCGGTCACGACCCTAATGGATGGATGCCGATTTTCGAACAAAATCATGCTCGAACAAAAGGATAGATTGGGTACCCGAGCAACGGCGTTAATCAGGAACCAGGCGGTGGCGGCGTCAGCAGATAGCCAAGCCCGCGCACCGTCTGGATAATATCGACATCCAGCTTCTTGCGGATGCGGCCGACGAACACCTCAATGGTATTGGAGTCGCGGTCGAAATCCTGATCGTAGAGATGCTCAACCAGTTCGGTGCGCGAAACCACGCGCCCGGTGTGGTGCATGAGGTAGGCCAACAGCCGGTACTCGTGCGACGTCATCTTGATCGGATTGCCTGACACGCTGACCCGGCCGGTACGGGTATCCAGCGAGACCGGCCCGCAGGTCAGCTCCGACTGGGCATGGCCGGTGGAGCGGCGCAGCAGCGCGCGGATCCGTGCCAGGATCTCTTCGAGATGAAAGGGCTTCGCCACATAGTCGTCGGCGCCGGCATCGAAACCCTGCACCTTGTCGCTCCAGCGATCGCGCGCGGTCAGGATCAGCACCGGCATCGCGCGTCCGTTGCGCCGCCAGGCTTCCAGCACCGAAATACCGTCCATTTTCGGCAGACCGATGTCGAGCACGACCGCGTCATAAGGTTCGCTGTCGCCGAGAAAATGCCCTTCCTCGCCGTCGAACGCGCGATCGACGACGTAGCCGGCGTCGGTCAGCGCCGTGGTGAGCTGACGATTGAGATCGGGATCATCTTCAACGACGAGCAGGCGCAAGATGGTCTCCGCGTTTGAATGGCAGAACTGCGTCCACAACATGAGGCTCGCGGGCGTGAACGGGCCATGAACAATAATAACCCCGAAGGTTACTTTTTCTTCACAACCGTTTTCGCCAGCATTCGACCGCGCCGGACGCGTCCTGGTGGCCCTTTCGGGGTCCTGCCACGAAAAAAAAGGCGCCTATTACGCCGAATGGAACGTCCCAATAGGCCGCCGGCCGCGGCGGTCGCGGGTCCGCCGCTCCCCGAGATGAACCTCGCCTGTCGTCGGCAAGCCGCGCCTGGCCGACGCCGCGCTGCGTGCCCGGGAAACCCTCGGCGCGGCGAGATCGACAGGCGATTGCTGGTGACTGAGAGTGTTGTGCTCCCGCCTCCTCGATGAGGAATGAGGAACGACACATGACGGGCTCGGCCTCATCAAGGCCCTTCGCAAGACGGCGCGCTTTGTCGTGCCGCCAACGTTATCGCTCCGCTCAGGTGCGGAAGAACACGAACCAGACGACGCTGAGGATCAGTACCGCCAGCCCGGTGGAGACAGTCAGGAGAGCGAGCACGGAGGGGCCCGGCTCGGCCTGGCGGGCCTCGGTCGCAGTTTCGACGATCTGATGCTGTTGTCTGGTTGCCATGGTGCCCTCGATTCCTGAGCGTCGCGAACGTCTTGCGGCGCCGTGCGTCGAAAGCAACGCATGATCTCCGATCATGTTCCGGGCATTAGGGGCTGCGACGTTGGGTCCCGGCAGGACGACGTTGTCGCCCGAGCCGTCGAAAAAACATCTCCGGGGCATGCGCCTCGGATCGCGCAGGCGGTAAGGGCATACTTTCCTATCAGCGCCGAGAACTGAGGCGCCACCCAATTCCGCCATCGATCAGCCCGAAGCGGACCTTTCCCTCTCGCCGACCCCCTCCTTCGAGCCCTGCTTGCAACCAACCGGCCCCGCCACGGTTAACGCCATTGGGAGATTCCTTCCCCGCTTGCCTTGAATCCGGGTTCCCCGGTGGTATCGTCACCAGTGGTCTGTTGCGTCTTCGGAGTATCCCATGGCACCCCGCGCCAACTGGAAGGGCTTTTTGCGGCTTTCGCTCGTGACTTGCCCGGTCGCCCTCTATCCGGCGACGTCGGATAGCGAAAAAGTCAGCTTCAACCAGGTCAATCGCAAAACCGGTCATCGCATCAAATACGCCAAGGTCGACGCCGATACCGGCGAGGAAGTCGCGGCCGACGACATCATGAAGGGCTACAAGGTCGACACCGACACCTATATCGAGGTGTCCAAGGACGAGCTCGACGACATCGCGCTGGAGTCGACGCGCACCATCGAGATCGACGAGTTCGTGCCCAAGTCGGATATCGACAATCGTTATCTGATCCGCCCGTATTATCTCGTACCCGACGGCAAGGTCGGTCATGACGCCTTCGCGGTCATCCGCGAAACCATCCGCAGCATGAACAAGGTCGCGATCGGGCGCGTGGTGCTGACCAACCGCGAGCACATCATTGCGCTGGAGCCGCTCGACAAGGGCCTGATGGGCACGCTGCTGCGCTACCCCTACGAGGTGCGCAGCGAGAAGGAATATTTCGACGATGTCCAGGACGTGAAAATCACCAAGGACATGCTGGATCTGGCCAAGCACATCGTCCAACAGAAATCCGGAACGTTCGAGCCCGACAGGTTCGAGGACCGCTACGAGTCGGCGCTGATCGATCTCATCAACCAAAAACGCAACGGCCTGCCCACGGCGAAAGCCGCGCCGAAATCAGGCGGCAACGTCATTAATTTGATGGACGCGCTGAAGCGCAGCCTTGCCAGCGAAAAGCAGTCCGCCCCACCCGCGATCGCGAAAGGCAAGAAACCGCGCAAGCGTGTCGAGGGCCAGCGCGAGATGCTGCTCCCGATCAGCGGCAAGCGCGCCGCCAAGGAAGAGCCCAAAGTTCAAGAGCCGAAGAAGATCGAGAAGCCGGTGCGCGCGCCCGCCCGATCGAAAAAGGCGGGATAAATGCGCGAGCCTTTGCGGCCGCCGGCGATAATTCCGGCCAGATGCCGCATGACGTCACGACCAGCGCGCTGCCCGGCCTGAGATGCCGTGGTCGACGCCGTTCGATCAGCCGATACTCTTGCGCGGCGGCGGCAAGCTCACGACGCTGCAGCACGCCGCCGACTACATCATGGAGCTGCCGGAAGATGTGCAGCAGCAGGAGCTCTGGCAAATCGCGGTCGAGAACCTGATCAATGCCGCGGAGGCCGGCGGCGGCTGGCTGATGTTTGCCCGGATCGGAGTGATGCGGGCCCTGAACGGGGATCTAAAAGCGCGCTGAGCGCGGTCTCAGTCGCCGCAACCGCCCCCGTCGCCATCGCCACAGCCCAACCCGCCGAAATCTCCGCCGTCGGATGACGATCGCTTCCGGAATATCAAATCCAGCAGCAGGATCGCGACCAGCACCGCGGCAAACACGCGCCAGGGATATTGCTGGCTGTAGGCTATGATTTGCGGGCTCCAGGTCCCAAACAGAAACTCTTGCACGGCGCCCGCTGCTGACCCGCCGCTATTTCAGCGACGAATTCACCGAAGTGAAATTGGTGTTGAGGGTGGAGCCGATGCCGTTGACGGCGGCAATGATCACGATGCTGATGCCGACCGCGATCAGGCAATATTCAATGGCGGTTGCGCCGGATTGATCGCTGAGGAATCTTGAACATAGCAGCCGCATCCAAAACTCCTGTCCTCGCTTCGCGAGGTTTCTCTTGCGAACCCACGGAGCCTAGATTGGATTGGTTGCCACCATGTTGACGAATACACTGAACGATCGGTTAAACCCGGAACCGATCCATTGCTGGATGCGCAAATGGCAACTCTCCATAGAACCGCTGCCTCCTTGGATGCGCCCGCGTGCCCCCGGCGTTACACGTCGAGATGCGGAACGCATACCAGCACTTCGCGGCCGAGGCGTGCCCGCGCTTTACCAATCATCGAATTCCTGTTCCAACTATCCACAATCGGTCGGGCAAAACAGCGACCAAATCGGGAGAGATCGCCATGAAACTTGGCACCGCCATTG